>Ga0179593_1416973_pt1 | contig 20131 bp, 42 predicted proteins | sample CZODoug2_1_08_16_FD_185931 | JGI IMG/M metagenome (GOLD analysis project Ga0179593, IMG submission 185931) | Vadose zone soil fungal communities from Angelo Coast Range Reserve, California, USA - CZODoug2_1_08_16fungal (PacBio error correction) | ecosystem: Environmental > Terrestrial > Soil >...
AGGGCCCGGTAAGGGCAAAAAAAAAAGGCTTCGGTTGGGTAATCAAAATGGACCATTGGCCGGAACGTGTGGTCCGGGGGGGGAAACTTTAAGGAGATTAATTAAAGGGGCGATGGGGAGGGATAAAGGGACGAAAAGACTGGGGCCGGGGTTTAGTGGCACGCAAAATTGAGTTTAAAGAAGACCCCAAAAGAAAAAGAAAAGTGGGTTTTGTGGGGAAAAAAAGCATTAAAATTGAGGAAGAAAAAAAGGGGAAAAACCGGCAAGGCAGCTGGTTTATGATGTGGGGGGGTCCAGGGACTGAACGGGGCTCGAGGTGGGGGGAAGGGGGGTGCAGTTTGTGTTGAAGGGGGATGGGGGAAATGGATGAGTGGAACCGTCTGGTGGAGGAAGCTCAGCGAAAGGACAATGAATGGGGGGGGAAAAGGGGAGGCAAGGGAAGAACAAAACAAAACAAGGGTTTTGGGGGGAACTTGTGACTAAAGGGGTGATCGTGGAGGAATGGAATGGTCAAGGGGGGTGCTGTAGTAATGGGCGGTGACTATTCTTCAACAAATGGAAAAAGCAGAGGCTTCAGAACGGGGGGGAGGGTGGACTTGGGCGAAAAAAAGAAAATTGGCTGGAAAAAATAAAAGGTTGCGGGAATGTAATTGCGCAAGGGGGTAAGGGGAACGCGAAATGATACTAAATTTAGGGAAGGGGGAGACTTACCCAGGGAAGTGGCGGATGCGTAAGAGGGGAAAAGACAGTCAAGGCCGGGGACAAGGCATCACAAGTATCGGATCGATCTAAAAAAAGGTGGGACACTACATACCGGGCGGAGGGGAAAGGGAATAGAAACGCGCATGGGACAGGCCAGGCAACATCATGGTTTTTGAAAGCTAAATGTCTCGGAACTAGGGAGGAGCGAAGCAGTGACGCCAAAAGGGGGGGGAAGACGGCATGGGGAATTTTCAGATGCCAGGGGAGAGGGGAGAAGGAGGGAGGGGGTAAGCGGGGCGACGGGGGGGGGGGGGTCTAGACTGAGATCCCGTCCCAGGGTTGGTCGGAACTAAGAAAGCTTGCTGTCCCGAGGGAAACCGACAAACTCGGAAACGCTTTCCGGGAAAGAGAGTCGGGAGGGAGATGGTCAATCGTGTACGTGGAAAGTGAGGGGGTGGAGGGCATTAACAAGTATGGGGTGGACGGTCGAAGCTCGAAGGGGGAGCACGGGGGGGGGGAAAAAGAGTCGGAAAAAGGGGGGACCAATGGAGGATTGTGGGAGAAACAGCACGGGCCTGGTCAAAAAGAGCGGAAGAGGGGGGGACTGATAGAAAGGGTGAGGAAAGTGTGGGAGGCGGGGGGCCGGTTCGGGAGAAGAGGGGGGGGGGGGCAGATCGGGAGGACCGCGCACTTGGAGACACCAGAAGGGATTCGAATCAAGAGGGGGGCCGGGAGGTTACAGTTTCGTCAGAAAAGATTGGGCTAAGTAATAGGAGCACCGTCCTCGGGGGGGGAACCCGAGGGTGGAAAAAAATGAGAGAATGGAGAGAGGAGAATTGTGATTGGGGGTAAAAATTGTGTGGACAAAAACGGGGTATGGCGTATACATCCGGGCACAGCGGGGGTGCACTGGGGGGGTGAAGGGAAAGGGTGCAGAAAAGAGATTCGATAAAGAACGTTCTAGGAAACCGCCTGGGGAAAAAAAAAAAATGGGGTATGGAAAGGAATACGGGGACCAAGGGCTCCGGACTAAAAGCTTGTTGATCCGGGGGAAAGAGAAAAAAAGAGGGAAAAAAAGATGCACACACAGAAAGTACCAGGACGTAATGGTTGAGAAAAGAAGGGGAGATAGGGGGAGGAATTAAGGATAGCAAATCAAACGGAAAAAAGGCAGCAGATCTTTTGGCCTGGTTTTTTTCCGTATCCTAACTGGGAAGGGGGGGGGGGGGGTGTCGACCAAAATCAGAAAAAAGAGCCGGATATTTGATCGAGAGGCTTCGCAGTAGAAGGGGGGTAAAAAACCCAGGAAAACATCAAGGGGGGGGGGTGAGGCGGGGGGGGGGGTGACAACGAAATTAACGAAAGGGGGGAAAAGGGGCTCTCCAAAACGGGGGAATCCAATTACTACAAGAGACAAGGAAAGTGCCAGGCGGGGGGCAGAGAAAGGGGGGAGGGTGGAGGGGAGGGATAGCAAAAGGGTCAAAGGCAAAAAGGTAAAGGACCGGGTAAAAACAGGAGGGAAGGGGGGCAGGAGGAGGGGGGGGAATGCAGAAAAAAAGATTGGCGTTGGTCGGCACCACGGCTGTGCTTTGGGGGGAAACGTCAGGGCAGGGAGGGTATGGGGAGGGTAAATCCGGAGCCAGAGAGGGTCGAAAGGGAGGTCCAAACAATGGGGAAAAAAGGGGGACTAAACGAGAAGGAGTAGAAACAGTGAGAAGGAGTGAGCATCGCGCAAAGACGCATCGAAACGAGAGAAGAGACTAGCCGGGGTCAAGGGGGGAATGTGCTACGGAGGGAGGAAAGCCCGTGGCTTATGAAAGACAAGGAGGGAGGACATTGGAGGGGACAACGAGGAGAGAACTAGGGAATGGCAAAATAAGGAGAACCACCGGACGGGAGAGAAGACCGCTAGTGGCTATCAATAAAAAAGTCGCGTAAGTCAACGGGGAAGGGAAACAGAGGAGGAAAGGGTGAGGGAAGGGGATCACGGAAAAGGAAATACATCAGGGGGGGGGGGAGGAGCGACGTGTGGCAAATGCTGGAGCGTTCCAAAACCCGTAAGGGCTATCGGAAAAGAGGCGAGATTATGAGTTGCGGGGCAGGAGGACCGAAGGTATAAAGAGGAAAGGAAAGGGGGACTAAAACTAGAAAAACGCATCCAAAAGGGGTCTTTGGGTAGAGAGGGTGGGAGGTATTCGATGTAAAGAGAAAATAAGGCAGCAGAACACGGGGTATAAAGGTGACGGGTGGAAGGAAAAGGAGAAAGGCGCAATGGTCAAACGAAAAAAAACATAAGCGAGAAAAAACGAAATAATCTCTGTCCAAAAAGGGGTCGGAAAAAAAGAGGGAAGGAAAATAAAAAAAAAGAAGGGTGGGGGGGGGGGGGGGGGGGGGGGAACCAGGGAGAGGGAAGCAGAATTAGGGTCAGAATAAAGAAATAGAAAAAAAAAACGATGAATTCTTGGAGAGAGGGGGTGGATCGAGTGGGAGAAGGGGGGGAGCAACAACACGAAGAAAAGAGAGGGGCACTGGTGAAAAAAAACTCGCGGGGGGACCGTCGAACAAACACAAGCGTAAAAGGGTAAGGAAAGATGCAGTATAGAGAAAGAATGGCAAAAAAAAAAAGGAAACAGCCGGGAAAAGAAAAAAAGGGGGGAGGGAGCGGGCATGAGTAGGATGAGCACCCTCGAGAACTGAAAAGACGGGGCAGCGGGGTATTGTCAAACTAAAGGTGGCAGAAAAAATCGTAAGGGGAAAGAAAGCACAAGAAAAGCTAGTCCGGGGTGGAAGCCAACATTTCCGCATGGCTTGATTAGACCAAGGTGGTTCTTCCAAGCCAGTTTCCCAGAACAGGAAAAAAGGACAAGGAAAGGGGGGACAAGTGTAAAAAACCGGTCACAGAGAGGGATTCAACCGCGCGTCTCTGGCATCCTACTAAACAGGGGTACGTACACGGGGATCAAGGAGACAGATAAATAACGGGTTCTAACCATCAACCGGTTGGGACGGGAGGGTGACATGAGAAAGGGGAAGGTCATCCGGCAAAAACGAGAACCAGGGGGATACACGGAGTGGGAGGAAAAGGTTCAAGACGAATTGAAAAGGGTAGGGCGAACAAAAAGGTGTGGACAAAAAAGGCCGGAGTCGGTGGGGGCAAAAACAACAAGCCAAGGGAAAATAAGGAACCAAGAAAATGGCACCCCCGAAAACCAAAAAGGGAACCGACCGATAAAAATAAGTGGTGTTGTCGGCGGCACAGGGAGAGTTAAAGAAAACAGGCAGAGGAGCTGTAGCAGGGGAACATGGAAATGGAGTGCAGAGAAAGGGGGAGAAAAAGAAAAGTCAGGAGAGGGGTTTCAAGCATCACAAGGATGAAGAAGGACAAGGAAGGGTTAAATGATTTAACGAAACTAAATCCCAGGAGTCGGACGGGGAAAGGGGGTTGAGTGGGGGAACGGAGCGGCGGGGGAATACTGGGGGGGTGCGGGCCGGCGGCAGGCAAGGGGGGAAAAGGAAAACCCGGGGCAAGGGTCCAATGAAAGGGGTCAATCGTGAGGACTCAACCAGCAAATAAGATTCGCTATAGGAATCACGGGAGGACGAGGAGTAAGACACGGAAAGGGGAATAAAAAACTTGGCGTTCATACGATCTTCGGGGAAATGAAGGCGTGCAGAAGAATCTAAAGTCCCCCACGCATAAGTCCCATTAGGGGGAAAAGTAACCAAGGATATTCTCAGGGGGAGGGAGGGGGTAGGAAGGGACGTGTTCAACAGAGGAGGGGAAGGAGGAATAGAAAAAACTCAAAAAAAAAAAAAAAACATCCAAAAGGGAAGGACTATGGTCAACGAAATCGAAATAAGACAAAGGGTGGGACTACCGGGGCGTGGGGGGTACTGGGGCCTTTACCGAATGGGCAGCGTGTTGATCTAGGGGAGGGTAAATAGGCTAGAAGGTAAAAAACAAAGGAAAGTAGAGGGACAAAAGGGTAAGAAAGCGGTGCGTTACAGTGACATGGGGTCTCCGATAACCAAAGAGAAGGCGGGAAAAATTGAAAGTGGGGTGTGTTGGTGTGAGGGGGGGGAGGAAAACCGAACAGAAAGGGAAAAGTTATGGAAAGGAGACCGACCTGGATAAGAGGTAAGGGGAGTATTGCAGTGGGATGTGGCGGGACAAAACTGCGGGCCAAGACAAAGGAGGCGGGGGAAAAACCAAACCCGACCTGGGGGGTAGACGAACAAGGTAGGTTTGGCGGGAACAATAGGCCCTCAAAAGAATCACGTTGGGGGGGGGGGGAAGGAAGAAGGCGCCAAGGGGCAAACTGGAGAAAAACCGGGGGGGGGGGGAGGGGGACCGGAAAAACATTCCGAAACCGGTCTACGCCGTGGGCCGCTTTTACCGTTGTGAAAAGGTACAACTGGAAAAGGGGGGAGGACTCGTGAACCACAAAACGACAGATGGGGGGGGGCGGGCGGGTGGGGTTATAGGGAGCGCCAGACCAAGAGGGACACACAGTCACTGGTAAGAATAAAAAAGTGTGACAGAAGGGACTGGCTTGACACAAAAGGCCAGTGAAAAAGACAGGAAGAAAACGATCGCCCAAAGAGACACAGGAGAGGGGCCTAACGTGTGCCCAAGAACCTCGTGCAACAAAGGGAGACTCAAGAAAGAAGGGGAGGGGAAGGGGGATCAAAAAAAGCTGCTCACTCCTTGATGCAGGATGGCAAGTAGGAAAAGATACAATACTTAAAGGAGTAGCCTCCCACCTTCCAAAAGGTGGTACTCAAGACGGGCAATGCGAACGGGAATACAGATGCGTGGGCCAGAGGAGGACGGAAAAAGGGAGAAACGCACAAGCTAAAAGGGAGGCGGGGAAAAAAGGGAGGAAGTAGATATACATGAGGTGAATTAAGGAAAGAAGAACAGTGGACAAAAGCAACAAAATACGCGGGGACGGGGGAAGAGAAAAAGGAGAGGGGGGGAAGCAGGGGACCTAATGTGGGGAGGGGAGAAAGCATGGTACTTGTACAAAACAATGGAGACCCACTGGAAATAACATCGCGAAAGACTGGGGGTCCGGCAAACGGTGTTGAGGCACGGTAAGGAAGATCATACGTACGGAGAAATACGTTCAAAAAAGGGGGGGGGGTGATAGCAATAATCGGCCCCAACAGGGCCCTGTGGGACAGCCGGGGAAAAAATCTTCCGGGGATCCGGAAACACAGTTGGAATGGAGGGAGGGGAGGAAAAAAAAGAGGGGGGCTGTCCATAAACCAAGGAGAAAAGGAGGGGGGGGGAAGGGGGGGAAGAGGGGAAAGGGGGGGGCTGGGAGGGGAAAAGAAATCTGTCCACTGTGGAGGGGCGAAAGGAACATGACTTGTCCGGATGTGCGGGGGTTTTATCAAGGCAGCGGCTGGCGCCTGGAAGAAAAAAAAGCGTGTGGAAAAAAACAAGAGCCGAGGGGAAGTCTCAAAAGTGGAAAGGGAGAAGGTCAGGGGGATACGTTTCAGGTTGGTTGACCACCAAAAGTTTTACATCCCACGTGGTTAAAGGTGGGGAGGGGTGCAAACGGGGGGAATGGGAAAACGGTACCAGGAAAAAAAGAGGGGGGGGGGGTGAGGGAGATCGGGTTCAGCCTGGGGGGACTGGCTTTTGCAGGAAGTGGCGGGGAAAAGGGGTACTGGGGTTGCCTAATAGGGGCAGAAAAAGAGGGGGGGGAGGTCGGAAGGAGGAGAAAAAGGGGGGGGGGGGGTGAGAAGGGGGGGGTGGGGTGGGGGGGGGGGATAACACGAAAAATCGAAGGGAAAAAACAATATCGAAAAAGAAAGACCGGAGGCAAGCTTAAGAGACAAGGAAGGACATCGGGGGGGGGGCGGGTGGGGTGCAACCAGTTCCACCTGCCGCGGGAAAATCAAACACAATGACCAAAAATCAAAAGAGGGGTCGGGAAAAGAAGGAAAGCCAGGGGGGGATGTGGGGGGAGGGGAAAGTTAAAAGTATAAACATGCAACCAGCGCGGGGGAAGAGATTAGGGTGTCTACACGAACCCCAGACCGCGATGAAATAGTTGCGCGGGCGCCGGGAAAAAGGGGGAAAGGAGGGGAAGGAAAAAAAAGGGAAAAAGAGGGGAGGGGGGGGGTAAAAAAGAAGGAGCGTCGTGAAAGGGAAAAAGCTATAAACCCAATCGGAGCAACACATGGAAATAGAGCGGACAAGGGGAAAAACAGGAGCAATGGTACACAAAAGGGCAAGAGTTCACCAGGGGGCAGGGGGGGGTGATCACAGCCATAGATCAATAAAAAAAAAAAAGGCGGGAAAGCTCAGAGGCGTTGCAAAAAAAGGGAAAGGAAAAAAGGAGGGGAAAGGAAAAGAAAAAAAGTGCGCGAAGTCGAAAGCAGGGGTTTTGGGAGAAAAGACCTAAAAAAGAGGAGGATAGGCGCGGGCAGGGGGCATCAAAAAGGGGGCCGAAAAAAGAAAGACGGGGGGGGATGAGGACACATGCCGAATGGGGGGAGAGGCTGGGAGGAAAACCGTGAGAAAGTGGGGGAAAAAAAATGAAATCAAAGGAAAGGAAAAAAAAGGGAAAACACGATGCAGTGGTAGTCAACAACGTGTGGTGACAGGGGAAAGCGTGTGGGGGACGGCCAAATGAGACAGGAAGACAACAAGGGGGGGAAGGAGTTGGGGGAGGGAGTTTCTTACGCGATAAGGGTGAATCCAGTAAGAGAGGCGTTGAATTAAAAACAAGTGATAGGGGGAAGGTGGCCAAGGGAAAAAAAAAGGGCCGGGGCAAAGAGATCGGGCAGGAAAAGAGAGCCGTTTCGCAAATAAAGGAGGGGTGGTCACCCAGGGGGTACAAGGGGGGGCGGTAGGGTGAAGGGGGGAAAGGAGGGGGCACCAAGGTCCGGGGTAGGACGACTGGAATAAAATGGCTTAAAAAACCACTGTGTAAAAAAATGGTGAGGCGCGGAATATGGGGGAAAAAAAAAAAAGGACACACGTAAGAAAGGGTGGACAAAAAAGGGGAAGGTTCATTGCCGTGGGTGGTGTCCTCATCTCGTCAACCGGGGTAGAGGGACTCATCGGGAATCGAAGGGGCGAAGAAGGCAGACGAAAGGGAGGAAAAAAGCCAGGTGAGTAGAGGCTGAAGAGGGGGGGGGGGTAGAGGTGTCAAGGGGGGAACATCGGGACAGTATACCCGGGGTGGGGCCAACACCGGGGAGGACGTGTAAGGGGTCGACGGGTCAGACAAACCTGTGGAGTTAGCGCATACAGGAGAGAAGGAAAGAATATGGGTGAAGTGACGCTTCAGTACAAGCGGGTTAAGAGAGGCGCCGTCGGAAAGGGTTTGTGAGGTAGAAGTCGTGGGGGGAACGGTAGGGTCGTCCGACAAGGGGAAAAGAGGAAAGGGTCAACAAAGGGGCGGGGGGGGACCGGACAAAAAGGGGGCACGTAAACTTGTGGAAAAGTGACGTCGCAAGTCAGGGAAAAAATAGGCCGTGAGTGCCTTGATGTGGGGAAACGTGTCGAAGTCGGGGAGTAGCTTGAAGGCACACACAAAGTGGGATCAGGGGGGGGAAAATAGACGCCAGCGCCAAATGGGGGGTTGGGGAACAGTCTATGGTATGAGAAAAAGAGTCGGTCTCGGTTTTCTTTCCGCAATCGTGGAGTGTGATAAAGAAGGTGTCGAAAGAGGGGAGAGGAGTTAAGACGCGAGGGGGGGGGGAGGAAAAGGAGAGGGGGGGGGGGGGGGAGGGGAAAAAAAAGGGGGGGAAGGAGGGGGAGGAAGGGGCGACGAGAAAAGGGGGGGTGGAAAAAGGAGCGATATACTAACGTGGGGCTGCGGTTGTGGGGGGGGGGACAAAAATGGAAAAGTGATGGGCGTGAATACGGAGGGGAGAGGTGGCAAACAGGGGAAGGATTTATATAGGGATATGTTCGTAATGGTGGGGAGGGGGGGAAAATGGCGGTGTGAAAGAGGGGTGCGAGGGGCGGTGGGTGGGGGGGGGATGTCAGCCGTAATGGGGACAGATAGGATGGTGGCGTGAGTGCGCCAGCGTGCTGGGTGAAACCATAGGGAGGGGGGAAGGAAAACAAGGGGGAAATGAGGGGAAAAGAGGAGGGGGACGGAAGATAAGGAACAAAAAAAAATGGCTTAGTGCAAACTGGTTCGACTTCACCGGTGGGGTGGTAGGGAAGGGGATGTGTGGACGCGCCGCCAAAATGGAATACGGGGGTAGGAGGACAATAGCTGGTGGGTTTGGTAGGGGGGGAGGAGGGGGTTGACCTTCTGTCGGTGCGTTGGCCATTGCGAAGTGTCGTGTCCGGAACACGGGAAGGAGGTGGACGAAGAGGGCGACAAAAAGGCAAGGAGAAAAATATCTCACTTATCGTTGTGAAACCCATCATCCAACGGGTAAAAGACGCCTCTGCCAAAAAAGACCAGGGGAAAAAGGGGATAGGTCGGTTTTTTTGGGGGAAATATGCTTTTTTAACGAGTGACTAGAAACTTGAACGGGCGCAAACGATGAAAAACGAAGGAACGGTGGAAGGAAAAGGGGAAGGGGGGGGAAAGGGGGGGGGGGGGGGGGGGGGGGAAGGGGAAGGAAGGTGGAAAAAAGAAGGGGGGGAGAGGGGAAAAAAACGGAAGGACGAAGGAAGGGGGGAAGGGGGAAAAGAAAAAGGGGGAGGAAACCTGGAAGAAAGAAGGGAAAAGAAAAGAGGAAGAGTAAAAGGAAAAAAAGAAAGAGAAGGGGAGGGAAGAAAAGGAGAAATAGTGAAAAGGGGAGGCGAACGAAGATGAATGGAATGGATGAGAGGGGAATAAAGAAAAAACCCGTTCTGTCGCTTCCTTGTAATAAATGGTGGAGGAGACGTAGGTCGACATCAAGCATGACAGACGAGGGAGGGAGAGGGGGGGGGGAAGGAGCCACGCACCGAAGGGGGGGGGGCGGGGGGGGGGGGGGAAAAAAAAAGGGAGGGAAAATAGGGAGGGGGAGGGGGGGGAAGGGGGGGAAAAAAAGGGGGAAAAAAGGGGAAAAAGGGAAAGGGTGCGTGTCGGGAATAATACTTCCTGTGGGTCGGGCACACGAACCCACTATCAACTGCGGCCGGTAAAGGGAGTGGAAGGGTGGGGGGGAAAGGGGGCAAGGGGGGGAGGGGGCGGGGGGCAAAGGGGCGGCCGGGGGAGGAAAAGGGGTCAAGGCTGGTCCGAACCGTGCGAAAAGGCGTCTAATGGGATAATGGGGACTCAGAATGCGGGTTGTCCGGGTGGGCAGGGGGGGGGAAAAGCCATTGGGGGGTTGACAGTCCGAAAAAGAATTAGCGGCAGTGAGAGTGGGGAGGGGGGGAAAAGGGGGGGGCTTGATAAAAGTGGGTCGGGGGGGGGGGCGAAGGGCGGTCTATCGAAATCAAAAAAATGGTGTGTGCGGGGGGAGCGTGTGTGAGAGAAGGAAAGGGTTAAATTGACACTTTGGTTAGAGGGTCTTCCCACGAGAAGGGGCGGGGGGGGGGGCCGGTGGGAGATGACTGAAGTGGGGAAGGGGGGGGAGTCGTAGAGGGGGCCAACTTTTAGATGAACGGTATTACGCGGTCGCGCAACCAAATGGGGGGGGGGGGGGTGGCGGGAAACAGAAGTCAAGGGACAAAAAGGTAGGGAAGCATTGTTAATGAAAAACTACTGACGAGGGGCCAACTGGTAAGGGACGGTGGGGGACAGTAGCTGAATGGGGCAGCAGAGGAGATGGCCGAATGGGACAAAGGGGGGCACGGGGAAAAAGGAAAAACGTTAAATATGCAAACCAGGCGTTGATGGATGTTCTATAATTCGTGATAACCGGGAAACGTGGTGCATTCCCACGCGACATGAAAGAATAAGGTAGACAAAAGGGAGATAGTGGGTACTTGATGGGGAGCTCTCAAACCAAAAGGACAAACAGGACAAGCGAGGGAGGGGGGAAGGGAAAATGCAGAAAGACATATTCAAAGGATCAGCAGTAGTAGGAGGGGTGACGGAAGACAGGAAGGGCTAGCGCAGACATCGCTATACGTGTCCAAATTATTCTGTCTCGGAGCAGAAGGGGGAAAGAAAACACAAGACGACGGAACGGAGGGTGGGGGGGGGGTGAGTAACGGGGGCGTTGACGGGGTGAAAAACACATTGGGTGGACCCCAAAAATGGGGTGAAAAGGGTTCAAACAAATCGGCAGGAAAGGCCCTCATTGAACAATGTGTGGCAGGCACGTCAGCCGCAATTTAGGGGGAGAAAACAGTACAACTAGACGGAAAAAAGAGCTCGAGGGTAGCATGGGGGAATAAACTAAGCGCAACCGGTACAGGAGGCCGTGGCGGCGGGGGCGCAAAGAACATGGAGGGGGTGAGGAGGGTGGAAGCAGGAGTGGGGGATGGGTCCGCCTTGGGCTTGGTGGGGGAGAGGGGGAGGGGCGGTGGGTCGGGGAACGGACGTTGTAAAAAAGGGTTTAAACTCAAAGGAGGGGGGGGTCTCCGGGTTCGCGGGCAGGAGTCGCCGACAACCTAAGAAAAGAGATCGGACACCGCTTGGGCAAAACGAGGGCCAGGTATTGCAGAAGATAACGGGGGGAATGGCGAAAATTAAGTAAATCTTCAACGATCGTGAATAGACAAAAATCAGGGGGGGGGCACCAAGGGAGGAAAGGGGAGATAAGAAGGGGGAAGGGGAAGGGGCTGGAGGTCGGGGTGATAAAAAACTCGTTGCTAAGTGAAGAAGGAGGGGGGGCGTTCCCAACCGTGCGCAGCCTGCCAGAAAAACGGGGTCACGAGTACCGGGTGAAAAAGGGGGGAGGGAAGGCCGTCCAACGAAGTCGGGGGGGGCGGCCGAAGTCCGGACATGAAAAGAAAGTGGGGGGGGGGGAAAATCAGCATTCTCAAACAACTAATCAAGGGCTGGAACATACGTATTTAGGAGGTTCCGATGAATGAGGCGGTGCAGGGGGACTCCGGCACGGAAACAAAGATATAAGAATATGTGGGAAGGGAGTTGACTATAGGGGCTGTTGCCCGGACAGGCAAGGCCATACAAGTTCAAAGGAGAAGGACATGGAGGGGGGTCGGCAAAGCAGACGCTCAGGTCCCCTCCTCTAAAGAAAGAAAAAACAGTGCGCGTAGATGAGGGAAAAGAGCCAAAAGTCCGGGGAATCATCAAGAAACAAAGATCTATAGGAAAATGGGAAAAGAGGGGGGCTGTCAAGAAAGGGGGTGAACTCCTCAAGGGGGGCAAAAAAATCCATAGGGGGAAAAAAAAATAGAAAAAAGCAACCTGACATGTCAAAGCGTGGGAAGAGATTCGGTATCAATGAACAAGGGGACAAACCGCAAATGACGTAAAGGGAAAAAACGCCGACGAATCGTTTGGAAAGAATCGCAATTAGGCGAAGGTAGCAAGAACGGCTGCATTGTTCCAGATAGACGAAAAAAAGATGGCAGGGACTGGCTATGAAAGGTGCTTTCAAGCGCGGGTGGAGGTGTCAAGGGCGCAATTGGTTGAAGGGGGACTTGGAAAAAACAGGGAGTCAAAGGGACGGCAGAGCGTCAGGAAAAAACTTACACCGCGTCAGGGGGGATTTCCATCAGATGAAAAAAGATACGGGTGGGCACAATGGCCCAGAAAAAGTGCACAGGCGGGGGGAGGGGGGGAACAAAACAAAAAGGAACGAAAGCAAAAGAGAAAAGGGGGGAGGGGACCGCGGAAGTTGCGGTGTCGCGTCAAGGGAACTAACCCGGCTAAGTAGTAAGGAGCAGGTACTTCGGTGCAAACGGCGTGCGGGTAGTAATGGGAGCCGCTAATCCAAAGGGCGGAGGAGGATGTGCAAAACCCGCGGGGTAATCCGTTGTTGCACTAACCGGGAAAAAATAACGAGGACACCATGGCATAAAGGGGTCGCTGGACGTGATGCAGAGCCGGAAAGGATGAAAACAGGCGACCGTGGCGATTTCCCGATCGTCGTTCCCGAAATAAAAAGTTCAAATAGGAAGGTTACGGGATAATGGGGGACCGGATAGAGACGGCGGTCCAGGTAGGCGGGGAGGGGAGGGACTCGTGCGTCGGGTCAAAACACACTGGGACTCAAATAAATGACGTCAAGGACAAAAACTAGAGGGGGGAAACACCGCGGGGGGGGGCAAACAATTCCCAATTTGGCTCACAGACCCTACGTAAACAAAACACGGTCGGGTTTCAGTCGAAGGCGCCGCGGGGGAACTGGAAATTAGGGCCGCAAGGGAAATGGAACGGTGCCGGAGTTGGGGTACCTTTTAATCAAGAGGGCGGCCGGTTTGTCAAAAAAAAATTGGTCAGGTTCAACACGGCGAAAGAGGGGGGGTAGGAGAGCAGCCGAAACAAGTCAAAAAGGAGGAACCGGTCAAGAAAGACGAAGGGGTCAGTGGTACCTTTTCTGGGTAGGGGGAAGGGGCCTCCGAAGGACGTGTGGAAAAATTGCCAACTAAACGACCGGTCAAAAGAGGGGTAGAAGTTAACACGAAGGAAACGAATCCGTCGGTGGGAATTGGTGGTTAGGGGGGGGGGAAACGCCGTCGACTAGAATGAATGGGGGAAAAAAAGGGACAGCCAAAAAAGGGAGGGGGAAAAGGAGGGATGGCTGAGGGAGGGTATCGTAAAAGGGTCGTGGCGGGGGAAGGGGGGGGAAAGAGGGAAAGAAGCAGAACTGCCGGCTCGAGGTACTTGGAAAACCCGGTACCATGAGAAGCGAGCGGGGGTGAAAAGGGGGGGGAGATCTTTTGGGTAACGGCAGGTGCGGCGGCGTGGAAGAAAAGGTGGGGCGAACTTAACAGTCGATCCACGACTGGTGAGAGGAGTGGGCGGTGGATTTAGTCAGCGAGTGGGGGGTGCACGCAAAGAAAGGAAGAGACAAAAAAGGCTCTGGTTACGTTGACGACAGCCGACCGCAATAGACCTTGTCTTATAAGGGGTCTGAACCAGGCCCAACTGGTGGGGGGGGGACCGCCCTACAAAAGCAAAAAAAAGGAAAAAAGGTCGCTGGGAAAAAGAGGCGCCGGGAAAAGAAGAGCATGGCGGGACGGTCTCCCCATTATCGGAAGAAGGGCGCCCTTAGAGACAGAAGCAATCGGGTGTCAATCTCAACTCCCAAAGAGTACGAGCTATGTGCAAAGGCAAGAAACTTGAAAAGCGGATAGCAGTCAGACCTCACAACAGGGGGGGGGAGAAAAGGAAACAAACGGGGGAGGAAGAGATGAGGAGGGGGGGCGTTAGACAGGTGGTTGGGCAGTTGGACTGTCACAAAAGCGTGGGGGTGGAAGGTGTGTGTGCTGGTGAGCCAGAATTTGGGTTAGAGTCTTCGAGGGGAGAGGAGCCGCAAGGGAATCAACACGCGAGGCTGGAATGTGAAAAAGGCATGGAGGGCTTCTTCAAACAGTATCAGAACTGTTGAGGAATCTGTGAGGTATGGCGGTGTGCAACAGTTAAGGGGAAGTGGTGGGGGTGCAACGAACGTGGGGTCGGGGACGACGTAGAGAAAAAGGTTATTGGGGGGGTGGTCGGCGTCACCGTCAACCGGGGTGGGGCACTGGAACATCTGTGGGGGCTTTGTCTCGGGCGCCTGGTACGGGTGAAAAGGGTTAACGGAAGGTGGGTAACGGGCAAAAAAAAGTCTGGGCAAGGGGCCGTCCGCCTCATCTACAGGAGGTTCGGATGGGGGGGGGGCCGCATTTGGGGTGTCAGACACAGTGTAAAACAGTGGCGCCCCCGTTGATGGTGGTCCACGTACCGGGGGGGGCATTGCAAGTACGGTCATGTCCAAAAATGCGTGGTGAACTTCGGGACTTGGCGAATGGGCTCTTTTTGAACTGGGGGGAGGGGAAAACCGCCGATGTGGGCGCGGAGGGGAGCCGAACGAAGGCATTAAATGGGGGCAAACGCGCCGGGTGGTCATTGGGGAGGTACAGGCAGCTACGGCTGGTTTCAAGCGGACCACGGAGGGGGAAGGGGGGGAAGGGGGGGTGCAAGGGGTCACGGATAAAAAAGGATGGGTCGAATAAGGTTACACACCACAGTATCAGTGGGACCACGAAAAGTGGGTCAACGGAGAAAAGAAAAAAGAAAGGGGGAGTCCCTTCGGAAACGACCAAAGCCAAAGGTAGCAGAAAAGGGAAGTGCAGATAGGGAAACGGGACAGAAGAAGGTGAATGGGGGAGGGAGACGGGGCGGGTTCACGCAGTCCGCCGTGTGTGGGACGACCAGTAAGCAGATGAGGGGGGGGGGGGCCATTGGAAGGAATCACAGGGCAAAAAAAGTGCTGGAGGACAGGGGAACCAGAAGGGGCTTGGCACTGGTGTCGGAAGGGCGGCATGTAACAAACGCGGGGGTTGGAAAAAAAGGAAGCCGGAATCGTGTGTTGAACGGTGGAACGAGGATATGTAGATGAGTCAATGAGAATGGTAACAAACGGGGAGCAGATGGGTCAAGAAAGACCGGCCGTCGAACAGACGGCGTGGGCAATGAATAAGAGCGAAGCGGGTGAATGAAACGAATTTCAATAAAGGGAGGTTCTGCACTAGTACCTGGTTGAAGGCTGCGCCGGGAATGGGAAAGAGGGCAATCGGCGTCGAAATCCTAGATCGGGGCTCGGGGGTGATGCAGGGGGGGACCGGGAGGGACGAACACCGAGAGGGGTAGATGGACAGGATTGGGGGAGCGTCTTACCTTGAAGCACTTGCCGGGGATCAGGATCGGGGTGGGAGGAAACGGTCCCCAGAGGTCTAGTGGGTGGCGGCAAGACCGGCCTTTTTGATGGGGGGTTTTCGTGAACGTGGAGGGCCTGCGCAACGCCAAAAAAGAGGATAAAGACCAAAAACCAGGTCCGGTAAGCCCGAAATGCCGGGAGGGGTGGGAAAGTGAGGGAAAAATAAGGGGAAAAAAACTGGATATTGTCAACACCAGAGGGGGGAAAAAAGGAAGCAACTTGGTTCCAGCTTCTTTCTGCGCGGGGGGGGGGGGGGGGGGACCTGTCAAGAGTGGAAGGACAACAAAAAAAAGTGGAATTGACACTGAACAGCGTAGGACAACAGGGGGGGATCGTGTGATTGGGAGTACAAACGACGAGCGGGGTGGTGTGGAAAACGCTTAGGGAAAAGGAAAGAAACGCAGCGGACGGGAGTTGGAAATTTTTGGAGTGGGGGTCTGTGAGGAGAGAAGTCGGCCATCTGGATGTGGGTCCTAGCTCTTTGCCAGTCGCGGAAGGCAAGGACTACGGGGAAAGTGGGTAAATCGGCTGTGTAGACAGCCAGGGTTGCAGAAAAAACTATTAACGATTGAGCCTAGTGATCTGTCCGGGTATAAAGTGTCGGTCAGGCAACTTGCCTGTTGGGGGAAAAAGGAACGCTTGGGGGCACGGGGAGGGGGGTGCAGGACCGTTCACAGGGGGAGGGGGCACGGAGAGTCTGGATGACTCAATCCAAAAAGCAAAGGGCGGGGAAGCAGGCAGAGGCGGGGGGGGCGGGGGGGGGGGGGGGGGGGAAGAGGGGGGGGGGGGGAAGAGGGGGGGTTGTCGACCGCGGGGGTGGGACTTGAAGAAAGATAAAACAAATCACTCCTAGGCAAACGGCTGCGAGTCAGATGGAGGGGTGGATCAGCAGGAACGGCGAGATAAATGCCACTTTGGGGTCGAGCGGCCAACGAAAATTGTTCATGAATCGGGGAGGAGAACTCAAGGGGGGGGGGGGGGGGGGGGTCGAGGGTACGGGGAAGGGGGGCAAAGGGGGGGGGGAAAAGGGGGAAGGGAAAAGGCGGGGGTCCGGGCTCGGAGCGCCGGTGTCCCGGAACCAGCGGGGGGGCGGCGTGCAAAGAGGGGGGATTCCAGGGGGGCGGGGGGAGTGTGGCCGGGGGTGGGGGGGGGACCTAAAAGGGGGCACCTCTAGGGAGATACTTGAAAGGAAAATGTTCGATGTATCGGTTTCCAGAAGGAAAAAATCGGGGGTGCACTCGTCAAGATCTGGCGACTTGATGGGGGGTGAAGGCAGTTTGCCGGGAGACCAGAAAGGTGTCGTCCCGGGGGGGCAAAAGGAAAAGGGAGGATAAGCTCCAATAGAAAAACATTGATCTAACGGGGGGCGTGTGGGGACATTTTTGGGGGGCCTCGCGCGTTGGTTGGAGCGGTTCGGGACGACGCAAGGCCGAACGGCAAAGAAAATTGTAAAAACAGGAAGGGGTGTTATAGGGTAGCGGTCTTACTTCTGCATGGTATATCCATCGGATGTGGGGGTCAGGTAGAAAATGTCAGGTGGCGGGCTGCAAAGTACGAGCACACAAAGTTGGTCGGTCAAGACGGGGAGTGGTGGAGAATGGGCCGCCGTGACTGTGGAAGAACAGGTGCAAACCGGCCGCCGGTCAAGGGATAAGCCTGGTAGTGCGCGAGGGACCCCGTCAGCTGGTTTTGAGGGGGGTGGGGGGCGAGAAAGGTGGGAGGGATGGCCGGGAAACTTCTAGGGGGGTGCCCAACTCTGCGGGCCACCTAGGGGGCCTAGGAAGCGAATCTGCGGAAGCAAATGGTGTAGACAGGGATAAGAGTCGAAAACAAAAAGGGGGTAGTGAGAGAAGATAAGATATAAGGCTAATCTGCCGAAATGGACTTGGTTGCTGAACCACTGAAGGACGCAGCGGGGGGGGGGCGCGAAAGGACGCTTCAGGTGTGATCGAACGTCTGCGGGTAAACAGGGGGCGGCGCCATGGGGAAACGGATAAAACCAGCGCGGGTGCACCAGGTTCAGTTGGAAAAAGCCGTGGGCGGCGGAAACCATCGAGCCGTAAAGGGTGCTCATTTCAGAAGGAGAGAAATGGTTACTTACTAGGGACCTGCGGAACTTCGCTGGACCTCGGTGGGACGGACACAAACCGAGGGGGAAGGAGGGCAACAAGGTCCGGGAGTGGAAAGGAACTGCTGCAAAGGTAGGGGCAGCGGGCGGATGGGGTGGGTGAGGGGGGAGTTTAAGGCAGGCGGCAAATTGGCCAAATTTGCGCAAAAGGGGACTGAGATATTCAGCAGTAAGGATTCCGATCGGTGTAGAAGCGACAACGGGGGGTATTATCACGAATAGGCAGGGTAAGATGTCGTGAGAACGGGAACAATTGAAATTCCAGATGGGCAGACAAAAGCTGGAGAGTCTACCCCTCGGAGGAACTCTAGGAGGGAGCTAGCCTGGAAATAGTGGAGGCCAGACGAATGAGAAGCCGGGCTGCGACGACCGTAGCTCCAAAAAATCGGAAAAAAAAGGGGGCGCGAGTGCAGACTGAGGGGGGGGAACATAAAAAGTAGGGCGGAGGCAGTGCGGAGTCAAACTCAGAACAGGGGAATTGGCCGGGGCGAGTGCTTCGCGTGACCGAAGAAAGCAGGGGATCGATCCAGAAGAAGCTTCGGAGGGTCATACTACGTGGGGGGGAAGGGGGTCAACGAACAGAGCTTTGGGAGAGCGACTCCCAGTCGGGAAAAACACGGTGCGAGAGAAACCTATAAGCATGCAATAAGCTGGGGCGGGCCTCGGAAAAAGGGTCGAAAGTCGGGCTTAACTGAACGAGCGGATCATCAAAAGGGGTCGCCAAGGATGAGGGAAGCTGTTTGAAAAAAGCAGGCTTGGAAAGAGGGCGGGTCCCGATGATCAGGAGTGTGTCGAGGGAAACTATAAAAAGGCGTCCAATTTCAAACGGGGGTGGGGGGACTTAGAGGGGGAATGGTCAAACAGCGGGACACGGGGTCAGGATGTCTTAATAGTCAAACGGGGGGGCATTACGGGGAAGGTGTACAAGGGGCAAAAAAAATCCGAGGCCCAGAGGGGCAGGGTCTCGGTGTTGTGTTCATGAAAAAAAAAAAACGGGAACGGAGGGGGGGGATATGGGGAACTTCAAGACCGGTGGGCCGGCAAAGGGGGGGTGTGGGGGCAACGTTGAAAACGGGACAATTGAAGGGGAAGTACACGGAGGAAACGGGTATGGCGGGTGGAGACTACGGGGAGGAGGTCTTGTTCACGTCGGGTGACGGGGGGGGGGGGGGGGGGGTCAGACAGGAAAGGCATCAAGAGGCAGAAACTTGCGTGGACTCGTGAAAGGTCATCCCCTCTACTGCTACGATGTAGGATTGTCCCGCCGAAATGTCAAGACAGAGGCCCAAACAAACAGTTGCCTGGGACCAAGGGACGAACGGTTGCGACACGGGACCGTAAAGGGCACGAGCGAAAGTTGGAAGGTCGTCGATAGTGCCAATTATAGAACGCGGGAGCGGTTCGAACAGGCGAGGTGCAAGAATTCTGTGATGGACATCACCTGCATCTTCGAGGGGGCTAGAGGAAAGGGAACTGACGACCCGTGACGACTGCGAACCGGGCTCTTCTGACCAGCTGGGTTGCGCGGCAGAGAAAAGGGGGGGCTCAGAAGCAGGGGAAGGGAAACGGCGGGGAGGGTGCAAAGACAGATGGGGGGAGTCACAACCAAAACTAACATTTCTTGGGGACATGAATGCGCCTGGGCGGAACGGGTTTACACTGGACAAGGAAGGCCCGTGTGTGCAATGTGTAGCCATGGCGCGGAATGGGTCAGTGTGGGCAAACAGCCGGGGGGGGCATGCCTGGGTGCTAGGACGCAGAAAAAAAAAGGAAACACACGAATGAAGGTCAAAAGGTGCAATTTGGGTCTACCGCGGCTGTGTGGTGGGCTCAATCCGAAGACGTGGGTGGGGGGAGGTAACCATATGGAAACTGGAGGCGCGCCATCCGACACGGAGGGGGGTGGGACGGGAACAAACGGACAGCAGGCGGCAGGAAGGCGATGTGGGACTGTGCCGAAAGGCACGGGGCATACAATGTGAGGAGTAAGTAACTGACAGGGGGGTGGGTGACAACGTGGGGTGACTAGGGTTCGGGGGGGTATAACCGGCACTTCTGCCAGGGAACCCCGTTTGCGGCAAAGTGGAGCAGGAGGGGTGGTTGAAAGTCAACAAACCATAAGAACGTAGATCACTGGTTCGGGGGGGGAAGGATTGGCGCCGCCGGGGTAAACTTCAACCGTGGTACGGGACAGTCGACAAACCGAAGATTCCGTGCGGGTCGCGTGGAGTTTTCCCGAGTTAGAACAATTAGCCGGGCACGGGACGGGGCCTTGGCACAAAAGCTAGTTAGTGGAACCAGCGCAAGACCAGGAAAAACAACAGTTTCTGAGAGGCTTAACACTTCCCCCCGGGTGCCAGCAAGAAAGAACGCCGAACCCAGTTCGCTGAGATAGGAACCGAAGGAGGCTCACAGTGACGAAACGGGCGCTCACAAAAAGACGCCGTTCGTTGGCACCTGAAAAACAGAACGAGTCAACGGCAGCAAAAATAAAAACTGGGTCGTCACTGGTTGCAGCTGGGGGTAAACAGGGGGAGTAGTCTGATA
>Ga0179593_1631917_pt1 | contig 20131 bp, 24 predicted proteins | sample CZODoug2_1_08_16_FD_185931 | JGI IMG/M metagenome (GOLD analysis project Ga0179593, IMG submission 185931) | Vadose zone soil fungal communities from Angelo Coast Range Reserve, California, USA - CZODoug2_1_08_16fungal (PacBio error correction) | ecosystem: Environmental > Terrestrial > Soil >...
AATCAGCGCGCCTTCTTTAGAGAGGTCCCTCCTCCGGATTAGGAAGTGGGGAAAAGCCACGTAGTGAGGGGGCAACAAATCCAGACGTGATGAGTCCGGGTATGGAAAGCAAAAACAAGCACAGGGCTTCGGGCGAAAGTGGGACAAAAGATACTCAAAAAGAAAAAGAAAAGCCAAATTCAGAGCAGCCAAGGTATAATGAGAGGGATCAAGGAAAACATCCTCATATCAGGGGACAGGTGGTTAAGAGGGAACAGTTATCAGATAGGCGGCATTAGGGGTATATAAATGGGTCGAGGACAGGGAGTACTTCAAGAATTCACAAGGGGAACCCCAAACTAGAACGTGCACAGCCACGTAACAGAAAAAAGAAAAAAGAAAGAGATATCGCCTCACACGGGAGTAGGACTGGAAAGGGCAAATGGGGAAATCCTAGGCTGAATTCGACTAAGAAAAAAATGCAAAGCAATTCTCAGCCGGAAGAGGGTTAAAAACGATTTGCTAATTCGGACGGGGGCGAAAAAAAGGGCAATTAAAGAGAATTGGGCCAAAGGGACGAAAGGGAGAAGAGGCCTGACCCGAAGAAAGAACGGCCGGACATAGAAAACGTTTCGCGGGCCCAACGCCGCAAATCAAAGAATGGGAGAAGACCAAAACGCCGCGTGCATACGTACTCAAAAACAAAGGAAATAGGCCAGGCAAACTTAAAGGGCACCAAAAGAATTCATCCGACGCAGGGAAAAAGGGATCTTAGAAAAAAGGAGTCAAGTGCACCGACCGAAAGAGGAAGAAGTTGTCCAGACGAATCAAAGTTAAGAGAAAAGCACAGGGGGATCGGGAAAGTTGGTGGTCACTCGAAACGACAACAGGCAGACTAAAAAAGGAGGAACCGGAAGAGGAAAAGCCGGAGGAAAACCACATCCCGCCGCAAAACAAGGGAACTTGAACTCAAAAATAAGCTGCGCCCAGAAGGCCCAGGCCCAGAAGGTAATCCAAGAGCGGGAGAGAGAAAAATAAAGGAAAAAAAGTAAACCGTAAGACGATGTTGGAGGGGAAAAAGAAACCCAAGTTAAAAAATGGCTGGGGGTGCCTAACCAAGAGATGCCAAGTCACGAAAAACAGACCCGTAAAGGGAATCGCGCAACGACTGAAGGGGGGAAAGGGGGTTCAGATCGTAGTTTGCGTCAGGAAAGTAGCGCAAGAATGGGAATGAAATTAACGAGTCCGAAATACCAGGAAAGAACGGCTAAAAAGAAAGGCACAAATGTGTAAGAGCGAACTGAGAAACGTCCCGCCCTATCTTCGAAGAGGGATTGGAATGCATAAGTACGTGAAAAAAAAAAAAACTCAACAAAGTCTCGACACACTAATGGAAGGATGCAAAAAAAGCAAGGAAGAGGGAAAAAATCCCAATCGTGAGGGGGTGTCAGAGTGGGAAAAAGAGAAGAGAAGGAAAAAACTGCCGACAAGAAATTAAACATTCGCCTGCCAAGAAAAGATTACGACGTGGTCGGTGGGACACTATGAATCAGGTAAATGGAGTCAAAGGAAGAGGGGGAAATGACAACTGGGATCCGAAGGGGGAATTCAAGAGATGCCAAAAAAGTAATCGGTGGGATTGAAAAAAATTCAAGGAGGGGGATCGTTGATCAGTATGCCCACCGAAGTATAAAGCGGTTGCCAAGAAAAACCATCAGATGAAAAAGAATCTACGATGGAAAAAGGATTCATCAAGACGGATTGGGTGGAAAAAGAGATGAGTGGGGTTAAAGGGATGTGAAACCTTCTTAAAAGATGACAGACAAAGAAACTTGAAAGAAGTAAACGGCTTGCTGATTGGGGGTGCACAATCATTCAACAGGATAAGCACGAAAACCGATGGATAGCATGGAAGCCAGTTGGAACGAATCCGCCATGCTGGAGGGGGGCTGAAAAAAAGGGTGGGTCGGCCGAGGGAAAAGCGGACAAAACAAGCACGTAAATAGAACGAAAACCGTTGCCAGACTCTGGGTCAGAGGGATGCAAACTAGAGAGAAGGACCTCTGATTTGAGGGGAAGGGTCAAAAAAAAGGCCCGAAACTACAACCTGAAATAGAAAAATTACAGTGTTTCTTCGAAGAAACGAAAAACGCCCAAAAAGAAAAGGCACAAAGACCGGCCTAAACAGGAGAGGGAAACAATCAAAAGAAAAAGAAGCCTTGCCCAGCAACCTGAAGGGTTCAGCACGGCACGCCGCGAAAGACACCAGCCTTCGGTCAAAGGGGAGACGTAAAGGGGACGATGCCGTGCAGAAAATCAAAAGAAGGAGGATGAAGTCGTGTTTTCGATAAAAGGGAAAAACGTTGCGGGGTCAACCTTAAACAGGCTGGGGACGCGTTATCAGAGGGGGGGGGGGGGGAAAAAAAATTCATGCCCCCGAAACAAATAAAAACACGAATGGCCAGCAACTAAGATGGAGAACCGAGGAGTAAAATGGCCCTAACCAGAGGGGGCCCCCGGCACCAATTGGAAAGGAAGGTGGGGGAGGGAAACTCTGTTTCACGGGGGGGAAAGGGGGGGGGGAAAATCCGACATTGAAATCGTGTGTAGCGCGAAAAAAGACAGAGAGAGTGGAAGTACTCGGGTAGAACGCTTGGAAAAAAAAAAAGGGTTTGGGGGTTGATGTGCACGCGAAAAAAAACAGACTACTTCGACAGAGCGGAGACATCTTCCAAGGAAGAAGGTCTTGTAAGAACAAAACCGACGAGTGCAGAAAAAAAGGGAGGAACAGCGACCCGGCCACAGAAGCAAGGACGCCGGGACCATGCACGGGGGGAAAAAGGGATACGAAAAAAGGAAAGAAGTGCTCGCGCCGGTCAGGAATAAAAGGAGATTTATCCGTAAGGAAATGAACCTTTTCGACTGTCAAGTGATCTCTCGAAAGCGGAAAAGAGAGTGTCAGGCTCCACGCCGGCGCGATAAGGTATGGGAATGGCGTTGCTTTGCACTGGTGTAAAATCCCTGTCGCAAAAAAAAAAAAGAGATGCACCAGAAGGGGGGATGAGGGTGCAGAAAGCCTTTCAAGCGGTGGGGGAGGTTTGGAGTGACCCACCATTGACCAACAAAAACCGATGAAGAGCTCAACAACAAGGAAAAACGGAAAAAAAGATAAGAGAATGAAAAGGAGGTGGGACTGGTGGCCGAACTGAAAAACAAAGTCCAAACAGCCACTAGGAGCCAAAGGCGCGGCCTGCTCCAAAAATCACGGCACGCCCGGCGACGCGCAGGTTAGCCATTCCAGACAAAAAAAAGAAGACCTACTTTCCTCCTGCGCGCGCGACTCAGAAACGAACTTTCTCGGAGGAGAAAGAAGAAGGTCGGTGGGGAAGGGAGAAGGTGCGCGGTCCAAAGACCGAATCACCATACGGAGCACGGCAATGGGGGATTAAAGCCGAAATCTAAAAGGGGGCAGACGATCTACGACATCGACCAAAAGTGAGGGCAAAAGATTGCCTGCAACGGAATCGGCCCGCGCCTGAAGGCTTGCTTTCGGACGGGAAGGGTCACACTACGTCGACTCCAATTCTCGGGGGTGTGAAACAAGAACCCCTGATCCTGCAGAAGGTGAAAAGCACTCTCAAGGCTATGGTGGGGGAAATGAAAGTGTCTGGAGCATCTAAAAAAAAAGAGGCGAACAAAGGGGGGGAAGAGTTCTTACTAACAGGAGACCCTCCCCCCAGTGACGCATTCCCCGCCGGAGAACAGAATGTTGCAGTTCGGAACGAAGGGGCACAAAGGGGAAACATTCAAACAGAACAATCACCAGCGCGCGTGCTGGGGCCCAGGGATGCCCCCTGGGCCGAGATGAGCGTGAACAATCATCATGGTGGCGAAACCTGTTCCATCGGGTTGAATCGCGCATGATGTCTATTACTCAGAAAGGAGTGAAAACAATAACCGAGACAAAAGAAGGCCACTTTACCCAATAACCGTTAACTGGAGGAGGCACACCCGTAAGGAAAGAAATACACGAAAAGAAGCATAACAAAACGCGGGGGAAACAGTAGGGAGGACCATCAGCCCAAGGGAGGAAATAAGGAACCACGGCTTGTAAGAAGGAAAAAAAAAACGACACAGTGACTGAACAGCCCGGTCCCCACCTTGTTGGCAACTGGATGGGATGGAAAAACAAAAACGGGCGGAGGCACGGGGGGGATTTAACCTGCAATTATGAAGTGAGAACGTTTTTCAGTCAAACATCTGGGTAATTTTATCGGCTTCAAGAAGTTAACCATACCTAAATAAGAATGCCACTTTAAAGAATAACTATCCGGCAGAATCATCGGTCGGCAATGGAGGAGGTGCATTGAATTGGGCCGCGGTTCATCTTCCAGTAAAAAAAAAAAAAACACCCTCAAAAAGAGCACCAAAGTTCATTTGGAGTGAGACAAAGGAGGAAAATCAAAAAAAGAGAACATAGAGCTGCCAAGCAGGAAGAAAAAAAGCAAGAGCATCGTTTTTGCAAAAAACAAAAGTCGGGTGTATTAATTTCACGGGGTAAAAGGGGTGGCGTAATAGGAAGAAAGCGGCGGGCAATAAATCATTCACAAAAAGAGGAGGGGGGGGACAACACTGTTCCCATGGGGAAAATGCAGGGGGATGCAAGAAACCAAGGGAAAGGGATAGGAGAAATGGAGGGGGGCAAAGGAAAAGGGAATAACTAAGGGTTTCGTCAAAGGTGGGAACTAAAGCTTCAAAAAAAAAGGAGGAAAAACACACTTAAGGGGGGACCGGGGAAAAAAAAACCTCCTGGGAAGGGAAAGTGGGAAGGACACAGTGACAACAAAACGTTTTCCTGTTGAGAGAGACAGGTGTAAAAAAAGGGTCCGGCCTCCCCTTTGTGGGAAGAAAAACGTGAAACAGAGGCGCACAGGACAAACTTCTCATTGGGGAGGTGGGGAGAAAGATACCTGTATCTGGAAGTTTCAACAAGGAGGGACTTCCCGGGCAAAAAAATAAAAAAACCAAAGCACTCCGGTTCGGGGGTGGGGGTTGGTTGGAGAGAGGCGGGTCGGCGACCTCATCACCACATACTTGGGGAAGAGAGGAACTGGAGGCGCAAGGAAAGGGGCAGTGGCGTAGAAAGGGAAGGGGTAAGGAAAAAAATACTATAGTGCGTAAGGGGAGGGGGAAAAGATGGAGAATACCAAAAAGGATGGGGGCACGTCGCCAGGGGGCCTTTGGATCTTGTCTGAAAGGTGAAGTCAAAGGGGAAAAAATAAGACGCCAAGTCTTCGCGTAGAACATAAAAAAAAACAACGAAGAAAAGGGCAAGTGGGAAAACGGCAGGAGAGCGGCGCGAAGGTTGTGCAGGCAGGCATCCTGTTGTGGAAAGTGGCCATATCGGGCATACAGAACAGAGGGACAAAAAAAACCATAAACCGGGAAACTGTCTGGCGCGCAGGGGGGTGGGGGGGGGGGGGGACTTGGGCTTTGTTTTCTTTAAAGCGACGGAGCTGGGTGGGGGAATAAGGAGGACGGGGGGCCTGGGTAACGATTGGGTCTCAGCCCGGTCAGGGGGGGGGGTAGGGGGTATTGCAAAGCAGGGCGAAAGGGGCTTGGGGTGAAGAGCCGGGGGCACCTTTTCTCCTACTTCTCACACGTTTTCACGTTGTGATATAAGAGGGAAACCTAAAATTACATCGAAAACCATGGGGCTTTGTTGGAGGGAGGGACGACGCTGAAGGAAAATGAAAAAGCGGAAAGAGGGGGGCACCCAAACAAAATGCCTCGGAGTCTGGCGGGGTCCACGGCAGGGAGGATTGAAAGGAAGGAAATCATGGGGGAAATGCCTAGGGGGGGGGATGCCAGAAAAAAGAACTACAGGTTCATGGGGAAGAAAAAGTGTTCCGAGGACGAATGCGGGGAGAGGGGAAACTCCCTCAAGGGAAAGAAAAGGAGGGATTCACATGGTTGCAAAAAAAGGGGGTCGCTGGGGGGTTTCTGTCTGGGAAATGTCTGCTGGGGAAGACGGAAAGGGAATTGGGGTCTTGAAGTGAGGGGAGTGTACCGTAAATAAGTTGGAAATGTCAAACAACATCATGAGATGGAAAAGAAAGTCGCAAGAGTCTGAAGAGGGGGGAGGACAAAGCTTCTTTAGGAGGGAAAAAAGTTCTTGACACAGTGGGTTGCCGGCAGAATAGACGAAGACACGGCCATAGATCCAAATCGAGGGCAGCTAGAAAAATCCTCAGGGGGAGAAAAACTTGGCAGGAAAGAGAGACAAATCGCATATCTCTGAAGGGTTTTTTGGGGGGGGAAACTAAAAAGCCGTGGAGGGGGTGGTTGGGCCTGGCCCGTCTCCCGGTGTACCGAAAAGGGTGGGGAAAACTAGACCTACTGAAATCGAAGAAGATTATTGCCTGGGAGCGAAGGGAAACGGAATTCAAAAACTTGAAGATATGCGCAGAGCAAAGAAATACAGAAGTTGGGGGGGAGGAAACGCTGGCTTGTAAGGCCCTCGTTTGTTTGTTTGTGGGGGGGGGAGGGAATAATGGGGGGGCAAGGGACGGCGCAAAAATGGTTATTGGTGGGGGGTTCACAGACTAAAAGAAAACCCAAAAGAACGGGGGCGGTTTGCGGGAACCGCAAGAAGATGTAAGTCCCTGAACCAAGGTCCAAAAAGAGAAGGGTTGCGGGGACTAAATAAAGTGAGAAATGTCTAACTGATGTATGAAGGACTCAGAAAACAAAAAGTATTATGAGAAAGAGGAAGGATTTACGGAGAGGGTCGGGGAAAATAAACTGGGCCCCCACCTCGGATGGGTAGGTTTTTCAGAAAACACTTTCAATAAACAGATCCAGGACGTAGCCGGTTAAAGGCACCAAAACCACAAGTCACACTTTCTCCTGATACAGTACATACGCAAGAAGGGAAGAAAAGATTCCATCCAAAAGCAGAAAAAATTTATTCAGATCGGGGAGGGGAGACCGCATGAACAGGGGAAGTTGGCTTCGGTGACCCCAAGGACCAGATAGCAAAGGGGGATATTCTGAGAAGGAAAGTACGAGGGGGAAAACGGAACGTCAAAAGTCCACTATTTGAAAAAAACGAAGCAGGAGAAAACGACTGGAAAAGAGACTTACCAGAAAAAGAAAATTAGCAACCGGCTTCGGGACTAAGGGGGACGTATCATCAGAGTGTCGGAAAGGACAAATTCTACGAGCGAAGAATGGAAAGAAGAGTGGGGGGCCGGACAGGGACAGAGGAATAATTGTAATGAAAGTGTTGGAGGGGGGAAAAGACCTAGGTACGGTCCTCCCAAAAGGTCAAAGGAACATGACCCCCCGCAAGAAAGAGAAGAGCAGGGGACCGCACCGCCGACGGCGCAAATGAAAAAAAAGAAATTCTGCATCATCATTTTGCCGGCAAGCCCAACATCTCAGAAAAAGGACCAGATTCCCTCAACAGGGGAAGATTGGGGGGCTTTCAAGAAGACAAGGAAAAAAAGATCGGCCGTCAACGCCGCCGTTAAAAAAAGGACAGCGCCTCAGGGGAAGACCGGTGGGAATCAAACAGCAAAAAAAAAAAAAAGGCTCCAATGGTTATATCAAGGGGGGTACGAGAAAAGCGAAACGGACACAGGGAAGCGCCAGAGGGGGAGAAGGACACGCAGGAAACGCAACCCACCAGCAAAGCCAGCCCCAAACAGTTGGCTGGGAAAACTCAAGCAAAAAAGAAAAATCAACAAAAGGAATATAAGGGAAAAGGACCAGGAATGCAGGTAGCGCCAGACCGAAGATAGTGAGCAGGATCCAAGAAAGAAAGATTCCCCGCCCACGAACGGGAGGTGGTTCTTTTATGAGTTGAATAGGATGCCCGAGACCAAGAAACGAAAAAGGGCGCCCCACAAATGAAGAATCTCGCCGAGGCTCGTGGGGGAAGGTTTTGTGTTAAACAGAGGGGGTGGCCATAAATCCAGAAATGAAGGACGCCTAGAAAGGAAGAATCAAGGAAAAATAAAAATCAGAAACGGCGGGAAAAAGAGATTTGGAACAATGCTCCCTCAACGGGTTGGAGAGCACACTATTTCTTTCAGAGGGATGGAGCAACTGCTAAGGGGCCTGAATTGCTCGACCGCGGGGAGGATGTGGACTAAAATCCGCAGCGCAGGGGAAAAAGGGTGCGGTTGCAGATTTGCGAAAACAGAACGAAAAAAGAGGACGGGCCAGAAGGAAAGAAAAGTAAAACATGAAAAGGGGAAAGGGGAAAAGAACAGAGACTGTTCAAGTTGGACAAAGGGGTAAAACGATTCACCTGGGAAACTTCCCTCCAAAGGCCAATGCGGGGATGGCTGTTTCCAGCTAATCACGGTGGCTTCAGCCACAAAAAAGAAGGGTGCCGGTTGTTTGGACCAAAGAAAGGGGCGCGAAGGCGACGAAGTGACCAACGTTCGATAAGGCGCACAAAACGCGTGGCTGATTCAAGCGGGGCAAGTTAAACACTGCACGGAAATTGGGACATGCCAATGACCGACCACCACGAAAAGCAAAAAACAAAAAGGCTGTAGTTTGGGGAAAAAAATATGCTTTGCCCCAAAAGACGGGGAAAAGTGGAACAGGGGGGATTGTTCATAGGGCAGTGGGGAGACTGGTTCAAACGTCACTACGCCTGGAAAAAATGCAGGGGAAAAACTTGGGCGGCCAGGGAAAAGCCGTCGCCAAGGATTAAAAATACTACAATCATCTGAAAAAGAAAAAAACTTAAGACTGAGAAAGAGGGAGGATAAGAAGGACAGGAACAGGAATCTGGGGTCGGGGTCCACGCAAAGGAAAACTTCAACCCAGAGGCGCCATCGACAAGAAAGTTCTTAAAGAGGCACCTCAGAGCACCACCACAAGGACCCGGATCGGTTCCCGCGAAAAAAAAAGAAAATGTTGCCGTTGGAACAGGGTTCGCACACGGCAACCGAGGGGACTTCGGTCAAGCTCGGCCCCGGGCGGGGGACCGGGGTGGAGGTACAATCATGGAGGGGGGGGGCTCGCTGATCGTGAAGGAGGAGCAAGTGGCAGACAGGGGAGGAAGGTAAAAGGGCAGCTTCTGGGTTAAAGTTTGTACGTCAGGGGGTGGGTGTTCCCCTCAGGGGGAGAACTCGCAGGCAATAGGCCTATGAAAAAAGGAGAATGGAAAGGGACAAAAAGGGGGAAAAGAATTGAGGGGCCAACAAGCAAAACAAGCCGAAAAGGGCTCTTGTTGTAGTTAGCTTTGGGGGGGTCAAATGTGGCCCGTCAAAAAGGAACTGAAACGTGTAAGGGGAAGCCTCGAAAAAAATGGGAACGTGCCTTATAAAAAGGGGAGGCCACAATAGGTGTGAAATGGGCCGAAGCGCACAGCCATCATCGACAGAGAAGTTATACGACGGGACAAGTATTATAGAGGTTTCTTGGCGGAAAGAAAAGGAAAAAAGAATGGTGGCGAGACCGGGGGGGGGGGCAACATCACCGAAAAAAGAAAATCAAGCGCAAGGAGGTGCCTGCCGGGACAGGGGGGGGGGGACCAGGATCAATAAATCGGAAGGGGGCTTAGGGGGGAGCATCCGTCAGCGAAGTAGTAAAGCGAAAGCGTCCCAATGCCAGCTCCGTTAAAAGGGGGGGGGGGAAGAAAATAATCGCGGGGCACAAGCGGCCAAGCGAAAAACTGAACACCAGACAGGAAAAAACGCGTATCGGCTCAATTGTTTAAAAAGGCCGGGCGCCGGGCCGCCAGACCGGAAGGGGGAAAGGAGTTGGAAGAAGGAGCAAGACCGGGAGAGGCGGTGGTGGCCAGTGGTGTTGTTCAGAAGGACACATGGTTCCATGCCCAAGAAGGATATCAAGACTCAAGGAAAAAACAACAACAACGGTGAGAGGAAAAAAAAAAAGGTAAACCGGCCAGTGGGGGGGGGGGGGGGATGGAAAAGGGGGGGGGTTTCCCTGATGAAAAACAAAAGCCACACCATCATCTGAAAGGAGGTTCGGGTGAAGTTCGCCGGGGGAAATGCACGCCGGGGAACCTAAACGCAGTCGAAAAGAAAACGAACTCACACTACTGGCAAGAATCCGAATCACGAAAAACCGTGCGTTGCTTCAAGAAAACCTGTGAAACGTTGAAGTCGAGAATCGACACTTAAAGGAAAAAGGCCTCCGAAAGGGGAAATCTAACTAAAGTAAGCACGCCCGACGAGGCAAGGAAGAGAAGCACTTACAACCCCGGTTCCAGGTGAATTAAAGGGGACAACTGATCGAAAGGTCACGCGAAGGCTTTCGGGGTCAGGACGGACTCCCGTTTAAAGGAAAACGGGATCATGACAAAAACGGCAAAAGGTATCCTAAAACCTAACTGTCCCCAGGGATATGGAAACAGGATATTGGAAATAGGGACTCACTGGGCGAGCTGTCCCCCAGTCAAAACGATGTGCAAGCCAAAGTCAAGGGGAAGAGAAAAACCCGCACAAGCAAGGAGGTTCCTAAGGGTGCCGCGGCTACAAAGCATGGAGGACGTGTTCAAGACCCAAAGGAGGAACGATAACGGTAAAAGACGAGAAGGCTTGTACGCTAAACCTTGTTACGACAATCACACTGAGCTCCAGAGAAACGAGATTGGGATGGGGGGGACGAACCTAGTCTTGTTGAAAGAGGGGTCGCCGGAGAGTGGGACAAAAAACGAGGAACATAACCAAGGGCACCCTAAAGACCCCAACATTGTCACTTTAACCGAGGGCAAAAAAATCACAGGGGGGGGAGGTCAAATACGTGTCTAAAGTAAGCATCTATGAAGCACAAACTCAGTTAAGCAATGAGGGAGCAGCGGCCAATACCCAGTGGGGGTAATAGGAAATTGAACGAAGAACGGGTTAAAGATCAGTTCGAACTGCTTGAACAGCCGGGACAAAAAAGAACGTTTGAAAAACTTCCTCGAGTTTCAACAGAATCTGGGAGGGGGGGAGGGGGGAGGGGTGGGGGGACCAGTTGTTGCATGAGGAGGGAAAGGTGGTAATGGGGGTATGAAAAACATCGGGGGACTGATCTTTCTGAGGGAAAAATCCAAGGAAAAGGTACCCCTGGGGGAATCGGGAAAAATGAAAATGCAATACAAGAAAGCTTCTGTTCGACTCAAAGTTTGCTAGGACTATTTGGAATCCGGGGCAACCTACCAAAAGGACGGAGCGTCCCCAGGTATCGGGGGACGGGACAAAATCTCTTCAATGATATAAAAGAAAAGGGAACATGTATCCATTTGAAAAAAATGATTTTGGAAGGCAACAAACTAAGCAAAAGATGGAGGAGGAGACACTTGTTCGTAGGGGATAAGAGCATGGAATGAAGAACAACAAGCAGTTGGAAATCACACTGACCAGAAACCAAAGTTGAAAAAGAATGAAAAAGCATACATCTTGGTTTACTAGAAGAAAAAAGGACATTAAGTGAAATATATTAGCTAAGGGAAGAATGTTTCAAGGAAACCTACGGCCAATGATAGGAAAAATGGCCAAATCAAAGAGACGGACACTAAATTTTCGCAATACCCAAAATGGGGGGGGAATTGGTTAGGCAGGTTACACGTTTTCGGCATTTTTGAATTGTCATGCCCTTCCCCATTGAGAGGTCTGGAGAAACAATGGAACCCTAAGCAAAACGACTTGAAAGGGGGGGACAGTAAATGGAGTAAAGAAGATTTATGGGGGAAACATTATAATGAGAAAGGGTCTAATGCATAGGTTGCAAATCACTTTGGGGGGGTTGGTTTTTTAACCTTCGGGGAGAGGGGGCACAACATAAAAAAAAGGGGTTGGGAAGATAAGAACGGAGAAAAATTATGGCCGTAGACAATATGTTGAATACAGAAATATTGGGGAAAAGAAAGGGGGACGGTTTGGGGGGCGTAAAAAAGGTTTGCGGTCACCATTGGGATGGGGGCCGGGAAACGCAGAAAAAAAAACGGGCTGTAAGAGGGTGGGAGCCGTCGTCACGGGAAAAGGAGTGGGGGACCGCGTAAGAATGGGCAGAGTTCCCAACGAGAGGCCTGGCTCACTCACAGAAAGCCCTCGGCGCATCCTTCCGCAGGAAAGAAGCGTTTGGAGCTGAAGTGGCATCCCTCGGGAGCAAACAGAAACTTGGGCAGAATCCGAAAACAGAACAAGTGTCAAGAAAGGTGGGCGGGGACTTGGGGTGGAGGCAAAGAGGGACAAGAATGGTGGCGATAAAATAGGAGGGGGGAATGGGCCTTCGGGGCAACAGTTTGGGGGGGGGGATGAGTCAAGAAAAAAAGGGGGTCGCAGTGTCCAGTCACGCGTTACGCCATGAGGTGTGCTAACTGCCACTTTGGGTTAAGGATTTGGTCGCGGTCACAACCACTGGGGAAACGATCTCACCAGTCGAAACTTGAGTCCACTTCTCTGAAAGGAAGGAAAAATCCTACAGTCATTCTGGATCAATGAGGGGAATGGGGGAAAAAGGAGTCGGTGACCTGCCTGATCTTGTGCAAGGGGGGGAGACGGGGGGAATTGAAAGAAGAAATCCTGAAGTGGGACGGACTAGTAATTGTTTTCTATCGAGGGTCTGGGGAGGAGACACGCAGGAGGAAAAAAGGATGCCCTGGAAAATTCATTTCATGTGCCGTCGTGAGAGAGGATTGCAAAGTGCTGAGTAATTCGGGGTTCACCTGGGGGTATGGTACTTACGGAAAATCCCTTGTCCTTTTGGGTAAAAAAGGTTCCACTACAGAGGGAAATCGCCATTGCGTAGACCAAGAACCGTCAGAATGGACTGACAAAAAGGTCATTCGCGCAAAGACGGGTCCGCTCGGAAATGGGATGGGGGGAAGTGCGCGCAATAAAAAAAGAGAGGTGGGGCTACAGACAATCAAAGGAGGGAGCCGGGGGCGAGAAAAAAAATACCCGTGGGGGGGCGCAAAACTCTTGTAACTGGTACTTTTGAAAGAGACCACGCCTCGCCGGAGGAGTCCGGCCCAGGTGATGGGGGCGGGTCACCCGTGATTTGCAAGTGGAAAAAAAAAAAAACACCAGTCTTAAAAGGAGAAAAAGCAGGGGGCAATTCGGCCAGGGAAAGTGAAACTGGGAAAGCGACCGAACGAGAAAGGCTAAGAGCGCCTCGGGATACAAGACACTTGAAGTTAAAGGGGGGGGGGAAGGGGCCAATGCTCTTGTGGTTTTGGGGGAAAAGTATTCAGGAAAGGCCTGGCGATAATGTGATGGTTTTTGACCATCGCACGAAGAAAACGGTCCAAGGATGAAGCAAAGAACCTTGCAGCTGACCACATCAACGGGGGGTAAGCAAGGGGGTGGAAAAGAAGAGCTTAAGAATAGGAAGCAAAAAAAAACAGAGGAGGGGGGAACACTATCAGAGAGGGAGGGAATGGCTGGAAAAAAATACAATTGAACGACAACAACTGCTAGGGGTCAAGGCCCGTATTGGGGGATTGCCGAAAAAAAGGTAAGCTTGGCCTGGTGAACAAAAAACCGAAAGTCAACACTGAGGACGAGACAGCACCCTAGATGAGTGCACAGAGAATCAGGACAATGCCACATAAAGAAAAAGTATGACGCCAGAGGAAAATAGCGGGAGAAGGGGGGACCGTCCGAGGGAACAGGACGTAGAGGGGAGACGAAATGTAAGAAGAGGGATAGGGAAACGGGAACTTACAAAAATGGTATGACCGGCCTCCAAACGGGAAGAGAGGAAAGACGAGCGGGGAGGAGAGCACCAAAAAAAGAATCTCGCAAAAAGCTTCGACGCTTGAGGGGGGGGGGGAACGGGTAGGAAACGCCCGATCAGCGAGGCGGCCCCCGGAAAAGTGTCAGCAAGTTCAAAAGAGCGTCGGAAAAAAAACGGGGGTCCGAAAGCTCGGGGCACGTTGCAACGGAATGTAGGAAAAGGGGTGAAAAGGGCTTGGGAGACCTTATTTGTCAAGGGTTCCTTCATGCACTAGCAAGCACCAGGCAAGAAACACCCGTCAAAAGAAAGGGAACTCCGGCAGACCTGAAGAAAGGGACCAACAAGTCCCAATTCAGCGGATCGAGGGGGTCATCTTTGAAAGAAAGACCCAAACAATAAGGGCAAGGAGAAAAGAACAATCCAGAGACCATTCAAACTCAGAGAGATTCAACAATTCGAGCCAATGCAAATCCAAAAAGGGACAGGGCAAAAATCCCGATCAACACAAACGATCCCATCAACTTGGGTTTAATGACATAACATAATCATTTCCATCTGAAAAAGAAAACCTCAATGTTGTATATGCGGGGGTGGGGTGGGGGGGGGGAGCTGGGGAAGAATCAACGGGAAGGTCTCTCAAGATGAGACGACTGCCCGACCTGAACTCACCAAACCAAGCAAAATTGGCCTGGGAACCCAGAAAAAAACAACGCGCAACAAGGCCTGATAACCAAGAAGGCAACAGCAACCCATCCGACAAACATAGAACAAGAAACAAGTGCGCTCCAAGAAAAAATCAACATTCACACGAGAGAAAACCTTAAAGGACATGGGAGGGGGGTATGGAAAAAATGGGGGAAAAAGAAAAGGTCTGGAGATAGAGGACTCATGAACGGACGCCGCAGAAAAGGAACGAACGCCGAAGGCGCCGTGGGTTTCTTGGGAAGGAAAAACGTGGGTGTGCTGTCGATAAAAAAGAAGTACGCACGCCACTCGAGAAGATTAACAAAGGGGTAGAAAAGAAACAATCCCTCGCAAAAACTTAACCATAATGGGTTGTACAAAAGGGAAAACCAACCCCCATCTAAATATCGGAGGAAGGAGGGAGAACTGAAAACTGAGATCCTCTCTCTAACAACACATTGTGGCCCAGAAAACAAACGAATCAAAACACAGGAAAAAAACCTAAGAGGAGGGTTGGATTTGCATCGACGCGAAGAGGAAACTGAACATCAGATGAGAAACAAAAAAGCTGGGACAAAAGGAAGGCGGTGTTACAGTTCGCTAAGGGGAAGTGGAGGGCAAAGGAAGGGCAGAACTGACAATGAGCAAAACCAGGGGGTACAAAGGGACGCCAAAGGCAAAAGTCCGGGAGTTGCGGGGGAAAAAGCGGCTTGGGGTAATCTTTACAGAAAAAGAAAATCATTGGAACTCGGGGACAGTGCCAACCATCGCAAACGCTAGCGAAAATTGGCACTTCCTAGCGGGGGAACAGCGGTCTGAGGGCAAGATGATGAAAGGGGGGGGGGAAAACTGAGATAATGGGTGGACTGAACTGAGGGCAAAAAAAAAACGGACCGTGGACAATCAACAAAAAAAGAAGCGTGGCACTCACACCACTCGTGCTTATTTGGGAAAAATTCCTGTCTGGGGCCCAATTAAATTAGACCGGAGTTTTTTAAGAAGGGAAATCCGCCCTGTTGAAAAAAAATCAGAAAAAGAACGGGGCTTATGGAAAGGGTAAACGGCCTAGGAAACCGCCGGAAAAAAGGGGAAGACGCAGCGAGAAACAAAAATCCTGAAGGTCAAGAAAAATATAGCCAGTCATTTGTATCCATGGGGAGAAAAAAGAAACCCGACGTCACCCAGACTGGCGAGAAAAGTTGTGGTTCGACGGGTCATGGACAAAAGACACGGGTGGAAAACCAGAACTATCCTGTACTTTTGAAAACAGAAAGGGCCGGGAAAAGACAATGTCCAAGGCTGTGTGCACACTGGGAAGCTACGCAATTAACAACAAAAGTGAACTGTCAGGAAGGGACTCGGGAACGCGAGGCAAAAAGGGACTCAAGGGGAGAAACGCGTTGGTCGACATGAGAGAGGTCGAAATCAATAGCAGGGGGAGGAGTGGACTGTGCTTTCAAGTCGACGGGTCAGACCCGAAGTTATGGAGTGGGGAGATCCTAAAACATGCGGACTAAACGTTCAAGAAAAAAAAAAGCTGATGGGGGGCCCACTACAAAGAGGAGTTAGAAGAAGGAGAAGGGTCCTCGCCCAGGCAGAAACGGAAAAGAAAGAAGAGGAACGGTGATCGTCTCGTGGAAAAGGGGGGACCCCGGGGCAGGCCAAAAAAAACTGCACGGGGGAACCCCGGATAATCCTCTGCGAAGAGGGGGTCGGTGAGATGAAAGGAAACGTGATGGGCCTCAAAAAGAAACATCGGTGAATAAAAACAAGAAACCACCCCCGGGCCACCTCCCATCACTCATAGCCTTAAAGAGAGAAAAAAGGGGGGCAATGAAAATAAAAAAGTTGGTTCTGGGGAAAAAGCCACAAGTGGAAACCGGGGAAAAAGACTCACTCAGTATCTAAGAACGGAAGCAAGGGCCCTTCCCGATGAGAACTGTTGCAAAAAGATCATACATAGGGAAAAACCCGAATTCTCGGGCCCCGAGGAAAGGTAGTAGATTCGCCGCAGGCCCCTGAACGGAAGCGTGGGGGGGATCTCTGCACGGGGGCGGGGAGTGAGACTCGGGAGTCCAAAAAAAAGCCGTCCGGGAGCGAAGAGTGATTAGTTGAGAAAAACTTGACCACTGAACAAGACCAGTCTTCATCCCCGGAGTCAAAAAACAGGCATCGAGGAATCAGGGAGGCTGGTGGGTAGGCAGGGAAAAAAAGAAAAACCAGGACATGAACTAAACCGAGGAGATGAAAGAGAGATAATCTAACCGGAAGTTCAAGGCACGGGTTGGGCCCACACAAACAATCTCCAACCAAAAAAACGGTCTGCCCGCGACCCCTGCAGAAGAAGGGGCCACTTCACTCCCAGGGGGAAACGGGAAAGTGGCGGAACAAGGGCAATCACCAATCCAAAGGCAAAGCTCGAAAAGGACCCAAACTCGGAGGTTGGGAGCTGACACGGCGTCGGGGGCAAATGTCCTAGGGTTCATACACACTACTATCACAGAGGGAGGCCTTACCTGCGGGAGGAGAAAGATTACGTGAGACAAATGAACCTTGAACCAAAAGGCCTAGGGTTTATTTCTGAATAAAAGGGTCAACGTCCATCTCACGCAAAGGCATTGGATTTGTTTAGGCCGGAAAGGGAAACAAAGGCTCTACAACCTCCGAGGGTAAATGGAGGCAAAAGGGAAAGAATGCATCCAAGGAATTGGAAGGCCCAGGTCCCTATTGGAAAAAAAGGGGAGTCAGATGGATGGCGGCGGAAAGGGGACCCACCCAACCTCCCCAAAGGGAGGGAGGGGGGGGTGGGAGTCAGCAGTTTTCGAGAACGGAAATAAGCACAAAGAAGGTCGTTAATGCTTCTACAAAAAGGGGGGTAAATTGTAGGCCGGGGCCCCAAAAAGGAGGGGGGAACAAACGAGACTAGAGTGCCTACGAAAATTTGTTCAGAGAAAAAAGAAAAAATCGAGGTGCAAAAAATTTGGATTTTTCCTCCGGGGGGGATAGTCTGAAGTCAGAAGGGAAAAAGGATAGGACCACCCAGGCTTAACCCTACCGCGGAAAAAGAGGAACAATCCCGTCTTTAATTAACAACCAGATCCACTCCAACAGTAATCAAAAAACTAAAGATTCAAAGGGCCACAATTATTTGGCAAAGGGTCCCAATTCAAACAAGGGCCGGAAACCGATGAATCCTTACAGGAAGGACGCCGGTGTGAAGTGAAATGAAGGAAAAAAAAACGAAAAAAAAACCGGAAGTGAAAAAAAACCAAGGCTGGGGGTCAACGTCAAGGGGGGTTTCAAACTATCCGGGTGAGAACGGTTGTGAAATTGATGTTGTCTTGGTTGGAACTTGAACATACAAGAAGGGGGAAGGGACTAATTGAAATCATCTGGTGACTGCTTGCCGTCCGGAACCTAACACGAAAGCATGGGGTGACGCTCTATAATCTGGAAGGGAATCATTGATCATCAGGAGGGGACTACGAGGTTAGATTGACGGAGGGGGGCCATCAGGTTGAACATTCCTGAAAACACTCCGTACGGCAAAAGAGGAAAATTGTATGCTACTGACGGGGAAATACAGGTCATCGGGGGAAGGTAATCCTCTATCAAAAAAGTTTCCAGGTCCGATAGAAATGGTCAAAGAAAAAAAGAAAACCTACAAAACGGGTTTTTCGGAAGGTGCAGGATGGAATGATCGAAGCGGCGGCATGGCAAGTCAAAAGTAGCTGCAAAAACACCTTCCCATCACTTGGATCTACAAAAAGGGGGGGGTGGCTAATCGGGACCGGCATTGGAAGGGGAGATGTGGAGAAAAACCAGGGTCCCATGGGGGGGGGAAAAGGAACCTGGGGCACATTGGAAATTTTCCTCGGGGTTACTAATAGAAAAAAAAAACCTCAACTTGACCTTTAGCAAAACGGCCTCTGGGATGGGGGGAATTGTTTTCGGAAAGGACCCGTTTTTTAGGGAAAGAGGAGGTCAAAAGGGGGTGGAGACCGTTGGCCCTTCCCCAACCTCCAATTGAAAAGTGAAAATCAACCACTACCAAAGACCGGGGCCTCTTGGAAGGGGGGTAGAATATCCAAAACTTTGGCAGTTGGACCATATTTCTAAAACGGAGCAAATCGGCACCGCACACGTTAAACTTGAGGGGGTGTTTTGCAAAAAAGAAGGGCAAACAGGTCAAAGGGAAAAGGAAAGCCCCATAGCTTGTCGATAAGTCACAAAGAAAAGGTAAGCAGTGGGGATGTAAGGGGAAGGGCGCGTGGACACGCAAGAAGGTCACCTTTGGTTAAAGCCAGGTTACACATTTTTCTTAGAAGGGGTAGTTGGATCTGTTAGGTTGTACGGTCCGTCAAAGGACATAGGCGGAAAAAAATAGGGAGAGAGGGGCATCACCTAAAGAGTCAAAATCCTCCACTACCACGGAAAGCCGAGGGAGAATCTTGACTTGGAAGATTTTTGGGTTAGACATGACTTGGAAAAAAAAATAAAAAAACAGAAGGGACAATACCGACCATCCTCTGTCTTAAACAGACATGCGCGGGGGACAAACGTTCACATTTAAGCGTCGAAAGGGAGGGGGACGGGGGCTATAAAAGGCAAGGGGGGAGAAAAGATGTGGGAGCAAAAAAAAAGTGGGTGCGAAGGGGGGTTTGGTCGCAAAGCACCATTTTTGATAAGGGGGGGGTGGTTGGTTCAGCGGGGGAAGGAAAAGAGTGCTAAGCCCCACTGAAAAAAGAAAAGTAATTCAAACGATAGACGGGGGAAAAAACACAGTAGGAAACACGATCCATCAAACATGAGAGGGGAAATATCTGCAGCAGAGATCTCGTAACAAAAAGGGAAGTTCGAGGCGGGGGGACGGACGCGTGGAAAGGGAAAATCCAACAGTGGGGTTAGGTCCTTTAGGGAGGAAGAAGGAACGTTTTTCCTGGGCATGTGTTTTTGAGATGCTATTGAAGAGATGCAGAAGCGCAAAGGAAAAACCTAAAGAAAAGGGCAATACGTTTGGGAGGGGAAAAGAGTACGCGGCGGCCGGGCGGCAGAAGAGCTGACGCCGTGGATGGAGAATGGATACCTGGAGGGGTGCCTCAAGGGAAAAAAATACAGTCTATGCGGACCATGGGAAAATAAAAAAAAAGCCCGGAAGAGGAAAATCGGGGGTGGGGTTTTTGGGGGTTTGAGAGGCAAAAGTTCGGGGGAAGAGGTGGTCTGAAGGCCCTGCGAGGAGGGAAAGAGTCTCGGCTACGGCCAAGAAAGGAAGACCGTTCGACGGTAGAAAGAAAAAAAAAGGAAAAGCTTTGGGGGCGGGTTAACATGGGGGGGGTACTTTTGTGCATCATCTGTGAATCAGTTCGGACCGGGGTGGGGGGGAGGAAAACGGTCAACGTGTTTTGACCGGGTTCCACGAAAACTCAAGACGACAGTGTCTATAAAACGTGAGGGGGAAGGCGAGAAGAATAAGCGGGGCCTGGGGGGCGACGACCAAAAATGAACAAATTAGCACTGGCGAGAGAATAAAAGAAAAAAAATTTGCTTGACAAAGGAGGGCCACGAAAAAAGATGCGGGGGGGGGGGTGTTGCCTATGCTAGGTTCATTACGAGGGCGGAAAAGGCTGTGAGGGGGGGCAATCGGGCAAAGAGACTTTGCGTCCAAATGGAATGCTTGAGACACCGAAAAGGGGTGTTTTACAAGGAACTCGGGTTGGAGGGAAGGATCATAAGTGGCCCAGATGAGGCTGGGGGT
>Ga0179593_1635190_pt1 | contig 20131 bp, 32 predicted proteins | sample CZODoug2_1_08_16_FD_185931 | JGI IMG/M metagenome (GOLD analysis project Ga0179593, IMG submission 185931) | Vadose zone soil fungal communities from Angelo Coast Range Reserve, California, USA - CZODoug2_1_08_16fungal (PacBio error correction) | ecosystem: Environmental > Terrestrial > Soil >...
AGGAGAAGCGGAGGGGGGCCTAAAAAAAGGGACGGCTTGTCGCGAGGGAAAGGATATTCTCTGGGAAGCCGCACTTACCTGGAAGGGAGGACCGTAAAAATGCCGAGGAAAGAGGAAGAGAAAAAATAAAGGAGGTAGACGGGAAGAAGAAGGGAAAGGCCAGTTGGACGCGTTTAAAAAAATACAGCCGCGTTGGAGAAGGTAAGACTACCAGAACCCAGAGGTTGGAGAAAAGAAAGACCTCGAAAAGACGAAAAAGAGAGGCAGGGATCGGAGCAAAAAAAATTCTAAAGCACTAAGGAAATGCAGGACCGGCTGGAAAGTTAGGACTTCCAAAGGATAAACGGGAAAAAAGACAAGAAATCGAGGGGAATTTGAGAAATTCAGGGGGGATAAAATGTAGTGGTCAACGACAAAACGAAAAAGAAATCATGAAGCTGAGAGAAAGGAAGGAAGAAAACTTGGAGGTGGGGCACCAGGAAGCAAATCGCGCAAAAGGGCGGGATTACCTAGTCCAAGAAACTTTAACGATTTGTCCGACTTAAGGAATCTAAAAAAAATGGCCACGGAAAAGAAGACGAATTCCGGAAGGGAACTCGGGGCTTGCTTGAAAGGGAGGCGGTCTATGACTGGGTAAAAGAACAAGTGCAAGGGACGGCAACTTCAGAACGCTACCTGGAAATAGGAGAGGGTAGGAGCGGGCGTCAGAGGAAAACCGTTCGCCTCTCTTTAAGAAGGCTCTGTACCGGGGAATAGTCGAAACAAACTTGTCAGTGCCTGAATTCTGGGTTAAGGGTAAAAGGAAGTAACATCTAGCAAAGAAAAAAAGATCAGAAGGGGCGCCACGCCGATACTTTCTATGGAATAAGGCCCCTTGGGAGGGAGACCCTAAAGGGAGAGACCCTAGCCTTCCTAGGACGAACAGTCTGAAAAGGAAACTAATAAAAGGGGAAAGAAAACCGAAGAAAGGAAATTCACGATGACCATTTAAGATCATCTCTCTCTCTCGGACTAAGAAAGCGAAAAGGGTCAGGGACAATAGACCAATGCCACCCGGGGAAACAGGGCAAAAAGTCTCGAAAAGGGTTGGAGGAACTTGTTAGCGCTAGCCGACATGTTTTGGGTGGGGGGGAAACCGAAGAGGTCAGAGAGGGAAAGAAAGGATCGGTCCAGAAGAAAGAAAAAGGCCCTCAAGGAAAATACCACAAGCAAACCGTAGGGAAAGCAACGCGACGTTCAGAAAAAAAAAAAGAGGAACAGGTACACCGCCGAAAAAGGAAAAATGAAGAAATTATGCGATCTGCCCACTAAGAAAAAAAGGCAAAACTACCCGACGACGGGGCCTGACGCAAATCAACAGCTGGTTTGAAGGCAAAAAGACCCCAGGAAAAAACAACCAAGACTCCAAAGTAAAGGTTGGATGGTCGAGAGTCAAAACCCCCTCATAAGAAAAAAGAACGGAAGAATCGCATTGAGCGGAAAAAAGGGACCGCTTGAAAGGACTTCTAACAAGTGACAAAGAAGAAAGCGCAAAACTAAGGAGAGTCAGCGAAACAAGAGAGCATAGGAGAAAGAGGGGTACACGGGAAACCGCATCGGGGAAAAAGGATTCCTCTAAAAAAAAGAAAAAGAGATGGAGGAGAAGCACCCTCACGGTGTATACAGGGGGAGAAGAACCTGCCCATAGGAGAAAAAAAACTGGTCACGGAGCACTGGGAAAGGGGGGATAATGGCGAAATGCCAGAAACTAGCACCGCTAATGAGAGACTGCATCTAGAGTGAAAATCGCTGGAACCCCTAAAGAAAAGAATGGGGAAAGGACGCGCTCCGGAAACACAAGAAAAACTGAAAAGGAACGCTTCAATTTCGACAAAAAGGGAAATAAAAAACCGGAGGGCGCCATCAGTCCACCTTACGACCTAAGGGATGAGAACATTTATGGTTACAACGGGACCTTGGAGAAAGGAAAAGCAATCTCTCTTGAAAGTTAGGGGAAGGTCAAGAAAGAGGAGAAATTATAACGAAGGGATTGACAGCACATCCAAATGCCAAGAGACGCAGCTTCGGAGAAGAAGAACGAAAATAAATCCCAAATAGCAGAGGAGGGAGGAATCTCTCGAAAAAAAAAGAACTTCGCTCATCGAAGAGAGGAGGGGAAGTCATAAACAAAAAATCAGTAGGGAGAAAAAACGGATCAAAAAAAAGGCGGAGAAAATAGAAGGTAGTCCCAGGACCTGACTGCAGAACGGGAGAGGGTTCCAGAGCGGGAAAAAAAAATCTCGAAGAAAAGGTCAATAAAGATACAGGCAGCATTCATTGGATCTAAGAAAAAAAAAAAAAGGGCGAGTTGTGGGCCGAAAGGAGAAAAGTTAAAGGGGAAAACGGGAAAGGAACCAAAGAGGAAAAAAAGGAGGTCCAAATGAAGAGATCTAGAAAGAAAAAACAAGGAGAAGTAAGAATAGCTTCGCTTAAAGGGTGGAAGAAGTCCTTTAAAAAGGAATGACGGTTCCGTTAGTATTACCGGTCAAGAGGGCAGAGGAAAGCGATGTTCTGAGGGAAGGAGAAAGGAAGGGGTAAGGGGTGCCGTCTAGAGGGAGGTAGCAAATCCTGAGAGGGAAAAAACCAGGGAAAAACGTAGGTGGAGAAAAGAGACATATTGCAAGAAAAGTCCCCAGGGATAGTGAAAGAAGCCTGCTTCGCCTGCTCAAGGACTGAAAAAAGAAGAGCTTTCTGGGTTGGCTGGCGGGTGATGGTAACGAGGAGCTTATAGGGAGGTTTCGGGATGGGAGCGCAGGGAAACAGGAGAGGAAGTCTTATTTAGGTAGGGAGCTGGGCCGGAGAAATCATTGAAAAGAGGTAAAAGGGGCTCACGGCATTGAAGAGGGTGAACATCAGAAGGCAGAAAAAGGTCTAAGGGGAGAAAAACAGGACGGGCTTGGGCCCATTGAAAAAAAAAGCCTCAGGAAGGGAAATTTCGGAAAAAGTGGGAACATCTGAAAAGGGCCGAAAAAAGGGAGGTCAGAAGGGGGAAAAAAATTAGGGGGAAGAAATGGGAAGTGAAGGTTGCCTTAAGAGGGAGGATCCTTGTCTTTCGGAAGCCAGAAAGGTGCGGGAGGAGGTGGCGGGAGGGTGGAAGTCGGGTAGAGAAGTGAAAGAACAAGTTCATGGGTTGCGGAAAGGTCACGCCTTGCGTAACGGGAGAACTTCGATGAGAAGAAAACATTGGTCTCTGCAAAGGGCGACGGCTTTAAAGGGGGGCAGGTTACGACGCTGGCTATGATGGGTGCGATCTAACTCATGCGGTTATATCTAGAGGAAAAACGTCAAAAAAAAAAAAAAAAAAAAAAAAAAAAAAAAAAAAAAAAAAAAAAACCAAAAAAAAACAATGGCAGTTGAAATAGAAAAGGCGAAGGACTACGATTCGAAAGAGGGAGGCTTATAGTCAACCGGCCGGGGCCGGCAGCAATGTAGAGGACGGTCTCAAATTGTGCGGCCTAGAAGGAGGCCGGGACGATTGCGAGAAATTCAGTGGGCGGTCCGAGGTAGGCGTCAGGTACATTCATCGAAAGAAAAGGCTAGTGAGGGATGTTAAGGGGATGAAATTCTGCCCAAACAAAAAGGGGGGTGGAGGAAAGGAATCTTAGCCGTATCCGGGAAAGGAGCAATTTGCGGTGGGGGGGAACAGGGAAAACGAAGATAGAAGAAATGGGGGGGGGAAAGGAGGTCTGCAACGGAGGGGGTGGGGGTTGGTCGCTATGGTTCCGACCGGGGGGAAAAAAAAAAGGAGGGGAAAAAACTGGTGGAAAAGAGGAGGAAGTTTCAAAAGGGGGCGGAAGATGAGGGAGGGAAGACCGGAGGAGGACGCGAAAAAAAATGGAGGGAGACGGCGAAAAAAAAAAAGGGAAAACTTAGTGGAAAGTCTCGCTTCACAATGAAAGAGAATCCTACGGCGCCCGGGGGGCCGGGGAGAAAAATTTGGATTCCTGGATAAGGAAGGGCATTCAGAAGGGGAAGAGAGAATCGGGAGAAAAAAGGGAACAATGGAAAAAGAACACATGGAAGCTAGTTGACGGAAGGTTTTAAGGAAGAAGAGGGTAACCTTCTCGGGGGAAGGGAGGCGAAGATTAGAGGGGAGAAGGTCTAGGGGGAATGAGGGAAAAAGGGGGAGGGGAACCAAAAGTTTGTGGGACGACCTCATAGCAAAGAACGGAATGTTAGGACTGAGGGAGGGGAAAGGTGCGCTGAAGGGAAGCAGTCCTTCAACAAAAGCGGAGAACATTCACTTTTAAAGGGAGTAAGTAGACATTCAGAAAAGTATCGCGTTAGAAGAGCACATGGAGCGAAAAAAAAGGGGAAAAGGGGAAACATTGGAATAGGAAGGCATTCCTGCAAGGCCGGCTTGAAAGGGTAACGTATAAGGGGACAGGAAAGTCAGGCAGCAAGAATGACCAAGTGCTTACACTGCGAAAGGGGAATGAACAAGCCGGTGACTAGAAGGAGGAGACAAAGGGGCCTTGTTTGGAAGGGAGGGAAAAAGAAGCGGGAAGAACGTTGGGAAAAACCGTCGACCTGGAAAATCCGGAAAACCTTGCGCGCGATTGGGGAAGGGAAGAAGGGTCCGGAGATGGAAAGGGTAACTGACAGAAGTATTCGAAGGGCCGCGATGATGGTTGGGGTGGACCTTTCGGGGAAAAGGGGGAGCGGGTAAGCTTGTGGGGGGTTAGAAGAGGAAATGGACCAGGATTTGGGGGGGGCATGGCCGTTAAGGGGGAGACCAGGGGGAACTTGCAAGAGAGGTGTCCAGCAAATCTTGTGATAAAAGGGGCAGTGGCTACGAAAAAAAAGAAGAAGGGACGTATTATCGAAGGTAAGAGACTAAAAATGACCTGTTCTTGTTCGAGGTCGATTGCGGGGGAAAGAGGGAACGGTAAATGGGAAAATGTGAGGGTCGAGCATAATAAGAGGTTGGTGCCTTTCTAAAAGAGTTTGAGAAATGGCATCGCGATAAAGGGAGGTTTTCCAGAGAAGAGGAGTAAGGAAACCCGGGAAAGTTCTACAAGGAAAGCCGGGTAAAGGGAAAAACAACAAGGAGGAAGAAAAAAGGACCAAAAAGGGTTGGTAAAAGGGGGGAGGGCGTGCAAGGGAAGTTCAAAAGACGAAAACACCGCAGGAATCCTTGGCGCAAGTCCAAATCCATCAGAAGCGGAAAAAAGAACCGGTCAGGAGAGAAAGTAAGGGGGACAAAGGGAAGGGCTTTAGGGAAACGTCAAGAGGAGCCGGGAAAGGGACTCAGAAAAAAAACTGACTGTGGAACATCACTACCTCGACGGGCTAGAGAAAAAGAGGGTCGGAATGCCACTTTAAAAAGGGACCGGGGGGGGGAGGACCTCGGGATACTGCACATCTAAAAAACAGAAAAAAAGAAAAGAAGGAAAAAAAAAAGTCCAAGAAGGAAGAAAAAACAAAAAGTCCTGAATGTCAAACGCAAAAAAAAAAGAAAAAAGGCGGGAAAACGATCGAACCGGGGACCGAGGGAAAAGATAAAACATCGAAACCAAAAAAAAAAAGAAAAAAAAAAAAAACGCGAAAGGAAGGGAAGAGGGACCTACAAAGTCACGCAAAAATAACCGGGACTCTCTTCAAATCCCGCTCAAGAACGGAAGAGCGTAAAAGAAGCTTCGGGATTGATGGAGGACTGCGGGTCGATGAGGGAACAAATTGATGGGAGCTGGAGTCTACAGGCACGAAAGATGGAAGGAGTGAATGAGAATGAAACAGTAAGGCGCACAATTAGAAAAAATGACGCGCGATCAAAAAAGCTAAAAGCCTCAATCCAAAAAAGGGGGAAGTAAGAGGGAAAAAAGGGTCGAAGACGGAAAAAAAGGAAAAGTAAAATCGTGAAAGCAAATAGCACACTAATAAATTACGTTCTCCGATGGCTATGACGTTCGAGAAAAAAAGAGGTCCAAAAGGGAGTCTGGGGGCTCAAAGGAAAGTCAAAGGAATCGTCGAGGAATGAAAAGCGAGACCGCGGGAAAATCACAAAAAAAAAGACTGAGGACTTCAAAAAGAGAAAACATGGACAGAAAAGGAAGAAAAGAACTCTAAAAGACAAACCGGAAAGGGTGTAGAGGCCAAGAACAAAATGAAACCCTTGGGCTGAAAGAAAACCACGGATAGGATTTTTCGGAAGGGTGAACGGCAAAAAGTCGAAGTCTTTTGAGGGGCGAACTGAAGGGAAAAGGACTCTTACAACGCCAGGCGATAAAAGCCACGCCCGCGGCCTGGGAGGGGTCCTTCCGGTGCGGAAAAGGTCAAAAGAGATTCTCGAAAGAAAAGGGGGGTTTCCACACTAAGGAAAAAGAAGTTCAGTCAATCTGCTGGAACAGGCAAAGAGAGAAATAAGCAAGATTCCCGAAAGGAAGGGGCCCAAGCCGGGGGGGGCGAAGAAATATCTGTAAGGAAAAAAAAAGTTCGGTAGAAGACAAATCAAAAAATAGAAGGACAGAAGAATTAACCGCCGGGCTTTCCGTGTCAACAAAAAGGCGAAATTTCCTCAAACCGGCACAGGGGGGGGGGAACTGGGTCAAAAAAATAGCAGATCGTCATCGGAAGGATCCAGAGGAACCAAAGAAATCGGGAAGGAGGAGCTCTTAAACATCAAACATGATCTGAAGAGGGGGAAGAGAAATCACGCATGACCAAGTAAGGTACCCCGATCAAGGAGCACATCGGACTACAGCAAGGGAAAAAGGGATGAAAGGGGAGGAAAAAAGTAGCGAAAAAGCAAAAGAATCAAAAAAGATAGAACCAACAACAAAATTTGATACCTGTGAAAGCTATAAAAGAGCGGAAACCAGAAAAGCCTCGAAAGGCCGGAAACCGAGAGCTGAGGACAAAGCAAAGAATAAACTCATTTGGGAAGGGAAAGGAACAAAAAATTGCAAAGTACCTAAGAAAGGGGGAAACCGGGCCAAAAAGAGAGGGATCTACAAAGGAGAAAGGGACCTGTCTGAAGGGGGAAGAGAACTGCAGAGGTCAAATTCAATAAAGAGAAGAAAAGACTGGTCCTCGTCATGGGAAGACAGAATATCGCATTCCATCCCACTCAGGTAGAGGACTCCGGAAAAAGAAAACTCAGGAGAAAGAAAAAAAGATTAAAAGCAAAGAGAACGATAGAAAGACAACGGCTCTAAATAAACCTCGCTCAGCTCTAGGGAGGGGCGGACTATATCAAAGAAAAGAAAAAAAAGATCCAACCAATCGGAAAGGAGAAGGATGTGCCGTTCGGGAAAAAAAAGGGGAGTTCGGAGGATTATTACTTAATAAAAACAAAAGTAAAGGAACATAAGATGGAGAATACCTTTGAGGGAGACATTGAGAGAAAACATCAGTTTGTCCGCCTCAGGAAGGAAGGGCATAGAAAAAAGGGAAAGGGGAACAGGAGAATAGACAGACATTCTTGAACTGGGAAAAAAGCTATAAGAAACCAAAAAAAAGGATTAGGGAAAAGAGGAAAAATGAGGGGGCTGAGCTCGGGAAAATCAGAGAAAGATGGGGTGGACGGTTAAGGGGAAGTGTCGAGGAAAATTTTTCCTTCAAAAAATTTCGGGCAAATCCGGCGATGCAAGGGGGTTAGAAAGAAAAGGGGCAGCAAGGATTCGGCTAAAAGAAGGGGTGGAAAACGACAACAGCCGCCCGTCCAGAGGAAACCGACCGCTGCCGGAGGGGACTGTCTCCGCCTGGGGGAGCACTGCTCTAAATGGGCTGGACGGTGAGAGAATATCAAAGAGGCGCGTCAGAAAGTTTGTTGAAATTCAAGGAGCGTTGGTGAGAGCATCGGGAGAGCGGCGGAGTACTTTTTCGTGGCGGGGAAAAGAGGTAAAAAGGAAGAGGGGCCTGAGACGATCAGGGGTCACGGCTTTTGGACGGGGGGGAAAGAGTCCCTGGGAAAGGGGGGGGGCGCGCGAGGTTGCATTTGGAGACTTTCAAAAAAAAACCCCAAAACAAAAAAAAAAAACCAAACAACCGAAAGGAAAGTTATGCTTCAGCCGGGACATATCTCAATGTAAAGAGAAGGAGTAAAGAAAGGGCGGAGGATGAAATCCGGGAAATTCGCGCTTTAGCGTTAGGGAGAATTTCGGAGGGGTGGAGCCCTAGGTGGAGAGTCGGGGGAGAGGTGGGAAGCCTGTTTTTAGGGGGGAATGCGCTGCACCCAAAGGTCCAAAAGAGGGCCTGGGTCATAAGCGGAGAACAGGAGAAAATTCGAACACGGGCTGAAAACGGCCGGGAGGGGAGGAAGAAGGAGACATCGTTACTCCAGGAGGACTACTGTGGAAAAGGGTTGCGATCTAAAGAAGACTGGGGGAGAACCGCAAAAAGGCCGAAAGCGGAGGGCAAAAATTGGTCAAGAAGAGGGATCGATTCAGTCAAGGAAGGGTCGGAAGGGTCTAAAAGGTGCTCCCAGTAAGAAAGGTCTTGAAATTGGGGGCGTGAGAAGAGCCGCATGTGTAGGATAAATCCTGGGGGATCTTTCTTGCCAGGGAAAAGCACCCATAAAGCACATTGAAAGAGGTCCGGTCTTTCATATTGAGGGGTGGGGGGGGTTTGGGGGGGGGGAGGAATGCTCAAAACAAACGTTGTGGGCACGATGAGGGAGATAAGGGAAGCCAAAGGAGCTATGGAAAAGTAAAAATTAAGGTGGCCGTTCCACTGGGCATCTAATCATTTGGGGATAGCTGTGTAGGAGTAGACTGGGAAAAGGAAGTTTGGGGGAAAAAATCTCTTTTGTCAGGAGTTAAGACTTGGAAACTTGGCCTTAAAGCCTTGGAAGGGCTCAAAGGAGGAAGGAATCGGGACGCGCATGGAAAAAAGGGCTTAGACATGAGACAACGAAAAGAGGCGGAAGGGAAAATTAATCGCGAATAAAATGAACTACGTCTCAGGGAAAGTTCCCGAAAGGGGAATTGGCGAATTGGAAGGAAACAGGATAGTGGCAGGGAGAGAGAGTGAGCAAAGGAGGGGTCAGAACAGATGTAATGGGGGGGCTCAGGTTCTCAGGAAAAGGGGGATTTTCGGGACTGGGCAAAGGTTCGAAGCCGGCGTACGGTGTAAAGGAAGAACTGGAAGTTACGCCTAGGAGAAGGGGGCAAAGAGGGGTATGAAAAGGCATAGGCCGCGCACCTGGGGTTGACTGAAAGAAAATGGACGCTGTCCAAGGGAACACCTCCGGGGGGGGGGCCGTCCGGTAAAAAGGGAATCTGCGACCTGGGAGAACGTTGATTGAAGAAATGGTCGGAGCAGGGGAGGGGGAAGAATGAGATCGGAGAAACTGAATGGTTTAAAGGGGACTCCATTCAGGGGACATGCATACTGAAGGGGCCTATCGGGGCTGAGGGAAAAAGCCTTTGGAAGATAGACGACCCGAAGAAATCGGTGGTCGAAAAAGGGCCGCAGACGGTAGTCCAAGGCGGGTTACGAGACGTCGCTCTTAGACCATGTGTTCATGGAATCCAAAAGGTGCGTAAAATAGGGAAACGGTGCACTGAAGCTAAAATTAAGGAGAAGGACACTAGAAGGGGGACAAATTGGGCATTTTAAAATTTCACCAGGACTCCAAGGAACAAGCGGGGTGAGACGGAAAGGGGGGGGGGGGGATTGGCGGTCGGGAGGAAAAGGACATTTTCGGGAAAAGAAGGGGGTTGGGGGTTTGCAGGGAAAAAAGGGAGGGGAAATTTTAAAAAAGGGGGATGAATGTACCCGAAAAAAGACAAGGTCAAAACCTGCCAAGGGAGAAGCAGGGGGTTTAGAAGACAGGGGGGCTACACCCCCCACCAGAAGAGGATTAGACGTCGCTGGAGTGAAAAAATCCTTAGTTAGGGGGGGGTGGGGGGGGGGGGGGGGGGTGGGGGGAGGGGGGGGGGTGGTTGGGTGGGGGTGTTTGGGTGGGTGCGGGGTCGGTGGAGGGTGTGACGTGAAGACGTGAGGTCGGGAGGTGGTGTGTGGTGGCGTGTAAGGTGTAGTGGGTGGGGCAGGGGGAGGCCTAGACATGAAACAAACGCTGCGCGGTGAACAGTCCGGAGGAGTGAAGGGATGGATATATGTGAGAAGTGGAGTGGGGCGGAATGGGGATAAGAGGTGTAGAGGGAGGATTGTGTTCTGGTTAGGGGAAGCTCTGAAAGGTGCGACTGGGGAAGCAACCGGGGACAGAGCGGTGCGGTACTTTTCCGCTGAAATCCATTGGTCCCTGGTTTGTCGAATCTCTAGCACTGAAAGTGGAGTGTTTGAGAGTCATTGTGGAGGGAGTGGAGAAAGAGTTTCGATGTCCGCGAGAAACTGGAAACGAACAGGGACCATTCGTAAAGAGTCCGAAGCTCTCAAACACGAAGTAAAGGGAGAAATGAAGTGGGGAGAAGGGCCTGTTGCAAGTGGCTCTACGCTGGAAAAAAGAGGCAAAAACGGCATGGGAAAAAAGGAAAGAAAAGAAAAAATCAGTAACGCACGGGGAAGGGAGAAAAAGAAATAAATGGGATTTCGGGGAAAAAAAGAAGAAAGGATCGAATGACTCAAGAAAAAAAAGGAAAAGGGGGCCTTCAGAAGAGAGGATAAGACCTCTCGGAGGGTAGGAAAAAAACGTTCAAGAAAAGAAAGAAGTTCTTAAGAGATTCGCCGGCACTTAAACGAGGAAAAAAAACCGTCATCGCCAAGAAGGACAACGCCCAAAATTCTAAGAACAAGAGTCACAACGCATCAAGCAGAGAAAGGTCCAGGAAGGAGAAGGGACCGTCAAATGTAGCAACATCTAAAAAAAGTCGCGCTCAAGGGACGTGAAGAAAAAGAAAATGGAACGTTCCCGGCAAAAGTCAAGGAGGTAGAGACGAAACCATCAAAACGAGAAATCGAATACCTCGTGCACGACGTGCGTGTACTGGAGGGAGAGGAAACTGTAATGGGAAAGCGTCAAAACATCAGAAAGTCTAAGAGGGGAGACTTCAGAAAGGAAAGCGCTGTCCGACATCAAAGAGAGGGACTATAAAAAGACTTCGAAAAATCGCACCAAAAAATGGAAGGTCAAGGTACGGTCCCCCGTCCGAACAAAACGACAAAAAATATGAATAGAGGATACAAAGAGAAAGCCTGCGCTGGCTATGAGGGGGTAGGGAATCACCAAGAAAAAAAGAAAGGTCTCCCCATAAAAGGACTTAATGAAAGGAAAGAGCAAAAAAATCCTGGGAAAAAAATTATTCAAAGGAAGAGGAATACCTGTACCCTGAGAACCGGAAAGGGAAAAAAGAGGACTAAAGCAAAAAGAGCATGCAATTGACTGCATCAAGAAAAAAAGAAGCAAAACTAGGAGAGGGAGAGTGAAAGAATTCCGGAATTCACCTTAGGAAAAAGAACAAAGAAGGAGTAGGATTTGGGGTTCTGGAACGGGTGAAGTTGTAAAAAAGAAAGGTAAAGGACTTTTTCGGGGATGGCAAGAAAGAACGATTTTTCAAGAATAAAGTTTCGTGTCCGAGGGGAACAACTTCCAAAAACTTCAAGAGTGGAAGTTGGAAAATCCCACGAAGGGAAACATAACCGAGAGCGAGGAAAAAAAGAGAAACAAAGAACGAAGGAAGACGCAAAGGTTATCCGAGCTGCAGAATCCCAAAAAAGCATGCCGAAGAACCAATGATAAAAAGAGAGTGAAAAAGAAAACCGCTGGGGGGAAAGGACAGAGAGGAATAAGAACAGATCGCAGAGGGAGGGGGGCGAGGGTTTCGAAGAAAAGGTCAAAGAAAATGAGAGACGCCCAAAAAAGAAGGGGTCACTCGAAAACTGAAAACGTCAGAGAGCATCCGAAAGTCGTTAGAAAGAAGAACTGGGAAAATGGAAGAGAAAGAGAAGGAGAAAGGAGGCCGTCCTCTAGAAAAGGTAATGGGGGGAGAAGGAGAGGAGAGCTACGAACAAGGGAGGGTTCGCAACAAAGAAAAGGGGCCCAGGGAAAGGAGAAAAGTCTGGGAGGAGAAAGGGGAAACTCAGCAATGGGAGAGAAAATAAAGTGCGGCCCGAAGCAGCGATAGCGTGAGTCAAAGGAAAAAGGAACCATCGGAAAACTAATAAGCCAAGAAAACCATGAAGGGTCAGGATCCCAAAAAAAAAAAAGCGTTAAAAAAAGATGCAAGAGGGGAAAGGCACAAAAGGAGAAAAGGAAGAAGAAAAAAGACCCTTTAAAAAAACTGGAGTCGAGAAGAGAAATTCCAAGGGCAGATCGAAAAAAGGGGACTAGAAATTAACTTCGGGGGAAAGACATCGGGCTCCAGAAGGGCCAGAAAAAGGAGGGGGGGAAAAAGACTCTCGCAAAAAAAAGACTCTAGGAAATGACTGCTATAAAGAAGTGGCCCGACTGCCCACAGGGAAGAGGACGAAAGTAAAAAGCCCGAGAGAACACGGGCAAAAAAAAATTCGGAGGAGTTGGATTACTGTAAAAAAAAAAAACCTGGGATTATGCATAAAAAGGAACAGGCTAATCGCGGGAGGGGAAGGGGACCTTTAAAAAATGGGTCGGCTACTTGAAGGACTACAAAAATAACATATAAAGGAGGGGGGAAGGGAAAGGGAAAGAGTCCAGGAAAAAAAATGGAAAGAGAAACATCGAGGAGTGAATTCAGACACAGGTAATTGTCAAACCAATGGCAGCAACACTCTGAATGAAAAAAAAATCGCCTTCCCAAAAAAAATAAAAATTACTTGAGATAACTTTCAAGATGCGAGGGTTCCCCTGGGGGGAGGAAGAAAGGGTACGGCTGGAAGGGGGCGACCAATTATACAGTCTCGAAGAAATCCAGAAACAGGCAAACATAAGTTAAAGAAACTTCTGGGGATGTACCAAAAATAAAAAAAGGGAAGACAAAGAACCTTAAGACCGCATGGAGAAAGAAAACCTAGGGGAAGAAAAAGAATTTCGACTAAATTTTTGAAAGGAGTGCAATACGCCTCCAAGAGGTTTCGTGGAAAGGGCCCGACAGTGAAAAAGAGGGAGAGAGATGCTGCGTCAGGACTTTGGACAAAAAAAGGGAGGTAAAAGCAAAGAACGACGCAGGAGGGGAAGCGAGGGAGGGGGGAAAAGAAGAAAGTGCGGAAATAAGGAGAGACTGACCTACTTCCATTGAACCAAAAAAAGAGCCTGGGGGAGGACAAGGAAGGAAAGGCCCTTGGGAGAAATTGGCAAAATCCGTGCTGAGTAAAGGGGGGACAAAGGAAGGGAAAACGGTCATTTTTAGTTCCAAGGTGGGGCCCGTGAAGGGCGTCAAATCGTTCGGAAGGGGAAACGAGTGGGGAGGGGCTGGCGGAGGTACGGAAGGGGTCGACTTGGGGGAGAACTCAAGTTCATAAACGGTTTGAGAAGCAGGGAATTGAAAAAAAAAAGGCCATGGGGAGAGAGGGAGGGGACATTTGAGAGGGATTATCTGAAAAAGGCTATTTAATTGCTTGGAGGAATTGGGCAAAAGTCCTGAAAAAGCAGGAAGAAAAAGGAACCAGGGCACTGTTTAGGGTCGCAGTCGGGACGTGGAGGGATCATCAAGAGCGGTGAAAGGTCAAGGTCTCGAGGGAAAAAAAATTGGGGGGGGCGGATAGAGGAAGAACAGCCGCTGGGGTTCGAGAAATTCCGAGGGGACTAAAACTTCAGAAGGAAAATCGGAAATGTCTAGAGAAATTTGCGAAGGAAGAGGGAATTCAAGATGGGGAGGACCAGCGCGTAACGGAGGGGTGGGAGCATCTTTGTTTGCCGAAAAGCACGAGAAGGAACCCGTTAGAAGCTTGGGAGGGGGGGAATCAAGTGCCAGCTAGGCAGGGGGCCTCGGGGAGACCCGACCGTCCCGACGCCGGAGGGCGGGAGAGAGACTCTGAGAGAATCTTCTTATGGAAAAGAGATAAGTAAAATAAGGATTCGTGTCCACCAAGCAAGAGGAAAAGGGAGGGTACTCGAAAGAAAAGAGAATTGGGAAAAAAAAGAAGGGAGAAAAGGGGGACCGGGGGGGAAAAGTGGGGTTAAGGCTGCCAAGAGGAAAAGCTGCCGGGAGTGGCCGGACGAGCAGGGGAGAGCACTGTCTACAAGACCTTCGAGGAACATGGGGGAAAAACGCCTCCAGTGGTCTTTCTGCTTGTTGGAAAGGAACAGTCGATACTTCCGGGGAGAGAACTCATCTTCGTTAAGTCGAAAATTGTTTACGGGAAAAGGAGAGTGGGGAATCCGGGGGCGAGGAAGGGGGCATTTGGGGAGGAGGGAGACTTCTAGGGCAAGGGCTTGTATTAGAAAAGACTTGGGGAAATTCGAAGAATCAGCACGAAGGGGGGCGAGATGACGGATTGTCTCTCGTTATTCACAGAAAGAGAGTGCTACAGTATTGAGAGAGGACCTATGAGGTGAACTTCAAATCAGCAAAAAAAAAGGTGAAGCTGAGCTGGGAACAAGGAGGGGAAGAACCCTATATCTGGAGAGAGAACGCCCTCCGAGAATCAGGGTGCTAAAGACTGGGTAGTAACGTAAGGGGGGGAAAACTGAGGGGAAAAAGGGTTGGAGGTGACGTCGACCTTGGGACGTGAAGTCAGGCGCGCGATGAGATGTTGCCAAAGAAAAAAGACAGGTACTGAGAAGGGAAAAACCCGGGGAGGAGGTGTGGATTGGTTAGCTGGAGTGAAGAGGGGACGGCCGGAGGGAGGGGGTGGTTGAAATGGCTTGGCGAGTACTGGTGCTTCCGTGGGAAAAAAAGGAAAATACCGGAAGGGAAAATTAAAAAAGATTGGACGGGCTAAAGGAGAGAGGCGAGGGACGTAGACGACGGGAAGGAAGACCACATGGAAAGGGGAAAAGGAAGCACTAACTACGTCGGACGGGTCACCGAGAATGGCCACTGTTCTAGGGGAAAAGAGACCGGGGTTGGAAGGAATAATAGGATGAGTGTGGGGTAAGGGCGGTGAGTCAGATCTCGCACAATGCCAAAAAAGCCTTCAGAAAAGGAGGGAAACAACAAGAGAGGAGGGGGTTTTTCCGAAGAGGTGGCGTGCGCTAAGACGGAAAAAGGATTCGCAAAAAAAAAGGGGGCCCCTCCGCACTTACGAAGGAAAAAAACAAATAAAAAGAAGAAATCGATAAAAGTCTTTGAAAACAAGGGTCGCCAAGGGATTCAAAGGGAAAAGGAAGTCCTCGTTGAAGAAGAGGGCCATAACGAACTTATGGAAAAGATAAATAAAAATCCAAGAAGAAAAAAAATCTAGGGAACTTCGTACCACTGGGGACACCACGCCTTGTAAGAGGGAATTTCTACGCCTGCACGAAAGGGAAAAGAAAAAGAGAAAAGTACTTTGAAATAAGCACTCAGAAAAAAGGAAGTCAAGGTCAAGAAAAAGAAAATCCAAAAAATTACACGCTCCGGAAGAAATGGGAGGGGGGGCAAGACAGTAAACAAAAAGATAACCAGTTGCGTGAAGGAATCGTAAAGGAAAAAGTTGCACCAAGAAAAGGGGGGAACCTCAAGGGTAACGAGACACAAAACGAGAGAGCTAAGTAAGACGAGGACGTTGGACGCCCTTAGCGAGGGAGCAGTTCTGTCGTCTAAGAGAAAAGGAGAAGACAATCGAGAAGGCAGGATAGGAAACCTACCTTAGAGGGCTTTCTCCTATAAAGGGGGGAAAAGAGAGACAGCCATACGAAAGCGATTGCAAAAACTAAAGGCCCTTCAGAAGGAAAAAGAGAAAACTCCAAGAAGAAAAAAAAAAGGGGGTCACCCAGGCGGGGAACCTCTGCTATGAACGGCAGAAGCACTCCAAAAGGACTCCCTGCGGGTAACAAACTCCCTGCGAAAAAGCAGGCAAAGAATTAGAAGAAGAAAAGAAAAGCCCGGAAACCAGGAAAAAAAAGCGTCAAAGTGCTAAAAAAGGGGAAAAGTATGCAGAAAGAAAAATAAACTGAAAAACGGTGGAGAAGGAACCTGGGGGCCAAGATTCGGAAAAGCCGGTGGGAGCACTTGTGGGAGGGGAGATCCATAAAGGGGCAGGGGGGCTTTTTCGGAAAGCAAAAGTTTTCTTATAAAAAAGCCGCTTCAAGAAAAAAAAAGGTCTCTAACAAAAGACCGGACAGTCCGAAGTTCTGAAAAGGGCGAAGAAAAGTCTGCAAACAGAACGAACTCGTGACAAAAACAAGTCCACAAATAAAAAAAAATCAATGAAAAGATGAGTTGAAAAAAACAACGAGTCATCACCGCATGCCCGGATAAGCAGAGGAGGGAGGGTGTACCAAGAAAGGGGGGGGGGGGAAGAAGGCAGAACCCTTAGCGAAGGGAGAAACTCCGGGATTTTGTTCTGGGGGGGATGGCCCTCCAGGAAGAAAAATCCATCGACGAAACCGCAGAAAGGTAAGGATATCCTGCAAATGGAGCAATCACATTAAAAAAGACAGGGGGAGGACCTGGAGACAAAAAGAAGATCGCAGAATGCTAAGCAGAAGGGCCAATAGCAAAGAAAACATGGAGAGAGATTCTAGATGAAAGGAAAAAAAAGAAGCTGGAAGACACACTAGAAGAAGGGACCAATGGAGAAAGAGTCGGAGAGAACCAAAAAAAAGGGGGGCCTCAGAAAGTTCTCGAAGTGCAGAGTTCGATAGAAAAGTAATGACCTGAGAAGTAAAAAAATTACCGACGATAAGAAGGTACATCCAAAAGAAAGAAGCAAAAACGGCGGAAAAAAAAGAAAGAATCTTAACAGCGGAGCTTGAAAGGAACTAAAAGGGGAAGTACAAATCCGAAAAAGGAAGGGGAAAAAGCAGCAGAAAACGGCTTTGACTACAATGTGCAGACCCTGTAAAAAGACATGAAAGAGGGGCAAGACGGATCCGATTAAAAAAAAGAGAAAAAAAAAAAATGCCAGTGAAAAAGAGGAAGGGGGGGGGCGAAGAGGAGAAAAATTCTCAAAAGAAAAGAAAAAGATTACCGTTTAAAAGAGAAGAATGGAAATCTGAAAGAGGGAAAGAGGGAAACACAACAGGAACAGACTCGTACTGGAGAAAACAGGGGAAAACAAACAGGGGAAAAAGAGAAAAATACTGGGCAACCCTAAAGGAGACTCAGGGGAGAAAAGAAGAGTCAAGAAATCCCTGGAAGAAGAGAAACCCGGGAAGAACCATCTCAATATATAGTTCAGGAACAAGAGGTTACCTGGAAAGAAAGGAGGAACATCTGGATTAGGGTCTCCCGAGGAGAGAAAACTTTGAGGGACAGAAAAAAATAGGGAGAAGAATCTAAAGATCACTATCAACAAAGATTATTAAAATATAGAGGAGAGGAAGGCTAATTAAGAGAGGAAAAATATGGAGGGGAAAGGGGGAAATTTTGTCAAAGAAATGGGAGCCCAGAAAAAAAAACTGACCCAGGAACGATGGGGGGGGAATCAAGCGAGCCGGTAAACAAGAAAGAAGGGTCCCTGAGAAGGAGAAGGGAGGTCTTTAAAACCTAATAACTCAAAGTGGAAAGAGAAATCCCGAAGGGAAGAAAGTCCTGAAAAACAAGACCTTTCCTGAAAGATCCTAGCGGTCTGACTGAGTTGTATTTGGACGACTAACGAAAAAGGACTTGTGGAATCGTTCGAGCGAGAAAAAAAGAAAGCTGGATCCCAGGGAATCTGACTCGGGAAGGAAGTGCCTTCTCAAGAAGAAGAGCGTAGGAGGGAGACACTGGGAGGTGAGGAGGCAAATGAAATGACATTCCTAAAAGGTTAAATTCAGAGAAAAGGCTGGGGAGGGTGTTTTTTTTTTTGGTGACATGACACCACCAGTTCCTGATCGAAGAAGGGGGAAGAAGATAAAGGGAGCCTGAAGACTTGAAGGATGGGGGGGCCCAGGTGGGAGGGCGCATGGGGGGGAATTGCAGAAGGATCGGAGGCATTATGCGGGGGATCCTAGGGGGAGGAGATGTTTCGGGAGGGAGCTCGTTTGATCGGCGGGATGGGATTCAGAAAAGGGGTTCGGGTAGCTGAAACAACATTAAGAAAGATAAAGGGTTACGGCGTGCCGAGGGGAGGGAGGCGGAAAGAAACGGAGAAAGGAACTGGGAATGAGTGTCCCGGGGGCGACGAGAGGGGTGGGTGGATCGAGAGCTAGAGAAGTCATCAAGTCCGGGGGAAGGAGAAGAAAGGAAGCCGAGAAAAAAGTCCTTCCTCTCAGGTCCGAAGGGGGGGACGGGAACTTTTCAATTTTGGGAAAAGAGAACTGAACGACTGAGGGGAAAGAAGGATATGAAGGGGGGCGATAGGACTGAGAAAAAGAAAAAGAGCAGATTAGGGGGTACGATAAGAAGAGAGGAACCAACCTAAGTGGAAGCGCGGGATGTCTGATGTCTTGAAGGGGAAGGGAACAAGAGCCTCTGGAGTGAAAGGGAAATTAAAGGACATGGTTTGCCTAGTGGGGGTCCGTAAAAAAATTATCATGGATTTCATTGGATCCGGGCAGAAAGTAGATAAGATCCGGGGGGGGGAAGGCATCGGGAAGAAGAGCTCGGAGAAAGAAGAGCATGAAAGGTCAAAGTGTTTAAAAGATCACAGGAAAAACCGGGGAACCTTGGAAGGAAAAAGGGAAAAAGAGAGAAAACCCATGCGGCAAACCTTGTTGAACTTTCAAACGGGGAAGGTGGGGGAGAGGCCCACACTCAACAGATTCCGGGAGTGGAAATCTCTCTGGAAAACGTTAGCAATGGGCGAGAGTCAAAAAAAGTTAAAGAAAGAGGTGGGGGGGGGTGGGGGGTCTTGCAAGAAGTTCCAGGTTTAAGAGAATGGGAAAGGAATTCAGGGAAAGCGGATTAGAAAAAAAAGATTGGGGAGGACAAGGGAAAGCACCGTAAAAGAAAAATCGCGGCGCACTGGGGGAGGGGAAAAAAAGCTCTTAGAAAGTGCGATAAAAAACGGGAAGGCGGATAAAAAAAGAGCAAGGGCACTTGAAAGAGGGAAGGTCTCACCGAGAGCCAGAAAAGAGAAGGGAATTTAGGAAAGGAACTAGGCTGAATCACGTCGACGAGGGGGAGGTGCCGGTAAAGAGAGAATGAGCACATCTTTAAAAATAAAAAGCCGCCGCCACGCAAGCCAAGGAAGGAAGACTTCGGTCAGGAAGGTTGAAAATGGTCGCGGGGGATACACTCCGGGCTTTAGGGGGAAACAGGTCGAACACTTTTAAGGCCGGATTCAAACAATGTTGCTCTACGGGGGGGGCTGACAAAAAGGGACTCGAGAAAAATCTGAAAGGGAAAAAGGAAGTATTATGTGGGGAAAGTTGTGAGGTTAACGGAAGTAATTGAGTGGGCGAGTAAACTTGGGCAAAAAACTTTTCGGGTCCGGGAGGTTCTTTCTGAAAAGGAAAAAAATTAACTAAGACAGGAAAGGAGTCTGGAGAAAAAAGGGAAATTAGAAGAGAAACCTAGAAGAGTCGACGTCGAGGTAGTTATCAAAGAGTGAGGGATGGGATCATTGACGCAAAGCGAACTCCATGGAGTCATCTCAGAGAAGTTGGGGGAAGGGAAGGATCTGGGAAAGAAAACGAAGAGTGCGTTGAGGGGAAGGAGGAGAAGATCTGGAGCACTCCACAAGGGAGAAAGGGGAACTTTAGAGAGATCTGACAAAAAAAAGGAAGGGGAGGACTTGAAGAATGTCAAAATTCTGAAAAAGGGGGTTCAGACAAGAAGGGACTTGGTGGAGAAAGGAAAAATCAGGAGAAAAAAAAAAAGTTGCAAAAGGGGTATTCTAACAAAAGAAAGGAAAAGATGTCCAGGGAACGGTGAACTTAAAGAAGAGGGATAGAACCCATAAAAGACAGAAGGAGAGTAAACTAAAGAAAAATCTCACGAATATGGAGCGTTCTACACAAAAGGGGGGGCTCATGGGGGTAGAAAAAAAAGAAGCAGGGGAAAAAGTAATTTTAAGAAAAACGTCCAGGTGGGAAAGGAAACGCAAAAAAAGAAATAGTAAAGAGTGCACCTCGAAAGAAGAAAAAAAATGGCAAATAGAAAAAGAGGGCGTGGAAGAAAAAGATTCCAGTCACGGTGCCACGAAAGAGGAATACTCTGGGAGGTGAAAAAAAAATAAGGGGGAAGAGGAAAAAGGCCTGAGA
>Ga0179593_1430968_pt1 | contig 20128 bp, 32 predicted proteins | sample CZODoug2_1_08_16_FD_185931 | JGI IMG/M metagenome (GOLD analysis project Ga0179593, IMG submission 185931) | Vadose zone soil fungal communities from Angelo Coast Range Reserve, California, USA - CZODoug2_1_08_16fungal (PacBio error correction) | ecosystem: Environmental > Terrestrial > Soil >...
AACAAGGAGGACTAAAAGGAGCTTATAGGCTGGACAGAGGTCACTCCGCTTTCCAGCGGAATGGGGGGGAAAAAAAAAAGGGCACCAAAAAAAAAAAAAAAAACACGGAAGACGTGAGGACGGGGTAATAGAGAGCAAAAAAAGTAAATCAGGCGAAGATGTGGTAACTGCACCAGGGGTAGAGTGTCAAAAGGAAGCCGCGACGAAAAAAACCTGAGGGAAAATGCGGGAAAGGAACTTATTTGAAGGTCATGAAACAGTCCAGTACACCCAAGACGTCGATCTGACAAGAGGAAATAGGGAGAGCAAAAGGACAACCGGGACGGGGAGGGAGATTGGAAAGGTTTGTCCGGACGTCTTGCAAACGATACCTTGGACAGACGCATGAAATCAGGCATAGCCGCGCAAATTACGGTAAAGGCGAGGAGGTAGAGCTGGCGGAACACTAAAAATGAATCCGAAGACGAAAAATGGAAGAAACCTTATCGCGAGCACAAAAGGAGGTACAAGGAGGTCAAGCACAGGGCTCCTCGGACTCATGGCCTTCTACGCAAAAGCGACAGCCGAGGAATGAAAACCAAAGAATCAACGAAAAGAATCAAAAGTTAAACTAAACCTTCTCGGTACCAATCAAAAAACATACCCGTAAGAGAGCGTTCACCTGGGCTCCTAAGAGGAAAGACGGTCAGATAGGAAGAGATGGGGTCACGGGGAACTTAAAAAAAAAAGAACAGATGGAACTGAATCTGAGTACATCGTCGTCAGAACGGGAAAAAAGGGGACCATACGAGACAAAAGGAAAAGAGAGGTCACGGCGTAAAAAACCAGACATCGAAATTCAAAAGCGACTTATTAAAAATTTCAAGGAAAAGGACCGGAACCCGCGGTCACCGCTGGACTAACACAAAAAAAAGACACATCCAGAAAGCGCAAGTACGGGAAACCAAGGGGGGGCTTCTCCTCAGAAAGACAGCAGTCTACAGGGGGAGCCGTGGGATCTGTGTCCCACGCACCAGTAGAAACGGGCCCTGGGGCCAACCGCCAGGGGATTCGACGCGAAGGAACAAGCGACTAGAGTAACGCGGGGGGACGGGAGAGAGAGAAGGACCGAAAAGGCGTGGAGGACGCACCATCAAGGGGGAGACGTCTCTGAAAAAAATACACCGTCACATACGAAAAAAAAAAAACTCATGTCGATACGAGAGCCAAAAAGGTACGTTCGCATTCTCGAGCCGGAGAAAGGTCCTCAGGGAGCAACGTCAGAGAAGCCGGACAGACGGAAAGCTAGGGACCATCGACACAAAAAAAAAAAAAGTAAGGCTTCTAAAAAAAAGAGTCAGCCAAAAACCACGCAAGGAGGAAGAAATGGAGAGCTGTGACGATTCGGGGCTCACCGGAGAAAAAGGCACCAGTGGGAGGGAAAAATAGCTCCTTAAGGGACGACAAAGGGCGGGTGAAGTGAGACCTTACTGAGCGAAAAAACTGAATGCTGTGAAGAGTTGGCGGAGGGGAAAACTGCCCACAAAAAGGGAGAGACCCCGCAGGAACGTCGAGGGGGGAGAACGTCAAGGGGAGGCAATACAGAAGAGACCAGCTCTGAAAGCGCGCTAACCCCATCGATCTGGTCGAGACAAGAACAGAAGGAAATTTACGGAATTACCGCTACACGGCAACGTCCAAATCAAAATTAGGACCGCGGGAGACGTTGAAAAGAAAGGAAGTCAGTTGTCAGAGGAAGGGGGAGTCCCCGGGGAAGTCCAGGGAAAGGAAAAACCCCAGCCCTGGGTGAAAGAAAAGGACCCGTTCAGGGAGAGTAGGGCAAGTCCCATCCGGGCAGGATCAAGCACCGAGAGGAGAAGAGGGGGAGAGAGGGAAAGAGAGGGACTGGCTCAATGGAAGGATTCTATGAGAAAGATCCCGGGTACCCCTAAAACGGGGCTTTACTGGCGGTGAATGGTTTAGTGGAGATCTCCAGAAGCATGGGGGAACAGAAAGGACACGGAGAGGGAAAGTGGACGAAGAGGGGGGGATAGCTTTGAATCGGAGGGTTTGAGGGTTGGGTGGTGTGGTTTGGTGTTTTGTTGGGAGGGAGGGGGGGGGGGGGGGGAGTTTGTTGGTTGGGGGTTGTGGGGTGTGGTTGTTGGGTTTTGGGTGTGGGTTGTTAGGTTTTGGGTTCGTGGGGGGGTTGGGAGGGAGAGGGGGGGTGGGTGGTTGGTGGTGTTGGTGGCGACTTATCTACAACTCCGCCCAAGGCGTTCTATAACGAAACAGTGCTCACCTTCCCGCCTTGGCGGAGCGAAAGGACACTAAGGGACGACCAAAAAAAGAAAAAAAGACATAGCAACTAAAAAGGAAAAGCCACCGGCGTTTAATTGGGGGGAGGGCAATCGGAATCTGTCAGCTATTTCACTAGGATGGCCGGAAAGAAGGCGAATACGTCGAGAGGGAAGAAAATAAATCCGGGCTATAGATTCCGACATAGAAAAAAAGGACACAAAATGCGGTCACGGAAAAGGTCTAAAAAGAGGCACTCTATATAGACGGGAAGGGGAAAAATAGAGGGCACGGCGAGTGACTCTCACAAATGGGGGCGACGGGAACGAAAAAGGGAAATCACGTCCGGAAGGGTCCCCTTTCTTTCCTTCGGGCTCGTACAGTTAACGTGAAAGGGTAAAGAAAACAGACATAGGGGGCACGGGAGAAAGGGGGGTGAAGGAGGTGAGGAATGGAAAACTCTAAAAGCCATACGGAAAAGAAAGGAACCGTAAACTGTGAAAAAAACCATCGTCCCCGAATCGTGCCAAAAAAAAGGTTTAGAACACGGAAGCTATCCTCGGCGAGAAAAAAGTTCGCGGAATTTCGGTCTGCAGACTTCCCGGAGAAAAAGTTGAATAAAGAAGGGGGAAAGTAAAAAACTTGAAGGGAGGCCAAGAAGGAAAAGATCATGAAAAAAAAAAAACCGCGGTGAATGAACCGAAAAGAAAAAATCTCTCAACAGAAGGAAAAAAAAAGAGAAGGTTCAGAGTTGGTACATGGGTAATGTACTCCGGTGGACGGTCGAAAAGGAGAGGAAGAGGAAGGAGCCCGAACAGAAAAGAAAAAGGTTCCTCAAAAAACAAGAGGGAGAAGAAACGGGACTGCGGCAGACAGAGAACTCGTCGGAAAAAACAGAACGGCCGACGCTGTCAAAAAACTTGATAAGGGAAAGTGAGCGAGACCCAAGGATGCGGGGGACGAAGGGGAATCGAAGGGAGGGGGGGAGGGAAGTCTAAATGAAATGGGACAAAAGAAAAAATCGCAACGGACGAACAGTTGACGACCCATCCCTTTTTAAACCGAGACATTAACTTAACTGGAGGAAAGCCTGTAATACTACGTGTCAGAAAGGGAAGGGAAGGGATAGAGGGAGAGGGGGAACGGGGGACGAACAGTGGGCGGTCACCCAATCCGTTTTCGGGAAAGAAGAAACGCTCTTCTTCACGAGGGGGAAAAAAAGGGGTGGTTGTGGGGCCTTCGTATGCAAGAGAAAGGAGGAGAAAGCAAGAGAAGAGGGACGAAAATTTCAGTGAAAAGAAAAAAAAAAAAAAGGGAAGCCAGCAAATTGAACATCGGAATCGAGCGTGCGCCCAACAAAGGACAAAAGGGAAACGGTCGGCGCTTTCTGCGAAGAAAAAAAGCAGAGTGAAGGAGAAAACAGTAATGTGACAAAAGTAGCTACGCAAGGATCAGGGGGGATGAAAAAATCCAGACAGGTCAAAGAACGCGGGATAACACTCGGAAAGATCACTTTCTCTCTATGGGGCCGGAAAAGGGAAAAAACTCAAGTAAAAAAAGAAACCCAAGCGGGCACAAAAGAGAAGGACAGTGCCCTCGTAGGCGAAGGGGAAAGAAATTGATCGATCAAGAGGACCCGGGACGAAAAACGGATCCTTGCCCTCAGATCCAAAAAGGGAAAATTAAGAAGCGGAGGGAGGGAAGCGAAAGGATGGGACAGTACGAAAATCTAATTCACTCTAAATAAAAAGACCATTCGGGTCCTGCCTCGGCAAGAGATACCCTTTGGGGGAAATCGGAAAGGCGAACGAGGTCAAAGGCAATTGTAAAGCTGAGAAGAAATAGACCGCGAAAACGCGGAATGTTGCTTTTGCACCGTGGAAATTTGCAGAAAAAGTAAAAATTTAGTTTAAGTCCTCGAATCGCAATCGCACGGATGGGGTTGGTAGGAGCGGATGAAGAGCGGGGGGGACGGCCGTGCTTTCTTTAGACGGGAGGGTGTAAACAAAAAACTGGTCCCACATTCTCTCAATGTTTTTCATTCAAGAGAAAAAAAAGAGGGGGACGAACGAGGAAGAAGAGAAAGCAAAGAAAAAATCAAAATCTACAAAAGGAATAAGGGGGAAGTTCCCGTCATAAAAAAAGAAAGGGCTGAGACAACATGTCGAAGAGAGCCTCAGATCTTCAACGCTAACATGGAGAAAAAAACTTGTTTGTGACCTTCGGAGTTGGAAAGCCAGATTCAGAGAGGAGGGGAGAAGACAGACCCGGAGGTCAAAGTCAAGGGAAAAGGGGGGCCAAGCTGGAATTCCATACATTAAGTGGAATTCACTACCAACACCGAAAGCCCTGGATCGAAGAGTCTAAGACCGGAAACCGGGATCGAGTAACTATTCCGAAGGCGTAAGCCAGATGGAAAAGGTGGAAGCTGGAAGGGAAAAAGAACAGAAGCGACTACCGGGTGTGTAAAAACAGGGGAGTTAAAGCAAATAGCGCAAGAACTACCCCCGTCGTTAATCTATCCAGAGCCTTGGCAGGAGAGGAGGGGAGATCAAGAGGAACTAAAGGGGCAAGGGGACCAAAGGAAAAGGGGAAGTGCGGGGAAAAGGGGAGTTCACTCCCAGGCAAGGGTATACGCGTTCGGTTTGAGAATAAATTGGAAAGGAATGTATCAGGGAATGATTCTATTTCGTGGTGGTTTATGAAAAAAGATTCAACAGGGGACTAGCGAGGTCCTAACTTGCCGGAATCGGAGAGAAGGAATCTGGATACGAAAAAAAGGAAGACGGACCGGAAACTCTTTTACTGCGGTTAATGGTATGGGACCGATCTCGTAATCCGGGGGAAAAAACTCTATCAGGTTAAGGAGGGGGGTTGGGAGGCAAAGAAAGGAACAGTAACCACACCAGAAATCGATCTGAAACGAGGAAATAGGAGACACGAACTAAGGTTTCAAAATTTTATTCGGGAGCGGCTTAGTCATATCCGAGAAAATGGGAGAAATAGGAGAGGAAGCCGCCGACGAAAAATTACCTTGGATGCGAGGAGGGCGCAAGAAAAACATGGCGACGAAAGACCTGAAAATAAAACGGTCCTGCAAAAAAGAGACCACCACAACAATGGAAAGGATGAGGAAAAGTAGATTAGACCGGGAGAGGGAAATTAGCCTAGGAAGAGAAGGGCGGAGGAAAGAGGAGGAGAAAACAGGCCTCTATGACACTAAATGGAGATCTATTCCGACAGAAATCTCAATTCTCTGGAACCGAATCCTATAAGCCCTACTTACAAAAATCGCTTGAAAAGAGAGCCTATGGAAGAAAAAATACGAAGAGCGTGGTCAAAGGTGAGAAGGAATAGATAGGATCGATGAGGAAGTAATGTGGAGGGAGTGGGTCTAAAAAGAAAAATGAAAAAGGGAGGGAAGAAGGGGGTCGGGAGGTGAGTGGGCGGGACGGGGAACGACGGGGGGAGTGATAAAAAGGGAAAGAATGGAGAAAAGGAAGAGGAGGGATAAGGGCAAGTGGGGGGGTAGGAAGGGGAACAGAATGAGGTGAGAGAGGAAAAGGGGAGAGGGACAGAGGAACGAACGGGAAGGAAATGTCATAGGGGGAGGTAAAAGCGGGGGGGGGGGGAAGGGGGGAATAGGGGACAATGTGATATACTGTATGGGGGGGGGGATCGGGGAGAAGAAAGATAATAGCTGAACAGCAAAAAGGAATAGAAACGAGCGAAGAAGCGTGGAAGAAACGGGAAGAGAGGGGGAATAAGATTTGGGAGGAATGTGAAAGGAAAGGGGGGGGGGGGGGGAAAGTGACGTGAGTGACGAAAGAGGGAAATGGTTTGAGCTCGATGGAAAGAGGAAGAAAAATGAGACAAGGGAGGGCTGGGGAAATTGAGGTGGTGGGGACGGGAGAAACATAGTGGAGGGGCGGGGAATGAAGGGAGGGGGAGAAGGGGCAAAGCAAGCGGGGGGAAATGAGGGGAATTTGAAAGGAGGGAAAAAGGAAAAAGAGGGGATAGGAAGACAAGAGGTGGAATGGGGAACAAAGAGACAGAGGAAACACCGAGAGAGAAAAGTAGGGTGGACGGGGGGGGAGGGGGAAGGGGATTTGGAAAATAAAAGTGGTGAAAGAGGGGGGAGAATGGGTTGGGGGGGGGGGGATATGGGGAGGGAGCGTGATGGGACGGCGCCCAAGAGGAGGTAGAGCGGATGGGCGGGCAGGTGGGCGGAGCAAAGAGGTGGGACGGGGGATGGAATAAATAGGGGTAGAGGGCTTAGAAAAAAGGGGGGAGGGGAGGTGGAAATGTATGGGAGGAGGGGAGGGAATGGGGGTGGTGGGAGCAGTTGAGAAGAAATATCGTGAAGGGGGGGCGGTGAGTGGAGAGAAGAGGCGATGGGTGGGAGGAGGCCACGGGGGGGGCGGAGGAGAGAGGTGTGAGGAAAGGAGAGAAGGAGGGGGGGTGGGTGTGGGGGTGGGGGGGAGGGCGAGAGAGGCGAGAGAGTGGGGAAGCAGAAGAGGGAGTAGGGGGTGCGAGGGGAGAGTGTGGGGGGACGGGAAAAGAAGTTGGTTAGGGAGGAAGGAAGGGGGGATGAGGAATAGGGAGGGGATGGTATAGAAGGATAAACAATGTAGGCGGGGGTCATGAGGACAATTAAAAGGGGGAGGGGACTAGAGTGAGTTGGAAGGGGGGTGGGGGGAGGTTGAAAGGGGAGATGCGCGAGGGGGGGGAGTGAAAGGGGTAAACAGGTCGCAGAGAATGGGAGGGAGGAGGAAGACGGGAGGTCAAGACGGTAACAGGGAGGGGGTGGGGTGAGGCGGGGATGGGGTCGGGAAGGGGGTATGGGGGTAGGGGAAGGGGGGGTGAGGTGACGAGGTGCTGAGGACGGGAAGTAAATGGAAATGTGGATTAGAGGAGGAAGTGGAGAGCAGATAGAAGGGGGAGGAAGTAGAAAGAGGATGAGGGGGGGTGAAGAGGGGGGAGGAGACGAGAGGAAGGGGGGAAGACGAGACACGGGGGGGCAGGAAAGAAAGGACTAGAGGAGGAAGGAAGAGGGTTGTGGGGTGAAGGGGGGGAAAATGGACGGGGGTGGGAACAAGATAAGGTGGGGGTGGTATCATGGGAGGGGTACATGGGTAGGGGGAGGAGATGGGAGGGAGAGAAGTCGGGGGAGGGGGGGGGGGGAGTTGGACTGGGGGGCGAGAGAAAAGGCGTGGACAGGAGGGAGAAGGAGGGGGACGCGGGGGGAGGTGCTAGGGGTGGAGGGGTAGCGAAGGGGAAAGAGAGAGGGGGTGAAGGAATGATTAGGTGTAGGGGAAGAAGGCGGGCGGGAACGGGTGGAGGAGAAGATAGTCAGGGGGTTGAAGAGGGAGATGGGGAAGTGGTGGTGGAGGGGGGAGGTAATGGGGAGGGGGGGGGGGCGGATGGAAGGCCGCATAGGTTAGGAGAACGTATAAGCGAGCGGGTAGAGGGGGAATGGCGTGGGGGAGAAGGGGGTGATAAGGTAGGGAGAAAGGATGTGAAGGGTGAGGAGGGGGGAGGGAAGAGGAGGGAAGTTCGAGAGGGGGGGGAGAGAGGGTGATGGGGATTGGGCGAGAGGGGGGAAGTGGAAAAGGGGGGTAGGTGGGGGGGTGGGGAGGGGGGAGGGAGGGGTAGGGGAAGGAGAAAATAAGAAGGGGGAGGGGTGTGGGGAAGGGCGGGTGGCAGGTAGGAAAGAGTGTAGAACGAAAATAAAAGGGGTGGGGTAGAGAGGGGGAGGTAGAGAGGGTGGAAGGGTCTGAGCGAAGGGTGCGGAGGGAGAGGGACAGAGGGAAATAACGGGGAGCGGAGAGCAAGGTGAAGGGAGGGGGGCGAGTGAGGGATTAAAGAGGGGAGGGAGGGCAAGGGACGATAATGGGAAAGAGGGTGGGGGAGGTATGCGTGTTGCGGAAGTAGAAAGGAAGGAAGGGAGGAGGAGGCTGAGAGGAAGGCATGGGGGAGGGGGAGCAGACAAGAGGGTTAAGAAATGAAGGGGAAAAATTGAGGGGGGAAGGAATGAGCAGGGGGAGGAATATGAATGGGGAGAAGGAGTAGAGGTGGAGTGTAGGGTGAGCAGGTGGCAAAGGAGGAGGGGGGAGGGAGAAGGCGTGGGAGGAGGTGTGGAGTAAGAGCGTGGGAGGGAGAGGAAAGGGCTGTGGTGGGGAGTGATAAAGGGAATGGAAGGAAGGGAACGGGCGGAACCGAAAGGGAAATGGAGAAAAATAAGGAGATGGGGGGTGGAAAGAGGGGCGAGGAGCGGAGAGAACGCGGGAGAGGGACGTGGGGGGGAGAAGAGCGAGAGAGGAGGTGGGGTGGAGTGGGTAGGTGGGGGGGGGGGTTGAGGGACTAAAGGGTTAAGAGCGGGACAGGAAAGGTAAGGGGTTGGGGGGGAGAAGGAGAATGTTAATAAGGAGGAATGTGAGATAGACGTAGGGGGGGGAAGGAGGATGGAGGGAGAGGGTGCAAAGATAGGAAAGAGGAGGGGGGGGGGGAGCTGGAGAAGGGCATGGGTAGAGGTAAAGGCGTGAGTGGAGAGGGAGGAAAGGGTATAGGGCGGCAGGGAGGGGGGGTAGGCGGGGTTAGTGGGGAGAAGAAAGCAAGGGGGAGGGATACCGGGAAGGGACAAAAGGGAGGGAGGGAGGGGGGGTCGGGGGTGGGAGGAAAAAAGGAGCAAGTTGACGAAGAAAACAAAGAACGCCCGATCGAGACACAGTCAAAGCGGACGGGTGCCCCTCGAACCGCCGGCGAAGAGAGACTCGAGTGAAGAACATAGCAGGGAGCGAATAATCGACGGAGGACCATGAAAAGCACCGAAAGAAGAACACCACGCCCTCAAGATCAAGCAAGTACGTAGGACGGTAGAATCCGGCATCCCGAAGAGGGAGACAGCGGAGCAGGTGAGGAACGCGGTGAAAAAAAAACTAAGAACAAAGGGAAGGGTCACTGCAGGAACCGAAAATTTCAACTAAAACAATCTAGGCTGGATCGATACCAGACGTGAGCTGTCAATAGAAAATGACAGGAACGACTACGTATGCGCTCCAAGAAGGGAGGCGTCTCGGGCGTAGGAAACAGAAGAGAGAAAAGACCAGAAGAACGCACCGCGAGGACGACGGAAACAGAGAATATCCAGAACCAAAAGAAGATACGCCGTCTTTCCAGGGATAAAAAAAGTGATGCGAGAAACATCACGCTCGGGCTCACACATCTACAACGGCCGAAAGGGCCCGGGTAACAGATCAGACCCAGAGGGAAAATATTTCAGTCGAGGATAAAGAGGGAAGGACGGAAAACACGGTTCGACTCACGGAGAGAGTTACGATCGTAGGGGAAAAAAAGGAACCAAGTGGAAAATCGGCTGCCTTGCCGGACTCATTGATGGAGGGGGTGAATTGGAAAGCCGGGGCGCAGTCTTCCGAAGGGGGCTGTTCCCTTGAGGGAAGGAAAAAAAAACGAAATCGGGAAAAGAGAAGGGAAACTGGAGGAAGGGTCTCAAACTCACGGTGTGAAACCTAGCCAAGATAAGATCGCTAGGCGCAATCCCCCCATCGAGATGGCTAAGGAAAGGGGGAAACGACGAAGGAAGGAGGAAACAGAAAAAGGGGAACCGCAAAAGAGCGTAAAAGAATGTAACGATCTGGAGCCCTGATCTCATGGACACTCAGATTGAACCGGGGCTATCCGCGGGGGGAGAGGGAAGGAAGCCAGTACAAGGGGTTCGCGAAGGTAACGAGGTCCTTAGATATAAAAGAACTCTAAGAAACAACGCACCTCGCTGTCTACGCGGAGGTCGGCGTACCGTAACGGGCGAGAGGGGCTCCCCTGTGTCAATTCAGGGGAGATGAAAGGCCCAGGGCGCCGACTCGGGGTAAGGGCAAAGCGGGGGCACTGGGTAGTCTCTCAAGTGCGCAGTGTGGTTTAAAGAGTGGAAGGGAGACGTGATCACTGAGCGGGGGAGAACGTCCTCATCCAAGGGAGCAGAAGAGAAGCCCTCGAGAGAAGGGAGGATCAGGGGAGAACACTTCCCTGAGGGAAGAAACGAACTCACTTCTAACGAAGACAGCGCCGCAACGGGACCCATCCCGCGTGTAAGAATGGTGGTCGGTCGAGAATCCCGAGAGAGGGGGGGGGACTAGAAGTCAGCGCTTTAACTAAAAGAATCTGAGCGTCTATCGGAACTACCTCTTGAACTCAAATATCAAACTACTTCTAACTACGACTGGCATTCCCCTGAACCCTCGGCGGATAAGCGCGTCTAGTAGAGGAAAAAAACCGAACAAAAGAGGAGGCGGAGGCCACGTTAATCGACAAACACTTTTTCGACGATAAACGATATCTACTCAGGTAAGACCCCGTACGTCCTCTGAAACAGCAGGAAAGGGGAAGGGGTCTCGAAGGAACAAGTGGCGAGGGAAGGGGTCGAGGAAGCGGGGGCGGGGACACGGTTGGAATTTTTGAATGGGATTTCTAAATCACGGCAAACCGTCGATTGTGAAAAAAATAGTCCACCGCCTGAAGCTGTTCGTCAAGAAGGAACCTGGGCCAGAGCAAAGAGGGGACCATGAAGCGAAGGAAACTGGTCGTGCCTACAAAATCTCAGGAAGTGAGGGGGGCTCAGGTCCGCCTCTGTTGTAAGAACAGGGAAGTCGTGAAAATCAACTTCAATATCAGAAAGAAGCAACACCGGAGGGATTCCTGCAACAATTAAAGAAAAAAGAAAAAAAAAAGGAGGAGGGAAAAGAGAGAGAGGTGAGGAAGTTTGGAGGAGAAGGAAAGAGGGAAAGTCATTATCGTGAGAGCCCTTAAATAACAATTAGCGCATTCCAAAAAAAAAGCGAGCGCGCCGGGAAGAGCGCCAAAACAACCGTAACGAAAGGCCGGACTCGTAAAAAAAAAAAAAGGAAGATTCGGGGAAACATTAGTGGCTAAATGGCCAAGAAGGAGAGAAGCCCAAGCATCTGGTACATACCTACTGTCTGGGGATGGCGTTAAAAAAAACAATCCTGCCAAATTCCGAAAGGGGATAGACAAACATCAGGACAGGTATCCGATACAACGGGAATTTAAAGGGGAGGGCACAAGGTCCCTAAAGTTGAGCGTCATCCCTAATACGAACTCGGTGCCGCGGTGGGAGGCCGGTGCTGACCTTCTTCTGACTCGACGAACGTCTGAAAGAAGGAAAGGTTGGGGGGAAGTCTATCAGTAAGTAGAAACCGACCAACAGAATTATTGACACTGAGGGAGGCGAGTAAGAGAAAGGATTCCCTTACCGATACAGAATCGATAAAATCAGAACCCATGACACTCAGTGAAAGTAACGTTGGAAGCTTCAGTGGGAAAACGCGCGGACGAAAGAGGCTCTTTAGCTCAAGAAACGAGGCAAGGTGAGCCAGGGGAGCTATCCGATATGCAGTAGGGGTCGCGAGCAGGCGAGGTAACGCAGCCAAAAAGATCACTTGCTCCAGGAGAGGGGGGGGACTTCTAAACTGCGACGACGGGAGCGAATCCAAAACAAGTAACCACAGATACAATCAATAACCAAGAAATCCCGAACCTGAACTCTAACTGGCACCCGGGAAAGCCACCGTAAGGGACCTCCGAGGAACAACCGTAGCGTATACCAGCTGGGTGCGGAGAGGGAAAGGGCATGGGGGGGAAAGAAAGAGAAGGCAAGCTGTAATGGAGAAAAACCAACAGTACTTTGGTCACTAAAAGCTCAAGGATACACTTTCAATGGACAAGCGAGAGCAGGCAGAGGGGGAAACCGGAGAGACTAATAGGCAAAAAAACATATGTGAGGGGCAAGTTGGTCTGGGTCACAGAAATGGAATTCTCATTTCCCTAAAGGAGACAGTCGAAATCTCGATGGTTTAGGGAGGAGGGGAGGGGAATAGAGGGGGCTTCCGTGATTGGTAGGACCCATATCCGGAAGCGTTACGATTCGCACAGGAAACGCTTTTTTCATTCATAGCCAGAAGAAACAGAACGGCGGGAAGCAGAGGAAGCAAGGCCGAAGAAAAGCTAAACCAGCAAATCAATTATAAAAAGAGACTTAGGCCGAGAAACACTGTTTTCGCGAGTACGTCACCAGGTGGCAAAAAAGGTCGCCTTGAAGGGGGGTTCCAAATCCCGGTGCCGAGGTATCAGAGGTAGGGAGCAGCCGTACCGGCGTCAAACGTTCGGCTTGTATATGGTCAAAGAGGCTGGATCTTTCCGTCGAAGTTCAAGAAGAGGGCAACAAAGCCGGATCCAGGGAAGAAAAGGAGCGAGGGGGGAACTCATGAAAGGAAAAGGGGGCCTGAACTGCTCCCCTGCCGGACGGGCTGATGTAGGGAATTTATCTAGAAGGGTCATACCTACCGAGACGCCGACGGGGGAGGAAGAGAAGGCGGGTAGGCGCAAGGAATCGGGAGAAGAACCGGTCCCAAAGCGGGGACAGCCATAGGGGGCACGGGCCTGATAATAGAAAGGATAATTTCCGCGGGGAAAAAGGCACTTTGCGTTGAGGGGGGAAACCGCCGGGAATAAAGGAGAAGAGGTGATACGAGAACCTTTAGGGAAAGGTAGAGCCAGGGCTTTACAGGGTAAAAATTATCTTATGGTCCGTGTTTTCAAAAGATTACATTCTTTCGCCCAGGGGAGTTCATCTGAAGGCCCAAAAGAAAAACGAAGGGCGGGAGAAACAAGGGAATATGGGAGGCCGTAGAATAGGCCTATCTCGTTAAGAATTGAGTGGGTTCAAAAATCAAGCCCGATTCCCAAAAAGAGGTGCCTTAGGGGAGGGGTGGACCTTCGTCTGGATAATAAAGAGACGCAGAATCATGCACCTAGGAAGGGCGGAGAGCACCCACGTGAACAGGGTCTAGAAGGGGAAAAGATGGCGGCGGAGGAACTTAATGGATAATGAGGTCGATCGCCATCGGGGGGAGAGGGAAAAAATTCCAAGGAGAGGATTGTGGCTCGGTGAGTACGCAACTCATTATCCAATAAACCTGCATATTCGGAGAACAACAACTGGAGGGGAAAACTATATAGAAAGGAGCCACAGGTCGCTCAGAGAAAGGGGGCGTACAAAAGCTAGAAACAAATCGCCTGAACCGGAAATTGCTCGCGTTGCAAGGATAGGGGACAGCAAAGGATTGAAAAACTCGATCCCTAACATCATCCCACGAGGAAATCTCTTTCCGGCGCTAAGAGTTCCTCTGCAAGATGAAGAGAGTGGGTCACGGGATAAAGTGGAAGGGGGAATAAAAACTAAAATAAGGCCAAGGGATCAGAGTAGCGGATTAGACTGGGAAAAGAAACACATACCGCCTCTCACGGGGAGTAATGAGAAGGGGTCAAGTAAGATGCCGAAGAAAAAAAGGGCACGTTAGGCCATGAATTGGAACAGCATGAAACTCTTTGAAGAAAAACCAAAAAACCACCAAGTTGACGCCATTATCGAGACTTCCCGCGTCTACAGCTGGATCCTGGGAAGAAAAGGCGTTGGGGGAAAACGAAAGACAAAGGGGAAGGGAAAAGTCACGGGGGTTAAAAAAGCGTGGGGTCTACTGAAATCCATCCGCAAACGGGACTCTGGGGGGGGAAGAGGGGGAAGCTGGGGGAGGGAAGAAAAAAAACGACGTGATTAGCTCCCATAACCCGGAGGAAGCAGAGTCATGGAGAAAAACCTATAACCTTCCTACGAGACAACACGCGTGCAGCCTGAGTACAGGTTCGTGAAGTTAGCGATCCTTCCTTCCCGGGGGAGACAAGGGGGAGGAAGGACGTGACTGACTCCGACGGAAAATAATTCAACTACGGACACACATAGAAAACACGCCTAACGGGACGCAAAAAGGGACTGCAGTCGCCCGCCGTCGCCATGGAGAGCTCACTGAAACATATCACAAAGGTCGAAAAATGGAGAGGGGGGGGGGGTGTACGAGAGGAGGCTCACAGTACACTTCAAGGACACAAGTTGGGGGGGGAGGAATCCCAGAACCGGTAACACAGGGTGCGGTTTAGATTGGGGGGAAGGGTCCCGCAGGGAGCTTCCACGTGAGGGGGGAAAAGGGGAGGCAAGGGAAAAAACACGGGAGAGGGGGGGCAAACGGACCATGTGGCAAAAAGGGGTTACGCAGGGACGCAAACCACCTATCCTACAGGCACCACTCCCCGAGTAAACTACTGACGAAGAAACAATCGAAGGGGGGAAAACGGATAAAGAACGAATTCCATTACCGGAATGAAAAGCGAAACGTAACCGAAAAAAAGGGGGGCTTAGTATATCAGAGCCGGGGAGAAGACGTCTCTTCTATTGACCAATGGGAAGAGAAAGTAGCATTGAAAAAGAAATAAAAGAAAGGGGGGAGAGAATGGGACGTGACGGAAATTATTAAAATGAAATCAAAAGGTCTCTAACAGCTTGTTCCTCGCACGAGAGGGGACCCTACGGTCTCTCTAAACAAAGCCGAGGAGATCACCGGGCAAAAGGGACGCCGACGCAGGTAATTGAAGGAACGGGGGGGGCAAGCGTGGGGCTGGGAGTTCAGGACTCCGCACTCGCAGGTTGGTTTTTGTTCAAATGCCCCAAGGAGATCATTAGCCCTGACTGGTTCTAATCTTGCAAAGAAAACGACGGCTCTGAAAAAGAACCTCGAGCAGGGCGAGCTAAGTTCAGACCACTGCCAAATCCGTGGGGGCGAGATCCAACCCATCAGGCTGCAGCGGAACGCAAAAACCCCACTTTTCCCATCCAAAAGGATGCATTGGTTCGGAGAGGCGAGTATCTCAGAAATGGACCGAAAAAAAGGGAGAAATCAATAGGAAACACCGCGTGCCTCCGGAGGAAGAGAGAAAGTCTAAGGGGAGAAGAAATTCAAACACACCAAGGAGAAAGAACCAGCAACGTTGATATCGATAAGAGACCGTCGCTGTTAATCTACGAAAAAAAAGGGGGAAAAACACAAAACGGATAGATAATCGGCCGGGTGCTCTTCCAGAGGAGGTCACACTGCCGACAACAGGAAAGGGGACCTTCTCAAGGAAAACTCTATTGCGAGAAGGCCGGTTGAACAGTAATGGTAGTCCTTGACACTATTCTCGAAGGCACATCGAACAAGAAGAGAATGGATAGTAAACGACGAAGCGGGGGCGTCACGGAGAAGTCCACATGAGCCACGAGTACCATGAAGGAGAAGAAGTGGCTCACCAGGTAAACTCCGGGGCGCGCGCTGGGGGAAATTCAAGGGTTCCGGGAGGGAAAAAGGCGACCAGCTTCCTCAAATCAAGGAAAAAGAAAAAAAAAGGGAGGGGGACCTCCGATGACCAGAAGCGAGAGAAACACAACAAACGAGAGTGAAAGAAGAAAGGAGGGGTGATAAAGGGGGGCAGGGAAAGAGGAAGTGTCGGCGTCCATCTAAAAAGGCACAAAGGACCTTTTTCCTAAGGAATCCGCTCTCTCCACGGCGCGACGTCCAAGGGAAAGACTCTTCCTAAAAACGATAGCTTCATGGAAAGGTCTTCTAAGGGAAAAAAGGACGAGCAGGGACGCCCAGCTGCAGGGGACGATGTTAAATCGACGTTGTGATGACGTAGGTCAGGGGTACAACCTCGGAATTGCCGAACGGCGCGACATCAGAAAGGGAAAAAAACAACGTTAACGGAAGGGTGCGGTCCAAACAAACGCGAAGGGAGAGAAATCAAAGGACGCAGTAGAGATAGCATCTTACCACGAACCAGGGAAGGGCGGAACTCTCAAAGAGGTATTCGGCGTCGATCGAACGGAAGTAAAAGGAAAGACGCATGGTTTGTGTTGGAGAGCCGCAAAAGAATAGACCAGAAAACTCTGTCGTTCCAGGAAAGAAAAAGGCAATCCGAATCAGATTACATCGAGACCGATCAGAAAATCTCTCCCGTCCAAATTACAAACTCATTTGATTGGGGGGGAATTAGGGTCTCTTCTGTGGCGGCGGCCCAGGAGCAAGGAGTTCTCTGTATCAGAAAGAAAAGGCAGAGACAACGGGAGCATAGCCCGGACTATGATGAGGCGGGCAGAAATTGAGGCTATGACGAAACGTAGAAAATCTATCACGAATCGAGAACCTTCTTTACAAAGGGTCTAAAGCCAAGAACAGCCTGACACACACCAAGAGAAAGAAGGAAACCGCGTAGGAGCCCAGTCAAAGGGATAACGAGAAGCGAAAAACGTGGGACGAGACAATCCTACAAAACACAAAAATACAAACGAGGGTTAGCTCCCTATTGTCAGTTACAAAAGGATAAGAAACGCAGGCAACCTAGACGCCCAGGTCCTGGCAGGTCAATGGCAGCAGATTGACACGGATAAGACCCTTGTCAAGAGGCCAGAAAATTTAATCGTTGACGCTCAAAAAAATAGGGCGTGTGGTTCCGTTTAAAATAGGGAAGCAGAAGTTAAGTCGGGCAGGGGAAGGAAATAGTACGCACAGCCTTATGGTTTGGAGCCTAGTAGAAGTCAAGGCTTTCTTTCTGCGAAGGACAGTTATCCTTGGGAGACCAGGAAAAGGGAAACCCAGGAAGGGGGCAGCATCCCAGGGGTGGTGGCAGGAAAATAGCCAATGAAAAGAAACGGATAAGCACCTCCAGCAGAGTTGAAAGCCATGAGCTCAACCAAATATTCCGAAAGGATCAGATTGGAAAGAAACGGGTGTGGAAAGGGGGAAACTAAGCCAAAAAGAATAAAGGGCGTGCCATTGGACTGTGGGTGCAACCTGTGGAGAAAATAAGAATTCAGAAAGGGCAATCTCCCGTAAGGGTCCCGTGCTAAATATTTCATGGGGGAGTCTGGCACCTGTTCGAGTAAACACGAAGGGGGAAAAGAAAGCCCGTTACAAGAGAGAGGAAGGAGAGACTCGGACCTTTCGGGAGACATCCGCACTCCCACTTCCTATAAGGGCTTTATCGTCTTGTTTAAAAACAAGACTCTCCTCGATGTAGCGAGAAAAGAGTTGTCAAGACATGAGACAAGGGACACCACGGCACGGGAGCTAAAAGGAAAGAGGCGAGGGGAAGGAGAGGGAGGAAGAAAGAACCCAGTACGCGGGAAAAGGAAATGAGGGGCATTGGAGGAAGATCCCAAGAGCTTATACTACTGCGTTATTCGAGAACCGGCGTAAACGAGGGATAAGTCTTGTGGTGATCAAATGTCGCAGCTGGGGCAAAAAAAGGGTGGAAGATTGGAGGCAAGGAGATGATCCAGAAACTGAAGAGAAAGAGGATCGGGTCCTTCTTGGGCTATGGGTCAACCTTCCTCGACTAAACTATGTACGCGAGAGGCGGACGTTTTATGAGGAACGGGATCCGGAAACAAAGAAAGAGAAAGACTGCCCGGTCTGAGGAAAGGGGACCGAGATCGTTTAAATGGGATGGGAAAAACTGGAAATCTCAAGATGAGGAGACCGAGATGCGAGACGGGCATCGGGAAGCTCAATCCGTGTAAGGCGATCTGTTCGAGAAGGGAGGGAAAAAGGCTGGACGACGGGGGAAGGGGGAAAGGCGCTCACGGGGGCAGAAATCAGACAACAACAAAATATAAATATAAACTCGCATAGAACGTCCGCCATGCAGTAACAGACGCAACGGCACGGAATTTCGCGAGATGGACGACGACAGAAGAGAGGGGAGAATTCTCGACCTCCAGAAGGAGAAGAGAACAATAATACAAGAGCGCGGTCCCATTCAGAAATTTCCTCGGCATATCAAGGTTTCTGGGGATCCACTTGAGAAAGTGAACACCTCCAGAGGCCAAAGAAAGAGGAGGACACACGGGGGGGGGAGAAGGAAGGGGGTGAAAACTCTAAAAAAGAGGAAACTCTATCGTTCAATGGTAATTTCAGGCATCGTTGGGGGGGGGGGGGGGAGCAGACTTCGGCAGTCGGAACCCAGTCCGCTGGAACACGGAGAAGAGGGGAATAACAAAAAACCCCGATCACACCAAAAAAAAAGAGCAAGTAATTACCTATCGGGCCACCTATCCGTAATCCTTAAAGGAGAATAGCTGGGAGGAAACGGAGGTGCCCCCTACCGGGGCAGGGAAAGGACTGGTGGACAGAGGGGGAGGAAGAGTCAGAAAAAAGATAAATGGAGGGGCGCGGTGGACAGGAATAGAAAATTATACAGGGACAAGAACAAATAAACATCAACGGAGCCGCTCGGACGTAAAGAAACTTGAATTTGACCGGGATTGGAAAAAAAGCCCGCTCGCGGGGGAAAAAGGAGAAGAGCTAGAAAAAAAGAAGGGGTCGAGATTCTTCGAAAGCTGCTGAGTCCGAGGGGAGCAACATCGCTGACTCGAAAGACATGAGTTCAATCAACCCTCTACCCGTCCGACAGGACAAAGTACGGACCGCTACTATTAAGGAAAGGAAGGAAAGGAACCGTGAAAAGGAAACTGGGATCGAGGGGAAAGGGGCGCACGACGAGGAAAAAGTTGGGGTAAGAAAAGACCGAGAGAAGTGACGGAATCATTAGCTGAGCTTCCCAATCGACAGTCACAATCGCAGGGGCGGGGGGAAACCTGGAGAGGCAGGAAAAAAAAAAGAGCATAAAGTGGGACAGGGAAAGTCTACAATCTCACTGAAACTATGTCCCAGGCAAAAACGGGGTACGACGCGCCCCACGAATGGCGTAAGACGGAGAAAAAAGACCCGAGTTGAGGGTTGTGGGGTTGGGGGGGGTGTTTTGTTTTTGGGGGGGGTTTTGTGTTCTCATGGCCCAGATGACCCCTACACGGGCACCGGAAACCTCCGGAACGAGGCAGGGGGGGAAGAGGTAAAAGAGACAGGACGCGTTTGAAATGGCGGACGAGGGACCAACTTTCGATCAAACGATCATAACTTGACAGGAAAAAATGTCTCGTCAGTGAAGCGGGGACGGATATTCGGCCCTGCAAGACAGGAAAAAAAAGGAGAAACGCACCGGGGGGGAGCAGGAGAAAGCTGGGGGAGAGGGGGGGGAGGGAAAAAGGAAAGACATCTCTCACCTTGGTCCTGGGGTCTCGGTTCAAAAACGCCGCGCGGGGGAAGGGGAAGAAAATGAACAGCAGTGGCTGATTCGCTCAGCCGAGTGGGGAAGAAATATGCCACGAAAGGAAAAGGGTTCTTGGCAACAAGTTCCTCGCCACGGAGAGAAATCAACAACCGTTGAGATCAAGGCTCCCCTGCACATCTTGGCGAAAAAAAAGAGAAAGAAGGCGCGCGGCAAAAGGGGGGAAAAACAGCGAAAAACTGGGAAAACACCTGCGGGGGACATTTGGGGGTCAGGGAAGAGAGATCAAAATTAAAGCTTTCCGACCTCAAACTGCGACAAGATGAACGAAAAACCCGGGCTATTCGGCAACGAGACGTCCGTGCTACTACTTCAAAAAAAAAAGGCGTTCCTAATAGGGAGGAAAGAGATAGTAAAAATAGAGAAGAAGGGGAATCACACTTCAAATCGGCATCTCTACTGGAGCGGCACCGAGACCAAAATATAGACTCTGCTTTATCGATGACACCGAGCGTGTACGGACTGGAAAAAAGGAAGGGTACCGGGGGCCTAGTAGAACAGCAACGGATGTTGAACACGGGCCAGTACCGGCAGATTAGAATCAAAACATTCTCGACGTAAAAACTCAAACAAAACGTCGTGTTCCCATCGACCAGAAAGGGCAAAAACCTCATGAAAGTAACCAGTGAAAAAAAAAACGAGCCGGGTCTGGCAAAAGAAAAAACAGGGACGGGAAATTCCCCGGCCGCGCGCAAAGGAAGAAAAGGGGAAAGGTCGTTAGTCCAGATCCCAGAAAAAACCAAATCGGTTACCTCCCTTCCCTCCA
>Ga0179593_1704347_pt1 | contig 20127 bp, 35 predicted proteins | sample CZODoug2_1_08_16_FD_185931 | JGI IMG/M metagenome (GOLD analysis project Ga0179593, IMG submission 185931) | Vadose zone soil fungal communities from Angelo Coast Range Reserve, California, USA - CZODoug2_1_08_16fungal (PacBio error correction) | ecosystem: Environmental > Terrestrial > Soil >...
AGAAGTCCCAAGGGGAAAAACCTATTTTGTGCTCGAGGGGCCAATTCTAATGCCCGGAAATGTTCCTGCCGAGGCGGCCAGCTTTTCGACGGTCGAACAAAAACAATAGCGTCTAAAACGAAGAAAAAGGGCACTTTTGACTGCGGGCCGGGAAGGAATGACCCGATAGAACTGCAGGTGCGTCGAGATGCCAAGAAAAAAAGGTAAGGGGAGCCGCAAACCCTGACAAGTTGAAGGCGCGAGATCAAAACCGAATCAAGTTTCCTCAAAAACCGGGTAATGCCCGGGGGTGGAACGATAGTAAAAACGATCCTCACAGAAGGGCCGCGGGGATTTGCGGCCAAGGGATACTGGTGGGGTGCCGGGAAATACTAAACTCGTCACCAGACCTTTCGAACCTCGTGCGGAAAAAAAAAAAGTTTTTGACGAAAAAGTTACGCGAAGCGACCTGGAAAATAAACAACGTGTTTGATGGCAACAGGAAACCCGGACGAGGAGTTCCTAAGAGGAAAAAAAGTACCAGCTTTGTACCAAAAGCCAGTGCGGGGGCTGGAGAAGCGCAAAAAAGCATTCCAGTGAAGGGCCTTGGGAGGAGAACTCACGGGGACGAGCAGTTGTCAAGGTGGGGGGTTGGCGGTTGATGGTGTAGGGAAAGAGAACTTGATGCAGACTTGGGCAACAGTTGTCCTTCTTGGAGGGGGGGGGGGGGGGGGGGGGGGGTGTGTGTGCCCAGAGACACTGTCACCACAGCGGGCCAGATGGACGAAAAAAGGGGTAGCAGCTGAAAAATTGGCGTCGTCTGGTGAATGGATTCCTGCTGCGCAAGATGGTAATGAGCCGTCCTTATGAAGGGAACGGAAAGGGGGTGGAAAGGAGGCATCGTTCAGTGGTAGATTCGGTGTGAAACCACAGCAGAGGGACCAAAGGTCAAAAAACGGCCCGGTTCGCCCAAAAAGGCAAAAGGAGGGGAGGGTGGGAAAAAGAGGCCGTAGACCATGCCGGGAAGAACCAGGTCTTGAAACAGACCCAGGTTTGAAGATCTTGCAGGTGGAGGTAGGATGGAGACGCAAACGTCTGCGCCAAAAAGAGGGCAGGAGGGCCTTTGGAAGGGCCCTGGTTTGGAAAAACCAGGAGGTGAACAAGGCCAAGGAGAATTCATCAGGAAGTGACATCAAAAGAGGGGGCCCGATCTTGCAGCAAAAAAAAGGGGTGGAAAAAAAAAGGAAAGTAAAAACGTTTGCATCGGGAAAAGAAAGTTGTTGTCGCCGAAAAGGGGAACCGAAAAAAAAAAAAAAGGCCGCCGGTGGTGGAAGAAAAAAAGTGAGAGGGGGACGATTTCCACCACGGAGGTTTGTAGGGGGAAACTTGTTTGCCTGGGGGGGGGGGACCACTCTTCGGGGACGGAACAAGGGGGGAACCGAGCCTCCTTTTCAGAGGGGGTCCTCAAAGGAGGGGTCCCAAGGGGAAAGAACCATTGGTACGGAAGTTTGGCGAGCAGTATTTTGGGGGGGGGGTCCGGAGCCGAAGAAAGAAATTTTTCACAATTGGGGGAAGGTCGCGGGGAAAAGGCCCCCGCGGGAAAAAGAACCTGCCGGAAGGGGGGGGAGGGGGGAAGGTCGAACCCATCTGGGTGTGTTGAAATTAATATGGCATTGATAGGTTGTTATCCTTGGGGGGGGAATGAAGGTGAAAAATTGATGCCGGGGAAAGGCTTCATGGGCAAGAAAGGAAGGTCTTGACTCAAAAGGCCCTCTGGGCGGGGGAAAAAAACACAGAATTCTCAGAGGAGCAAAGTGAAAAACGCCATGAAGAGGACTATTACACTAAATTCACGATAAAGGGGAAAGAAAATCGGATCCCTCAAAAAAAAAAGTTAGGTTGGGTGCCAAAAAAGGACAATGGTCTGTAGGGTGCAAAACCGATACTCCAAAGTAAATCTGCGGGTTTACAGTAAGGGAGCAGGACACGGCTTGTGCACACAAAAACTTGCTCATATTGGGGAGGGGTCTCGAAAAAGAAGAACTGGCATTTAGGTGGGGGCCAGTCAGGGAAAAGGAAAAAACGTCCATTGCGCAAGCTGTAATCCCATTGGGGGGGTAACATAAAAAGGAAAGTGAATGGCGTCCATATGAGGGGGGGAAGGGCAACGATGGGACAAAAAAAAACGTCCCCCCCGGAAAATGTGTTCACAAAAAAAACAAACTCGCGCTTGAAGCGTTAGGAAAGGAGGGACTAAGTTGCCGAAAAGGAAGATTAAGAAAAAGTCCGCACGGTGGAGAGTGAGGAAAAAGCCTCAATTTATGGAAGACGATGAAGGAAACGGAAAAAGCCCACAACCCAGCTTCGGAAAGGGGAAAAAGAGAGGATTCACAGGGGGGGGGGGGTTTCTCATTCGTCCGCAAAAAGGGGGGGAAGGGGTTCGGAAAGATGTCAGACAAGTACCAGAGGTCAAATCGTGTGGGCCAGACAAAAGAGAAAAGTTTTTGGGAAGCATCTAGGGGAAAAACTTGAGGGAGAGGGGGAAGGAGGCGGTCAAAACGTTTTCGTTGTTGTGAACGATTTCGTCTTGGAAAAGGGTACTTTTTCATGGCCCCATCAAAAAAACCGTCCCAACACGGAAAAATCCCGTATCCGAGAAACAAAAAAAAACCTCTCCGGCCTCTGGGAAGAAAAAAAAAAAAAAAAAACTTGTGTGGGGGGGGGTGGAGGGAAGTCAAAAAAAAAAAAAAAAAAAAAAAAAAAGGAAAATCGTCCAAAGCCCGAAATCCATTGAGGGGCTGTGGGATATCTTAAAAAAAAAAAACCAGCGACGGTGGGGGGCTGTCTCATGAAAAAAAAACACAGGGCCGTATCAAATCAGAAATTTGGTAGGAAACGCAAAAAGTGGGGGTTTGTGACAGGGGGAAACATCACCTGCCAAGGAGAATCGTTGCCAGGAGGCCCATTCAAAAAAGAGCGGGCTCCTGGGGGCACCCAAACACGGATCAGCGCTGTTCCGACGCACCAATTACTTTAGGAAGGGGGCAAATATTCACAGGGCAAAGAAAACAGCCCCATTCGGGGGAGGGAAAGGACCAAAAGATGAAAAGAATAGTTTTGGTTCCAAGAAAGTGGTCTGCTTCTGGAAAAGAACACGCCCATTTTCCGCAAAAGAGGTCCATGAGAAGGGGTCTCCCGAAGAAAAGGGGAAATAACTTCTGGGGGGCGATTAAAGGTATCGTGGGACAGCTGCTTGTTGCGGGGGAAAAAGTGGGGGAACGCCGGTCGGGGGGAAATTAAAAAAAATCTTTGCTTCAAAAAGGCCTCGGGGGAATGGACCTGCGCAAATGCCGGTCCTCAAAAAGATGTAAAGGACTGCCATATCAAGGACACTACCCCTATTCAGATGGGGAATGGGCAAAAAAAAGATTGGGTTCAAAGAAACCAACCAAGTGAAAAAAGGTTGTCGGGGGGATTTCCAGGGGGGTCGCTACCAGAAAACATGAGAACGAGTCCTGGTTTCAAAAAGAGCAAAAGACAGCATCTCCAAAATCCAAGGGGGAGAAAAATAAAACTCGATCTGTGGGAATGTAATCTAGGCAGGGGGAGCCGCCGTATAGCAACAAAAAGAGTTTGGCAGCCCCAAAAAGAACAACAGCCGCCGAAAATGCCTTGGGGGAATCGTCGACAGCATTCAAAGCCAGGGTAAAAAAAAACCCCCTGTCGGGGGGAGGGGGCTGTTTCTTGCGACGACCATCGCCCAAAGGGGGGTTGAATTTTGTTGCCGAGCACGGGCCGGCCGAGGTCCACACCAGGGGGGAGCCCTAGGACCTGTAAAGAGAGGGGCAAACGTCAAACCTCCTCGGTGTGGGGGGAATCAACCAAGCCACAAAAAAAATAAAAGGCCCCTAGAAAAAATCAGGCATACGTTTTTCGTCTAAAAAAAGTCCATCACGAACACCTTTTTTGGGGGGGACCGAAGAAAAATGGTCTGGACATACCCTCATTTGTGGAAAAGGGCACACAAGAAAAACACTCATGCACTAAAGAGACCTTTCCGTGGGGCAAGGCCGGGGTGGTAAAACAGTTGGAAGGGCAAACCTGTTGGAACCTAATCTGGCACCCCTGGAGGAAGCCTTCCCAAATTCCAATTAACGACTACAAGAGGACCAGTACTGAACCTTCAGAAGAAAAAAACAGCGCCTCCCCAGAGCCCTCAGGAAAAAGCAGAAAGCTACAAGGGCCCAATCTTGTGTCCGCTGCAAAATGTGGGGAAAAGGCCCGTGGAGAAAACAAAATAGTAACCCAAAGAGAAAAAAAAGGCTATCATCCCATCAGGATAGTGGAACGGAAAGTCCAAACCCCCGGAAGGGATAAGGATTCGTCCCCAACCGTGGGGCTGCACAAAACATAGTTAAAAAAGAGGGGGTTGTCGAAGCCTCAAATGTGGAAAGAGAGGGAATCCTCGGGGGGCAAAAAAAAAAACGGAAGAGGTACCCGGGAAAAAGGGGAGGGGACCATAAAAAAGGGGGAAAGGTGGGGGAAAAATCTTCAGGGCCCCCTTTTCAAACAAACGAAAACGTTCCTGTCAAAAAGCAGGAAGCAAGGTCTGAAGAAAGTATTTTGGAAGGGCCCGTCAGCTCCACCCAGGGGGGGGGCCGCCAGCTCGAAAGTTCTCCTTGACGGGATGGGGGGCGGACGAGGTCAGGGAAAAAAAGTGTGAAGGAATTGAAAATCTTGAAAGGGAAAGGAAAAACTTTCCGGAATTTTGGCGGCTCAAAAAAAGACTCTTGGAGATACCAGGACGCGGAGGGGGGGGGGTCAGGAAAAAAAAAATGCCCGGGAAAGCAAGGGAAAAACCCATTCCCAAAAGATTGGCGTTAATCATTCAATGTTGAAAGGAGAAAGCGGCCCCTCAGGAGAAGGTTCCTACCGTGCAAGGAAAGAGGGGGGGGGGAACCTCGGGAAAACAACATCGTGCGAAAAAGAAAAAACCAGTTAGAAGTATTTCAAAAAGGACAAAGGTTCGTGACTCTCGTGTTTGGAACAAACCACCGGGCGGCAAAAAAGAGCGAAGAGAATTTTCATACGAGGGAGGGGACAGAACCAATCCAGGAGGGGGAGCGATAAAAAGCATCAAAAAACGATCGGTTCAAAGGAAAAGGAAAAGGGAAAAAAAAAGGGGGACTGAAAAACCCAAGGAAAAAGAATGAAAAAAAGTGAAAGGGGAACACAAGTACTCCGAGAACTGGAGACCCAATGGGGATGGGACCCTTTAGGGGGGGAAGGTGGGTACGGGTTAAGGGGCACCAGGTTCCAAGATTGAGTATCCACGAAGAAACGGCAGAACGTCCAAAAATCGAACCCGGTGAAAAAACAAAGAAGCAGAAGTGAGAGGGCTGGGCCCTTGAAAAAGGCACGTTCGAATTCCAAAAAGAAAAAGGGGGGAATTCTCAAAAAGAAAAAGTTAATGGAGGAAAGATATTCCATCCATCAAAAAAAAAGAAGGAACCTGAAAAGAAAACATTCCCGATGTTGAAAGGGGGTCGTTAAAAGGGGGGGGGGGCCTTGACGGGGGGGGGACATCCGTTTGTATTACTTCAAAGGGGAAGGGAAAAACCTGGAAAAAAAAAATTACACCTTCCATCCAAAAAAAAAGAAAAGGGGGGAGTCAATCAAAGGAAAGGGGGAGGGGGGGGAGGGAAAATAATTTTAAAGGTGCATGCCAGGTGGAATCGAAAGGGGGGCATTTACGCGGAAGGAAGACCTATCATCGGTTGGAGGGAAGGGGAGGAACGTTACTTAAAGAGAAGGAAAAAAAAAAAAGAAAAAGAAACAAACTGGTGGCCTTAGAAGAAAAAAGACGCTTGATCCCAAAAGAGGAAATTGCCGACAAAAAAAAAGGCCTGTTTCAAAGGGAACCCTCGCACCGGGGGGGGGGGTCAGGGGAAAAAAGGTATGCGTAATTAAAGAAAAAAGGGTAGGGGGGGGGGGGAAAAAAGGCCAGCGAAAAAAGGAAAAAGGGAGGTGCTAGAGAAAAAAATGACCGCTAGCGAAAAGAAAGGTGTTGTCAGGGTCGGCCTTCTGGAAAGGGATAAGTAAAAAAAGGGGGAACCTGGCAGTCGATGCTTTGAAAAAGAGCACGGGTGATCCGCAAAAAAAGGAACTCAAAAAAGGAAACAAACTCAGATAGAAAAACATTCCTCACACCGGGGGGGGAAAAAGGGGGATTCTTCCTTGGGGGGAAGAGAAAGAAAAGTAAAAGGGGGGGGGAAAGCTTTAGATGCAAAAAAGTCTGTGTTTATCTTCCTGAAAGGGACAAAGAATGGAGGAAAAAAGGAACCAAAGGGGGGAAAGAAAACGGAAAATTGCTCGGAAAGCGGAAAGGCAAGATACACTAAAGGGGGGAGAAACAAGGTCCTGTCCCAGGGGGGAGAAAGGACGTTGTCCGAAAACTATCAACTCCGAATAGGGAAAAGGAAAGAACATTGACGCTTGTTGGAGGGAGCAGGGAAAAATGGTCAAGGAACAGTTAGTTGGAGGGGAGCACGGTGTGCTATTCAGGAGGGCAAGTATGGGGGGGGGGGGGATTTTTTCCGGAAAAAAAGGGAATGAAGTGCTAGGGAGGTTTGAAGGGGGGGGGTCTAACTTTCCCAGAGAAAAAGGCGAAGAAAGGAAGACTCACTGTTGTGGAGAAGGAATTGGAATCTGGGGCGGGAACGTGAGGGGCTCAGAGGGAGAAAAAAGGATGTAGTCTTTCAGGGGGGGGGAAAAAAAGGTGGGGAGAGGGAACTCATTTGTGCCTAAGGTAGGTGGTTGAATCTAAAGAGAGTCCATTTTCAAACAAGGGACCCCACTGCGCCCTCTAGGGGCAAAAAAGCGCTGTAGGGAAAAAAGCCTTTTCGTCGGGCAGGGGGAAATGTAGGGAAACGCCATGAAAGAACAAGGAGGGTCGGGTTGACGGGGGGGACGACTAAAACTTAAAAGTCGGAGTCTTATGCCTTTTTGCTAGAAAGGAGGATGTGGGGGTAGAAAAAAAGGAGGTGGAAACCCTGCGAAGGAAAGACAGGGTCCTCCGTGCGTAAGGGCGGGGTTTGGAAGGGATCTCGCCGTGCTAAAAAGGAGAGACATACAAAACTTGGCGGTGGGAGACTACAAACGTAACCCCGAAAAAAGGGGGCGGAACCAAGGGGGGTCGTTTATCGCTGTTAGGGGAGAGGACCAACCAACGATGAAAATGGTTGCCTTTAGGGGGGGGGAGGGCCCACTTCTTCAAAAAAAAAACGGGATTAAGAAACTCTTTTCAGCGGAAAGGGAAAGGGGTCCATTCATCAAGGGGGGGGGGGAAAAGAGGCTTGGGGAAAAAAAATTTGGTCCGCAGAGGAAAAACCATGAGGGGGGAAGAGGGATCATGCCTCGGTTGAAAAAAGGGGGGAATGCAATAAGAAAAAGGGGGAAATGGGGGGGGGAGGGTAGGGAAAAAACCAGGGGGTTAACAGGAGATGGCAATCTGATATTTTGGAGTGGGGGAGGGGGGAGCGGAGGAGAACAAGGGGGGGGAGGAATTTGGGGAAGTTTGCCCCTCAGGTCCCAAAGAAAAAGGGACCCACGTGGGGGGGGGGGGGCCCTCTAGGGCGGGGGAGGGTGGGGGGTGTAAAGCGCGGGAAGAACCCCCTTCCCCGTCAACGGAGAGAATACTCGATACACAGAAAGGGGGGGGGGGAAAATCTATAGGAGAAAAAAGGAAAGTTTGGGGGGGGGGAAAGAACAGTGTTCCTTCGTTCCAAAGAAAAAAGTCCGCTCAATTACAGGAAGTTACGTAGAACATGGGGTGCAGAGTGAAGAAGGGAAAACTCTCTCAATATCCCAGGGGGGCTGTCGTGCCCAGACCCATTCCAGGGTACGATTCATGCAGAAGGGAAGGAAAATCCTGTGGGTGGGGGGGGAAACATCAGCGCGCCGATGAGAAAGGATTGGGTGCAAAACCGCATACTTCCCCGTAAAAAAAAAAAACCCTGAAAGGCGGAAAAAGGGGGGGATTTTTCTACGGGGGGAAGGGGGGGAAAGAGATGAGGGACACCGTGAGAGGGGGGCGCCAAAGAATCCACAGCCTCATTGATTGAAAGTGGGGATAAAAGGAAAGGGAGAAATCCCAGGAAAGCAAGGAGAGTCCCTTTTTTTTTGAAAAAAAACGGTGGAATTCGTGATGGCAGACAGTGACCCGGGGGGGGGGAAAAAAAAGGAGGATCGTGGTCAAGCGAAAAAGGGAGATTAAGACTCAACAAAGGGAACAACAACGGTGAGAGAATAGAGGGGGAAAAGGGTCTTCCAAACGTTTTTAAAAGGGGGGGGCTTGGGGAACTATGGAGGGGGGGAGGGAAAGGGGTAGGTAATTTAGAAAAAAAAACGAACACCGTCCGAAGGGGGGGGAAAAAAAAAGCCTAATAGATAGAAGAGAGCGTCCTCTCAAGGAAGTTTTTGAGGGGGAAAACATCGGTCTGGGGGGAGAAAGGGGAACGAAATAAAAGGGGGGGGGAGTGGATGATCGGAAAACAGGGGGGGGGGAGAAAATTCAAGGGGAAAAAAAAAATCCTCACTTATAGAAAGGGGGGAGTAAAAGGGGCCATTTTCGTAACGCGGAGGGGGGGGGGGTGTTAACGGTTTTTTACTAAAGGGGAAGGGCGGACAAATCGGGGGGGAAAAAACAAAAGGGTAGATCGAGGGAAAAGGGGTTCCCAACCGGGATTTTCAGCCGCTGGAAAAAGCCAAAAAGTGGAAAAGGGGGGGGTCCCGACTGCAATAGTCAAAAAAAACAGTATGAAAGGGGGAAAGAAACCATATGAGAAAAAGGGTTGTTGCACAGGGGGGAAAACCAGGCCCAGGACATTTCCTCGAAAGGAAAAGGGGAACTGTCGAGGAAGTGTCGGGGAAAAGGGGGAGATTTCGTTGGTCTATTGCTGGAAAGATCTCTGGTGGGGCTTGTTATAATATCTGGAGGGGGGAAGTATGGCGTCCACAAAAAGGAAGTCTGGTTGAAATACCTGATAAGGAAAAGGGCTCACCAGAAAAAACCGATTGTACAATTTTAACAAAAAAAGAAATCAAACGGCTTACCAGGGAAAGAGTGGCAGGAAGCCAGGGGGGAAAAAAGTACCAGTAAAAGACCAAGGACGAAGGGTCTCTTAAATCCGGTTGGGGACAAGAAGAAATGTTAAAAAAAATTTGTTTTCTCCCAACTTACCAAGACAAGCAAAAGGAAAAAAAAAACCGAAAAGGGTATGCAAAAAAGGAAAGGAAAAAGCTTGACATGAGCGGTCAAAAACGTTAAGGGGAAAAAGAACTCCCGAAAAGAAAAAGACAAAAATGGAAACAGAAAACTCAGAAAAAGAAAGCCGTTTTTTGTAAAAAAAAAAAGCGTATCACCGAAAAAGAACCCCGGCCGGACACATTGGGGGGGGGGGGACTTTGTGCATGGGAAACGTCATCTCATTGCAAAAGGGGTTAGAGCACTTGGGAAAAAAAAGGGCCCTCAAGGGGGAAGCCCACCAAAAGGGGGGCCACTATTCAAGAGAAGGATCCACTGGGGGGTTTTCCCAAAAGAAAAAGGGGGAGGCCACAAAAATCAATTCAATACGAGAAGAACGGGGACGCGGGAACATAAAGCAAAAAAAAAAACCGAGAAAAAAAACCCTGGGTCTGTCGAAAAAAAGAGAAAAAAAGGCCAAAAAGGGCTAATACATACCGAATATCAAGGAGGAAAAAAAAAGGGGGGGGAACTGCCCGGTGGGGGGGAGGCCGGCCTTTGGACAAGGACAACCGACACCGGAATGAGGAGCGAGAAAAAAAACCGAACAAAGGGGGGGAACGTACACAAAGGAGAGGGGGAGGGCAAAGGAAGGGGGGGAAGACAATCCTCCCTAAAAAAAAGGGGGGAAAAAAACGCAGGTAAAAGGGAAAGGCAATCTGGAAAAAAAAGGGAGACCATTTTTTTCAGGGAAGTTCCGAAAGAACCCACTCCACGAAAAAGAAAAGTCTGGTCTGGGAAAAAAGAAAAATCACACGCGAGGGGGAAAGAAAAACTACTCGAAAAAGTTACGTTCCTCAAAGACCTGAAAAAAAAGGGGGGACCCAAAAAAGCTGTATGAAAGAAGAAGGGGGGGGGAAAAAGTTACGAAAAAAAAAATCTGGTGTTGCTTCAGGAGAGTTCCCAAAGACCTGTTGAGGGCCTCAGAAAAGACCCTGTTTAACAGGGGGGAGGCAATTTTCTCGAAAAGGGAGCCCGCGGGTTTCGAAAGGCCCAAGAAAGGGGGAATCAGGTGAGGAGGAAAAGTCTTTCCGGGGAACGATTCCGGAAGGAATTCAGCTCCCCCAGAGAAAAGACAAACAAATCAGTTAAGGGAAGGGGGGAAATAAGAAGGTTCTAGGGAGGGACAATAAGGAAAGGGAACCGAGGGGGGGGGGGGGGGAAACATCAAAAAAACCAATTAACCTGGCGTTCTCAGGGAGGGCTCAAAGAGGGGGGCATCCGAACCTAAACTAAGGGAGCCGAAAAGTATTCAAAATCAAAAGGGAAAAAAAAAGACCCCGCAAAAGGGGGGAAAAAAACAATCTAACCAAGTGAGGACTTTCTAAGGTGAAAAAGGATTTCGAGGGGGTCCACCTAAAAAAAGGGCAGGGAAACTACCAGGTGCAAGGAGTAAATTAAAAGGACAACGATGCGATGTGAAAAGTAGCGGGCGTCTGTCCAAGGGGGAACCGATAAAAAACAAACCGGCAGGGGGGATAGTCGGCGAAAAAATACATGAGGCAAGGTTCATCCGCCCGTTGGAAAAAAAGTACAGAAAACCTGAAGGGGGGAAAAGAGCATTCTACCTACAACACGAAAAGAAAAGGAATAAAAAAAAAGGTTGGAGGGGGGGGGGGCGATTGGGGGAAAACTTTTATTCTGATAAGGGAACCAGGAGAAGATCCAAAACAAAAAAAAAAAACATGAAGGGAAGGAAAAACCCAGGGGGGAGGGGGGGGTAGGGGGGGATTTCATTTTTAACTTGCAAAAGGGGGCCCAAGGGGATGTCTTTCGGGGGGGGAAAAAGTATAAGTAAGAAAAAAAGAAACTCAAGAAAACCCGTTTTCCCCCTCAAAAAAAAAAGAGGAAAAACTCCTCGAAAACGTCTGAATGTAAGGAAGAGAAAAATTGGTGAGGGGGGAAAAAAAAAAGGGGGAAGTCTGAGGAGCGAAAAAAAAAAGGGGAAGGCACAGCTCGGAAGGGGGAAGTACGCCCGACGGAAGGGGAAGCGGGATTGTGCTGGGCAAGGGAGTGGGGTGTGGGGCGGAGGGTTGGAAGAAGGGGGGGGAATCAACCTCTGACAAAAGACACGTGGGGGGGGGGAGAAGAACCCGTTACAAAAAACGACATCCCAAGGGGCCGGGGGAAAAAGAGGGGGGCATTTGGGGAAAGGGAGGATACTTTGGGGAAAAGGGAGTGTACAAAATCCAGGCAAAAAAAGTGGGGGGGGTCAAAAAGGGAAAAAAGACCGATCAGCGGGGGTCGATTGTTTTCTCTCTCAAAAAGGGGAGAAAATAAGACAGAGGAGGAAAAAAAAAGGGGCTCCTATGGGCCTCGCTAGGGGTGGAGGCAAAAAAGAGGAGAACTTCCCGGGAAAGGCGCAAAACCTTGCTTGTAGGGTTCAAAATAAAAAGATTGGGGGGAAAAAAAGACGAGTGCCCAAGTGACAGCAACTGGGTTCGAAGGAGCGCCGGGGGAAAAAAAAAAAGGTTGCAGAACAAAAACAACGAAGCGCACGAACAGGGATATGGGTCAAGGGGGTAATGTCGGGCCGAGGGGGAAAGACCGATAATGGGGGGGAATGCCAAAGGAACGGGGAAAGGAGGGAACAATAGGTCGGTGAAAAAAAAACGTCAGGGGGGGGGGGGGAGAAAAGTCCTCGAAAGGATAAAAGGAAAAAAAAACCAATAACAATTCCAAAAAGGGGGGGTAAAAGGAAACCTTAGGGGGGGGGGGAAGGAAGAATCAATCCTGGCCACAGATGTTCTAGAGGAGCAAAAAACCTGAATGGGGAAATGACTGAAGGGGGAATAATTCTACTCGACCTGAAAACTGCAGTTTTAAGAAAGAAAAATACGCTAAATCCAAAAAAAAAAGGGGAAAGTAACTAGGGGGGTGGGGGGGGAAAATCAACAGGGAGGGAAACCCTTTACTGAAAATGGGGGGGGAAAGACCGAGCAAAAATATTATTCATCTTGAAAAGGGGAGGAGGGGGCGTAAAAAAAACAGGAAAGTTCATTAAAAGGGACTTTGTTTTCAAAGGGTTTGGGGCAAAAAAAGAGGAAACGTATGGGGTGGGGGAAAGGGGGGGGAATTGAAGGAGGAAGGGATTTGCAGGGGGGGGGAAAAAAACGGGGTTGGTGAGTGGGAAAAAAAGATCGAGGGGGACTACAGTTAACGGGGATCAGCAAGAAGTGACGCGGGCAAAAATTTTGTATCTTGGCCGGGCCCTTCGGATGGAAAAGGGGGGGAACTTTTTATGCCTTCTGAGAAAAAGGGAGGATGAGGAATCAGGGGGGGGGGGGGGTTACGGGGGGGGAAAAAGGTCCCTCTCAGCCCGAAGAGGGTTTAAAGGGGGGTGGGGGAAAACATCGAGGAATGTCAAAAACGGCCCAGGGGGGGTTCTGCCCACGTAAAAAGGGAAAAAAAAAAAAGGATTGTTCAGAAGCGGGGGAAAGGACTTTGGCTTTCCAGAAAGAAGGTCGGGGAGAAAGGTTTTGGAAGGGGGGGGGGTTGGTCGGGAAGGAAAAAAAACGGAAAAAAAAAAGGGGAAAAAAACCGTCTTCTATTGGGGGGGAAGGGGCTTTGAGAAGGGCTTTTTATTTTCCATCAAAGGGGGAAAAAATTGGTACCCGGAAAAAAAGCAGGGAAGAGGGGAAAAAGTTCCAACTCTCTTGGAGGACTTGCACACGAAGAAGGAAGTCGTCAACTTTGCGAAGGAAGTCGGAAAAGGGAAGAAAGACAGCAAAGGGAAAGACAGCGGTGCCTTGAAAGGGAAAAACCCGGGAAAGGAGAAAGCTCTTGAAAAAAAAATCTTTGGGGGAGGGGGAAGTGTATGGGGGGGGGGGGGGGAAGAAAACTCCTTCTTGAAAGGAAAAAAAAATACGAGACTCCAGGAGAGTCCGCCAGACATGCAAAATCGGGGGGGAGGGGAGGGGGGGGGTGCCGGGGGGGGAATGGTCTTTGAAAAAAAAAAAAGGGGGGGGGAGGTCTTTCAAGAGGTTTGGAAAAAGTAGAGAACCGGCCTTCCTTTTGTTCTGTGGGAGAAACACTCGAGGGGGGGGGGAAAAAGAGGGGGGGGCCAGCGAAAAAAGGGGGGGGTGGGCCGTTGATCCGTGGGGGGGGGGAAGACTTGTGATGAAGGGCTGTCGTCAGGGGAGCCGGTTGACCAAAAAAAAGAAAGGAGAAGGGAACTGCCAATAATATCTGCGGGAAAAAGAAGGGAACAAAAAATGAAGGGTAATACCTATACAAAGGAAACCAAAAAAATCAAAAAGAAAAAAAAAGGAAATAATCGAAAAAAAGGGGGGGGCCGCCATTTTTTGAAAGGGAGGACAGTGAAACAAAAAAGTGCTCATTACATCGCTTAAAAGGAAAGGGGGGGGGGGTACGGAAAGGCAGAGGGGAAAAACTATCGGAGAGAAGAGGGGATTTCAACTCCTCTAAGCCGCCAAAAAAAACCTGACTAGTGGAAAGGGCCTCACGTCATTGCCGCGGGAAAAAGGTCAAGTTGTTGGGGGGTTGGAAAAAAGATGCATGGGGAGGGAAAAAAAGAAAATTGCGGAAAAAGGGCCGAAGCAGACGTCCCGTAAAAAAAGGGGAAAAAAAAGAGGGGACGTGACGGGGGGGAGTTTTGCCAGAAGGAAAAGAGAAAACCTTGAGACACAAGGAAAAGGGGAAACGTTCCCGAGGCCACATCCCTCAATGGAGGAGGGGGAAAAGAATATGGGGAATCAAAAAAAAAAAAATCCCGGGAAGGGAAATCACGGCCGGTGGTTTGGAAAAAAAAAAAACCCCCAACGGAGAAAAAGGGACGGTGGTTCGGATGGCAAGCAAAAAAAAAAAAAACGGAACAAAACGACGGAAGGGTCCAGGGGGGGGGGAAAAGCAATCTGAGAAACAACAACAAAAAGATTCTTCAAAAAAACACGTTTTCGAGGAAGAAAAGATGCTGGGAAAGGTGGGAGGGGGGTTCCAGAAAAAAAAAAAAAAACCGTCCGCAAAGAAAACCCGATACGGGAAAAAAAGAAAAAACCTCAAAAGGAAAGGGGGGAAAGGCGGCCGAGCCGGGGGGGGGGGGTGTTTTGGGATTGTTGAGGTGCATCAGGGGGAAAGGCAATTGGTAAACCTGATGAAAGGGCGCACAACCGGCTTTGGAGGGGGAAGACGCAGAAACCCGTATCAAATCAAGGGGAAAACTTGGGAGGGAAACGGGAAAACAAAGAATTTTTTGAGGGGGGACGACGTTCTGCAACGGGGGAAAGAATCAACCACCAGTGGGGGGGAGATCAAAATACTCCTCTTGAAGGAAAAACCCCACAAAAAAAAAAAAAAAAAAAGGGTCAAAGCTCCCTTTCAATTCGAGAAGGGGAAGGTTCCAAGGGAAATCGGGGGCACAGAGGAGGAAAGAGTTTGAAAGGGGAAGTCACGATAGTTTTGGGGGGAAAAAAAAGGGGTCCTGCAAGGGAAAAAGGCAACACTGCTTTTCCCACAGGGAAAAAAGGGGGGGAAAAAGAGAAGATCCGAGGAAAAAAGGGACAAATACACTTGGGGAAAAGAAGTGTTTGGGGAGGGTTCCTATCTGGTCATGAGGAGTTGGGGGGGGAAAAAAAAAAGGTTATCCCAGAGATTCCGTTGCCGAGGAGAACGATATCTGGCGGAAAAGCAAGCGGCCCAGACAGTGAAAAAGGCCAGGAAAAAAAGGGACCAGAATGACCAACAAAAAGAAAGTTCATGGGGAAAAAATCTCCAACACGAAAACATCTCGAAGGGGGTGTCTGGGCACACTCAGGGGGGGGGTAAAGGGACTTCCGGGGGGGGGTAATACCCTTGCCTACGGAAAAAGAAAAAACCTCATCCCTATTAAGGAAAAAACTGGTCACGTGGGGGGGGAAGGCAGGGAAAAATCCATCTCCAAAAGGTTTCGGAATAAAAGGGGAGGAAAAGGTAGAAAAATATTAAAACTCGGGGTCCAACAATTACCATTAGCCAAAAAGGGAGTCCAACAGGAAGGAACTGAAGAATTTCAAAAAAGCAGATTCTCCAGAAAAAAGAAGGGTTAAATCTTTAGGAGGATACAAGCGAAAACACTTTCACCATTCGGGGGACCAGAAAAAAAAAGGGGGTTTTAAAGGGGAGGGAGCTACACAAGAGATTGGGGACAAAAGATCTCGCACTGAAAGCAACGTAGGGAAGGGGAAGATCTCCAAAAAACCGAATATTGGGAGGCACATTTGGAAAAAGAAAGAGAAACGTTTTAAAAAAAAGAATCTTTTTGGGGAAACCATCCAAGAAAAAAAATTCCACTAACTCCGGGGAAAAAAAGGGGGGGGGGGAATAAAGGGAAAAAACTAGAAAAAAAGGCTACCACAAAAAAACGGCAAGATCTCCCAAAAAGAAGGAATCCCAATACAGAGGGACCAAAAAAAAAGGGGGAAGGGTCTACCAAGAAGAAGGCCGCTGCCTACACACATAAAAAAGACGAAGGTGGTTCTAACCAAAAGGGGGTGAAACTGGAAGGCGGGGTTCGTACAAAAAAACCCGGGAAAAAGAATATGTCAAAAAAAAAGGAAAGACGGCCATCCAAAAAAAGGGACAAAACGTCCAAAAGAAAAATAAAATCGGGGGGGGGGAAGGAGACCTCGGAGAAAAAGGGGGACCAGTCCCCGCCCCTCAAGGGGGGGAAAGGGAATGCTAGCAGAAGAAAAGGAGGGCCCGAAGAGGGGGGGTTTCATTTCGAAGGGGGGGGGGACTAAAAAGAAAAAAACTCAAAAAGAAAAAAACGCAAGGAGGAACTGGAAGGGGAACCCAGAAAAAGAAACAAAAAACCCCCTAAAGATCAGGTTCTCCCCACCCTGGGGGGGGGAGAACAAAAAAAACAAAAGAAATTTAATGAAAAGGGGAAAGACTCTTTTGGGGGGGAAGGCAAGAAAGGAAGGGGACATCTTACGGGGGGACTACTTAAAGACGAAAAAGGGGGCGTCCAGAGAAAAGGGGGGATTCCATCAAAAACGAAGTAGACTGCCAGTTCGGGAAAAAAAAAAAAAGGGGTGTCTTTTGGAGGGGAAAAAAAAGGGAGGAAAGTCAAAAAAGAAGGGTTTCCTCATTGGAAAGAGTGACTAATTGAAAAAAGGGGCCTATTGGGGGGCGAAAAAAAAGAAAACCAGAAAAAAGGACAAGCCTCATCCAAAAATTTCGCGGAAGGGAAAAAGAGCTTCTAAAAGAACAATCCAAAGGAAACAAAATTTGAAGGGGGGGGGACGGGGTGGAAAAAGGAAAAACAAGGGGGGAGCACAGAACTTGGAAAGGGTTCTTCTCAAAAAAAAAAGTACGAGATAGAAAAAAAACTTGTCATTTTCATCACAAGGATATCTTCATGAAAAAAAAGTCCAACAAAGGGGGAAAATTTGGAAAAAAAAAAAACGAAAACCATAATCAGGGAAAAAGCCAGTCCAGTAGGGAAAAAAAATGTGTCAAAAGGGAGCGAAAAAAAAGCACTCGAAAAATCAACAGGTTTTAAAAGGTCTTTCAAAAGGAAAAAAAGAACCAGATGAAAGGAAATGGACCAACAAACTAGGGGGAAGATGTTACCTAAAAAAATCGGGGAAAAGGAGGAACAAGTTTCTCTATTTTTGGGGAAAAAAGAAGAAAAACTAAAAAGGAGTCATATCCACCAAGGGTGGGAAAGAAAAGTCTTCCTTTAAAATCCCCACGAAAAAAGGGGGAAAGCAGACAAAAAGAGGGAAATCTCCACTTTTTTCTCCGGGGAGGGAAAAACCCCTGTAGAGAAAAAGATTAATTTCCGAAAGTCCCCCGGGAAAAAGAAAGGGAAACCCCCAGAAGGGGAAGGGGGGAGGGAAGTGTTTAACTTGACGAAACGTTCGAAGGGGGGGGGAATTATCACCCCTTAGGAAACGCATAAAAAAAAAGGAGAACAAATCTAACAGGGGAAAGACGGGCAAAAGAGAGGAAATTCGGCAGAGGCGAAATCAAAGGGAGGTGAAGCTCTCTCAACAAAAAAAAAAAAAAAACAAACTGCGTAATTTGTAAAAGAGGAAAGTCTGGGAGGAAAACAAAAGGAAACGCCTACCGGGGGAGGGAAGGAGTTTCAGGGGCTGGGGGGGCACAAGGTCGTTTTTTGAAAAAAAGGGGGGGGTCGAAAAAAGGGGGGGAGGAAAAAGGGTTATAAGAAAAGAACGGGACGGGCACCTTGAAAAAACCTGAACAGAAAAAGCCTCCCCGGTGTAAAAAAAATTTTGGACTTCAAGAAAAGAGGGAAAAAAGGAACTTGAAAAAGGAAAGGGGGGGGAGCCTACACCGGGAACGGCGCAAAAGGGGGGGGGGAGAATCGGTTTGTCGGAAAGAGGAGTCACAAGGAAAGGGGGGGTTTAAGATTTAATGAGTCCAGAAGACTCGGAAGGTCGAATTCAAAGGAGAGAAAGGGACCACACCGGAGAACTTGGCCGTAAAAAGCTGTTAGGAACCCCTCGCAACAGGGGGGGGGGGTAACTGGGGAAAGGAAAAAAAAAAAGTCACCCGGGGGAAAGGGGGTTCTCAAGGAGGGAAGGCTTGGTGGGCACGTCTAAAAAAGGGAACTAAAGACTAAATGAGGATTCCGTGAAGGGGAAGGGAAAATAAGATGTCCGCTTGGACTGAGAAAAAAGGGGGGGAATTCCGATCTGAAAAAAAAAGCAAAAATTGAGAACAAGGGGGGAACTAGATGAGAGAAAAAAGCACACAACTTCCTCACACTGGGGAAAAAAAGGCTTGGGGGGGAAAAAAGAAGTCCGTCACGCGAAAAAAAAAAAAAACCATGATGAAGGGGACGAATGCCGGGAAAAAAAAAACAGAATTTCGACTCGAAAAAAAGGAGGGTTTGACGAAGACGCGAAATGCCACGCTGAAAGAAAAAGAATTGGTTGGGGTCAAAGAGGGGGGGGGAAAAAAGCTTGACGAAAAAAGGAGGGGGGGAAGAACCGAAAGTGTCCCAGAAAAAGGGACTTTCTGGGGGGGAAGGGACCGCGCCAAAGGAGTACCGTGTCATTTCCCAAAAGGGGGAAAACGGAAGGGGAAAAAGTCAAGGAAAGAAAACAGTTTGGCCCACTGTAGGGGGGGGGACCTTTTATTTTGTAAGGGGGGGGGGGGCTGACAGAAAAAAAAAAAGGTGGGAGTTGTGTTGGAAGCGGGAAAGAAGGTCGAAAAAAAAAAAGAAAAGTTGTAACTCGCAACGGGAAAAGACTTCCAGGGCAATGAGGACACGTGCGGAATGAGGGGAAAAAAGGGGGAATGAAGTTGAGAAAAAAAAAAAAACGCCCCTAAAGGGGAGCCTTCTAGGGGTTCCATTAAAGGGGCTTTTTTAATTGCAGGGGGGTTTGAAAATCGGGGGGAAAACACGGGGGGGAGCACATCAGATAAAAAATTTCAAAAAAAACGGTTTCGCCCAAGGGAGGAGATTGGAACGAAAACCGGGAAATTGACGGGGTGGAAGAGAAGACCAGTTCTTCCGGCGACAGAAAAGGTTTGGAGATCTGGGGAAAAAATTATAGGTGGAAAAAAAAAATGCGCCTTCTTAGGGAAGGTTTCGAGAAAAAAGACGGGGCCCCTTTTTTGAGGAAAAAACAGGAGGTAAAAATCCTTCATCAGGGGAAGGACTCAAACTCTGGGGGGGGGCTTATCGACCAAAAACTTGGCGCCTGTTGAAAAAGCTCCCGAGAAGAAAAAGGAAAATTACGGGGAAGGGGAAGGAGAAACCCTTACCCCGAAAGGGAGAATTTGTGAAAGAAGGAAAAAAATCGCTTTCGCTATCTGGGGGGGAAACCAAAAACGATGTTGGGGAAAGGGGAGGTTTGAAGGAAAAATTCTTCGGTCTTGAAAGGGAAAAATGAAAGAGCTCAGGGGGGAGGGAAAAAAAGCGTCCTCCCGGGGGGGGGCAATGGGGAAAAAGGGGGGGAAACTTGGGAGGACTTTTCCCTTGGGGAAGAGGTAATGGGGATTCCTGTTCATCAGGCGTCGGGGAAGCAAGTAAAGGGAGGGGGGGGGTTACAGGGGTGGGGAGGGGACCCATCTTGTTTGCAAATGATAGGGGAAGGGGGAATCGTGGGCATGAAAAGAAAAGGAGGGGGGGGGTTGATGGAAAAAGGGGTGGGGAAGGGAAGTTAAAAAGGAGGGGGGGGGATTGGACCTCGGCTCGGAAAAAAAAGGGAAACGCCTATATACGGGAGACCACAAAAGGATCGGAAAAAAAAAAGTCCTCTTCACAGATGGAAAAGCCTCCTCCAACTAAAAGGGGAAACTCCAGTGGGAAAAAAGAGTGCGACAGTCGAGAAAAAAAACGAGGGTTGAAGGAAAGGTGGGGAATTCGAAAAGAAAAAAGGAAACCAAACTTATAGAAGGGGGGGGAATTTCAACTCAGAACTGGCCTGTCCATGCCCTGGGGAAAAGACTCAAATTCAAAAAGATGAAAAAGAGAAAAAAAGGGGGGGGTGTGGTGGGGGGGGGGAAAAGCGATGATGTTCCGTCAAAAGAAAGGGGTTGCGGCCAAAAGATGTCCGAAACAAATACTCTTCAAAACAAATCGGGCTAAAAGAGGGGGGAAGGGGTCTACGTGGCTGAGGGAACAATGGGACACCGTCCCGCTAAGGGGAAGATCCATCCACAAAAAAAGAAAGAAGTTTCGTGCTACATTCAGAGGGGGGCAAAACCGAAAAAAAAGAAACCTATTAAGAGAGAGACGGTTTGTGTTGAAAAGGGATGCGCAAAAGGGGAAAAAAGGAATTGTTCGGGGGATGGCAAAAAAGCAAGCAGAAAAAAGGGACGAAAAAAACGAGAAACGGGGGGGGGGGGGGGGGGGGGGAAAAAAAAGA
>Ga0179593_1501170_pt1 | contig 20126 bp, 27 predicted proteins | sample CZODoug2_1_08_16_FD_185931 | JGI IMG/M metagenome (GOLD analysis project Ga0179593, IMG submission 185931) | Vadose zone soil fungal communities from Angelo Coast Range Reserve, California, USA - CZODoug2_1_08_16fungal (PacBio error correction) | ecosystem: Environmental > Terrestrial > Soil >...
GGCACGCATGAGTTCTATGGCAAACAGCTTTTGAGTTCACGAGGGGTAAAAGACCGCAGTCGGCCAAGAAATGGAAAAAAAAGACAGAAACTGGTGCATCCTAGTGATCACCAAACGGGAAACAGACAGGCATAGTGCCGAAGCGACCTGGCGAAGGGAAAAATTGTACGCCATGTATGAGTGCGCCGGGGGACCGGCGCGCTGAAAAACGGGAAGGTGTACGGCGGCCGGTTCACCACAAGGGGGCTGCGTTATTGGTAGGTACTAATCAATGAACAGCGATTAGGGAAACGACCGCTAAGAAGCACGTGTACTCGACTCTTCAACCTACTACAAATTGGGGCCGAAACGGTTAGGGGCAGAAAAAAAAGAGAGCGCTTCGACTACTTCTGAAGTGAAAAACTCGGGGGAAGGGGCCCTTCGGGGGCGAAAGGGTGCCGGGGGCATTTACCCATCTCGGGCGAACGAACCGCGCCGCAAGGGGAGGGGGCTTTTTAAAGATTCACCCCGGGCCCACCCCCCTGCAAAACTTACAGACTCAAAGCGCGAATAGTTAGCAAATCCCATTAGAAAAGGCAGGATCTCGCCAAAGAAGGAAAGCAAGTTGAGCCCAAGGGAAGGGGAGCGAATGGAACATCTCTACTCAAAGAAGTTCAATTCCCTGGCGGATCTCTCCAGAAACCAGGAAGTCGGAAAGGAGCTGTGTACTTTTGTGTCAAAAAAAACTCCTTTTGCCACTAACGTAGTCAAACCGATCCCAAACACCATTGACGTCCTCAGCGGCGTGGCTTTAGGGGTCGGAGTTTCCACTCTTTAAAGTGAGTGACGGAAGACATTCGTGGTATCAACGACCAGTTCGTGAATAAAAATGGGGGTCGTAATCTGCCTTCTGAAGGTGCCCCATCGTGGAAAAGAAGGATCGAAGGTCGGGGGAGTAAGAAATAATTTTTTTCAAACCGGCGCGCACCCTCGCGAGAGTTTCTTCGTGCGGCATTCCTGTTCCAACAAAGGAATCATCCTCTCACGGTCCCAAAACGAATCGACTCTGGCGTCAAAAAGGCTCCGCCTTACATCTTCCACGACAAGAAACACGACAAGTAAAATCCGGAAAAAGTTCGAGAAATAATGATCCACCGAAAGGGTCGCGGGAAGCCAAGAGATGGGGACGGGGTGTGTCTTTGGAACGCCGGATTACGACAAGAACCGGAGAAAGTCAAGCGGCCGGCAAAGAAAAAGAATAGATTTTTGCAAGTTAAAGATGCTGTGCCGGCGCCCTGAAGGCCACGGCAAAGACCCGCCAATACGTGACCTACGGCCAAGAAAAACTCCATTTAAGGCAGACACCAGCAGAAACGAGCATGAAAACCAAAAAGGATGGAATTATGAACCAAAAGGGAAGAAGAAAAAAAAATTGAACCCCAATGTAACTAATTCTGGTCACCGAATAAACGATGGGCAGAAAAGGGGGACTTAAAGAGGGGCACATGCACTTGTGTCATGGATAAAGTTGGATGACAAGCTCTACGAAGGACCAAAATACGGGAAGGAACAATAGGCGACAGGAAAAGGCTTCGTTATATTTCCTTAATCGACTTCGGGAGGTACATGAAACGGTGTCCTCAATCTGAGATAAAGACACTAACTTCGCGTGAAAAGAGGCAACATGTCATGAGGGAACCTGGCGCCCAAAACGCCACTTCCATGATCGTTTGGACGTTCCCCTCTGTGGTGCGACTAAATCAACGGCAAGCCGTCAGGTGGTGGGGGGGGAACACTGGCTCGCCGGAACCCTCCGCTCGGAGGCCAGACAAATCGCTTCGGCCCGGAGACCGTGTCACCAGGAAAGAAACTTTGGCGCAAAACGCGCAAAGATCTAAATTTGAGCCCGGTTCAAGAAAGCGGCACCTCCGGGGGGAAGTTATTTTTCGGGAAGTGGGGAACTGATTCCAAATTTCATAGGAAAGGGAATTAGGAGGAGGGTAGAGATCTGCGCAAGGGGGGGTTCTGAATCAACGCGGGGTAACAAGACGGAGCGAGGGGGACTGAATTCATAGGGGAGGGGGAAAATCGACCTAAGAGATGTCGGTTTGAAACTCCTATTAGCCAGACGATTTAAACAAGGGGGGGGGGGGGGGGGAGGGGGGGGATTCCGGACCGGAAAAGGAAAGCAGGAGTACGTTGGTGGAGAAGGAAGAAAAAAAGAAAAGGGACCCTACTTTCGATGTAAATACCACTCACTTCTTCAGGTATCTGGTGTATCTGCTCTGAAACAACGAGAGTCCCTTCCTTTGTAAAACGGTTCCGGCATAACCCAATATTCCCAGATAGAGGAGAAGGGGTTCCAGGGGTAATTTTGGGGGGGGAGAATCTGGTGTTGAGAGGTGGATCCATCCTTAATTCATCTCTTGCGTACGTCTATGTAAGTCTGACATACTTGGGATGCGGGGGAAAAAAGAGGGTCCGGGGGGGTCAAGTAAAAAGGTTTATGTTTTCTATTGTTCCCTGGACGTACTTTAAGGAATTGGAGAAAGGAAAAACCATTCTGTAGGAATTACCACTCCAACAGGAACTGAAGCTATCCGGAAATCACCCTCTGCTTAGATTAGCCGTCAGGGAGAGTTGTGGAACTTGGGAGTTGTTAATCTCATTCGGACTAAACGGGGGGGAGGAAATAACACACCGTCAACGAGGTCACCAGGTCCTCGTGTGGGATTGAGGGGTCGACAAAAACGCTACACTGTCGCAAATTCCGGGTTGGGGCGTAGGCCTTCTTGAGGGTGGGAGGCGGGAGGAGTGATGGGTACTAAAATCTTTGCATGCGCAGCCGGAGGGAGGGGCGGGTGGGAAGTGAATCAACGGGGAAAAAAAAGCAACGAGCTGGCTAAGAAAAGTTTTAAGAAAGACTACTAACGCCGGGAGGCGGGCAAGGGGGGGTAAGTCGCACTTTGCCTCCCAGGGAGGACACTATTTCCGTTGGGCAAACAAATCGGCCAGATGAGTTTGGGATCAGGAAACTCAGAACTTACTTGCACTGCCAGGAACAAGTTTGGAGTTCTGGCACAGACAACAAGGGAATGCATGGTGTCCCGGTTTCATGGCTCGACAACAAAAAAAAGTCTGGGTCGGTGAAAAGAGAAGAGTTAAAAAAACTCGTTCAAACCCTATCGAAATTAAGCTCTGGAGCCAGAAAAGGGGAGGACTTGGGCAGCGCCAGTAACACGTTCTCTTCCTCGGGCCCAAATCATACGTGAGAGGGTGAAAGAAGTGGGGGAAAAAAGGAAGGAAAAGGGACGGGGCAAAGGGCAAGTAACCCCCTTTCCCGCCACTTCCGAGCTGGCAAGAAAGGAAAAGAACTGAGTGGGGAGTAACTGTTGGGAAAAAAAACAGCCAGATTTCTGAAGGTTTTGCATCCCCCGTGAATGGGGCAACAACCAGCCGGACCACCCAGCTAGGCGCGGACAGGCGAACGAAGCCCTCCCTCCTCACCGCACGCTGAACCTCCTCGCAAATTCCTCGAAGTGTCGCGGGAGAAAACTTGCTCCCAACCAACCCACGGAACCATCAAACGAGGGAAAGGGGGTTTAATCGAAGGTTCTTACCCCCTTGGCGTAAACCGCACAATAAACCGATGCTTCTATGGGGAATAATCGCAGCGGGAGAGATAAAGAACGATTAATGCAGGCAGTTGTCTGAAGTGAACGGTATATCAGTATGGGGGGTCATCGCCAAATGAAAGGGGGGGGAGAAATGGGAATGATTCACTAGGAAAATAATCAAGCTCGTTTTGACCGAATCACAATGTCCGGAAGCAGGGGCAAGAAGGCAATCGAAGCTACGCTCGGGCGACAGAAACAAGAAGCCTCCACCCCAGCCAATTACTTGCAATCCTTCTGATAATCTTGTCTGGGAAAAGAAAGAAAAAGGAAAAGGAATCAGGAGTCTCCTGGATAAAGAAGGACGCCGCTACTTGAAGTTTTAAGGAGAACGGAAAGGATGGCACCCGTGGATTTGAGGCTCTACCAGGAAGGAAAAAGGCCGGCATGCCCGTGGGGGGTCAAAAAAAAAACCCATCGGAAGCAAAAAAATCTTAAAGGGGCAAATCGGAATCTCTGCGGTTGTTGCAGCAGGATGAAGAGCGCGCCCGAAAGTAAAACGGGATCAGCAAAACTGAACGAGCCTGAAAAAAGGCGCGGAAAGAGTGCCGATGAACGGGGGTGAAAGGGTCCACACAGACTCAAACAGGTGAAAAACGAAGGCGAGCAGAGGGGAAAGACAAGGGTCAAATTCCTTACAACTCGTTTGGAGGCCAAGGAATGTTGACGGGGTAACGGGGATAAGGGCGTAACCCGAGGCTTCCTGATTAGGGTATGTCATTCTTGTCCCTCTACAAAAGGACGATGCGTATGCCGCCACCACCGAGGGAGAGTAAACTACCACAATCTGAAAAAGGTGGTCGCAATGCCCAACGGTAGAAGTTGTGGCAGATGGGAAACGCGAATAGACTGGAAAAGAAGACTAGAACAGTCTTCCAACATCCCGGGCCAAGGCGGTCCGCCATCGGAAAGAAGCATTTTTGGGCCCCCCATTGCGCATGGAGGAGGGAAAAATTCAAGGGAGGAGTGGGTCATTCAAAAAAAATGTCTCCCGTCATTGGCTTGGCCCAAAACCTTTAGACCCAAAGGCTATTTACGCGGGGGTGCCGCACTTAGTGAAAACATGAGGGGGGAAGGGGTCCGGGGGATGAACCGTGGTGGCGAAGTGGAAAAAACGAAGTTGGTGGGGGGATAGCGTGATCTCTCGTGTAGGAAGGAAAATAGTTATTTTTAAGGAGGAGGAACGTAAAGGGCGGGGGGAGTGGAGAAGGGGACATGGAGGAGCCTGGGCCCATCGCAGGAATTGGGTTCCCTACAAGAAGTCGTTGCTGGGGTCTCCGAAGATTAACCTTTCTCCTTTCTTCCTCCGCATTCCCCATGGCAAAAGACAATCAAGAGGGGTGTCTGAGCGCTAAAAAGCTTTGGTTCAATTTAAAGAGTCCATTGGTGGAAACTGCGTGGGTTCAGTTTTATGATAGATTCTTGTTTTGGGTGGTGGTTGGGTTGGGGGGTCTCCTCGTTGGTAGGACAAACATGGGTGAAAAACAGAGCTATCTTGGGGGGGGGTCTCCATTCTCCACTTTGCAAAAAAAAATAGAAAGTGGAACCGGATAGCAGAAAGTATGCCGGAACTCTGTAAAAGACCCACGAGCCAACGCACTCTGGGAGAAAGGGGAGGCCCTTAACCGAAGATGTATTCCCAACCATTTGGGTCACAAAGGACCCAAAGAGGGGGGGGACAACGAATCAACCCAGACACGGTATACCGAGAATAATCTGGGAGCGCTACACGGCGTCGGAGGGGAAAAGGAAACGGGGTGAAAGGGGGTGGGTGCAAAAAGTCAAATACAGCCACGACCGACTGAAAACAAAAGAAATAACACACAAGGCATAAAAGCATGCAGAAAAGGAAGGACCATCGGGAGCGCAGAAATCCGAGATCCTCGTCCCTTCCGTGGGAAAGACGAGGGAGGCTCTCGAGGTGGACGAAGTCCTGAACGGGTGAAGGGACTGGGGCAGGGATCCCAAGCAAACGGCGGAGATTGGGTTTGCCGTGTGCAAACAGTAACTTGAGAAAGAAAAGGGTGAGGAGCTGCGGGGGAGAAAGCCACCCGGGACCGAGGGACAACTGTCTACTGAAGCCGCCTCTGGCATGGCCTGTAACAAGAGCGCGCATCTAGTTCGAACGAAAGGTCGTGCAAAACAAAGGGGGGGCAAGGTGCAGACGGCGGCCCAGTAGCCCGTTGGGGTGGCAGCTCTGTCCACGAAGGGTCTTCAATAAAACAGCCACCGCTAAAAAGGTGGCGGGAACCGGCCGAAAAAAGGATTCCGGGAAGAGAGAAGAAGGTCCAAAAGGGGGAAAGACTGGCGTAACTTTTTCAGCTCTCAGGGTAGCCGTGCAGCAATAGCAATTGCAGGGCAGGGGGGGTGAGCACGGGAAAAAAACAACGATAAAGTGCAACAACTGCAGGGCCATAGGTGGGGAAAACTCGCTACCGAACCAATTAAAGCTTAGGCTCCCCCCGCTAAAACACAAACGGGGAAAGGGGAAAAAGGGGAAGATGAACCAGAAGGATTCATTGGTATTACAAAGCGACCATCCCTCCAGCATCCATACGGTAACGAGAGGTAAGCGGGGAAAGTTTGGCAAAAGTGACACAACAAAAGGAAAGTCATAGGGGGGCACGCGAAGGAGCATTAAAAGTAACGCCCTTTGAATGCAATTTTGACTTAGCTCTTAACCACGAAGTTGACGGGCGAAGTCAAAGAATTGGGAAGCGGGTCTTTGGGGTGACTCATCCAGGACGTGGCCAGTCTAGCACCCGCGAGCCGGCAAATCTGAAAAACCTGCCCCAAGGGTTTCAAACAGGGGTTCGTCTGAGCACGATGTGACAGGAGAAGCCCGCCGCCAGGGGGGCGGGGGAAAAGGTGGCAGCAAGGGGGCAAAATTAATGAGAAGGGATGGTCCGCCGCCTCAGCGCAGTGGGCTGGGGAAAATAACCCGAGACCACACAGAGCACCCCAAAAAAAGACATCTAATGGGCCGGGCAGCCCCCCCGGGACGTTGGTCAAAAAAAGCTGTCGAAGCCCCAAAGTCGGGGGGCATCACTCTTATGAGCCACCAAAGGGCGATCGAAAAGAACCGAAAAAATGAGAGGAGAGAACGGTCCCTTGCAAGGGGCAAATATCGAGCACTCCAAGCAGTCGAAACAGGAGGGCGGCTTTACTTTTGGGTGTTCCACAAAAAATCAAACGTTTCCGTAACTGTCCTTTCCCAGGCCGAAAGTAAGCAGCGTGGCTGGTTATTGACGTCCTCCCGATGGTGGGGGAGGGGACGTGAAGTCGCTCGGTCGTGGGCACGCAACAATGATTGATCACACGGGTGTCGGATAAGATGCCTCTAAAATTGCATGAGGCAGATATAGCGCGGTAATAAAGAAGACAAAGGTTCCGCGGAAAAATGTTCGCAGGGAATGGGGAGCAGTCGATGTCGCACTTCAAAACCGCCGAGCACAACAACGAATGAAAGGGATGTTGGACTCCACCACTGAAAGGCCCAAAATAAGAAAAAATGAACAAAACAACAAGGGATTAGATAGGAGCAAACCCGGGCCGGTTTAACGAGAAACCACCTAGGGGTAAAAGTGGAAGAAGTTTGACTGGTGGGACAACGTATTCTATCTCCCCTTCGTAAACAAGATGAGACGCACAGCCACGAAAGTTATGAGGGCCGTGCATTAAAAGCAGAAGAGGTGACGCCTAAGATTTCTACAGACACATAAAAAGTAGGGAGCGACATAACCTTTGAAAAACAATTCTACCCATCCACAAAGAAACCCAACAAACACAGACAAAGAAAAAAATCAAACTCATCACAAAAAGGAGGTCAAGGAGTATGGACCAACCGCAAGAAACCGGACACCATCCATCGTTCACACACCTGAGGATAAAAGGGCAGAATGTTGCAAAAAGGGGTATAGTGGCACAGGTGCAGGGGTGGGCATTTAAAAACTTGGCCCCACTAAGCTTAGGGGAAAGGAATTCCAGAGAAACGAAAAGGAAAGGAGGGGCGGGAAAATGGCGAACGAGGGTAACTAACCAGACCAGCGGCTTGCTACTATGTTCACGGCGATCGACTAAAATAGCTAGGGGCCAGTGCCACCATGGTAGGAGGGCATTGCTACAAGTCGGTTTATAGTGAGTCGCAGCATCGGGGGTATTCACTCCGAAAAAAAAAGCTGTCATTTGTCCAATAACCTCCCCGAAGAAGAGCGGCCAGAGGAAGTGAACTCATCCCGCCCATTCCTTTGGACAGGATGGCTTAAAGTGGAGAAAGGGTGCATGCGACCAAGGGAAGTGACACTAGGGGGGGGTCGAGGGTTCCCCGTCATTCGCGGCCTGGAGAGAGGAGGGACGGCAAAGGGTGCAGGAGAAAAAGCCGGTGGCGAGCGTTTGGGAGAGCTGTAAACAACGATAGCCAAGCGTCGGATGGTGTTGCAAGGGAAAAAGAACCCGAAGATTTGCATAAACGTGATTACGGGAAAAAATTGCCGCAGTGATTGTCGTTGAGCAGGAAGACGAAAGAAAACGGGGGCCATACGTCCGCACAAAAACTCAAATGCTATTTGAATGGTTTAAATCCTTAAAAAAAACCAAACGGAGACTCCTGGGTCTTTGGTGGGACCAGCACAACAAGGACGCGTCCTTGGAGCGGGGGTTTGAGGATGTGCGGTCGAAAGGAAAGAGGGATTTAGTACTTGCGTTATGCCAAGCTGAACGATTTGGAAGTCGTTTGGACAAAAAAAACTGCCGGGATGCCGGAAAATGGAAGTGATTCGGCGAATAAAATAAAAAAGTTACATTCTGGAGTGAAACCGCACACCTCGTAGAAGTCATCAACAGCCTTAGGGAGGAGACATTCAAAATAGATGGCAGATTGTACATCGGGAACAGGGGGGGGCTGGGGGGGGAAGGGGGCTTAGGACCAGAACACACGTCCGGGTCACGAGGTGCCGGAGTGGGTAGGGGGAGGAGAGTATACTACATGCCATGAAGTTTAAGCAAGAGATCGGCGGGTTGACAAGGTGCTGGGGGTCAGGAGGGTTTTCGAAATCTTTGCGTCTCTAGAAGATGGATGCAGCTGGCGGTACAATTTCACACCGGGGAAAAAGGAAACCACATCTTTTGCCCTAAAAAGTGTGACTTTCCATAGGGGCGGTAGCCTGGTAATGGTGTCGTCCGCAGTTGCCTCACGGAGTACTCCGGAACTATTGGAGGCAAATAAATATGTTTTTGCTCTTCCTCCGACGGATGTGGACTGGGCGAGGGGGACAAGAAACTAAAAAGGGGTGGTTGTGACCTAATCTCAGGTGGAGTCATGGTTATAGCTCCTTAATTGGTCACAACAAACCACGGAGGTGGAAAGAGAGTAGGGCTGCGGGGTCCCGTTGCATTAATAATTTGAAGACTTTGTGTTCCATGTCAAAGAACAGGTGCCAAAGCACGTACGAAGGGGGGAATCCACTAAGTGGAGATGGACGCAAGTGGGCTAGTATTACGGGGAGGCAAAGGGGCGTAAAAAAAAAGTGAAAAAAAAAGTCAAAAGCTCACACTTAGCCTGCCGATCTGACTTTTTATTGAAGCAGAGGGAGACAGGTTGACCTTGGCCCCGGGGGGGGACAACAGAGTTCCCCTCCTGAAACAAAAATCGCAAAGATTTCCAGACAGCCCAGACACCATTCACCCCGAACTCATGAAAGCTCGCTCAATAGCTGACATTAGCGGTAGACAATCGGAAAATAAAAAGAAGGACCAGAAACTGGGGGAGAAGTTTTTTTACAGGCTGTAGCCGACTGGGCTAACAACAACCATACTTCCCTTAATTTGGCCTCCTCGCAATCGGGAGAGATGCATAAGGAGGGAATTCAGGGGAAGTTGTCGAGTGACGGTAATAGCTTGGGGTCAAAATGTTCTAAGGCGAAGGCGACAAGCATGAATACAGGGGAGGAGGGGGGGACAAACGAATCAAAACGGGGTCCGGTCAGCTTGGAAGCTCAAGCGCAAGCCGATACTGCGGATGGGGAGGAAAGGAAGAACAAAAGAGCGAAAACCAGCAAACAACGGGCATCGTGCTCTTGGTTTCGAACTTCAAAAAAAGGGGAAAGGAAGGCCGGAAGCAGAGCCGAGAAGAGGCGAAGTGAGGTGCGGGGTAATCAGGCCTGGAACATGAAGGCTCTACAACGACACAGGCGGCAAAATTACCGAAACCAAGGAACCGCTGGGAGATCGTCGGGCTCGGCTTCAAAAAAAACACGGAAAACAAACTCGACTGGAGATGGGTGGGTGGAAGGAAGAAGGCTGCCGGCTCTGTATACCAGCGTGAGCACAAACCGGGATAAAGCTACAGGCGAAGAAAAATTGGGGACGGGAAGGAAAAGGGGTAAAGCACCCTACAGACAACTTAAGGTACCTCCTGGTATTGAGGTTAAAGAACAACTGGGATAATTCAGTCGGGTGGGCCGGGGGCAGGGGAAAAGGGTTCGTGTTAAGGTCACATTAACTAGGGGCGCTGTCTGCTGGGAGGAAGTCTTCTAAAAAGAAGGAGATGCAAAGGTTAGAACCAACGCTCGGCACTCCCATCAATAGGAAAGTTGGGGTGGAGGACATGCCGTAAATTGGTCAGTTGTCCAAACTATGATTGCGGTAATCTACTGTAGAAGTTGAAGGGAAGGCAGAGGCCATGCGAGGGCGGTGACCTCCGTTGGGGGTAACCGCTCTTTCTCGGAGTCATTGGTTCAATAGGGAGGGGTGGAAAGCCACAAGGCGCAATAAAAAACAAGGCATGTGCAATAGTTCATTGAGGCCAGCGTTTAAGGGGGTTTCAGCACTGTTCCATTGGTGGGATTCTTGTGTTGGTGTCTATACTCTCTTTGGGTGGGACGGAATCTCTAGGGTGTAGCAGGAAAAGGTGGGGTAGAGGAGGCACGGGGGTTAGACTTGGTCAGTTCTCCGACAACAGATCTTATAATGGGCCCCTGACAAGGAAAGGGCCGGTGGCTGGCAAAAACCTGGTATGAGAAGGGGCCGATCAGAGAAAATTCCCCAGAAACTCGGAACAATCCAGTTGGGGTCTCGAAACGAGTCCCCGGAAATCAGGTTCACTCCCGCATGCGGTTGTAAGGTAGGTGATCTCTTCGGAGGGGGAAGGCTGGTAGTGGAGGAATTTAATCCAGTGAGTATTGTTTTCTCACTAACTGAAACCTTGGGCAGGCCATCGGGAGCGGCACTACGAGTGTAGAAAAAAAAAATCTGAGGAGAATTCATTTCCCTCGTCAGGTATAGGTTAATTGACGTATTCTAATATTAAATTAATAACCCATAGGTGGTGTTGATTAAGAAGGGCTGTCTCCCATCAGTTATAAAAAACCCCTAAGAAACCCGGGGGCCCTGCGAAATCAGATGACGTGAGACTTGGGAGCTGGGGACGGACTGACATTGATGGGTGGGGGGAGGGGTTACAAGACTAGAGGGGGGTGAAATCTCGGGCCGTTCCCTAGGTGCTCTGAAGAATACGTCCCTCGTGAATACCTCTGTTCGAAAGAATGAAAAATCCTCCGAGAAATGACTAAAAGAAAGGGGGGGGGGACCGAGGGAGGCGATCTGTGTGGCGAAGTCCGGGCCTGAGTCTTTAGGGGATGCAACCGGGAAGGCCGCGCATTTGAGAGTAAGGTTGGGTGCACGGGGGAGAGGGGGGGGAATCTTTAAAAGAAAGAAATTGGGGACGGGAGGCACAACTTCAGGAAATGGGGGAAAAGTGTGGCGAAGAATCGAGGGGATTACCTGGGAAGGCTGCACTGCTCTCAAAATTCTACAATTTGTAGAAGGTGGGACGTCGGGAAACGGTGTGCGCAGCTATCAAAAATCGCAAAATCCCAGAGACGGGGGCAACGGGATGGGACAGCGCCGAAAAAAATGAAGGACGCGCTTGCTAATAAGTCGACCACTTTTCACTAATCCGGGAGGGGAGGGGGCGAATTGGGGGAGGGGAATGGGTGGGGAGAAGGGCTGCAACGGGCTTAATCTCAGTTAAAAAGAGGAGTGGGTAACTGCAGGGTACAAATCATTACTCAATGATGGTTGGAAATAGAGACTCCAAAACGAAGAAAAAGAAGAGGAGGAACCAGCATGGGTCTGCTTTGGGGGGGTCAAAGATTTTTCCAAGCCCTAGCAACTAAAAAGAATTCTTGCCGGGAGCACGTGATCACAAACAAGATGAAAATCAAAAGGGAAAGAGTGCGCACAGGCTGATATTTATCTCAGAAAGTGGGTAGCAAAGGCGGGCAGCAGCAGGGGGACAGGAGGCGCTGACAGAGTTTGAAAAGGGGACGTCCCAGAAGTGTTCTATGCAGGGATGGGAGTGGGAAAGAATGGAGGTTTACAGCGCAGAACACAGCGCAAGCCGGCCGCCATTCTCAACCTGCAGACACGACGGGTGGGGCGAAAAGGAAGAAACCAGGGGGGCTGAAGATAGGTTCCTCCTCCTCGCCCTTCGAGGGAACGGGAAAGAAAGCACGGAAAAGTCCGTTGAAGGACCGCCGGCCAAAAAGCGCTGTTGTTTTTGAAGAGGACAACCGTGAAAAAACGCACAACAAAGGGCATCGAAACGCCCGTTCTGCAAGAACAGGTTCACATGCCCTTACCGGAAAAAAACCAGGAGTAGGGAAAGCATTGCGGCCACAATTGACCTTGATCGAATTGGTCACCGTTAGTCTTCGGGAGGAACGATGGCCGGCACTAAGAGCGACACCTCAACATATCAGCGGACAGGAGGGGTCTTTACTTTGGTAAATCACTTGGGACCCCAGGACCTGACCCAGCAGGGACCAAGGACTGGGATTATTAAGGGCAAAGCATGTTCCTCTTACTGGAAAAGGTCGGGCGAAAACACGATTAGGGGGGAAAGTACCCGTTATTACAACTTCGCACGAATTTCCTTACCAGTCTCTGAAAAAAAGTAGAGAGGCTCCCGGGGGGGACTGGGAAGGCGCACCCATTAGCTGTCCGGCCGTTGGATCCCTAAAGATCTCTCTGCACTCAACATCGGCAGTTTGCTTCACAGAAAAAAAGGTGGGGACACCCCCACGGAACCACTCCTGACGAATATCACTACCTAAAAAAAAGGCACCTGCCACAATAAAATAGAGGGGCCACCTTCTGCTTAAAACCCCGTGATTGCCTTAAATTTTGGAAACAGGCCGGATGCTATCAGAGAACTCCGTCCCTCTTTTCTTCCTCAGACATTATGATGTTCGGTCCCATGACTACATCTTGAACCTTAGAGAATAAACTGCCCCTTAAGATCCAAACCGGGAAAACGTAAACGTGACCGCAGGGGGGTCAAAAGACAAAGAACGGAAGTTTTCACTCCCCCAAACCCCACAACCCATCCAAAAAAAACAAAGAGCAGCTACCAAAGGAGGGCCTGACGTTGGATCTCGGAAAAGGGAAAAAGGCGGAAAAAAAATTACCTGAGCCCCATCCACGATGGCAAGGAACTTTTCGGCCTGCGAAACAACGAACGTAAAAAATCAACGCAATTCCGAAACTCTTCCAACAATCGTTCAACTATGGAAGGCACCAGAATGGCCGAGGCTGCGGACAGGATTTTAACACACAGGTCTATAATGACAGTACCTCTTCGCTGCCAGATGAAATGTGCCAGATTTCAAGGAGGAAACAACGATTCTTGTAGTGCACATGGTTTTAAGAGGCACGGAAGAGGGAAAGGGGGGGGGAGTGCCTACTAAGCACCGACAGAGGGGCGCCCCTCTGTGTAAATGGTAAGCGTACGAAGATCCCGGGCAGTACAAGTGGGAAAAAAGAGGGCAAGGCGTTGAGGGGGAAAACCAGTGGTTCGGTGAAGCAGAAGCCAGAGGGTAACTCAGTTTATTGTGTGGGGGGGGGGGGGGGGGGGGGTGTTTGTGGGTTGTGGGTTGGGGTGGTGGGGGGGGGGGGGGGGGGGGGGTTTTGTTGTTGGGGTGGTGTAATTTGGCTTTGTGTGGGGGGTGGGGGGGGGTGTTGGGTGTTTGTGGGTGGGGTGATGTGTGTTTTGTTTCTAACCACCCTTGGTGTGGTGGTGTGTTGTGGGGTGTGGGGTGGACATTGTGGAGGACTTTTTTTGGTGTGTTGTTTTGGGGGGTTTGTCTTTTTTTTTTTGTTTGTGTTTTGAAGGAAAAGAGGGGGGGGAGGAGACGGGTCGAAAATTCACGGAGGGAGCTACAAGGGTTTGATGGCACGGCCGGGTTAAGAGAAGCAGAGAGGGGCGCAACGCGAAAACTCCCGAGCGATTCATGTAACAGTGAAGAGGAAGACAGGAAAGCCGCGCGAGGTGGAAAAGGGAGCCAAAGCCTCTTTTCGGGGTAGATCTCCCCTTTCAACACTGTCTATAGGTCCGAAAAAAAGGAAACTGAGGGAGGGGAGGTGGAATATCGGGGAAAAGGGCGAATCCTTCCGCTTCCGCAGTTTTCCGGGGTGGAACAGGAACACACCCCAGCAAGAGTCGGGAAGGTTCCTTGGGCTCGTGGGGGGCAAAGTGGGGTGACCGGCCACTTCATCGTCGCTGGGCGGGTGCGAGACCGCTCTCGACTTGGGGGAAAATGGTTCAACGAAAACAGTGAACGTGTCATATTCTGCCATTAGAAGGACGATGGGAAAAAAAGTCCTGTGAGAAACAAAATAATAATCGGCAAAACTCATAAAAGACTGAATTAATCAATCTCTAAACGAAGGGGGAGGATAGGGTCACAAGAGGGAGCGTGTTGCTGGGGGCGGGGGGGGAACGCATTGGTTATCAGGTTAAACACACACGAAAGGGCAAGGGACCGGGGAGGGGGTTTTCGTTTCGGTGCATTCTCCCCCGTGGGGGGCTTTAACCGGACTTTTGCGAAACTTGTGAGCTGACTGCTTCAAATGTGGGTGCCTTTCTTCGTTCTTGGCTGTTTTCGCCATGGGGGTAAAAGGGAGGGGCATCCAAGGAGGGGGGGATTCCGGAGGTACCGGAAATGGCATGGCAGGGCTGGCGGACAGAGGGTAAATTACTTGGCGGAGAAAGCCTAAAAGTGTCTTGGCCACCTGCAGTTGAGACCAAGAATTCCTCCTACATTTAGAAACCAATGCCCTGGAAGAAATTTTGTCCGCCTCTTCCTCAGCGAACTTGGTGCTCCCCTTGCCGCGAAGGACTAGAAGTTGGGTGTGTCTTGAAGCAACTCTCCTCTCTTTTATCAGATTTAAGAAATCGCTAAAACAAACAAGAGAAAGGAAGGGAAACTTTCGGGGCCACCATATTCGCTACTTTCTGTCATAAAACTTGGGGGGAGCCGTGGCACTCCAAAGGAGTAGTGAGAAGGGAGACCACCAGAAGTGTCGATGGGGGGGTGCCTCATTTCGATTTTTCACGGGGGGGAAAGGGAGACGTTAACATGGACGAAAGGGAATAGTGCTGCTAGCCCTTCGTAACAAACTTTTTATGTAACCGAAGGGGGAGCCAGCAAAGGCACGTGAAAATTTAAGCCAGCACTCCCACTGGCGAGCAAAGACTGGAAAATTCTATAAGAAAGCCCGCACCACCGACGCAGGCATCAATACCCGAAAAAAAGGCGTTGATGAAGGCCTCTATCGACGCGACCTTTGCCGGAGGGGGGGGTTTCTATTGGGGTCAATAAAAAGGGGCGATAAACTAAACCAATCACCAGCTTCCCTGGTGGAAAGAGCGGACGAGGAGGAGAGGATAACGTGACAAAGAGTGGGGGGAATGGATTGTGTAATATCCATGTGGGTTCTCGCACCGGGGAACAATGGCGAATACTATATAACCCATCGTCCGGAGGGGGGCAGAGGGGGGGAAAAAAAAGGGAACGGGAAGATAGGAGCGAAGCTGGAGTCTGGAGAAACTCCACCATCACCAACGCCCAAGGGATCTAGAGAAGTGGGGGGGTGAGGGGATCACGAAAAGGAAGGAAGAGCCGGAAGAGAGCAATTAAATCGTCCACGCGCGAAGTTGACGGGGGGATCGAAGGGGGGACGTGATTTCGCTCTCAAAACAAACATCAAAGGAAAAATTCCGCAAAACATCAAGCGAGGGGCGCCGGGGTCAGGGCTCATCAGAGAAAAAAAGAGGGAAAGGCTTGCGAGAATTTTTTTTAAGAGGAGGACAGGAGACTGTATACCCGTGATCGCAAATGCTTACAGCGGGAAGGGAATGAAGATTGGGAACAGTGGCCCCAGAACGACTCCAAGAGCGCCTAAAATTGTATCACTTCGAAAGCGCGTTGTGACGCAATTTGTTTTCTTTTCCCTGGGTCGGCGTAACGAGGCGGATCGGAGGTGGGGGTTCAACTCCCAACCTTACGCGTAGTTTACCACTGCCACGAAACAGAGAGAGGGCCATTGTGCCAATTAAAAGATTTACATGGCAGAAAAAACTCGCGAGTTTTTCTCTAAAAGGTGAGGAAAAGTTGCGGCCGCAAACGCATTCTGGTGAGATCGTGACGCCTCTGCTGGGAGGACGGGGGGGGAGCTGGGGGGGGGAAAAAGCGAACGCCAGAATTTCATTCATCGTGAGAACATCGTGCTTTAAGGCAGGGAGAAAGGTGAATTGAGGGGAAGGGGGGTCCAGAAAGGTTCCCTCCTTGGTGATAGCGTGGCTCCTCGGTGGAAACGGAAGGAATGTAGGAGAGGAGGCAATGGTCTGGAAGGGCCGTCCTGACGCAATCCTGAAAAGACCATCATAAGTGTGCTGGGACGACGGGGGCATGGAAAGGTGGTCTCTGGGAAGGGGGATAGAAAGTGCGTAACGCGGGAAAAATCCCTGTGTGTTCTCTAGCGGGGGGACCCCGAAGGTGCTACTATCTTGTGATTCTTAGGTTTCCATTGAGGGTTATTTCTCGTTGGAAATTTCACTGTTTTGGACTCGGGGCCAGCGATCGTGGTGCCAGCGTCTAGGAGCGGGCAGGCAGCGAGGAAAAAAAAAAAAAGGGCAGGAAAGTGGCTTCTCATCCACCGCGGAACTCTGGGGGGGAAAAAAAGGTCGCGGAGATTACGACAACTCGGGGGGAGGACGAGGGCTTTGAAGGGAAAACTAAGAAGTCTACCTCCCCAGCTGAAGACGGCTCTCCCCCACCGCGCCTTTCAACGCGGTAATGGACCAGGTTATGGGTACAAAATCAACACTTCTCTTTGCGCTCTCCAAGCATTTCGCGGGTAGGACGAATAATACTTGATGGCTACAAGAAGTTGGATTAGGTCGCTAGCTCTGGTGAGCTTTTAAAACGAGGGGGAAGGGGCCGGAAGCATTCGCGCATTGAGGGGAGTTTTGGAGGTGTCTCTTTTTTAATTTTATAAAAGCTTCTCGGTTGCGACGTAGGGGGGGGAGTCTAAACTCGATTGGCCAATTTAGAAGTCTAAGTCTATCTATAAGCCTTTAACAACTCATGTCCAGAAGAAGTATGGATTTGTAGAATTGGTGCAAATCTGTCCTGCTTTCTGACAAGGGGAGGGCAACGAAAGAGGAAGTCCGAAAAAAGAAAAACACGAGTCGCAAGTGAGGAAAACCGCTCCTAATTCCGGTCAGCGCTCTCTGGACGAAAGAAAACAGGGGGCGTAAACTTATCCCGCAAAGATGTTTTGCGAAGTTTTTGGTTGGGGGGCTGCACACCGCAAGCTTTTTTTTCAGCACGGCAAACAGGGAGGAAGAGGGGGAGTGGAAATGAACGCCACAGCAGAGCATGACGGTTTTGTCGATAAAAACAACACATAGGGAGAAAAGGAGATACAACAATGCTGGGTTGGGGGAGTTTCACAAAGAGGGGGACGCCCAAGCAAGGGAAAGACTTGACGAGATAGGGTACCCGGAACCCACCGCCCGCCTTGCAGCAAAGGAAAAGCTCCTGAAAAATTTTGGGGGGACCCATTTATGTGAGGAATTTTACATCTAGGAAGGCCAGGGGGGGAAAGAACATTTCCTTGTATCTGACTAAGAAATTTATTGCATAAAACTCAAAGACTTCTAATCTTCCTCTCCGGGAGCAAGATGCAAGAAAGTGGTGTGCAGGAGGGTTCGAGAGCTGCGCTCCTCGCGAATAAAAACTCGCATGGGGGAACAGGGGGAGGAACGGGCGAAGGGGGGAAAAACTCCCCAAAAAAGATTGTTATTACTAATTCCCCCTCTCCCCTTCGCCCCAATTAACAGATCACTGAATGGCAGGGGCAAAATTAAACAGAAAAAGGGACTGGGGAAACGTACGTCCCCTCGAGCACACTCTTCTGGACCAGTGAGGGGATCGGGGACACCTGGTTGTCTAAAATTCACAGTCCCTGGCCGGATCGACTCCGCAAGTCTACCAGGGGCGAGTAATTGGGCGGGTGGGGTCAAAAAAATCACGGGAAAGGGGTCCTCTTCATTGCCTGCGGCTTTGGTGTAGGTAGCCAGGTTCGAGACGGATACGCTTCTGCCAATTCGTTCAACGGAGGGTAGAAGAGCGGAGAAGAGAAGAACATAAATCGGCAAAATAGAAAAGGGAATGATTAAGTCTTCCTCGGCAAACCGGAGCGGAGGTGTAAACTAGGAAAAGGAAAGGGAATGGCCGCCGTCTCGCCCTCTGATCAACCCATCGATCTGGCGTTCACAAGATCCAAGAAAAAAACAAGAAGGTTAAGACAGGGCACAGCCGAAGGGGCAAAGGGGGGCGATAGCCAAGATTTAGTCTTGAATACCACCGTGACTTGGTCCGAGTGGTTGACCAGGGGGTGCAAAACAAACTGACACTCCCCGTCTAAAGGACAATTCGGCGGCCCAAGGGGGGGAATGGGAAGAGGTGTAGCCAGGAAAGGTGCCCATGCGCCAGAAGAACGTGAAAGACCCTCAACTGGGCGCCTTGCATAAACTAGAACAGGTCCTGCTAACAAAAAAAAAAAAACAACACCACAAGAAAAAAAAAAAGGAGGGTAAGCCCCATAACCACGAAATTAGGGCACGTATGGACCAAGTTAGCAAGAACAAGGAAAAGAAGGGGGAAGTGCGGAGGAAAGGGGAAAAAAAACCAGAGTAAAGTCAACATGCCTATTCCTGAACGGGGAACGGAAAAGTGTGGGACAGGGGAAACATCAGTGAATCAGATGCCGCGCGCAGACGGTCCGCACCGCTAGTCGGGGAAGTCAAAAGCAGACGGGGGGGGAAAACTTGGCTAACTGTTAATCCGCATGCGGCAAGAAAAGGACTAAACATCCTCGGAAAAACTAAATCTGCACCAATGGGGCTAAACATGGATGATTCTGGTACGTTGGAAACGCACTTTGAAGACAAGGATCGGGGGGATAAAGTGGAGGACCCCCCCCCCAAAAAAAAAAAAAACCAACAAAATCCGGAAGGGGAAAGAGGCACTAAAAGGACTGGACCGGATCCCGGAACAGGGAAATCCATTTTCCTCAAAAACGCGCGGAAAGACATGGGTGATCTTGGTTTCGTCGGCAGAGGTATTTAGGACCTCAAGTGGGATTATGGGACCCGGTTGAAACAAAATCAGAACCGCTCTCTGTAAGGATCAATTTTTGGGTTAGGACGGGGTAGGCAGGAAAGGAGGGAGCGGGATGGCTTCATCGGATTAAAGGGGAAAAAAAAAAACCGCCAGTCGATGGGGCGAAAGAGGAAAAGCCTCGACTATTTCCGGAAACGGGGGGCGGGGAGGGTGGAAAGGGCCGTGAATTCTATTTATGCGACAGCACGGCCACTCATTATGCAAGGAAACAACCTGCGCGGAAAGGGGTAAGGGATCCGGGCGACCCTGCGACACTTCCGTTAGGATGCCGAATACCAAGGAGAGGGGCGGGGAAAAGGGTGCCGTTGGTGGGGGGAAGGGTGTAGGGGTCTCCGATTTCATGGGGGCGCTTCTTCGCTCCCGGGGAAAAGGGTGGGGCAGTTGTAAAAAAAAAGGAGACTTAAATTTCCTGCCGAAGGTTAGACATTAACGTTTATCGTGGAGGGGAAAACCTCAATTAATAGGCAATCACAAGGCGAAAGATAGAGACCTCGGGGGGGGGAAGGGGAGTTTTATATTCGGGTATTTGGGGTGGGGATCCAGCATTGTACGACTCGATTAAAAAATCCACGAGGTGCCGGTACGCAAGGTCTGGGGGATGTTCTCTTCACAAAAGGTAACCAAATGCAGAGCTGAGCGTGCGGTGCGTGCGGGCGGGGGGTTTATTGAAGATGGGTGAGCGGCCGCGGGACTTGAGGGGGAAAAGTCATGACAAGGGCAACTGACAGTCTCAAAAAAAAGTGGGGTGAAGAGGGGGAGGGAGGAAAAAAAGGGGGGCCAGGGGGGGGGACGGTCACTTAACCCGGCCTCACTTCGATATGACCAATAAAAAAGAAAATGAAGGTGAAAGAACTAAAGTCTGCTCCTAATCCTTTTACGGGTCCGACTACAAGTTGGTTGCGTCTGGCCTCAACCCAGATTCTAGTTAAAAAAAACGAATCCA
>Ga0179593_1565457_pt1 | contig 20126 bp, 24 predicted proteins | sample CZODoug2_1_08_16_FD_185931 | JGI IMG/M metagenome (GOLD analysis project Ga0179593, IMG submission 185931) | Vadose zone soil fungal communities from Angelo Coast Range Reserve, California, USA - CZODoug2_1_08_16fungal (PacBio error correction) | ecosystem: Environmental > Terrestrial > Soil >...
CTTCCCCTGTACCTGGATGAGAAAGGGATGGGGCGCTGGCAACAGGGGGACAAGAAAAGGAACTAAACAACACGGTGGCAGCATGCCGGTGGTCGGTGGGGTCAGTAAGGTAGGGTCCTGTGGCACTTTACAGTCCGGGCAAAAAAAGGGGGTACGAGACGTAGAATCGAGAAGACTGTTGCCCATTCCGGGAGGCGAGAAACGGGCACGATACAGCAGACTACCATTGAGGACCAAATTCGCTTGAACGGGTGCCGTTCGACAGTTGGCAGGAGAACGAATGGGTCTCACGGGGCGGGGAACAGTCGGAAAGTGTTGAATAAAGAGACAGATTTGTCTTTGGGACATCAAGGTTACGAAGACAGGGAATCGTCAGCAGAGCAATCGAGGGAAAGATAAAGAAACCTTAACAGCGTCGGAGGGGACGTGGAACGCAAACAGACCACGGCCCGGGATGGGCCTGGGTCCGGGAGGGGCAAAACAGAATCTCAAACACTCTCCAACATCAGAGCTAGCAAGAATCGAAGAAAATTGCTCGGGGAACAAGGTACGAAATTAAATCCGACCAGCGTTGACGAAGTTTGGGAAACGGTGGCTGCTACTAGGACCAAACCCTGATAGACAAAGGGGGAAAAAAGCTCCCTTGGAATGGCAAAAGGTCACAGAATAGCGGGGTCGTAAATGAAATAGTTGGTCGCCAAGGGACTCCGGGCAGGGGACACGTCGCCGGCTATATAATGGGGGCGCACGCTGTAATCGGACTAAGGAGGCCACGCACAGAGAATAGAGGGCTGGATTCAGGTGCCAGGAACCGGTCATGCAGGCAGCAATATGCTCATCTCGACAACTATCGGGCCAGTCACAGAAACTGGGGTTGTTAAAAATTGCGGCCTCGACAATTTGCATCCCGCGTGTGCGGAAAGCCTTCTTGGGTACCCTGCAAAATAGAAGCACGACGCCGAACATGGCCGACGATATTCATTCGTACAGGGGGACACTGAAGAGCAAGGTGAAGTCGTACGACCCCGATGTACGGCCGGACGACCCCCAGCCGCGAGAAAATAACCGTCTTCTTTCTGGGTATGGTACGACAAAACCTGAGGAGGTTGTAAGCAACGCTCCACGCCCTAAGTGGGAGTGTGCCGGAAAACTCATCGTCAACTGTCCGAGCGTTTAAAAAGAGCAAATAAAAGAAGGGAGGACGGATGGTCCTCGATGCGAGCAAACCCATTTGAAGAGGGGCAGGCACAAACAACGCGAAGTATCATTACAGGCACGGATCTCCGGGACCCCGGGGATAGGGAGGACCAAACGAACACACAAAAAGATCCTTGTTTTCAGCTTTGTTATTATTTCCGCATAACGGGGGGGGGGACGGGGAGCTCTTGATTGACTGGTCTTAACATCTAAGAGACACGGAAGAAGCAAAAGGGCGCCCGACGAGATTCGAGTGGCGAATCCGAGCACGGAGCTTCGTAAAGAGGAAAAAGGCTTGGCCCGGACCGACGCGATCTGAAAGGGTCGCAAAGATTTGATCCTTAGCGGAGGGGTTTGAATGTCACAGGACCAGAAAAAGACACGAAAAGAAATCGGCCTTGAAGTAGAGCCACAGCAAGAGGCAGTTCTGTGAAAATGCGGACCAAGAAACCTGTACAGGGCATTATACAATAACCAGGGCGTGTCAGATAAACCGGTGTTCACGCGGACATGAGGGTGGATGCGACGGCGGACCGAATAACGATATTCCTGATCAATATATTGGGAATGTTGACTGGTATTACGGTGGACTTGGTGTCGAGGAGAAAGGGGAAAGAGTTCAACGAGAGTCCCTGATAGAACTCGAAGCCTAGGAGGTTATGAGCCGAATGGAGGGGGGGCGGGATTTGGGCCCGGTCTAGGGATAATGATAGGGAAAAGAAGTCTAACGTGGTAAGCCTGAGGAAGAGCGTGAGTACAGACGACAGCCTGAATCCGCGCCTAACTCTCCTCATTAGAGGGGGTTCACTGGACCCATTAAATGGCGAAGGACAGGTGCAGGCGTTACATCCCCTGAGGGGGATAATAGGTGGGGGGCAGTGGAAGGATAAAGAGTGAAATGCAATTCAATCTACTACACCCGAATCTTGGTACCGGCTTATCAAAAATGGGCAAAACTCTACGTTAGAAAATGTGGACCTTATTCCGGTGGGATTTTGAACTCCTGTCGCCAGGGCAATCAGCGTAACAGACTTTTTACCCTTTCAAGTGTTCGAATAGAAGGGGGGATCCTACACTAGGAGTACGAAATCGAACTCGGAAATCTCACGACCGGGTACTTTCTCCTTAGGGGACCGCATTGCAGGATATCGTTTGACGGGGGGAACTGGAAAACCAGAGTGGAAAAACGTTGCGCCGTAGCAGGGAAAGGGAGGCGCAATTTTATGACGCTCCTTCCCGTCTAAGAGAGGGGAGCCCTGTGCAAGGACAGTGTCCCTGGAAAATCGATACGGCTCTGAGTCTTCAGTACAAAATCCCATAGTTGCGGGTCCAAAAACATCCGCATACCAGGGTCGGGGACACTAGTTTCGAGCGGGAGGTTGTGGGGGGGAAAGGTTTGGTTTGATACGACACTATGTGGCTCTGGGGAAAATTGTGGATGGGGTGCGTTACAATTCGAGGAATGTGGGGTCACAGTGGATATTTAGTGAAAGGGCTTTGGTACACCAACCTGGGTTTTAGCTTAACGCGAAGGAAGGGGAAATCTATATAATGCAGGCGGGAGAGGTCGGGCCTCGAAGGAGGCCGCGGCATCGAAATTATCACACGCTCTGTTCACAAAAAAACAGCTGTCAACCTTTAGAACCCCAATCTTCGGAACTAGAAGGGCGGTTGGAGATATACGGTTCTTCTTCGATCCCTCACGCACAAGCAGGTGGCAGCCCCGCGGGGTATAAGGGGGGGCAGCAATGTCTTCACTTGGTACTCCGAGACCCAGGAAACGCCTTGTATGACTGTTGTCAGCACAAAAAAGATCCATGTGTTAGGCAACATCAATGCCTGCCGGGAATACAGACGGGGAGAACCCTGCCGCTGGCGATCGGAGGGGCGATACGCATCGCCACAAAAGCCTGCAAAATGGTGGGCTGGGGCCGATGTCATCAAGGTTATTAACCCCGAGGCAGTGCATAAGCGAATACAAGGGGGGGGGGGGAAAGTGGCTAAGAAGGGAAAGGGGGGGAAAAAGGACTACTAGCGTGCACACCTGAAAAGGGGGGGTGCCACATAGTTCCGGCTGTACGAGATACAATGTGAACTAACGTCATGGCAGGCGCAATAACATAAGCGACCTGCACCTCGGTACACAACGTTCCCGACGGAAGGTATGTCGGCAAAAACGTACTCCGGGGAGGAGACGCAGCCGGTCTGAGTCGAAAGAGGAAGTACAAACTGGGTAACCACTAGCATTTACCTTCAGACCCCCGGGGGGAGAAGCGACGGCAGAAGAAAAACTAACTGAGTGACGTGCGGAGGGCGAAGTGCGCGACCGGAACAGGGATACTAAAAAGACACGGATTAGTAGGAAAAGAGTACCGTTCGCGCTCGTGACTTACAAAGAGGGGTCACGTTTCAAGGTGGCGAAAGGAGGAGACCAAACACACAGAGGAGAGGTAAATCTCTTTTTAAGCGCGGACTATCGTTCTGATATTGTTGGTCACAAAGAGACAAGAAAAGGAACTGGTCGCGAATGGACCAAGCAGGTGAGACTCCCCGCCAAGCTGGCGAAACCGGGGTGAACAAGGACAAAGGGGGGAAGCGTATTTCTGTGCATGTGAATCGGCGACCTGGTATTGAAGTTGTGCGATATACGAAATCCGTCGGCAGGGCGCGGACATTGGGGGGGATACAAAGCAAGACTTGGCAGGCGCCACGATTCGTACAGCGAAGGGACAGAGATGCGACAGCCGGGAAGGTACAAATAGGTGTATGAAAACAAAACTGAGCGGGGGGCAACTAATACGTAGGGGATGGCCGGACTCACCCAGAGTTATGAGTTTCGGGCACGGGGGCAATGGGAACTCGTAGCTTAGGCTGGGAACAGAGCCTGCTGCGGAGGTCAAGGTAAAAATCCTATCGATAGTGCGCTTAAACCTATATCTCCGAAAGGAAGAGAGCTAAAAAGAACAAGAGTTCGGCGAAATGGGGTGGGGGAGACAGGCCGGCAACAGAAAAGTGATTCTAATTCGGCCCGGGAGGAATAACAGATATAAGCAAACCCGAAGGCGTTCGGCTTCGAAGGACTCAGCAAAACTAAAGCACGGAAACCGGGTAGCACTTCCCCTGCCCCCGCTCGAGTTTGCACGCGCAAAGGCCGCTAGAGAGATGTCACTTGCGAAAGGAGAGCAACAATGTGCCGCAGTGGGACAAAAATCTATCCAAAGGGACACAAAGGGAGGCCGTGGGCTTAGGTATACTCTCACTTGTTTTCGTCACACGGCTATAGGTCCTTCACTCTCTGTCTTGAACAAACCACAAACTAAAAAAATCAGCCACCTAAACATTTACCACAAACGAAAAAGAAGCAATCTGCGAAACACACCAACATTAAGAAGGAGGGTCAGAGGACGCGGGGGGGTAAGACTGCTGAGTGTTTTCCTCAGAAGGGCCGGGGGTTCGGATGGATCAAACAATTCTAGGAAAAGCGCGGCAGCGGGGCTTAGGAGACGTTACAGCTCTTCTTCTCGGGGGCAATAAAATGGGAAGAAATTAAACCTGGGCAGGGGGAAACATGTGCAGGAACAAAAAAACAAGGACACGTTTTTTCGGGGAATACAGAATCTGCCGGTCCGAACAGAGAATCGTCAAAGCAAAGACGAAAGTTTCAAAGGACGGTCCAACTCGTTGTTCGAAGCACAAGAAAGTAGGCTACTGGAGCTTGTCAGGCATTGGTGTCAATTCCACGGACAGGGGGAGCCACGGCAATGGGGTGTAGAAAAAAGGCGCCCAACAGAGGGTGTCTCAGCGGTCGGAAGGACAGAGAAGAAAGCCGATGGGAAGACGATCAGCAAGAAGCCAGGAGGAGCATATGGTGGAAACACGCGTAGGAAAGAAATGCAACTGAGAGGGTCAAACCACCGTACACCATGAAAGGCCGACCTCTATCTTTAGTTTCTGGTGCTCAGTTGAACAAAGTAGCACGTGCTTGGAGAAAGGCGCACATGATCAATAAAAAAGAGGGTAAGAGGAAAGAAAGCCCTCTCCCGCCGACAGGAGGGGAAAAGCTTACGGGAATAAAGCGCAACCGGCGAGCTCTGGAAAGTGGGTCACGAAGACCGGAGATTGGGAGTAGTCAACAGGACCGGAGGGTCCTCGGCCTACGACGAGGGAACAAGCAGACTCCGAGCACACCCAAAAGGCCAACCACCCAAGAAAAGGAGGGATGAATCAAGGAAGAACTTGCTCATCCTGGAAAGAAAAATAACTGACAAAAGGAGAGGAGGTACAACAAACCCGAAACCTGGAAGGCCTCCGAGCGCAAGGAAATATGCGAAAAAAGACCCAATAGGAGACAGAATACACAAGGCCTACATGTGCAATCCAGGGTCCGCGGTGGTCATAGAAAAAGTCTGTCACTCAGACTTGAAAAAACAAACGCACCCGTTCCGAGGGTCCTCCAGGTTTGATAGAGTACTTCAACAGTATGGGATTAGGGCAATGCAGTCATCTGAAGGCAGGTCCGCGGACTGAAAAAGGCACAGCACTAACATGCTTTCAAAACAGCATCGCAAAGGAATATCGGCGAAGGGAGGGAAGATGATTCCAAGCCGCTGCCTAGTTGGGTGCGTAAGGGGAACGGAAGTGGATGCGGATCACGTTAAATGATGAAGAATAATCTGTAGTTGAGGGCCTTCCGCCCTTACGTAACTGTCAATAAAAGCTGCAGGGCTAACAGAATGAGGAGGGCAAGGCAGGGCGAGGGCGAATCGGTAAGTCGATGCAGGAGACATGCTGGGGAGACATGGGGATTGACATCAGAGTCATATTTTCAAGGAAAAGACATTTACGAACAGCAAATAAATGAAGAAAGGGGAGTGGCAATCCGAAAAAAGTAGACGGGAAGAGCGTCTACCGCTCCTGCTAATAGTTTGCCGGCAAGAAAGACGTGCAGGCCACAGTAAAAGATCGCCCAGAACTTCGTGGATGACAATAAATACAAGGCAGACAACGCAGAACAGTACGGGAGAGGGGGGTAGTGCGGCAATCCTCCCGTCCAGAAAATTCACTCTACATAACTTTCATCGCCACAGTAAGGAGGGTTTCTGCGCCTAGCATCAGTCGCTCTAAGCGCGTAGGAGGGTGGCGAAAAAAGGACTGTCCGTTGGCCTGGAGGGTGGATCAGGACGTGACCTTTAGCGGTATCAAAGATTTCGTCAGGTGATCTGAGGAGAGGTAACACGCTGCACGAAAACGTCGCAAGAGGATAAACCATAAGAATCAGGAAGGTTTACTCAAGTTGAACGCATCAAGGCAGACTAGTAACAGGACAAGGGTAAGGAAACGGGATACGTGACGTTCCCAACGCAGTTCATGGAAATCAGGTACGGGTGGTTAGGGGTATGGAGCGCGGGGGGACTAAGTGAGGACCGGTCGAAGGACATCCTGGTGAATTCCCGAGCGCGAGCGTAAATGTAGGCAACAAAAACGGGGAATTGCCGGGGGGACTGCAAGAACGCGTGGAGAGGGGTGTTTCCTAGCTAAGCGTGTAATCGTATATAGCGGGGGGAGGGGAAAACACTAAAAAAAGCCTCGGGGTATTCCGGCTCGTGGGACGCCAGAAAGAGGATGAGGAGTGCCACTCTGCATCGACTAGAAAAAACACGATATCATGACGAGGCAGAGGACCGAGGAAAGAAAAGATTGAATAAAGGCGGGGGTCATCAGATTTAAAAATCTGTGGGGACATCAGGCAGGTGCGGAGCGGTATAAGGTGGGCGAGGGTGCTGTCGAACTCTGGACACTAGGCGTCCAAGGCAAAAGCGGATACACATGGCCCGCCTAAAGGAAACCGAGCTTTGGGGCCAACCACCGAGGGTCCAAGGGAACGGGCGAAAGGGGGTCAGCAAGTCAGAAGGAAGGAGTTGCGGTTGTGAAGATCCGCAGCGCGTTGACGCATAAACTCGGGGATGGGCTGTGTGTATCTCGCAAAGTAAAAAAAACAAAGGGACACACACGTCGGAAGCGGGCCAATACTCACGACAGAAAATACGCCAAACATCCTAACGGACGCTCGGCCTGAGAAATAGAAAGCCCTGCAGGAAATCTCTGAATCTGACAACGCGCTCGATACCTGCCTAGTTAGATCATGATCTTCTGCGGGAAAAGTGTCATCATGGAGGACAGTGAAAACGATGGCAAGACGACTCGAGAGGGAAGAAACAAGAGCGTGCAAAAAACGGGTACTAGTGTTCCTGTAGAGCTCATGGGAGGGAGGGGAAGGAGGTGGGCACTAAACATAATACCTCGTACACGGTGTAAGCCTGTGATGCTGGGCCGGGAAAGGAGAACCTTTGCGGCTCTGAGGCTTCAATCGACACATCTGACTTAATCGAGGGCGGAGGGGTCTGGAGGGGGCATGTCATCGAAGAGGAACGCAGAAAAAGGAGAGGAGGCAACAAATCTCCCTCGAAAATGTCGAGGGGTATTGCCTCAGAACTCGTACAGGACAACACGGCAGTACATAAGAGGGTCAATCCATGACCTCTACCCTCGGCAGGGGCACCTGCAAACAGCCAAAAAGGGAACCAAGCCCAAGGTGTCCAAACCATAACAAAAGGGGACAACAGAAACTGTTACTGCCAAGGCCATATTTCTATGCGGGGGGTGATGGAGTGAGTACGCATAAGATCGGACTAGCTCAGCTTTGAGGTGGGTTAAAATACACTGTGAGGGCGATTGGTAGATCGGTATGGGTAGGCGCAATGTGGTTAAAGAATCCATGCAAATAATAATCGAGTCTGGCTTGGTTCACGAATGAGAGATCCGGCGGAAAAAAGACAACCCACCCCCCCCATACTCCAGGCTAGGCTGGAGATTGCGCGGAATAGAAGGGAGAAGGGAGGATGAAGGTTTACAGGAGTCGCGAGAAGGTGCCCACGGGCCGGAAGCCCGTGGGACTGGGAGGAAGAGGGTTACTAAGGGTGTAATTCTGGACGATTGCCGCGCCTCCGCATTGCATGGGCATTCGTCGGGGGCAAAGACGCTTGGTCTACTAGGATGAGGTGCAGACCAGGGGCGTCGATTAACCTGATTCTGGGCAAAGGAGCAAACGAAGGCCGCGGGCCGAGAAAGAAAAAGGCCACGACTTTCCGCGGGGGTCGTAAAAAGCCAGAGGGAGGAAGGGCCCGAGGCAAACTGCAGAACTGAAAATTGAGCAGGAAAACAAAGACCGGGGCCAGGAGACCGACAGCAATCGAAACGTTAGGCCGCATACAAAGGCTAGATGGCCGACACAAATAAGCGTATTGCGAAAAGGGACCAAATGTTCTTATGGGCCTCCCTAGGGTGAGGACCGAGAGGACTCCCGCAAAGGGGGCCAGAAGGATACACGTAAAAAAAATCGAAAAGACGGAGACGTTTGAGTCTCAAGGTCCAACATACAGCATCGAGAGGGCTAAAATAATGTTCGTAAGCAGTGGCCGCAAGGTCAGGTGCAGCGTAAACTTAGTCCAAGCGACATGCGGGCGCAGTGTGCCGTCATATTAGGGGCACATAGGCATTTAGTATGCGTAACAGGTTTCCGCGGCGAAACAATGGACAACTTTAATCCAAGTGGAGCCGTGGGGCAGGAATCGACGGACGCGGGCGATGTGTCCAATGTAGGGTCCTTGGATGAGGTGTAAAAAATAAAAAAAAGAAAAACGAAATCTGAATGGCCGGAGAGCAAGATGGTGCACAAGGAATGATCGGAGACGCGGGAATGATTGGGGTCGGTGCCAGGGTTCGGGGGCAGGGGAACTTCAGGGAGGGTATTCGGGAATTTGGCCCGATCTGGGGAAAAAACAAGAAGACCGAAGGAAACGGTGACCGTCTCTAAATCCTTATCTCAGGACGAACCGCGTCCAAGAAAGGAGGGGGAGAAAAGATCGAGAAGGGGATGTAGCAGCTTCTGCAGGACGTCGTGCGAAGAAAGAAATCTGGCCTACATGATCGGCCAAGGGGTAAGTTTCATCGTGGCTGGCCGCCCGAACAAAAAAAGACCTTGCTTACTTGATGTAAAGAACCGAAGATACCGTAATTTTTATGGAATGCCAGACTTCCAGCGAATGTCCGGAAGAAGGGGAAAATTGTCCGCAGCCCGTCCGTAATTGAGGGGGTTACAGGAAAGTCTTGCGGAGATAGCCGACATGCGGAAGCAAGGGAGATAGAGGAGTGTCCTATCAACGGGGAAGCACGGAGGATTTCGAGCGTGAGTTCTCCGCCCGGGAAAGCAAAAAACAACTAAGAACCAAAAGGGGCCAGGAGGATCGAGGAGGAAACACAACATGCGAAAAACGTCGCGTAGAAGCTCGCCGAGGCCCAAAAATCAGAAAAAGAAAATGGGAAAGTGTAGAAAAAAACTGATCGGGAAGGACGGAAGAGGCTGGCAAGCAATTCTGGCAAAGCGCCATGATGAAGAGTGTGTAGGCAGGGGGGGCGAATGAACAGGAAGACCTCTCAGGGAAAAGAAGTTCCGACGGAGAAAAGCTGTCAAGGGGGGCCTCTCCGAATAACGTCAAAGACAGAAAGGACCACAGGAAAAAAGGCACCTCGGGGGCGGATTGGCGGGCGGGGATAGCGTAGGGGGATCTAGAAGATGACCCTAACAGCAACACAATTAAGGGTGCTGCTAAAACGGAAAGACATATTTATGTGCGAGGGGCAGTTTTCAGGTTACAAAAATTCAGCGACAGTAAGAGAAAAACCCGCTCTCATCGAATTGACTGCCAGTAGTTACTGTCTTGGTTCATACCACTGACGAAGGGCGGAAGGCGCGTACGCATCGAATGTGGTTAAATAATCAGTGGGAGGCTGTGGGCAGCAAGGGGGGACCCCTCCTGCGATCATTTTCACGTCTATCTGGGGCACAGTACTGGCCAGGAAAGGTAAGGTATCGGGGAACTTTTGTCCTAAAAGCCCGGACACGAGACCATAAGTGATTACATCTGCTCTGGGCCACATAAGAGAAGATAGATAATAAGGGTCGCACGTCATGAGCGAAAGGAAGTGAACTGTCGAGCCTGCGGGCGTCAAGAAGTGCGGGGTCGGGGAATTCGTGGGCGAAATGGAACATACAAGAGCGCACCAAGAGACACTCAGAGGAGGGCGGAAGTTATTCCTGCGTCTGGCGGGTCCTCTGAGCTTGGCGAAAAATCTGCTGAGAACAGAGGTAAACACGTTCGGAACGTCTGGTCCCCCGACCGTCTCTAAGGATGGATATCAAAAATCATGACATGTCGTTGAAATTCCTTATAGCCGGCGGCTAGACTGATGCAGAGCGAGCCAGAGTCAGACAGAAGCCACGTTAAGGTTCGCACCGAGAGGTGGATGAGTCAAGAGGCCTCGGAACAGGGGAGAGTGCAGGGCCTGCTGCACGGAACTTAAGGACGCAAAAAGAGGACTGACAGGCTTCTAATTTGGCACTTGACTAAGAACTTGTCTGGGGAGGGTTTTGCAGCGGAAAAGAATGGCTCGAGTGGGGAAATGAGACCGGGAAGACGGTTGAAGTAGGAAAAACGGCTTACTCACTAAACAACTCACCGGCACACCAAATTGTAACAGAGGCCTAAAAATTCAAGCGAATGGGCAAAAACAGGAAGTAATAGCGGCATAGGCACAGAGTAGGAAGTCAAAGTCTCTTAAAGAGGATACGAACGCTGGAGAGGTAAAAGCCCTCGGCGAAGGAACGGCTGCGTGAAACAAACGGAAGAGGCTCCATAATACGGGACCAGTTCCGCTTGGGCGGTGGTCAGTCTAGCCGCAGGGGGGGGCTCTGCGGATGAGACGAAACAAAATTGTTGCAAACACAAGTCGGCCCGTAGTTACTCAAGCTTGAGGAGCACGAATTTTTTCAGGGTCCCACCGGCAACATAAAAGAAAAGCGCGGTGTTGGAAAGAACAAAGCATATGCGAGCCTTGGGGAACGAAACAGAGGGAGGGGGCGCCGTTTCGAGAAAGTGAAAAAGAACAGTCCGTCAGGCCCATTCTGTCGCCGGCCAAGAGGGGGAAAGGGAAAAAGAATTCGATAGAGTCAGGATCCTATACAGAGGAAACGAGGGGAGAGTCGGCTAGTCATTATGCATTGGGGGTGAAGGCTGCAGGAGAAAAGAAAGGACGGGACCAGCGGACAGGCGGAACTGGGACTTACCTACAATTTGGATACTTACTGAACAAAAGGGTGAACACAGAAGTAAACTAAACATGGGCGGGAACCGAATTCCTATGAGCAGAGGCCGACTGGAGGCACGAGTCAATTATTAGTCGTCAACGTAAGACACATTAAGACGCGAGGCGGTGAAATAAAGTGAAAGCAAAGGGAGTCAGTACTGGACAGCCAGTCAAGAGAGTAGTGAAACCGAATTCGTGCAGGCGAATTAGTCACGATGGGGAAGGAAAGTACATTAGGCCCTTGTTCATGTAGGGGGGGGGGAGATTGAGGGGATCCGACGCTTCTATAGATGAAGCCGATGTTGTACAAGGCATAAGTGAAGAGGCCAGGAATCGAACAGGGTACTGATCACTAGAAGAAGAAAAGATGAGGGGAAAGGATTTTCAAAAACCAGGGGATATCGATGAGGCCAAGTAGAAAGACCTGGTATCAGGGGAGATTCGGGGTGAACAGAAGAGGGGTGCGAACATGACTAAGAAGAAACATCCTGAGTCACTTATATAGAATAGGAAAAAGGGACAGCATGAAGGAAGGAGGAGGCTCTCCCCTGGAAAATCAGAGCCTTCCAGAAAAAGGCAGACCAATTGCGAAGCCTTCCGGAAGCTACTGGAAAATCTACGATAAAAGACATCGGGAACGTATGTGGCGGGCAAGAAAAGTGACGGGGGGAGAGCCAGTGAGCCAAGGGGGGGGACACCCAGGAACAAACCTGCTAATCGCACCACGGATTCGACGTGGGAACACGAAAGAGCGATGGGGGCTGAAGGGTTCTCCGTCCGGTGGAAAGTTGCACGGGGTCTAACAGCGGAAAAAACTTTGCCCGAAGTGTCATGGGGAGAATAGGGAAAAGGGGGATGAGCACGAATGGGAAATGGGAAAAGAAGGAAAGGAACATGATCGTACCCTGCGGTAATGTTAATACGGCGAAGCTGAAAGGGACGAAAAGAGACGCCAAACAGCATCGGCCTTATCACGACAGTAAGACTCGTTCTGGAGTCCTTTTGCCGGCGAACTTTCAGGGGGTACCCGGGGCTGACTTTCCGACTAAGTGCGGGGGGTATGAAGGGGGGCGGAACCCGAGGGGATATCTAATTTGCTAGGCTAGATGCGGCTGGGGAGTTGGTAGGGGGCTCACAGGTCATCCAGGAGGGGGGAAAGAGTCTGTCTCATTTCATAAAAGGGAAATAAAAGAAGGGATTAGCACAAAGATCAGGAAACAATCGAGCAAACAAGGGAGCAGAAGTCCGGTCAAAGCTCAACGTCGAGTTTGAAGGTACGGTAGGGGGGTGGCCGTGCACGGAGAGCAGGCTGGTCACGCAGCGCGTGGTCAGAAGAGTAACCTAGTCTTCGGTCTAATGAGTCGAGCATGTATCAAAATCATAAGGGGGAGGGGGGTGCCAAACGGAAGGTTTGCAATAGAAAAAGCATGTGTCAGACGTAAACGCCAAATTGATAGTTGCAGGCCGGACTTACCCCCTGAAAGGCGTACGGAAGGGCCAGCCTGAGACACTAAACTACGTCATGGCGATTGACGTGAGAGCCGCATCAAAGCCGGGAGGAGCACACATGGACACTAAGGCGTCAAATGGAATTGACCACTTGTTTCAGTCTGCCAGCAAATGAGTCCTACTATAGGGGAAATGGGGAAAGGAATCACCAATCGCGACTACTACTATGGACGAGAGGGTCCCCTGACAAGGGAAACACCGGTCTGACTGATGCAAATTCAAAAAAACCCTTGCGAAAAGGAGAAATAAAGCCGGAAACACGCCTGAAGTGAGAGCACTTCGAAAGTGCAGAGGGGGAGGTCGACGGAAAGAATGAGCAACACTTCTCGAACACCTGCTGACCCATTGCGAGCGATGGACACAATAAAGATTAGAAGACGCACAACTAACCGTCGAGCGTACTTTAGACAGGGGGGGGGAATGACCGTGCCGGGTATTGGCACATCGCCCTCCCGCTGTTCTAGAAGCCCGAAGCCGGGAGGAAGAAGGGTTGGGCAGACTATGGAAGGAATCAATAAAACACAAAGGGTGTATTCCGATCCGCAGACACACAGCGAAGAGCTCGGGAAGTAAGAACCTGCGGGAACTTCGGCCTTCTGACTCCTAAACAGGAAGACACTCAAAAGGGAGCATAGTAAAGGAGAACAAGCCTGCCCACCTGTCATGTCCACGACCAGAGCACACTGTGTAAAAGGCGGGGAAATAAAATATTAGTGGGCCCCGACACACAAAACAAAACCAGGAAGCGTCTCCATTAAGACAAAGCCAACTTAGGAGTTAGGGCAGGGAACCACAGATACACTGTTAAACGGGGGAAGGGAGGCGATGGACAATGGGGCTGCACAGTTTGATCGGAAAGAAGGAAAAAAGGGAAGTGTTCCGGAGGAGACCCTTTTCTTTGTAGCATCATCCGACTGGGAAAAAGAGGGAGGGACAGGAACTCGAAGTTCAAGGTGAGGACAGACACAAACGGGTTATGCTGGGGAGGACGACCCTTGATTGCCTGGTACCTTCGTGAGGGGCGTTAACTTTGCTCATGGAGAGGGCTAAGCGACGACGGGCAGTTTGTAGCCCTTCCAGGAGGGGCCTTCATCGGGGGTGACAGGGAATCCCAATTAAGACGTGTCAAATTTGTTCTTAGAGGCTGCCCAGAATCCATCGATATTGGTGCCTGTACGACCAGAGAAAAAGGAGGCTGGGGACAGGTTTGAAAAAGAGAGCCTGGTAGCGAGTGGGCATGGAAAATGCGATCGGGGTCATTACGGTCGCTTTCGTGACAACATAAATGAAAGGAGTCCGCGATCAATCCAGGTAGATGGCCGGAGAAAGCTTGAGGTCCTGTCGCGCAGATGGGTGAAAGTCAAACAAACATTAATAGTCCAGCTTCAGGAGGAGAATCTGTCAAGAAGCAAGGCAGGGGAAAGAGGGAGGGGGGGGGGCTGAGGGATTCAAGGGAGGCCTCCATTCAAAGACACTCATAAGCGTCCCCGGATGTCCATGACTTCGTTGTAAAGCGCGAGGTTTGCCACCTCGGAGTGCGTGAGGAATGACAGGGAGCGGAAGTGAAGTGCTGGTCACATATGAGAATCAGTTCCAGCATCGATCGCCTTAGAATAGAAATAACGCCACACAGAGACAGAGGTGGAGGACTCACTGATGGTGGATTGAGGCAGAATCAGGAGGTACGGCTGTGATAATTGGGGGGGCCGTGAATTATCCATAAAACAAAAATGACATGAAAAAACACAACAAAAGACTAGCAAGCCCTGCAATAGGCCTTAAAGACCAAAGAGGGGGGGAGAGCAGTCAAAAGACCGTGACTCTATTCCATCGATACAGGCACGAAGGGAAAGAAACGTGAGAAAAGGGCTCGTTAAGGTTGGGGTTTATATATCCGCGGAGAACAAACACAGACATTCGGTCTTTAGTGGCCGCGGGAGCATAAAATCAACAGTGGCACCGGGGTGGCGAAGAGTACCACTTTTCGTTCCGCCGGCCGTGAACACTAGATACAAGATGAGATTGCAAACTGGGTGTCAACAGAAGAGAGAGCTTGAAGATCTGAATTGCGGAAAAGGACGGGGGGGAGTGGGCGCGGAACTCGAGGAGCGCGGGTTACCGTGCTCGCAAACAAAAAGGTGAAACGAGCTCGCCAACCTAGAGGGCTAGTGCGATGGGAAAGAGCTCTTCACGTGAGACTAGATGAATGCTACGGTCGAATGGCAGTACAAGTGGCTCATCAGCTAGTATCATCATTCGGAGTGAAAACTAACCCAGGAACAGAATATTCCAAGGATAAGTGTTCTTCTTTGCTCCCAGTCTCAAACCGGAGATGTGTCGGGGGTGAGAAAGGCGCAAGACTCCCTAAATTCCTTCAGACGAGTTTTATGTCTTCATAAAGTCGTTGATGAAAAAAAAAGACCGCGAAAGGATAATTTCGAAATACTAGGTTTCCGCTATACCAAGGGTTGAGAGAGTGGGGTGAAAAGCACGGGGGTGGTGGGACGGAGATATAACGAGATATTAACGGAAAACGGGGTAAGTAAATTTCGCCGATTATCTTCGTTTTCACATCGCCTCCCTGTTTAGATCTTTTCGACTCCCGTCGGTGGGACACGGATCTTGGTAGATAACTCTATACGCCGTCCACCTACTTTCCACAAGTTAACAAAGGAATGTGAGGGGAAATAGGCCGTGACATTGCGGTCGTTCGGGAAAGAAGCCCGTCACCAGAAGAGCCTGGGGGGAAGAACTTCCGAACAAGACGGCTAAGTCTCGGAATTGGGACGCCAGCCTTCAGGGGAGTTCAAGGGAAAAGTACAATGTCATTTAACCAAAAGAGAATAAGTCCGAGCGAGTTACTTGAGGTGGAATCAAACGAGAGTTCAGAACTGTATCGAGCGTTTCAATAACACATCTTCGATGTCACGGGTGAACGGGGGGAACTGCGTGAAGTTCTGCGTGCTAAGTCTATACGGTGGAAGGGGAGAGGATAGTGAAAACCGGAGAGGCAATTGTCCTTGCCATCGTGCTCGACCGGAACGGAGATTCTGGAGCACTGAACCAGCTAGGGCCATTCAACTTGTAGCCAAGTGATCGAAAAATATATGGAAAGAGTAGAATGTCCTCCCGGGAAAGGCGGGATTGACAGGAGGATTTGAGGATGCTACCGAAAACCCAGTACTACCGGGCATCTCGAGATTAGGCGGTTAAGGAAGGGAGGCTGGGGACAAAAAAACGGGAATTAACTAGGGGCTACCAGAAAAAGGGGGACGCTTATGGGAGAAGCGTGGGGGGGAAATATGCGCACCTCCGTAAAGATCGAGGGCTGAGGAAAATGGAGAATAAGGACTCGGGGTATAGCGCTCTGCGAGGTGGGGGAGGGTCTGTGCCTGGGACAATTTTGTTTGTACAGCGCGTTCGAAAAAGTCCGGTGACAGAGGGTTGGTCACGACAAAGTTCTTGTTCCGACGGAATCCCCCTTCCTTGGTGTGGGGGCGCAAAAAGGCCCAGCTGAAAAGGGGGTGTAAAGGATGAAAAGAAGACAGATTTTTCGGACGAAAAACTTCTGTTCTTGTAGGGTGTTAAAAAAAGGCTCGCAGGGGCCTGAGCGATGGTCGTTGGGACAAACTGTGGGAAGGTTACTGGGTTTCTTTGGGTTCTATAACACGAAAAAGGGGGGTTATAGCTCCTCACCGAAGCCCTTTCTTTTTGAAGACTTCTCTTTAGGAGACGAGGAAGAAGAAAAGTGCCACTACAGGGTGCTTGGAATCTTGCCTTTGTCCCACGAAAGCTTAGGAACGAGTTGGGAAAAGAACAATCAATCGACAAGATGTCCATCCTAGCCTCCTTCCTCGTGAAAAGCGAATGAAAATTGAAAAAAACCAGGGATCAGCATCTGAGGGTTTCGTCGAAGCGAGCTACAAGGCGGAAAAAGAGGGACTTAAGAGAAGGCCCTGCCCGGCTTCGTAACGAGGAATGTCCGAAAATTAGGAGGGTATGAAACAGTAGCTGGCGAAGGACCTATGTCATAAAAAACCCTCGGAAGAGGGAAAAAAAATTGCACCAGGTTCTGCCACCCACACCCCTTGTACTTGGACCCCCAAAAACCCCCCACCAAAACCCAACCCCCCACCCCCCCCGCCACCGCTCAGAGGGATAAAAAAAACTCGGAAGTTCGGGAAATAATCTAAATAGGAGTATACTTTTACCTCGAGAGGGGTCTTTCCCGGAAGGATACTTGGGGATGTAGAAATTATGGAAGTGGAGGAGACCAGAGGCAAAAAGAGGGGCGACCAACCTCTGGAACTCCCTCTACTTTCGAAGGGAGGGTCGATTCTGTTGGATGATCCTAAGGAAAAGAAATGAGGGGAAAATTTGAAGAGGGGGGGGAGACATTCCTTCTGAGTTCGCGGGGAGGAACTTTTATGACGACAGCGTCAGGAGATTGTCTATCTAAGCTGGAGCTCAAGTGTTTAAAAATAAATAAGGTTTCGAGAAGGAATAGGGAATGCAGAGATCCGGGCCGTCAAGGGCAGTGGGATGGAGGCCCTGCAGGGTATACTATCGTGTGAAACAATATCTTCATTCTGCAAGATGTTCCCTCCGATGCGCTCTTTAAGTTCTTTTCTAGAAAAGCGCCGCGCCGAAGGAGGGCAAAGGCTAACAATAAAGTATTGGGACCCGGTTTTAATGTCGGAAAAAAAAGATAAACTCAATAAGTCGCGAAGACCAGACAAGAAATGTTGTATGAAGGGGAAGTTATGGGTAAAGCGAAGGGGAACTCGAGTTTTTCAGAGAAGAGGCGATTAATCGTAGGAGGCGAACCACCCCAGACGTAGTGAAGATCTAGCATGCGGGGGGCAGAGAAATACAGAGCGTGTAAGGCAGGGGGGAAAGGGGTGCTCTTGGGGAACTTTATCTGCCAGCCTTACAACAAAGTGCGGGCGGAGGAGAGGCCGGCAAATGGGAAATGTGAAGGGACTACTTCCAAATTCGTCATTATAAAAAATGCGGGGTGAAGAAGGGAGCAAAGCAGGGCTCCACCTCGAATGCCGCTGAGGGCGTTCAAAGGGCGCAGAAGAGTAGTTAACCAGGGAGGGAAATGGACGGCCTCGGGGCCGGATCAAAGAACCGCGGGGTCTAGGGTCGACAGAGCGTATTTTAGAGAAGGATTATTGGAGGCAATTTAAAATCGCCACTACATCGAAGTGAGTTGAAAAGGAGGACAGTCAGGAGCCAGATCACTAATGCATGGTCCCTCTCCGAATGGAAAAACCCCCTCCGAAAAAAAGGGAAGAGCTGACAAAAGGGAAAGATCGCTGGGGGGCGAGACGGTGGGTCTATCGGGGAAGCCACGAGTAATTTGCCGTGTATCATGAGAAAAATGTGCATCATCAATTCGCCAGAAGAGGGTAAAGTGCCAGGGCATGACCATGGGTGAAGGACATCTCAGAAATCACCCTGTTTAGAGGGTTTGATCCCCGAAAAGAGCGTCAAGTTGGTACAGATTGACGAGGAAAGGAAAAAATTCATAGTAAAGCCAAGCTCCTTTTACAAGAGGCCGTTAAGTGGGGGGGAAAGAGCGAGATGCTCCGCCGGGGGGCCTGCGCTCTAGGGGATTGCCCTGCGGGGGGGTATTTCGAGAGCGTAGGAAACCAGAGATCCATTATTCAAGGGGTTGAGGGCCGTCCGTGGACACTCGAAGAAGGGAGAAAGCCTTCGGCTGCAGTCCAGAAGTTAGGTTATGCAGGGGGTGGGCCAACGATGTGGGAACCCTGTGGGCGTTCACAAGAGTCCTCAACCAGGGACAAATATGAGAATCGACGCATGCGGCCTCGCCAAAGTCAGTCTTTCTGTAAGACTGTTTAAACAGATCTATCGGAAACTAGAAAAAAAAAGGCCACGGGCAATGGGTACACGCATAGTTAGAAGCACTGCCGAGGGCAAACCGGAAACAGAAGACAATTAATTTCGTCCTGAAGCGGAGAAGTACTAGGAGGGTGCAAAGGAATTCGGGGAAATGACACAACCAAGATGACGAGCTCAGGTCAGGCATAACCCAGATATGGGCGCTAGTCACTACGCAAAAACGCCGGGGGGGGGGCGCTTGCAAGTCACTGGGAAAGAAAGGAAAAAAAGCGAGGCACCCTTTGGGCAAAAGCCATTCCTTAAAGGCCAAAGGAGGGGATTCTCGGGGGTAAAAAGGGCGGGTAGAAAGGCGGAAACCAAACAAGTGCGGCAAAAACGGAACTTAATTCACAGGATCCTTTCTGGTTGAAAAAAATCAACATCCTCGGGAAGGAGTCTAAGGTATTCTTTAGTAAAGGAAAAGAAGATCCTTATAAAAAGTCTAATAAGCCAAAAAGGAGGAGGATGAATCGACTACATTAACCCGGAAATAGAAGGCAAGAAAGGGGGCGGTGTGGGGAGAAGTTTGAAAGGGTGAGTAGATGTGCGCCTATTTCTACGGATCAAGAAAAGGGGTAAACGAAGGTTTTCCGCGGGGGGGGGGGAGCGGAGTTTCCTGCGGAGTCATTTAACAAGGGAGACGAGATAGGCCATATAGGGGGTCAGGTGTCACCGGGGGGGAAGAAGGGAGAAAAGCTACAGACGAATCCCTGCGGTTGAAGGCATTCTTCTGGAGCAAGGACCTGCGCATCGGGGAAGTGCCAGAAAAACAAAAAACCGATCACAGGTGAATACGAAGTCCCTCCAGAAAATAAAGCTCGCGTTGGGGAAAAAGGGGGGGGGCTGTGGAGAAAGGGAATTTTAACCCGGAGGAAAGCGGGTACTAAGAAAGGGACCCCTCTCTCTTGGGCGGGGAAAGATTTTCGCCGAGGGAAATGTGCCCTACGGAGTGGAACAGGCACGGGAAATGTGGGATCAATGGGAACATGGACGAGTTCTCTGAACGACGTCAAATTGCGGAAAGGGGATCGGGAAACCAGGATGAAAAGAGAATAGGTAGGGAAATTCGACACAGAAAGGTATCCGCTTAGTGTTTTTCCGAGCGAAAAACTGCAGTTTGGGTTAAGGGGGGGAAGGATATGAGATTGGCGGGGGCGGGGGAAATCAGGACCGGAGGAAACTTGCGAATGGATCGATTCCGAAGGATATAAATCAGCGCTATGAGTAAAAGCGAAAACGGAAAAAAAATTATCGATGAGGGGGGACGTGCCGGGAGGGATTCTTCCGCAAGAGGGGAGGGAGCCTTT
>Ga0179593_1320699_pt1 | contig 20122 bp, 24 predicted proteins | sample CZODoug2_1_08_16_FD_185931 | JGI IMG/M metagenome (GOLD analysis project Ga0179593, IMG submission 185931) | Vadose zone soil fungal communities from Angelo Coast Range Reserve, California, USA - CZODoug2_1_08_16fungal (PacBio error correction) | ecosystem: Environmental > Terrestrial > Soil >...
CGAGGAAGGGCCCTCAGGCCAGAGCCGGGGAAAAAAAAAACGAAGCTGATGGGTGGAAGGTACTAAACTTTTTTTCATCTTTTCTAGAGAACGGAGGAGGCCAGGGGATGCGATTAAAGAGGTGATTACAAAGGGAGGGGACAAGAAAAGGATAGGAGGCGCACGAGGGACGGCTGCTGTCGCCGGTAAGAAATACCATGAAACGCAGCCCTCCCTATTGAAAAAAGTCGCGCGCGCGATGAGGGTGAGGCGGGAAAACAGTAAGTGGGGATGGAAGTTCCTTTCCGGAGGGACCTCTTTGCCGACGTAACTCAACCAGGCCTCTGGCGGCTGGTGCGCCGCCCCTCGAAGAGAGATGGGGGAACACTAAACTGCGCGCCCGCACGCTGAGGGGGGAGTGGGAAGGAAAGAAACATCCATCGCATTCGAATGCCACGGTGAAAAGAAAAAAGGGCAGCTTATTGAAAGACGAAAACAAACGAAGGGCTGGCCTGTGGCAAGACACACGTCAATGGTGGGAAAAAAAAGAGGGAAGAATAGGATCGTAAGGCGGCTCTCTTGGGCAGACCCTACGCCGTTAGAAACGGGCCGTAGGGTCAGACAACGCGGAGTTTTTAGGTGCCGGGACATATTGGATTGCGAAGGGGAAAGGGCAAAAAAACGGGGATGTGACAAGATGGGTACGTTTGAGAAGAAGAAGGTCGCTGACGCAGTTGGCACTGAAAAAGGGCCGGGGCCGCTGGTGCAGGGGGAAGCGGGGGCACGCGTGGGGTGACCCTCCTGCGTCTTGAAAGAAGGACTACCAAAGTCAATCCTCTTCGCTCGTGAACCAAGGACTGCCCGGGTGGCAGGGGGTGGGGGGCCTCAAGAACCTGGATCCGGCTGCGCCGCGTCCGGAGGAATGGGAAGGTAAAAGGCTCCAGTCTCGGCACCTGGGGAGATCCCTCGGGACGTGTTTCGAAAAGAAAAGGGGAGAATGGACGGTTGTCCGGGTGAGACCATCACCTGGAACTTAGGAAAAAACGGAGGGAAGGGGACTCTACAATCCACACACAGCGTAAAACGCAGCGCCGGGAAACTGAAGGGGGTCGGCAAAAAGCACGATGCCGCAAGGTCACAACGGCGAGTCCCTGGACGACACGGGAGATTCCGACAAAGGGACGAAAGCTCAATACCTGGAACGTCTCGAAGGGGTAGAAACTGCAGGGCGAAGGTCAGAAGACAAGACCCCAATATGGGAAACTGGCCGGAATCTCCCGGGAATCTGGAACCGGAGAAGACTCAGAGGCCAGTCCTCTGCTGAGATGGCTGGTTCTTCAACAAAGAATTGCCCAAGAAAAACTGCTACCGTCTAGGAAAGTTTGTAAGGTCAAAAAAGGGTTGCATCCCGGCCCGGCATTGGCATCCTTCTGCAGAAAAATCGCGTGTCAATGGCGACATCTCTTCAATCGAAAAGGCAGGACACGGGAAGGAATAATCTGTCATCCGCACAAGTCAACTCTAAGCTCAAAAGTGCCCGGCTCAGAGAGGGGCGAAGAAACCAGTAAACGACTCCTTTTCTTGTAGAAAACCGGATTCCTCTGTCTACAAGGCGTACCAAGAGAATAGAAGATTCGCACGCAAGGGGGGGGGAAACGGTCCTGGAACGGATCACTCAAATCCACTACGTCCAAGGACCTGACAGATCCGGGGCATACACCGCGTCGAGGAGCTGTGAAAAGATCGGGGGAAGGAGACTCACCGTCGGGAGTCTGCGTTCTTGGCAACCTTACGATCCCACCCCATGACCGGAGAAAGGGGAGACATACGTGTACGGGCGTTTGATCTGAGTGGTGTACACTACCAGGGACGGTAACCAAATCGGAAACAAATTATAAGCGAGGGGGACCTGATCCTCTCAAAAAGGGAGGGGTATGTGCGATTATCTACTTCTCATCAAAAAAAAGGGGGAAAAAAAATGGGGTGAACCTGTCAAAATGGAAGGAAAGAAACACACAAAACGCATGACCTCCATACACGGAGAAAGGAACAAAAATGTGTGAGCGCATTGAAATACGACGCGAGGGTCGCATAAAAGGAGTGAGAACAGCGCCGGATGCAAAAAAATCTCGGTCCGCCAGTCGGGTGTCTGTCTGGGTGAAATCAGGCCAGGTACTTCGAATTGCTAATAATCACGCTAAAGCGATGAGTCTGTGGGAAAAAGCGTGGGGGTGTGAGGACGGGTACTCCCACCAACGGCTTCGTTTGTACCGTTTTTGGGGGGGGGGAGGAGGTATCAGAGAAGGAACTTTTAATCTGATTGAAATGTGAGGGGGGATGAGCCTCAGGGGGAATTGCAAGGAGGAGGACAATCGGGGGGGGCCTAACCACAGGACAGACTGACGGCGCAGATTCCAATAAGTTCACGGACACAAAACCTTTGCCGAGCGGGCTAAGGGGGTGGTTGCCGACCAGCACATCAAAAAAGACATGGGTCGAAAGAGGACATGGAACAAAAGTCATCAAATGACCGGCCATTAAAAACTTCCGGATAGATCGTGTGTACTCGGAAATCTGAAAAAACCCCCAGCTGGCGAAAAAAGGAATTAAGGGACCAGCGCGGGGGCATGGTAGAATAACGGGGGATTCCAGTACTACTCCAGCTCATGATTTCCCGGAGGGACTAGGGACGGAGCAATACAATGTCCCGAGGCTTCCCGGACAAGCGGGGGGGTTGGGGTGGGATAGTGAAAAAGTGACGGCATGGCGAGTCAGTTGGGTTGGGGAGGAGAAACCCAAGTAAAGTTAAATTTCAAGAAGGGTCGGGACGCAGCTCCTCAAAGGAATCAAGAGCTACCGTTGATCAAGGAGCCCGGTTTCGAACAGCCGCGCGATCGGGCGGCCACCCAAGCCGGAACCGGAACGAGCTTTAACAGTGATTTGGGCGCCAGGAAGCCGCGAGGTCACAACACCACCGAAGGGGGGAAAGAAACCACAGCGGGGACAACTCCGCGCGGCCTCTGAAAGGGAGAAAGGAGCTGAAAAATCCAATTTTGTCAAAGTCAAAATCTGGCCGCCCTTTGGGGGGGGGTGGGGCGGCAGCAAAGCAGAATGGTAAGACTCACAAGAAGTAGGGAGGCTGGCACCCGAGGAGAAAGGGAAAAGTGAACCGGCCCAAAACTACCTTTGTTCCTATAAAGGCCAAACAACGTGCTGAAGAACAGGGAAATAAGGGATTGGGGGAAGGCATGTCCTCCGCCATCAATAGGGAGAAGAAAACATTCCCGTATACAGCTAGTCTATTAGGGTATCAATCAGGACACGTCCAGGCCGAGGTAAGGACGGAGGGAGGGACGGACCAAGAGAGGAGAAAAACAAGAAAGGGCCATCACGTAAGTTGAGGGACCGAACGCACAGAATGCCGGTCTTAAAGAGGGGGAAGAAAAAAACTTTTTCCGGAAGGAAGCCGAATATCTCCTGGAAACGGAAAAAGGGAGGGGAAGGCGGGGGAATGGTAGCATTGTCCCTGGCGACCAAGACGTTCGATCGCGTGGACCTCAAAAAGTGCCATGGCCGCCATCTCCGGGAAAATTCCGCGCGATCTCGTACAAAGGGAAACAGTTCGAAACCTGTGGAATGAGGAAAGCAAGCAGAGGCCGTGGACCGGCACGGGAGGACTGAGGTCTGAAGCGCCAATCACAACTCGCGGAAAAAAAAAGAAGGAGCTGGGGAGGAAGTTCCCGAGGACCAGACGCGGCCACACTGCAACTGTTACAGGTCACCAGGTTGTAGGAAAAAAATGGGGGTCAGCAGGGAAATCTCGGGCCAGGGATGCGATGACCGCGTGGATACCTTGGGGGAGGAAAAGACCTTCTTCGGGAGCGAACAAGGCGGTCACCTTAAGAAGAGGAAAATGACCCCTCAGGGTACGAGGTCCGGGCTGACGATAGGAAAGGCCAGAGGGGTACAAGCGAGCTGATTTCCAGTACCATAAAATTCAGTACCGGGCCTTCCAGTCCCGGTAAAAGGCCGAAAAAACCTGGCAGCTGAGGCATGTGGATACAGGAACAGGGCAGCCCCAGCGAACGGGACGCCTACGAGGCTCAATCCGCCCGCAATTTCCTTGGGAAGAGACGAGGATCATCTACTCGCTGCGAGAAAACTGATTTCCACCTCCTAAAGAAGAGGTTGCGGAGGACCTGTCACCACGACAGGAAAAAAGAATTGGACCCAGCACGTTGCGATTTTGGGGAGCGTGAAAAGAAGTTGAAAAAGTGAGGAACTCTACCGGGGAACCCAGCTATTAAGACGGTAAGGGGGAGGAGTTTACAAACGCTGAGTGGGAGGCGGGCACATATAGGGGAGGGCGGTCGGGGTCAAAAGCGTCGGAAGATTGTAAAATATGTACGTGTGGGGAAAAAAGTCGTCCGGATTCGCAGAGGGCACCCGACATGGAAATGGGGCTTAGTACACCTTCTTCGAAAGCCGGGGGGTGTGAAAGGGGACTGTTTCCTATACAGGCATTTGCAAGAAGTGCTCGGGACTGAGTATGCTTGCCTTTGGGTCACTGACGAAGCGTCACATTCGGGAACTCACAGGCTCCCTGTCCGGTGATCAAACTAGGACGGCGTGCCTCTTACCATGACAGCTGCGGGGGGTCTCATCGGTGACATAAAGGTGGAACTTGTTCTACGAAATCAACAGGAAAAACTCCGCAGAAATGGACAGCGACCACATCATCACACCCACTGAAGTCAGACCGGAGGGCCGTTCCGCATGGGAGGTGGTTCAACGGAACGAACGAAGGGTAACTGAATAAAAGAGGAGGAAATCGATCACAGACTATGAGAACGTCTCCCAAACCTCTTTCCCGCCCGTTAAAGGCGCGAAAGAGGTGGGATAGGACGAGTAGATGTTTCTGCTGCTCTGTAAGCGTCCTGTCAGAAGGTCCATCTTCAGTTCCTCCTTTCCTAGCTGATACCTAGGTTCCCCATCAAAATCTTCCATTCTCGAGGAATGTGGTTCTGTAAAAACCACGAAACATGTCCAGAGGACTACTAAGTAATGAAGGGGGGGGGGGATTGTTCCATCCACCTGCCTTGCACATGACAACGGAGCTCCGCGGAAGGTTCTCACCCGCCCGAGGCCAGAAAAAAAAAAAGGGAAAACGCAGCAGGCTTCCCCAAAAAAGAAAAAATCGAGCTCCAAAGGAAATTAGAAATGAGAAAACAAGTCAACGACCGCCGGTGAAGGTGGGCAGAGGGGTATCCTCGCTAAAACAAAGAGGCTAAGATGAAGCGCCATGGCCGGGGCTGGAAGAAGGAAGGTAAGTTACCGTCAGCAACCTACAGCACGCGTGAAAAAAGAAAGATCAAGGGTTGGTGGGGGGGGGGGGGGGGGGGGGGGGGGGTGGGGGGGGGGGGGGGGGGGGGGGGGTGGGGTTGGGGGGGGGGGGGGGGGGGGGTTATGCATACCCTCAAGTCTATGACCAGAAAGTTACCAATAGCTCCGTTCAAGTCACCTTTTGGGTAGAAACCCCGGAAACGGATGTCCGCGAAGGGAATTGGACGGGCGGTTCATGTAAGAGGGGTTGGTACTAACAGGGGGGACATTACAACAACTAGAAAAAATGGCTCCTGAAAAGAACCCTGATATGAAAAAAAACAAAGGAGAAAAGAGGAGATATGATAGAACGCAAGGGAAATACTACAAGTACTAAGTGGAAAAAACCCGGTACCCCAAACTCAAGAAATCCCAAAGGAGCGCATGAACAATCCTTGAATTGTTTTATAAGCAGCACGCCGAGCGGGGAAGGGGGGGGGGGGGGGGGGGGGTTGGTGGGGGGGGGGGGGGAGGTGGGGGCGGGGGGGGTGCGGGGGGGGGTTGTGTGGGGGGGGGGGTGGAGAGGTGGAGGGGGGTGGGGTTTGGGGTCGCTACTAAAACAGTCAAAGCTGACTCCAATAGGGGGAAAGGTCACTTGCCGTAGGGTCTTTAGGGGCAATCTTCCAAGACAGCTTCAATACCGGGAAAAAATCTAGGAGACTTTGTACGAAGAGGGGGGTTAGAGTAATCTGGAAAACGACGAAATAAAGGGAACCGTTACACTTGATGGCGAGGGTAGAAGGGCATCTGCGGTGTCACGTTGGAGCAGGATGGATTATCCTCTTGCGGGCCGGGAACGAGGGCGCGGACCTTCTTAAGGGAGGGAGAAAAAAGGGAACAAGAAAAAACGAGGTACCGTGAGGCATAAAACAAGGCCGGTCCCCTGATAACCCCTGGTTCCATTCCACAGTAGGACGAGAGATTTTTGTGTGTAAACTAACAAAAAGGTTGTCTCCGATGGAGGACTTTGGGAAAGGGTAGCTGAGTCCAGGACGAAAGGAACAGCGGCCATCTTGGGGGGGGGGTCATACTGAAGTGGGGAAAAAGTCTAGCAGCAAACGATACAAGGGTGAAAAAACTTCGGCCGGACGTGGCTATAGGAGGTGCAAAGAAATGAGATACGATCCATCTGGGGACCAGTGCAACCCGTCCATAACAAGCGTCCCGGCGACCGGAAACAGCAGCAGGGTGAGGAGGGGTGGGGGAATGTCCAAGAGGAGGGCCTGGGATGAGTCGACGAACGCATGTCATCGACCCAGGGGAAACAACTACGACTCCAAGCGAAGAAACTTTTATCACCTTAGCTCGGGGAAAGAAGGGGGGTTAGGGAGGACCTAGAAGGAACCAAAACGGAAAAAACGCCAAAGGCCGACAAAGAAGGAATTCACCTTCGGCGGCTCCCATATCAGAAGTGGAATCAAAAACGCGAAATGCGTAAAAACACACAGGGACTGCGGAATTCTGAAACGAAGTGCCGTCCCCAAAATACTAATTTTTGACCAAAAACGGCGGTCCAAATGGCTGCAGCAAAAAGAGGGTGGTTCCTCGCAAAGCCCAATCATCGGGGATACAGCAGATGTCAGCTAAGGTATGGTGAAAAAGGTCGGACCGCCCGTCCAGTCTGGCTCAACATCTGCAGAAAGAAGCCCACCGGCGAACCATGAAATAAGTACTCAGGAAGAGGGGGTCGTCGTACTGTGTCCAGGCCTGGTCGATTGCGCAGAGCGCGATGAGGTCCTGTCAAAGCTGGCACAAAAAAACAAAAAAAAAAAAAAAGGGCGGCGAAAGCGCACAAGGTAGTCCAGAGAGGGATCCATAAAGAGCCCAGCCGTCCGATCGGACCGGGGTGAGGACCCGCCAGGAAAAAAAAAGGGAAGAAGGTCCACCCCGGTACCTAAGGGGATGCCGGAGAGAAAAGAGGCCGCCGTCGAACGAAGAAGGGAGGTTTGGGAAAATTGGCTCAAAGGATTCGAAATCCGCCGTTCGAAAGCTGCGCCGAAGCAAGATGGGCCTGGAAAAAAAGTGATCCCAGCGGTAATCGCTCCATTGGAAAGGGAAGATATCAGGGGGGGGGGGGGGGGGGGGGGGGGGGGGGGGGGGGGGGGGGGGGGGGGGGGGGGGGGGGGGGGGGGGGGGGGGGGGGGGGGGGGGGGGGGGGGGGTATGGGGGGGGTTGTGGGGGGTTGGGGTCGATGTGGGTGTTTGTGGCGACGAGGAGGTGGGTTGGTCGTGGGGTGATGATTGGGCGCAGGTGGGGGGGTGAGGGTTTGTGGGGGGGGGGGGGGGGGGAGGGTGGCTAGGCTGTGGTGGGTGAAAGCGCGGGGGGGATGCCGAGGATGGATGGGGTGGTTTGGGGTTGGCTAAGACTATCGGGGGGGTGTAATAAGAGGAGACTAGATAAGAAGTAGGAGGGAAAGAGGGAGGTTTAGGGAAGGGGGGAAGGGAAGCGGGGGCCGAAGAAATCTCAGACTAGATGCTGAACAAAAAGGGGGGATAAACAATTCGTGGTCCGGTGGCTGGTGCAGACATGCAGCGCCAGCAAAAGAGATCTAGACACAAAGGAGGAGTAAAAGAGAGAAAAAAAAAAAAGGGGAACACGGGACACCCGCCGGCACAAAGGTAAAGGATGGCGGGAAGAAGGGGAAAAAGTTGAAAAAAGAAACTGGGTTCAGCACTCGAAAAATACGATTCTGCCATACCGCGGGGAAGGGTAGAAGCACTATCTGCGGGCAACGATCGACTAGTAGCCAAAAGGGAAAGGAACGTTATACAAACAAAGTATCCTAGGGTGTCAACTCGCGCGCCGCAAACGGACCAAGGTAAAGGTAGCGGTTTCCTTTCGGCTCAAGGCCATGGGATACTGGGGAACCCCGGAAGGGAAGAAGAAGCCTATTCCCTCTGATCCAACGGAAAGGCCGCCCTCTCTAGGGGAAAGAGAAGGGGAGGAAAAATACGAAGCTAGAGCTCCAAGACAAGGAACCCACCTACTACGACCTCGGGAGGCAAGGACCTCCTCCAAAACGACCAGAAATGGTCGGGCTGGGGCTCGCCATGATTTCGGGGTAGGGAAAAAGGAAGAGGGGAAATCGGTGGCGGCGGAAGCACCAATACCTGCGTGACGTTTGAAGGATGGACTCCGAAAGAAATTGGGGGGTTGCGGAGCAGAGGAGGGCGCCGCCCAACGCACCGCAGTTTGGAAACAGGGGGACCTTTGTCTAACGCCATGCAAAGGAATCCTCCTTTTCCTCGTTCGACGTGCGAGGGGAAGCCGGGGGTGGAAAGCGCAAGGGACCTTTTACATAAAAAGTAGAACCAGTATCTCGGAAGGAAATGTACTCAAAGGCCGGTTTGGCCAAAGCACTCGCGGCTACAACTGAAAGTAGACGGGCCGCACCGGGACAGGACCAACGGTCAGTTGGCTCGGCCCTTGGGGTCCCCGAGGTCGCAAGAAGGTAAATTCCTGGCTTTTCGTACTCCCACCGGAAACCGCCTCGGCAGTTAAGAAAAAAAAGAGGCAAACCAACTATGGGAATTTTACGTACCGAGCTGGTGTGAAGGGGGGCCGGACCCGAAGCCAACATGAAGTTTAGTCCTGTACGCACATCGGAAGGACAAGGACTCGCCACCGCTTAAGGAAATGGAAGGGAGAGCAGCGAAGGGAGACGACTGCCAGGTAGGGGTCAAAGTAACCACCGAAAGATGACGGCGGTGCCGTGCTCCAGGAAAAAGAGGGGAAGGGCGAAAGGGGAACTGACATAGAGCCACTCTTGATGCGCTGTCGGCGAACAACTAAAAAAAAAAATACTCGGCTACGAAAAATGGGGGGGGGTGCCCCATTTTATTCTCAGTTTAAATCCAAAAGACATGCAAGACAGGAGGAAAAAAAATTCCGCTCGGTCCGCTGAGAACGAAGAAGAAAAGACCCGTCCCCGGGACACGAAGAATCCTCACCAGCAACTCAAAAAAAAAAACAACCTTCAAAAGGTTGCACAGAAAGAAGGAGATAGAAGGGGGGAAAAAGGAAGCGGTATAGCCTACACCAGAACGATTCAAGACGAGAGCATCGCCAGGAGAAAACCTTGTAAAAAAAGAGGGAACCTGAACGACCCAAGCAAAAAATAAGGGTCTTAAAAAGGGAAGGAAGAAGCATGGAATCATAAATCGTACAAGTTTGGAAGAGTGTTGGAAACCAAATCAGGGAGTGATGCCTTCGCGAACCAAAAAGCTGTTTCCTGGAAAGGAAACGTGGAGTGATGAAATGATGGGGAAAGGGTCAGGTACACCAAAACTCTGTCAAAAAAAAAGCGATATATCCTGCCGACCGATCTTCATCAAACCAAGGCGGGGAAAAAGAGCAGGGAGCCGGAAGTCAGAAGAAGGGTGGTGTAAAAGTCCAGGCCACGCAGGACATGAAAAAAAAGTTCGCAGAAAACTGGAAAGGAGCGCAGTGCAGCTCCTATCTAAAGGGGGGGGGGAAAACAACCAGATCCAAAGAGTACTCTCTGTTATGCCTCAGCTCGTGTGACGTCGGAACGGCCGGTCATGACCTTGGACAAAGAGGGAAAGACAAACACCGGGAAACAGAGGGATCAGAGGGAAAGAGGGTGACGAGCGGTATCGCACACCTCCCCGAGGGTCACAAAAAACAAAATGAAAAAGCACAAACTTTCGGTTTGGGTTTGAATAACAGCTAGCTGCAAAAAGGGGCCGCGAGTTTTGCCTGGTGGGGGGAATCTGCGGGCCGTGGGAAAAGGAAAGGGGACATAGGAGAGGGGGAACGAAACTACCGGACTGTCGGGCCGCAGGATGAAAAATTCCGACGTGATCACAAAAAAAAAAGGGGCCAACCCCTATTTCCGTACTCGGGGTTGCCGAGGGAAACGTGAAGTTGGGAAAAAGAAAAGCAGGAAACTGGGTCCAAAAGTTGGGGACGAGCCAGATTGCACAAAAGAACTACCGCAAGCAAATCTTGGGGGTTTTCAAACCAAAAAAGCCAGCGTCGAGCAGAACCCTCAAAAACCCGTTCACGGAGGCAAGCAAGGGCGGTCATTCTCAATGTGCAGGACCTCGAAAGACTTCAGCAGGAAACGGGCAGAAAGAACCTCCCCAGTACTGGCTACGTCCGCGGAAAAGAGGGTGGAAGGAATGTGGGCTGTCCAGCCCTGACGGGAATCATTGTGAGGGAAAAAACAGTACGGCATGCGGTGCATCATGGAGACAAAAAAAAGGGAAACGGCCGGGGATCACTCGAACCGCCGGGGACACCTTCATGTCCTTCCGTAGGACCGGTTTCTCGGCACGGCATATGAAAAAAAACATTCGGCCGCACCTACGAGGAGGGCAAGTTAGGGAAAAGAAAGAAAGGAGTTCAGAACCAAACGGATCTGCGAATAGGAGAGACCATGTAGACACTGACATTCTTACCTCGTCGGAAGAAGGACGACTGTCCGCAAACGGAAGGTTCCCCCAACCGAATAAAACAGACTTCGTGTTAAAAAAAAAGAACTAGAGGTGGTCCCGACGACCACAGCGGGGATTACAAAAAAGAACTTCCGAATGGTATTTTGACCCACGGGGGGGCCTCCCAAGAGGGAGAAAAAAGGGAGGACGCTAAAAACGTGATGGCAGCTCAAGGGGAAGAAGTTGAAGGACAGGTCCTCAAGCAAAAAGATGGTCGTAAAAAGGAAGGGATTGGCTCTCAGCGAGGCGATGGTATCGGGAAAGAAATCCGGCGTCTGGGCTAAAAAGGTAGGCGGCCCAGGCGCTCGGCAATCCGCCGAGCGGTTGGGGGGAACACGGGCCAGGAAGGGTCGGTAAACCAAAGAAAGGTTCTACCCTTTCCGTCGAGAGACGCGAAGGGAAAGAGAGGAACTTAGAGGGAAAAAAGGAGTGGACACCGGCCAAAAAATCTGCAGGGCACTCCGCGCGTAAAAGGGACCGCCAGGTCTCCAAACTGTACGATCGACTCGTAGAGAAGAGGGAAAAAAAAAGTTCGGAACTACGGTTGGGACATCAGAAGGAGTGGCAAGGAGGCTGGCCTGCAAAAGAAACTAGAAGGAAAGGGGGAGGATCAACACAACAAAGGAAAAGAAGGAGACGACTGGAGCTGCACGCAGCAAAAAAAAAAAACGACGCTTCGTTCATAAGGGAAAGGGGGTGCGAACTTTGGTGTCTCCAAAGAAAGAGAGGATGCAAAAAAGGATGAGACCGCGGAGACTGGCCCAGGCCAACGAGGAGGAAAGAAATAACGAGGAGCGTACAGGGGAGGAAAAAGGATACCATACACCTCAGCTTCACGAGTTCCGTGTAAAAGGGGGCGGAAGAAAAAAAAGGGGTTACAAGGGGCCAGTCCCGGTATGGTACGGGAGCGGGCCTCCTGGCCCTGGTCCGACCCGACTGGAAAAAGCTCACTCTGGGAACGACGCCTGAGTCAGAAGGAAATTCAAGGGGAAAAAAAGAAAAGAGCGCCCGCGTGCGACGCCCTCGGAAAAACGGTCCACCTAGAACCGAGGGCATCCCCCTGGCGGAGTGAATAACTGGCGTCCAAGGGAAAAACTGAGATTGTTGAGCGTTCAGATGGACAAAAAAGGTGACTGGGAGGGGAAAGGGGAAAAAGGCGTAAGACGGTGGGAAGTTAAAAAATGATTGTAGTTAAGGGGGGAAACACCTATAGGAGTGGGGGAAGGACACCGCCTTGCGTTACCGCCTAGGGGGGGGGAAAAAGAAGGGGAAGTGGCGGACGAGGACCAAACGTCCGGAATCGGGAGCCTGGCGGGTCCGAACAAAGAGGTTGTGTAAAAAGCTCCTGCGCCTACTGAAACGGCATAAAAACGGAGCCAAGGGGCTGGGCGGGTAAAGACAGCACAGGGGCGAGGCCGCAGGGGGCCGCCTGTTCCTGATGAACCGGAGGGGGGGAAGGGAACCTGGAGTATTGAAGAGGGAGGGGGTAACACCGGGACAAGGCATTCTTGCGAAACAGGCAAATGGACTCAGGGCACTGACGCTACCACCAAAAAAAAAAAATCAGGTCCGCCTTACTTCTCGAAGGTGGGTTGGTCGCAGGCATAGCCAGGCAGCAACGGTGCAGATAGGCGGGTCCTGGAACAAAAAAGAAAGAGAAAATCCATCCACCGGATGGAACAGGGAACGGGAGCTGAACGGGTGCTGCAGAAGCAGTTATGGGAAGGGGAAAACACCAAGAGTCGGAAGGGGGAAAACTGGTAACAATCGGGAGGACCGAGGCCCCTCCAAAGGAAAATTGCGCATTGCTGCGGCGCTCTGTAGGCAAAACTTCACCTGACCCTAAGAAGGACTATATACCTGGTTTTAAGGGGAAAGTTCGTAGGGGCCATCCCGGGCAACCCGTCCGGGACACCCGAAACGAAAAGCTAAACCGCATTCATTCGACGCGCTGAACACCCGGTGTAAAAAAAAAGGAAAGAACCCTTTAGAACCTCAAGAAACTCAAACAGTAAACTGATCATCTAATCTGCTACATCGCCATAACGGTTCAAACTGACTGGGGGGTATGAAGAATCTGAAGAGAATCGCACACTAGCATCAAAACTTTTCTTTGCGTCTCAATAACTGCCGAGTCCCTGGGGGTCGTACCGGCAATAAATAAAGAGGGAAAGACCGAAACCGACGGGTCCCCCGATAAGTTTCTCTGTGGAGAGCGAACACCCTCTCGCTCTGAGGCAGGGGGCAAATTAAAAAAAACCGAACCATGACTGTCCGGATACTGGCGGAATCAGGGCGTGGTGTAACCGGACATGGAAAGGCCACCTCTGTCAGCTGAAAGGGCTGTAGATGGACTCGAAAAGGGGGGACCATAGGAAGACAGATCTAAACAAGGAGGAAAATACATGGTCTACAAAACTGCGCCTTCAGCAGGACCGAGCTGGTCCCGAGAAAAAAAGACCTACCGTACCCTCCTTTCGAAGGAGCAGGGTCGGTTGTTAGGTCCGAAAAAACGAGGAAGTGGGGTGAAGCGCCAGAGGGATGTAACAACTCCCGGGTATGCTCAGACTCGGGTGAGTGCGGTGCAAAGGAGAAATTCGACTGCAAGGCGGGCAAGACCGGAAGGGGGCTTCTCCTTGGTTAAAAAGAGGGGGGAGAGGAAGGGAAAGAAGGGGGCTCGCCGCCAACTCACGTGATTTGACAGGAGGGCGATTAGGAAAATAGCCCGGTGAAATGCCTGGTGAGGACATCTGGGTCGTGCCCTTCGGAAGGAGAAAGCGGCGACGAAAACACGGGGAACAACGCTTGTCCAGGGGAAGCTGGGGTTTGCCATGGAACGAACCCCGGGGAAAAAAAACCGTTCTCCGTAGCAAGAAAGGGGTGAATTTGGGGAAAACAAACAGGGAATTCTCGGGCTGGATGGGGCCCATCGGGCTCCCTAAAAGCACGACAAGAGAAAGGGCTCAAAATCTTGGGGGGTCTCGTACGACAAGTAAGGAGAACAACCGAGGCAAACCCGTGTCGGCCAAGCGTTGGAAGGGAAGTCCAGAGGGAGATGGGGGACAATGAAGCAAAAAGATCTCAGAGACCGTGCAAAAACGAGATGTCCTAAACACACAGACCCGGCGATCCAGAAATGGGGTGGATGGGGGGGATGCAGTCCTCGGCGGGTATTCAATGATTAGTCTACCATGAAAGACGACCACGTAGAGGGTCGAACAGCCGCGGACAAAAATGAACAAATTCCCACACTAAAGGAGACCTGGAACAGGCGCTGACCGTAGAGGATCGCGCAAAAGACACCTCCTCCTGAAGAAAAGAAAAACCAAAAGCCACCAAGAAAATTCCGGTTAGTCGCACAGGTCGCGGGCCACCCGGAAGGGCAAAGACCGTGAGAAAGCCCCCCGACTTTCGAGGGTCACCTGAAGACGTCTCGTAAAAAAAGGGGAAACGGACATCATGAGACCCGCGTACGCGGCTTTGTCTTGGCACTAACTATAGTTGGACCCGAAAGGGTACCGGAAAAAAGCTACTATGGTTCCCAGAAAATACGCCAGGGGACACGGGGGGGGTAAAGAGACCGGTCAAAAACCAATCAAAGAAAAAGTGCCTGGCGCCACAGGCAACATGAACGTGGGGATGTTCCTCAGACAAAAAACCCCAAAAACCCCCAGAACCCCCAAAACCCAAACACCCCCAACCAACCCCCAAATAACGGACAGCCCACAAACCCGCCCCCCCCCAACCCTCGCCAGCCAAAAACCACCCCAAAAACACGCCCAACCCAACCACAAAAAAACCAAAAAATATCCCAACACAAACCACCAAACCCAAAACAAAAAACCACCCCCCCCCCCCGACACCAAAAAACCCCCACGGGGAAACCTCTAAAACCCCCCCACACCCCCCCCAAACAAGCCCCCCAAAATCCACCCCAACCCCCCCCCCACCACCTCCAGCACCCCCAAAAAAAGCACCCCCCCACGACCCCAACCCACCGGACCCCGCACAAGTCCCATCCACCCACCCCCCCCAGCCACCCCCCCGCCCAAAAACCCACACCCCGCACAAAAAACACCAACCCCGCCTGGCTGCAAAAACACGCCCCCCAAAACAAACCCCCAGGCACATACCCCCCCCAAAACCCCCTTTGAACGACTAGAAAACAAAGACCCACCCCCCCAAGAAAAACCCCAAAAACAAAAAAGAAACCCCCCGAAACAAACCCCCCCACCCCCCAAACCCCATTTCCCCCCCCAAACCCCAAAACCCCCCCAAAAACCCCCAAAAAAACATCCCCCCCCCCCAACCCACACCCAAAAAGCCACCCCCCAACCCCCACCCACCCCCCCAAAACTTCCACCCCCCCCCCAACCCCCTTCCCCGCCCGCAAACGCCCGGCTGCGCCCCGCCCACCCAAGCCCTCACAACCTTAGAACAAAGAACAGAAACCCCCCGCCCCCCCCACCAACCCCCCCCCCCGCCTCCAACACAACCCCCACGCTCTAGAAGCTGTACCGTTGCCGTGGCGAGTGGAAAAAAAGCTAGATTTCCTTCAGTCGCGGAAAAGGGCCGGCCGTTAAAAGAAAGGTAGTCCGGGACCAGAGAGGTGCTATGCCAGCAGGGTCCAGCTGCCTGAGAACACGGAACCGGGCCAGAAGACCTGTCCTGTAGACGTGGCTCACTAAGGTACTTGAAAAAAGAAAAAAAAGAGCTAGAACCTGAGACTCGAGGAACAGCGGGGAAGATGCCATTATTTCCACCATTAGACCAACTCACGTGAAAGAGAGTAACGACGCCGCGCATCCAGAAAGGGATCCCCCTCTTCAGAGACAGGGACGCCGAGAGAGTACACCTAGACTTCAAGGAAAGAGTCTTCTCTTTCCTGAAGGGAAAAATTAGCCCAGCAATCATCTCAACAACAACTATTAGAAGGGGGGAAGGACGGAAGGACGCTGCAGGACCCAACCCAAAAACAAGAAGGTCCAAAAGGGTTGAACAGTGTACGAACTGTGGTCAAGCAGGTGTCAGAGAAACTGGCTTCCAAAAAGGATAACAGGGGAGAAAAAGGAGGCAAAGGAATACGGAGCGAACGATTAACGCGAGTGGCTTCCCCAGGTGGAAAGGAAAATGAACCGCATTAAGAATCCTCGTACAGGTGAGATAAGGCCTTCCAGCGTTTCCAGGCAAAGAAAAGAAGGGGGGGGAAGAGGAGTTCCTTGAACGGAGCACTTCATCCAAAGGTTCCAGGTCCCCGAAAAAGGGCCAGCGGAAAGGGGGAACGCCTGGAAAAAAAGACCAATACCTTTGCCCTGCAATCGCAGGGGCGCGGAATTGACTGTCAGCGCGATTACAGAAAAGACGCTAAAAGACCGGAAAGGAACAAAAGACTACAACCGTTGTCTTGCAGTTGAAACACGAAACGGGCTGGCAGGGGCGAAAGGGAAAATGCATGTTGACGAAAAAAAAGTCTGGAAGGGGCATCCTCTAACGGGAAACCCGAAAGACGAAGAGTCCGGCTAAACCAGGGGAGGGTGGGAGTTTTCAGTAAAAATTATGGTAACCCTCAACTTTCTTACTCCTGATGGGGTGGTAAAAGAGGATGGTAATTCGGACGATACGCCTGTCGAAGCTAAAAAAAACACCTTTCCAGGGCCTCTGATGACCGGAAAGTCCAAATCAAGAACCGGGGGGGGGGGGGGGGACCTCTCTTGTGGTCGCCCTAAGGCAGGTGAACGCAGGAGCCTCTGTCTTAAGGGACGGGGGGGTGCGGGGAAGGTTTCCGAAAACTATAAGGACTAGTGAGGGGCGAACGAAACGGACCGCATCCGCGCCCTGTCAGGTGAAGACAGATTCTCTGGCGAACCGGTAGGAGTCCCAGTCGTTTGACCAAGCCTTCCTTTGGAGAGACACAGGGAATATCCGCTAGAGACATCTAAAACATCAAACCCCAGCGTACGGTAAGTAGACGGAAACCCTGTTGGGGGGGGTGGTAAAGAGGCGAAAGAAAGGGAGCACTATGAGCTCTGGAGTGGTACTCACATCTATAGAGGGGGGGGGGAGAGTACAAAGAACTCCAAAAAAGCCCGAAATGGAACGGAGTGGAATCGGGGGATCTTTCATGGGGTGTGACGTCGTTACACAAAAAGATTAAGCCGACTTCTCCTTTCCGGCAAGCTTGGAGACCTAGGTTCCCCAGGCGGAAAGAAAAAACCTATGGTGAGAGCTTTCGTTGGGAGGTCAAAGGAGTCAACACCATCCGGAAAGAAAGTGTTTCATTGTACGTGTGGTCCATCCAAACAAGGCAGGGGCCAGACCAGGGAAAAAGAGGGGCCCACTTTCGGCCTCTCATACAGAACGAGGGCCCTGAAAAAAAAAAGCCAGAACCCAAAGGGCTCATCAGCACGGGCCACAAAATAAGACGAAAAAAACTACATCTCTCAAAAGGGTCAAGACGCGTTTGAAGAGCTCAAAATGAACCCTTCAAAGGCATCTCCAGGACGGAGGCGTCAATAGGGAAAAAGTCCTTTAACTCCCGTCCACACCCTCGGACAAGGAAAAAAAAAAGAGGGGAAGGGGGGGGGGAAGGGCTCACCTCGCCTGCCGAACAATCGTGTCTACCACAGACAAAAGGGGGGGACTGTCCCTGCTCTTCTCCAAAAGACCAATGGCCTGGAGAAAGGATAAAAATGGGAAGGGACCATGATTGGAATGCCCATGACAGGTCACGACCCGGGGGGGCCTTCTTCAGCTCAAAGTGAAAAAAGCGAAAGCACTGATCTCGACTCACAAAAAAAGAATGTAGATCAGGGCAGAAAAGGACGCGCTCCTTCAGAACGTACCGTGGTGAGAAAAAAACGACCTGGGGCAAGTACACCACGCTCAAAGAAAGAAGCACTAAAAGACGTGCTAGGAACAGCCGCTGGATAGTGCATCAAAAAAAAAGGGTTGATCTCCCCGATGTCTGGAGGCAGAGAAGCGGTATATAAAGCTCAGTGAGGGAAGGGTCCGGCAAGGATGTCTGGGGGAACCTTGAAAGGACGGGACAGAGGACCTCTAAGAACACGGGATCCTGAAAAAAAAGTTCCCGCAATCTGGGGGGTGGAGGGATAATCGTTTCAGAAAAGGGAGGGAGGGAAAAGTTGATATTATTCGTGCTTCACAGGGGAAAGGTAGGAGGGGATTTGCAGGGGGGGGTAGATATCTTCTGAGAAAAAAGTGCCCCTGTCTCTACCTGTCGGGGGAATCTAGTAAAAAAAAAGGGCGCAGAAACGGAGGATGGGAAATCATGTCAAAGGTGCCTGTAGGGACACAATCTGGGCAAGAAGGGGGTCAGCTCTTTAGCCGTGAGGAAAAGGGGTGGAACGGACGGCAAAACGCAGCACTGACATGGATAAGCTCGGCCTTGGACATCAGGGTCCGGCCAGGAAAGCCTCTTCCAGGGGGGGGGATATCTTAAAAGTGAAACTGAGGAAATCACCCGCTTCACCGGAACCATTAAAGAGTCCTAGGGGAGGAAGAGAAGATGTGTCCAGGGACGGGAGAAAAGTAGAATCGAAGTTCCCTCTTTAAGGAGGTTAAAGCCGACGACCGCCCAACCTCGAAAGCAAACGGAAACACAAAAAAGAAAGCGTGTGAGAGGTGTATCTGAAACAGGCGGCGTTCCATGGGGAAGAACGATTCCTTTCATCTTCCCTATTCGACACCAACGGGACAACAGAAAACGGTGGGAAAGCGCTCAAAGAAGGGAAAAACAAAGTTGCGGACCTGCGGGAACTTGGGACTCCAAATTCGGCGCCAAAAAGAAAAAAAAACAGTCACCTGCACGCCACTTCCGACACTTAAACCTTCCGTTAGAGGCAAAAAGCAGGTCCCCACCCAGTGACACCGAGACCGGAACTGGCCGCAACGCGCAGGGGAAAAAGGGTCTATCGGCCGGACGACTCGGAGAAAAAATCATCATTTTTGAAAAAGAAAAGAGGGGAAACCCGAACGGGGGAAATAGTTCCCTCGAACTCAGCAGCTGGTAGTACCGCGAGAAGACAGAGGGTGCAAAAAAGGCCCTTCCACTTTGTCCCCGATAGTCCGGGTCCATCTGCACGTGCCGTTCAAAAAGAAAGCAAGGCTAAGGGGAGAGCTGGCCAAAGTTTCTGGCTGGGGAACAAGGTTCCGTGGCGGAGAAGCCAGCGTCCCAGGTCAAAGGAAAGGACAGGTACCATCGCCTAGCAGGCCAAGTAGGCCAGAGGGAGTTCTCGTCCATCAAACAAAGGTAAAAGAAGGAAGGGGGGAGACCGGCCAGGCCAGGAGGGAAATTTGATTGGAGAAGGAACACCACAGCTCCCGGTACTGAAGCACATGCAAAAGAGAAGACTCTGAGGGGACTTCGGAGGTAATAAAAAAAAGGATTGACACTGGCGCCAGCAGCCGACGCGCCTCCCTCCTCAATTTAACCCACAGGTTCTCAAAAAACGCGCAGCTCCAGGGCAGAAACAGAGCGGCACCTGACCTTGAACATTTACCTGGTTGACGGTGATTAAAAGGCGAGAGGCAAAGGGGGAGAGGACTGCAGCCCACAGCTCAGACCTCTCAAAAACCCCTGATGATGTCTTACAGGATAGTGAGGATGATGATGTCCCGACAGAAAAAAAAACCCAAAGAGCAAGGAGGGAATCACCGTCACATTTTGAGGGGGGAAGGGGGATCGCGACGAGGCCATGTGCGAGACGCTTGTTTAAACTTACCAGGCACATGCTGTCGGCGGGGAAATCGCGGGAGACCGGGAAATCAGAAAGACCGTCCTCTATCGTTCGGCAACTACCTAGGCAAAGGTCAGGGGTGTTAACGGGATAGTGAAGATCAGAAATGAAGGATGGCCGGTTCCGGAAAACCCCAAACGAAGATCACGGCAAAAAGGAAACCTCTCTGGCTCATACCGGAACTCAGCCGCCGCGGCCGGATTTCCAAAGTCCGACTGCAAGACATAAAACGGCAACAAAACGAACTGCGAGAAAAGGAGGAAAAAAACTACTATTGTCTGTCCTGTGGACGCACGGCATGGTTTAGCGAAGAAAGAAATAGGGGTGAGCGGCTCGACCGGGGCCCAAAACAACCTTGAAAGGGGTGCAGGCCGTAAAAAAAGGACTAAACGAACTTTGGGGGGGAGCCTAAGGAGAGTGGAATTAAAAAGAGGTCCCTCAGAGGAAAACAGGAAGGAACTGGCGGACGAGACTCTAGTAAAGGACACCTTGCCTACAAATTGCCGGGCCCGACCGCAAGAGTCTTCCTTGGTGGGGGGGGGACGA
>Ga0179593_1346779_pt1 | contig 20122 bp, 12 predicted proteins | sample CZODoug2_1_08_16_FD_185931 | JGI IMG/M metagenome (GOLD analysis project Ga0179593, IMG submission 185931) | Vadose zone soil fungal communities from Angelo Coast Range Reserve, California, USA - CZODoug2_1_08_16fungal (PacBio error correction) | ecosystem: Environmental > Terrestrial > Soil >...
ACCCCGCTGCGGTTCCTCTGTTGGCCTGGTCATCAAACTATGCAGGTGTTGGCGGGAATAAGCGCCTTTCGTATGAACAACCGCTAGGATAGAGAATCCTTTCTTAAATTTGGGGAGGCGCCTCGGGATATATGTATTCAAGGGGGGGGAAAGCGTCGAAAGAAAAAAAAAGGATATGAAGGTGTAAATGTCGGCCAGGACTGACTGTTTTGGGTACAGTCAAGGGGAGCTTATCAAACCAAACACACACGACTCCGGCTCCGTCAATGCTCACGAGAGACCACAGCCAGAGACCGCACCCGGAGCCAGGTGAGAACCGACAAAGAAGAAGCCGGTCAAGTGACTAAACTTAAAAACGGGACCGAGAAAGGTACGGCCAAGCAAGAATAACGGCAGAAGGGAATGACGAGAAGGACAGCGATTTCGGAGCGAACGGCAACACGCCCATCGAAAAGACATCGAGATGAGGCCAATTACGCAAACAAGGAACTGCAGAACCAGCCCGCAAAAAGGGGACGCAGGACAAAACAATGCGTAAACCTAAGAGTTGAAGAGTAGTGTAATAGGGAGGTTAGATAACGGGAAAGAGGGGAAGCTGCACAACAACAATGCCCGAACCAATATAGTACAAAGAAGGGGGTCCTGAAAATGGAAGGTCCCTCCCCACCACCGTGTAAAACCGCCTTAGAAGGACAGCAAGTGGGGGAAAAACAATGTGCAATCGAACACAAGGATAGACATCTCTTAGGAAGGGGTCAGGTCCACCATTCTAAAAAGAAGAGCTCCAACGGGGAACGTTTGGGCCAGTATCCAGGATCAAGTAATGGGGGAAAGCTAGGAGGAGCATTGGCCAGTGGTCCGTTTTAAACGGGGAACGGCTCAAGGTCGGAATAAAAAAGCTCCCGAAAACGGGCAAAGTGGGGGGGGGGGGGAAGGAAAGACGGAGAGCATCAAATGCAAGTCTAAGGTACAAAAGCTCGATCTATCTCGGGAGTCAAGCGACTGCATCAAAATCAAAGGGGGGGACCAGAAAGAGCCCTGCCGATGGAGAAAAAAAAATTGGCGGTAATGGCAGCTGGGCACGGGGGCAGATTCAAGTGACAGTAGAAGCAGATTACCTAAAGGCCTTAAGAGCAACTGCGGGGAAGCGCGCCGAAACGAAGCGGAAAACGAAAGGAAGAGAACTTGGCGACGCCGCAGGGGCCAAATAATTTCAAGCGTCTTAAGTCGATGACAAGTAGAAGTAGTACCGAGCATGGGAAAAAAACGAGTCCGGTCGAAATAACCGGAGTGCAGTCAGATCGGCAACCAAAAAAAGAAGGTCAAAATAGCCATACCCAACCGGGGCTGAAGAGGGGAAAACAACGGTCCATGAACACCAGAAGACTTGGTGAGAAAGAAAATGCTGCGTGCGCTGACCGGGGGAAAAACTGAGACCAGTAAATCCTTGCCCAGGGCAAGAAGGCGACAGAAGAGAGCACAGGAAACAATAGTTAAGCAACGATCTAGAGCGGCCAGGCAAAAAACCAGAGGGAAATGTAGGGTTCGGCATGTCCCAGTGCCACGCTCGGTTTGAAGGAGCAAGACTTGGAAGGGATTCTCTGACAGAAGAACAGCAGAGCCCGTAGTCAATCCGAACGGGCTCCGGCCTGAAGGAAAGCGCTGGGCATCGGTGAGGGTTCTAATGGACCGTTAGCCGGATCCCGAAGCTTCATGCGACGACAGTAGCTTGGGGAAATGAGACAGACAGAGGTGCTAAAAAAAGTACTCAGAAGAAACTGAAAGCGACAAAAAATCCGAGCCCGTGCTGTTCAACAACATGCGGGAAAATCCACATCGAGGCGGACGGAAGACGCAGTACACGATTAAAAAGAGAAATCATCAAATCGAGGATGGTAGGGGAAAAAAAGCCAGAGGCCGCACGTGAAAACACCACACGAAAACATAACACGCCAGAATGTAAGGTGAGAGCATAAAAAGGAGAACCCTTCAATCTGCGAGTACCGCGACAGAAGCGAAAGGAAATGACATATGAGGAGAATCGTGGGAAAAGCTTAAAGGAGTTAGAGGGTAGAGCATGCTCGGTACACCTGAAAAAGGAAATAAAATAGCCATTCGCACAAGGAGAGCAACTGGTGCCTAAAGCCTAGATGCCAGGAGCGAGCTCGAAAAAAAAAAAAGGAGTAGTAAAAATTAGAGCGGCGCAATGAAAAGGCGGGGAAAAGCCCATAGTTGAGTGACTTGTCAGTGCCGATTTGGTTGAGGAAAATTGGCAAGTCTAACTGTGAGAGAAGGAAGGTAGGGGTTCACACAATTGGAACTATCTGCAGATGCATCTTCGCGGAAACACCTCAGTGAAACTATTGTGAGGGAGGTAGCTGCGGGAGAAAAAGAAATGATTAGAGCAAAGGTAAGAAGAACAGACTATGGTAGCAACGAGTTCTTGCGTCCTGTGTCAAAGAGAACTCGCATATCCTAGGTCGTGAAAAGCTCATACGCCCAGCGATTGGAGGGACCGCATGTGGGTTGACCACAAGGGAAACGGAATCGAAACTGGACGCGGAATTCTAGACTACTCAGATACGCAAAACGGTGGTCTACCTCTAGATTAAGACGTCGGCGCTAACATCGTTGCATAGATAGCGGTATAGGGACCGGAAAAAATCGCCATCGATAACAGGGTACCCCGGCGGCATTGTTAGTGCGCTATATAAGGGTAGGACTGCGCAGGCGCTACTTCAAAACAGTTTGCCGCAAAGGGGGCCTGAAAGCATCAGGGCACGTATTAAACAGTTCCGCAGGAAGAAGCTCCTGATATTGCAGACTATCGTAAGCGGGGACTGGTCGGCGTAGTCTCCGTAGGGGAAATTATGTTCTCCAAGCGGATCTAACGCCAGGGTGGTCAAAGCCTGAAAGCTGCGGCAACTCGCGTGCGAGACATGGACAAATAACAGGAGGGACATCGTTCCAGGGAGGGGGGGCTCTCGACGGGGAAAAAACGTTGCAGGACGAGACGACAAATACACGAGCCAAAAGAATATAAGTGAGCGACGAGAGCCCCTCGAATTAGAGCAGTACCATCGTCTATCCAGATGAAGGGAGGATGTAGTTGAAACCGAACCAAGCTGAGGGGAGACTGACGCGCACCTCAACGATCGAAAATTATTTAGGAGAGCGGCTCTCTGACAGAAGCGTTCAACGTGAACTTAGGGCCCCTTAACAGACACAAAGCATAGAACCGGGGTTGGGTACGCAACCCAGTTGGAAGGCAGAACGGAAGGTAACCCCTAGACTATTCAAGGAACTGAGAAAAAAAGAACTCTTATTTCGGATAAAGAAAAATAGGACAACGGTCTTCATACCGGCCCAGTTGAGGGTAAGAGGGAAACCTTGCCGAAAAACCTCGCCGAGAGCTGAAAGCCGGGGGAAACGTGACTTGGGCCATTTAAAAAGTCAGAAAGCAAACTGACTTCAGGAAAAAGACGAAAGACGTCCGCGCAGTTAAGAAGTTAGATTCAGTGGAACGAACAAGAAAAAAGAACAAAGCTGATGTAAAAATCAAAGCGGGGGACGCAGAGGAAGTGCGATTTTGTATTGGAAAGGCTGTCCAAAAACCGAATGCTTTACAGGTTGAAAATTCATTGAACCCTCGTTTGGCCCTATCTGGGGTAGTTCAAAGGGGGGGGGGGGGCAGCGGGTCTAATCATTCATATAGATAAAAAAGGGGCAAAGGGGCCATCGACGACGGCAAAAAGGATAAAGGTCTTGCGCAAGTTTGGGGGGGGAGGGAAAGGAGTTATCGCATACTGGCTGTTGAAGGACAACAGGAACGGCGGGCCGAGAAGGTCAGGGGAGTGCATATTGCAGGATCTTGTAAAAAATGGAGGTCGGGACGGCGCGGAGGACGAGCCTAGGGAAGGAAAAGTGCGAAGGAAGCACGGAGAAAAGTATAGCAGGGATCGAAGTAAAGGAAGGGACGGGGCAGGTAGCTGGAGAAAGCGACAAACGTACACAAGATCCGATGATTCGTAAATGGCATGAAGGGGGTCGAGTTATTCGTCTCCCACGACGGATCAAGAAAAGGAAAAGAGGGATAAAGGTTTGTTCTATGATACAATTCTTCTTGGGCGTATCACTCTCAGCCTAGAGCAATGACCAGCAAGCAAAAATAAAGTCTCCACAGTAAAAGAGAGGGAAATTGGCCAGGTGACCAGCATGATAAAAAGGGCGAAAAGTCACAAAAGAAAGGGGAACAAGGGAGCAATCGGTCACAATCCACTACGGTTTGGGAGAAGAACGGCGGACAACCACCAGCTGGTGTTCAAAAGGCAAAAACCAAAAAGAAAAGCCGGCTGCGGAGAAAAAGAATGGGTCACGGCAGATTAAAAGAAAAAAAGACGGACACGTAGAGCCGAAAACGGAAAAGACGACAACAAGGTGGAAAACGTGCGGAGGAAGATCCGAACTGGGAGTCCGAGCCAAAATGCGCAAGAACTAAAGGGAAAACACCAAACCAGAGAGTCAATCGGAGACGGGGGTACTAACGCAAGACATAAACCCTAGGGGTCTTTGGGGGGCTATTCTTACGTGAGACGGGGGAGAATATCAAAAAAAAACGCCAAATCAACCTAACTCAGACGCGAAAAAAAAGCTGCTCACGATCCATCCTATTATACCAGATAAGTGGGCGTTGGGAGGGGGAGTAAAAAATATACAAAACCCGGTTACTAGGCGAGCTCTGGCCCAAAAGAAAAAAAAGCGAAAAGGATTCAAACGTAACAGGGTTTTGGGTGTGCAGAAAGACAGCTTTAAAAAAGGTGTGAGGGGAGCACACCCGCAAAAATGCAGACCCGTAGAACGGCAAGCATGGAGTGAAGAATACTATGATCACATTGGGGGATCCAAAGAAGGGGCAGGAAAGAAAGAAAGAGAAAAACCTCGAAAAGGTCAAAGTGCGCGGACCGACTTTCTAGAGTCAAACAACAACAAGTATGAGAGAGCTATAGCGTAGTCCCGGAATCGACAGGGAGTGTTGGGAGCGTTCATTCACATTATGAAGGTCCCACAAGAGGATCACCCAAGGACCCGTTGCACTAGCAACCTTATTTACCTCCATTACTGCTCGTACAAGGGAAGGAGGAGAGTCTCAACGGAGGCTCGCAACCACGGAAAGGAAAACGGAAGGGGAAGGGGTAAAATCCAAAAACTCTCGAACGTGGGGAAAAAAAAATTAAAGAGCGGGTTTTTCGAAGCATTTTAAAAGAAACAACCAGGGTTTTCTAATGGTAACTATCTCCAAGAACAGAAGACCTGTGTATAAGTTCCTTTCGAGAAAAAAAGGACCAACGCGAAGCTGTCCTGGTAACGTGAGAGGGAGGGAGGTGGGGTGAAAAGTGACGTGAAAGTATGTCCTGTACGAATCGTCACAGCCCAACCTAAACGACGTTTGGGGGTCAGAGGAAAAGATCGGTAACAGGGGGGCTCAAGAACAGGGAGAGATGGGGGGGCGGGACGCGGTCGGCCCGTCGCACGGATTCTGACTCACAGGGAGCTAATAAACAGGCAAATTGGAGGATGGAGTGCGAAAGCCGGGGGGGGAGTTGGCGCGGTTAAGAGCTGGCAGGTCACGATTCCAGGGGTATGATACTTACGGCCGCTTTTCGGGGGGGGGGGGGACGTGTAACTGGGGTCAATCACGAATAGGGGACGGGAGGCATGGGGGTTCAAGACACGCGCTTACTGAACAAAAGACAGGGAGTGAAATGGACCCAAGCATCGAATGGTTTACTTGTTCGCTTGGGGCTGCAACCTGGGAGACATGCGATGTTAACTGGAAAAAGAAAAAGCAGACAAAGGAAAGGGTTAGTGAATGGCATGCTGTCAAAACAGTGGACAGGCTATTGCGGGGCCAGGGATTCAGCAGAGAAAATTTGGGGGGAAAAAGAAATCAATCGAGCAGTTCTCACGCAGGTGCAAGCTGAAGGAGAGCGAGACATAGACCGAGCATGCACCAGTGGTAGACACGACACCGAAGTACCAGGGGGGAAGAAACGAAGCCTTAAAAAAAATACCGGACGAAGACGCGCGAGTCAGACAGAAAGAAGAACAGTCGCGGAGGAGGACGAAAGGGAGGAATGGAGGACTCTGAGGAAAAGGCAATAAGCAGATCCGCATCCTGAAAAGAGATCGAAAATACGTATCGGCGCCGCCGACAAATAAAATAAATGTGCTAAAAAAATCAAAGAAAAAAAAAGAGCAAGAGAGGAATTCCAAAATGTAGATACTGGAAAAGGAGAAAAAAAAACGCGCCACCAAATTTGCAAATAAAAAGGGAAAGGGTCAACGGGGTAGCCGGTGGGTAACAGTCAAACGAATGTCCCAAACAATAAATCCCTAGTATGGAGCGGGGGGCAATACAAATGCCAAAAATAGCTACCTCGTGATTAAAAAGAAAGAGGCGTGGCCCGCGTTCAGATGGCAATCCACCTGACAGGGTCTAAAGCCGAAAAACCACTGACGAACGTTCCATTAAACTCGGTCCATGAAGGATTTTAACCAGCATATGGAAAGGGAAGTCCTTTTTACGGCAAAGAGAAGAAGGCCAGAGCGGCAAGGGGGACTCCGCTTACAAAGCTTGGCCGGGTGTAACCCAAAAAAAAAAAAAGGTGTGGCAGAAATAGGCATAGGGGAATATCCTGCAGGCCGGTTGCCAAAGACCAATCGGAAATCATAGGTGGGAAAACCGAAAAAGGGTTTAGGTTCACGACCGGGCGGCGGATGGAGCCGTCGAGGTGACTTTAGGTGGTAAAGTGGCAAAATGAGGGAAGGGACAAGCTTCACGTAAGAAAATAAGAGAAAAAAGGAAGTCTCGCGATCCTCGAGGGAAGGCCAGTAAAAAGAGGGTGCTTTTTCCGAAAGAATCTGACTTGGTAACAAAGGACGAAATTACAGGCGTAGCTCGCAAAGCAAGTATAAAGGAGCGCTATTCATTTCGACGGAGGACCCACTTTTGCATTCATAAAAAAAAAAAACACACTAACGGGCGAAAAGAAACGTAAATGGTTAGTAGGGGAGAAAAAAAGGACGAAGCAAAAAGCCTAGCAGACCAGCGTGAGGAACTGAAACTCACTAGGGGCGAAAGGCCGGGAACTGGAGGAAGGAGAAATACCGAAGCTGGAGCGCTAGGGACAACAGGTTCCGCTGACTAGCGTAGAAACTTGACAAGCTAGGAGTGCCAAAAGCGCATACTTATTAATGGGTTTCGGGGTCACGGAAAATTGAACCCGGGGCCCGAGGGACTCGTGGCATAACAACATTGGAAAAGATCAGAGTTCCCTCTGAAGAAGGCACGCTGGGAAAGGAGCTCCCCCGTAAGTGCAGATCTCTAACCTTCAGGACGTGAGGTGGCGATACGGTTTTCAAAGAGCGAGAGAGAGGCCAGATCCTAAACGCCGACAATAGAAAGTGGAAGAGGACCGACACGAGGTGCGAAGAGAAAGAAAGAATGTCACGCGAAGAGAGGAAGAGCAAATAAAGAGAAAGCGGACCAAAAAGGCTTCCCACCGGGATTCGGACGGAAGCCAGAGGAACGATTCTTCAGATCGATCATCGTCGATGGGATAAAGCAATCCTGGGACGTGCTAGACCAAATCTAGGGACGTCTGAAAACTAAGACGACGACATTGTTTGAGAGCGAGTCTGCCAGCCATAAGTTAACTGGAGTCACGCTAATTTCAAATCAGAGAAAGCTACAATAGGAAAATAAGGAAGGCAGCTCAAAAAAAAAGACCGACTTGACCAAATTACGACACGAAATAAACAATGAAGCAAATAGGTGAACTTCAAGAAAAGAGGATCACGCATCGAACTCCAACAACTAAGGAGGATAAGCAGATTTCGCAGGGGACAGAGGGGATTTCGGTTGCAGAGCACCAGATTGAAGGTTGCGCGATTGGTTGATAATGGGTAAGTCGGTGAAACACCCAGTAACCCTCCGATTGTTGGAAAGTGTGAACGGAGGGCATGTTCAATGGTCTCGTCATAAGTGAAAGATATGTTTCGTTTGTGGAAATCTAGAGAAAAAAAATTGGGAGCTAGTATGCAAAGAGCCTCAGTTGGTCCCGTAGAGGATAGGAAGGGATTTGCCTAAAATCGAAAAGCTCGGATCGTGAAGACGATCTAGGACCTCGATGGGGAGAATGGTGTTCTACACAGACAAGACGGATGCATGGAGGGGGCAAGAAAAGAGACTTGTGCTACCGGCGGAGCCTCTTCACAAGGAAGACGGAGAGAGCGATCGGGGGGGAAAGGCGAAGGCTCTAAGAAGGAAAATAACCATCAAAAAGGTGATAACAAAGTAGCCAGTCAGGACCCGGGGGGGGGAGGAGCTACAGGGGCGAGATGAAGAGCGAGTCAGCCGAGCTGCAAGTCGGAACTTAGGACAATAGGCAAGAGCTGGGCACAGGAATGGACCTGAAACCAAGAACTCATGGACGCGGGGGAGAATCCGCCGAGAAGAGAATTGGGGGCAAGCGACGCTCGGGCAGTAGACCTGGCGGTCAACGAATCAAGGGCAAAACAGGGGCAATGTGAAATGAGACATTCCGAAGCGAACGCAAGTCTTAGTACAGGCCGGGAAGACCTCGGTCGTTCTCGGACAGGAAATGCCAGAAAAATCCCTGGGGGGGGGTCGTCGGGAGAAATCGTCACGGGTTGTGAATGAATCTCCCCTGAGGACCATCCCATTGGCTGAAATCTTTTGCAGTCGACATACCATGAAGAACCCGCAAGGGCGAACGAGCGCCACTATAGATGCTCGTGAGCGATGGCGGCGAGAACGTGCGTGTGATTGAGATTTCGTGAACAGGCAAAGCTGCTAGCTGTCTGTTGAGAAATGATGAGCGGTGTCGTTCACACTGACGGATCGCCGGGAGACGCTGTTTCTCAGAGAGAATCAAGGAAGGGCAGATGGGAAGAGGGACGAACGTGGGGGGCACAGAAACAAACCTAATCAGTCAGGGAAGGACGACCGAGGGTGAAAGCAACAAGGGTGGGGGGATCACGGCCGTTCAACCCATCACGACGAGAGGGGGGCTGAAAAAGAAGGGATGCTCCGTCACTGAGCAAACAAGTGAGGTAAAAACGACGGGTCCCTTGCCTGGAAGAAGAACAAAAAGTGCGAGGGGAAGTTCCCTGGGGCCATTCCTTAAGAGGGAGCATATGACAATCAAGAAAAAAGAAGGATCTGGAAGCGTCGTTGGGAGAGTGAAAAGGGGTCAGTTGGACTTTAATCGAAGGGAAAGGACTCACGAGGATAGGAGAAAACGCTTGGTGGGAAATAATTAACAGGGTTGTAGTGGGAATTCGCTGGTCCTCACGGAGCTTTAAAACGGGGGAAAATGGACAAGTTACGCAAAAACGGGTGGATTAAGGGTAGTTCAGTGGGGAGAGCTCTCCTCAGGCCCGTATCTAAAACTCGGCCAACATCTAACTCGTAAAAGATGATGTCGGATAGGGGCTCATGGTTTGGGGTTGTGACGAAAAGGATAGGTATTGTCTTAGGCGAGAGCGGGCGAGAGTCTGGCTTTATCATAGTCAGTCGATGCTGGAGAGTGCTGTGGGAAAGTGCATAAAATTCATAACTTCGTCCCGCGCCGCGCACTTCGGAGTTAAGGAAAAGAGGAGGACGGTCCCCAGCCGTGCGGGAGGGTCAGGTTGTACTATTCGAAGCAGGTGAAAGGGAGAAGGTCTTTTCCGGTTAACGTGGCGGATTTGGAAGATCTACCCGAAACGAAGCGTGAGCCTGACGAAGTTGGGTAAGAGTGATCAAGGAGTTCTTGATCTTAAGAAACGGGCTCAGAACACTCAAACGGACCAGCAAGAATCAAATGGATACCACCGAGGGTGCGGACTTTGCAGGGATAAAAAATCGCATGACACGAGGCGAAAAGTCACACGACAAAGGAACAATGGAAGATTGCGACATAAATACGGGGGCTCAAGAGAGGTGAAACGCTCAAAGACATCTTGATGACCCACAAAACGAAAAAGACAAAAAACGCGGAAGCCGATAGGAAAAGAAATGGTACTGAAAGACAGCCAAAGCTCCAAGCGAGCCGAAAAGTATAAAAAACAAATCGTTGTCAAGGAGGCGAGAATGTGACCTATCAAAAGAAAGGCAACTGCTACCACGAAAAACATAGCGGTAGCCGAATCGGGGCTGCACAAAAAAAAAAAACGTAGGTTGGGGGTTGGAAGAGGAGGAAAGGAATCTGTGCAGAAACCCAAAGACCACAAGCTCTCCGCAGCGATCAAAAACGCTGGCTACATACCGTAAAGAAAAGGTAGATGAGGCAGCCTATAGGTATTAGGTGTGGCGGGGCCAAGACCGGAATAGCAAAAATTACAAAAATCTCCCGCAATAAACCCTCTTGCGCAAGGATGAAAAACGTCGGGGGTTTGGGGGGCTCCAGTAGGGGAGCAGAAGTGTGCACGATCCAAAACGGCGAGCAAAAAAACGAAGTAGTCCGGAAAGGGAATGGAGGAAGTGAAGAGCCTTCGATCAAAGGGGACACCTTGGTGAGCCAATTGGCAAGGGGGAAGAAGGTGAATGATGAGAACCTACAAGGACGCGTAGCTAATCAGAAACACAACGAAGAGGAGAAAAGCGGGGACGCGAATCGACCTTTGAGAGGTTGCAGCGGGGAGGATACATGGACGGACATCCGAACACGGAACCAAGTGACAAAAGTTACAACGAGGCGGAAAAACTTTAAGTTACCGTCAAAGGGAAGAGCCGCAAGGAAGCTGAGGACTAAGGGTGGGGACGCACAAATGGATCAAAGCCTTTTCAACCACAAAAAGTGGCGGAGGGTGGAAGAACTGGAGCAAGCGGGTTAGGAGGGCAAAATTTTTTGGTCATCACATGGGGGGAGAACTGGCCCTAAAACCAACAATAATAATCGGGAGGGGTTGATTGCCCACGAATGGCAGGAACCAAATCTCTGGTAAACGAGGCGTGGAACTTTGGTTTATGGTGGAAAGAAAGGATTCCAGGTAAAAACTCCGTACGAAACAACAGACGAAAGTTTAGCGGAGCCTAAAAGACGCTATCCTGGTGAATGTCGCACGGGGATAGGGCCTTGCGAAAGTTGAAAAGGGCGGAAGAAAACAGTCCGGATAGAAATACTGAACCGCAACATTGGTTCTTAAGGGACGTGGTCGGGACAATCAGGACGGGGCGAAAAATTTTGAGCTTTGGGTAATCGAGGGAAGCCAATATTTATTTGAACTTACTAAACGCCGACATTAGTGGGGAGTGGATGCCTGGTTCATACAAATCGGATGGCATGGGGTTGCGGTAAACGAAAAAGGAGCAACAAAACAAGCGATTGGATGATAACGCAACTAAACTTTGTCGCGTTGGGGGGGACTTTGAAGAAGGGATGCGATGAGGAGGAATACCAGACGCAGAGAGGGTGAGACATTATGAATGGGGAGGGGGAAGAGAGGGCCACTGCTTGGGGCGGAGAACGTGTGGCAATAAAAGACTTTTGCATAAAAAACAAACAGATCGATCAAGCTCGAGGGTAAAGTAAGAGACGACAGTAGGAAACCAACAATGGAGCCACGTGAAACCGCCGAAAGGAAGACCGTTCCCAGCCGTGCGGTCTCTTAACAAAAGAAAAGCACGTCTGTAGGTCGAAGTCAACGACTAAACAGACAGTCAGCGGCGAACAATACGCGAAGGAATTGGACACGACTAGGGAAGAAAAAAGACGCCATCACACCACATCCCTAAAGAGAGCAGTAAATAAGAACCAGACTGAGGAAGCTCGCCGCCGACCGAAAAACGGGAGATACTTTAACGAACCACCAAAAAAGGAACGAAGAACAGTAAGAGACCTCGGAGGGGGCAAAGTAATAACAAGAGGGGAGAAAGCGCACCACCAGCTTTCACGAGACTAGTATAGGGAAAACGCTTTATAAATGCAAACACCAAACCACCGTGTAAACACGGTCGAGGACATCGGAATGGGGAAAACAAAAGGCGGAGACGCCCACAAAACACGTGAGCGAGCAGATCGTCTTGGGAAAGATGGGACTCCCTGACATTCTAACTTCAGCTCAACTTGGAAAGCCTGGGGGTCAAATATGAATTCTGAGTCTTCGTACCAGGAAGGAGGGGCTGATCATAGCGGCAAGACAGCACCCGTTTAAAAGAACGCTCTCGGGGCGAGGTCCTAAAGAAAGACTCCAAATACGACTTCCGTAGGGGGGAAGAAATATAAATCGGAAATCCGGCCTTTTGGTAAAAAAGACCAAGAATCGTAACTCTGGAGAACGGCACAAGGGAAAACAAAAAAGAAATGGGAGTTCACATGAAGGGCGCAAGGATTAAATGACTTAAAGGGGGTAAGGTGGCAACGCGGGCAATGGACTTCAACTTAAATGAGCTCAAAGGGGGGGTTGGGCCTTCCTAATAGGATAGGGTTAGGAGGAAGGCGTCGACTAATATCGGTTAAATTAGCATTATGGTGGCTCCCCTGGAAACTTCGAGAAAGCTGACATCTTAGGGGGAGAGAGGAGACCAATTGAGTTTCGCAATTAAATGTCCGAAAACGAGAGAATGCAACGTAGTTTGGCGGAAAAGGAGGCACCAAGAACGGGCATCAAAAGACGGGTTCCTTAACACTGTAGACTTGAAAAAGGATAACGCCAAAGTACCCCGCCCCGAAATCAAAAACCTTTGGGGAAACAGACAATCTGGTTCTAAGGACAGAATGATCAAAGCATCATTCCCAGGGATTGAGCACGGCCGCCAGGAAGCGAAAACGTAGGGATATACGAAAGGAACGAGAGCACCGCATCAGGGAAAGGCGTTCCCTGGGCCACAGAGGAAGGTGGCCTTCAGCAAAGAAGTGAGAGAAGAGATAGGAAAGACTGCTCCCGAAGTAAGAACTCAAAATCCTGGGAAGCAGGATGACTACAATAGGTATCTCCGAGCTGTGTATGTTAACGAACCATAGAACGAGCTCTGAAAAAAAGAGCGAGGCAAGCGACATCTATTCCGTGGGGGATAGCCACACGGAGTAGCGGAAAGAAAGGGAGGGGGAACCCTACCAATTTCCGAGCTCACCGGAAAACGATGGTTCAACAAATTCGGTAAGGATTACGAGGAGGGGCGAATATTGAAGGAATGGAAAAATGCGAAAGTCTATCAGTCTAGGTGCGGAAAAGACGGAGGAAAAAGCCGATGCGAAGGACAAAATCGAGGGAGACTGAGGAACGAGAGGGACGACTAAATCATGGTTCCAGATGTGTCACAATCACCGAAACAGTACGGTCACTCGGGAGTACGAGACGGGGGGGGGGGAAAAATTAGAGACAGAACTCAAGCTGGTGGACAGAGCGGGCAAGGAGCATATAAAAAAATGAATCGGGGGATAACTTGAAAAAAAAGTACTCAAAAAAGAAATCACACAAGATGGAAAGAGAGCGCCCTCGATGCACCACTGCGCCGAGCTCGAGAAGCAAAAAAAAGGGAGGAGATGAAAGAGGAGAAGCAGGGGGCATGCGGGGGGGCGGCGTTTCAGAGCCAGATGAGAGGGTTGCAGTGCGAGGGGTTAAAGGGTAATTAGGGACCCGACAAGGGATATCAGACGCACTTTGTTAAAAGTGGGAGAAGGGAAGAAGATGCATGCTGGGGTCGGCGCGGGATCAAGCAAGTGAAGAACGAAGCGGGAGAGTTTTTCTGATCCTGAAACAACTGAGTCGTGGCCTAGGGCAGAGCCTCATGTGGGAATTAGCACAGGGCGGCTTCGAAGGATTGCGAAAGTCGAAACTCGATAGGCAATCTTACAGGAGGACTCAAGGACAGTGAACGAAAGTTTGGAGGGAAAAGGGGTATGTGGAAACCGAACGGATCGGCGAGGTCGCTACGTCACCAATCAGAATGGGTTCGTACGCAAGAGGGGCGGGGGAGAACTCTGGAAAGGAAGACTGTCTAGAGAGCGATGGGGACAGAGCTCGCTATAAGAACCTCAACCTAAAAGGTAAGACATGAAGTATCAAAAACTGCTTCTATACATCCTTGGAGCATAGGCCCTCCGAGATCACTCAAAGGGTTGCTAAACCAACGAGGACATCCTGGAACTTACATAAAAAAAATCTTTTACGACACTCTCCAGTATTCAAAAGCTACTCTCGTAGAGACATGGTCGCGGCTATGCAGGGGGGAAGAAGAGGGAAAGTGAGCTGAGCACCCTGACTGGAAAAAGGAAAAGAAAGGATTCAGGAAGAATCCAGGGCACAAGGACCGGACGTATCGATCAAAAAATCCGGGAGGTCCAGTCGGGTGAAGTCGGGGGGGTCTGCTTCAAGCCGTTGGGGAAGCGCGACATGAATGCAAAAACCAGGGGGCGACGTCGGTGAGCGACGAGCGACAAGAGGTAAGGACGATCATATTAAAAACTATTTAGTCCGAAACACCGAACCAGCTGGAAGAGCGGGAGGAACCAGAGAAAAGGACGCCGAGAAGGTAGGCGACAGGAATTTGAGTACGGACAGAATCTTAAAAAAGGAAAGATCCCCTTCACAATGAAGCCTAACCGAAGACCAGAACCGGAAAGGGGGAACTCAACAACTTTGATGGGGGCTCACGCATTCAAAACCCAGGAGAGAAGGTCTAAAAGGGAAGCAGAGGCGATGCGATCGTGCAATGAAAGAAGGGAGGACGGGTAGCGGAGTCAAGGCAATAGCCGACACCTCGCCGATCTCACCGGGAAGACGTGTACTTAGGGGAAAAGAACAATTGATGCTTATGTAAATCAATGGACGAAAAGAACCTGAAAGGAGTCATGGAGCAGGGGTGTTAGAATGTAAGGTGACTTGACCAAATCAGGAAACGGTAAGCAAATTCTGATCCGAGGTGCGGACGAGTCATGGAACATTTGGGGAGGGGGGGAAATTCGATGGGACTCGGCGGAGGCTGGGTATACTTTGGTGTTTAAACTAAGCGCTACTAAAAGACGGGGTGCCCTAGAAGTGGTCTCGGAGAGGGGTGGGGAGAGATTGGACAGAATTCCCGGCGAAATCGAAAACTTCAAAAAGCGCGCCTATCGGGGAAGGGGCGTCATTTGTGGTGGGGGTTCGCAGGGAAAACTACTTCGTTGGGCAAGGGGGAAGAGAGCTTCAAGATCGTCTGGGAAAGGGGCTCAATCGGCGAAGGGGAGGGGAATGAGGGCCAGTCTGCGGGGTCAAGGAAATTCCGATATGACGGAATTGGGAACGGGAGCACGGAGTTGAGGAGGAAAATCCTAAAATCAGAAACGTGCTCCGTGGACTTAAGAGAAGCAGTGACCGCTACTTCGGGTCAAAGTGCTACACGTTGGGACGCAGAAAAGGTCGAAAGGGGGGGGAGGGGGAAAACGTCGCTCTACAGCCGGAAAACTAAGAGGGGGGCTGAGGAGGGTTGGGGGGTCTTAAGACCGGCTGAACTAAAGAGTCACAAATAGCAGTGGGCAGGGGGGGGGGGGACAAAATCAATCCAATTAGTAAATTCACCAAAAAGTCAGGCTGGGAGGAGGAAGGTCAAGGGTTAATGGCTGGGGAACGGGCGAAAGAAAAAAACGGACAAGGTAGCGGCATACTCCACATCGGGGGTTAGAACGAAAGCGTGACGGGGAAAAGCCAATGAACACGAGGTGAAACGGGGGTGAAAAAAAAAAAGAAAGCCAAAACGCAGCGGCGTAAGCAAAGCCCTGGAAGAAGACAGACAAGATAAAGCCGCCAAATCTCGGAACACATGCGACCGCAACACAAGTGTAAGTTAAGTCAGGAGAAGAACGGATTCGAAAGCCAAGATGATGAAAGACGAGGCCGCTACCACGCCACAACATGAAGGGGAGGCATGAACGAAAGCGGCAGCAGCCAAAACGTCAGTAGGGGGGCGTGTAAGTACGTGAAGGAATACTTTATAACGATAAAACCCAGAAACACGCAAACATGAAATCAAAAAGCGAACGTGGGCTCAAGGGCAAGCGGATCGATCGGAACTAACTTAAGAAAATCAAGGTATTCTTTGGGCTGGGGGCTTGAGGGCCAACATCAAAAAAAAAGGTGACTAGCCTGAAAAAAAATGAACGAAAAGCCAAATGAAGCAAAGATTCACTCTAACTGGCTGTGTGGGGGAACGTGACGGGCCGCTTTCCAGTGGGTCGAATCAAAAAGCAAACTGCAAAAAAACGTAGTCGGTCAAAGGAGGGAAAAAGTGCTTAAGCGCGGGGAAAGGTCAAGGGTAAAAGTGGGGAACAGCGAGTGTGCACCTTACATGGGAAAAAAAGAAAAGCCGAGCAAAACGTCGTAAGCGGCGCGGGCACAAAAAAAAAAACACTTGGATCTCATCAAAACAGAGGGAGAGAGAGATCGTCGACGCCGACCGTGAGATGGTGTGCCTCGGCGGGAATGACAAGGAAAAAAACGGCACACATCGCCTGCTGAGAACCAGAAAAGGGTACATAAAAGAACAGGACATTCTTACCTCAAACGGGGCTCCATACTTCGGAGGAGCAATCGAAAAGGGTGATTCAAAACAACTTAAAGAAGAAGGTAAGGCCTGCACAACAAAAAAAGCCTGTTTCCTGGGGGTAAATCGGGCGTAAAGGGAAGGGATTGGGAGGAAGAAGGGCGGGTGAAAGCAAAACGGGGGGGGGGGCGAGTGTCACCCACCACAACAAAGAAACAGAAGGGAGGGTAAAGGAAATGCGAACCGGAAAAAAGGGGTGCAGAGCCAGCGATGAGACGGTAGTTAGCGGAGTGGCTGGGGACGCTTGTTTAGCGTGAGAAAAAGTATCAAACGCCTCAGTAAAGCCCAAAAAGAAAAAACGTGGTGGGACTGGGACGGCGCTATGAGGAAAGGAATCGGCTGTCCAGGTGGACTCGGAAGGTGTCAGAGGGGGGGTACGGCGGACTCACAGGTAGGAAGCTAATAGGAAAAACTCAAAGTGACGGTGTGCCACGCCAGGAGAGAGTTTGTTTGGGGGCTTGGAAAAGAGGGGGGGGGGAAGTTGAACATTGATTCCGGTGTGCGCTTACCCGACGTAGGTGTAGGGGGTTGCCTGGGGTACAAAAGAGCAGAAGGATGGGGGGCGGGCCGTCAAAAGGATTTCGAGAAACACCGCCGGATAAAAAGCAATCAGGTTCATGAAGGCGTGACCTGGTTCAGGGAAGACCTGGGATCATGGCATGAAATTAAGGGGAAGGCGCGCCCGAAACGAGGGTGGAGAAAAATGAGATTGCATGGGTGCTTGCGTATCTAAAAACTGAGGGGGAGATTAGCAAAGAGAATGGGGAAGGAACGAAAAAACATCTCCCCGGCTCAAGAGAGAGGCACGCGTAGAGAGACGAACAAGAAGAGCCGAGCCCTGCGCAATGTATCAGGGAATCCGTTCAGTGACTTGAATTAAACAACGAAAAACCGGAATCTCACGGTCTGGCGGAGGAAAGGAAAGACCTAGAGAAGTGCGGCTGAACATGACGAAAGGAAAGAGGGAAGGACGCTAGAAGCCCAACGCCATATCCAATCGCAAGGAAACGAGGCATTAAGCCCACATACGACGGGGAAGATCTCAAGAATCCAGAACAGAGCGGGCTACGACCAAAAGAAGTGTGCGAAGGAACCGAACTCATAACTAAGACCGTAAGATGGAGAGCCATAAGCGTTTAAATGAACGATGTAGTTGAAAAAGAAGATGCCCCCAAGGCTCGAGTACAGACGTAATCCGGCAAAAACGAGGGTAAGACTTAACGCGAGAAAGGGTTCCCCATCACCGTGGAAACAACTCCGGAGAGGAGGTCTAGGACGACAAGAAATGAATAAACAAAACCAACGGATTCCAGCAGCAGACCGTGTTACGGTGCACGATATGTCAAGTAACAAAAAGGCCTATCAAGAAAATCCACTGACGCCTGGTTGACATTATCATTCTGAACCATGAAGGTTGGCGAAAAACAAAAGAGAACCTCACGGGCAACCTCCTTCAACCTGTTTTTTGGTCAAAGGAAAAAAGAACGCTCGGAGAGGGGGGGGCTCGCGCAGTACTAAAAGGACATAAGGATGGGGGCCCGTGGACAGATAGCATCTAAAAGAACGGCTGCCTGGGGGACAAGAAGGGCAAAAGCAAAGATCTGAGAGTCTATGGTAGGAAAGGTCCTTGAAGAAAAGAAAAAGTTGAGGGTTCCCCATCAGTTTCGGTGAAGCCTTAGATACTGCAGGAGCACAATGCGGGCAATGGAAAAGATTCTCAAACGTAGAAAAATCTCAAAGACAGGCCTGCTATCGGCGAGGCGACACGTCGGGAACACATGAGGTGGAGGGGCACGAAATGAGGGTCAAGAGGAGACCTCATGACGAAGAATTCCAACCAACGGGCGGGTGTCGCGAGGACTCCAATGTATAGACACGGGTGGGAAGAATCTTCATTTGGGGAAGAAAACACACGTATTTGAAGTCAAGGAGCGGCACCCAAGAACGGTCTCCACTCAAAGGTCAAGAACCCAGGAATTCTGATAAAAAGGGTCAAAAAAAATAAAACGTGTCCTTCACAAAAAAAAAAGCAAAGGGGGACAAAGCCTCTGGGGGAACGAAGCTTCCTGTGAACGAAAGGGACGGCCTGGCGACAATGATCAGAAAGAAAAGTCCGAAAATATCGTAGCAAAAAGAAAAATCGGAAAAACCGGAAGAGCACCGGATCAGGAGATTTTCGGGGAATGTACCGGAAACGAAAGGTGAACGTCCAAACCCTTTGGGATGGTGGCCACGGGAACATTCAGCGCGGAAATAAAACAAAACTCAATCATGGGCGAACAATTCGAAAAAAAACATGAAAAACAGTACTTGAGTCGGGCAAGATACGCTTAGCTTGCCATATATCTTCAACCACACACACACCACCCGAAAGGACAAACTTCCTGGCCCAAAAGCAGTCGCGACAATTGGGAGATGGGTAGGAGACACATTCAGAGATAAGAGAGAACCGAAAAAAACACAGGCTGTCCAAAAATCGCTAGGAAGGAGTCCGCGACGTCAAAGATTGCGGCCACTATCGAAAGTAGGGAGGAAATCGCTAAGCGACGTGCTAAAGTACAACCTGCAGGGGTGCGAGAGAAAACAACTCAAAGTGGTGAGAATCACAAGATCAAGCGGGAAAAAAATATAAAGAAAAACACACACGTGGATGTCAACGCTCCAAGAAACAATTGAAGGTGGGGTGTTTTCTGAATAAAAGGCGGTGTCGAGAAAATGTGGACGAATGCAAGAGGGGCATCCATGCTCAACGGGAAAAAAGCGCCCAGCTGTCGAACTCATGTCCAGCAATGGGGAGCCAAAAAAAAGGACTGGGGGGGGAAAAATTAACGAAAGTAAGTCAACCAACAAATAGGGAGAACGAACGAACCGAGGCAAAAGCGCCGATCGAAACCCACCTGAAGCCGATAGCTAGAACACAACCGGAAGGGGGAGGAAGAGAATATCGGCGATGCCAAACGAGGGCGTGGAAAGTCGCAAAAAAGAAAAGGGAGGGTGGCGATTGTTGGTAATGGACAAGTAGGTACCTTCAGGATGCAACTAAGGGCCAGTTTGTGAAAACTAGTGATCTCAGCTGAAGAGGAGAGGGCATATAAGACACGAAGGTAATCATGTTTTCGGAGTGTGGATAGCGGAACATCGTAACGCCTCCAAAGGTTAATGAAGATCAAGAGGGGTGTGTCCCCTGCCAAAAGGAGGATTAGAGCTGAAAACGTAAAGAATCGACAAAGGCCGAAAGTTAAAAACGATAGAGTCCGCTCGATTTGGGGGGGGGGGGGGGGGACAAGGCAATTTTTTGAAAAGGCAGGGAGAAAGAGCGGAAGGCAGGAAGGGGGTAAAAGAAAAATTGGGTTCGCTACAGCAGGAAAACGAGGGGCCCTCTCCAAATAAGGTAGCAGGGAAGCGCATAGGTGAAGAAATATAAGAGCATAGACCGACCTCAACCAGAAGAGAAGCATAAAGGAATGAACCGGAGGAAAAAAGGGATAAGTCGATGCTTGAAGGGTACGAATATCTACGAAAATGAAAGGAGTAGTT
>Ga0179593_1814702_pt1 | contig 20122 bp, 18 predicted proteins | sample CZODoug2_1_08_16_FD_185931 | JGI IMG/M metagenome (GOLD analysis project Ga0179593, IMG submission 185931) | Vadose zone soil fungal communities from Angelo Coast Range Reserve, California, USA - CZODoug2_1_08_16fungal (PacBio error correction) | ecosystem: Environmental > Terrestrial > Soil >...
AAGACGTCGCGAATCCCGGGTGTGCCCCTTGTCCGGGCCCTCGTGCAAAAAAGGGAAAAAAAAAAAAGAGGGACAGTAACTGCACCAAAACGCTCCTCGCGAAGAAAAGGGGAGGGGAAAAGGTAACGCCGTTCTGAAAGAAGGAATGGTCGGCGTGATTCTCTTCAATCGGAGCTAGAACCGCGTGCTGCTCGTTTTAATGCCTTCTGTGTACTCAAGACGGCCTCCTTACTCCGCCGGGTAGAAAGAAGCAGAAGAAAACTTCGTGGTCAGAAACACCCGGATACCTGGTCCGCCGAAGCCGGAAAAAAAGGTGTCAATCGCCGCGCGATCGATGTTGCCAGCAAAAAAAGAGGACCGCGTCCAGATCCTCACGGAAACAACTGGGCCATGACCTCATCCCGATGGGCGAAGGAGAAGGACGCGCCAGCAGTCGGAAGTGGGGGACCACGCCAGTTGAACCAAAAGCCGACGCTCGCGCGCCGCCATCAGAAAAGAACGAACCGGACGGTCCGAGGGAAAGGAACCAAAGGGAGGAAGAAAATGCAAGCGGGCGTCATGCGCCGTGCGGGGGCTTTTCTTCCATCGCGCTCTACTCCTCGAAAAAACATGCCTCGTAAAAGGGGGGAGGGAGCGATGGTGTTTGCGAGCCCTAATGTGAGGGAAGAAATCGCTCCAGGCGTGGGTCAGTCACAATCCTGCATATCCGCGTACCACGGCTAATTTCGTCTGCGGCGCGGGGAAATCCTGGGGATGATGAGCGAAACGGCTCTTCTGCTGTTCTTGCGGAGAAAATCACTCTTTGTGGATTCGAAGAGGGGGGTAAGACCATCGACTGCAGAAGAGGAAGAAAGTTCCAGTAATTCCTTCCGGAGGAAAAAAAAGTTGCAGGAGGGTACGATCCTGCCTTAGCGAGTCCCGTTCGTAATATGAAGGCTTCGTCAACGCCATCTTTGGACGCTCCCTGCAGAGAGAATCTGCAAAGAAAAGGGAAGGTGTCCATTATCCTTATTAGGGAGAAAACATCCACGTGGGGATCCTGGCCCTTCGAGAGCTCGCAAGTTCCGATCGAGGGGGAGACGGATGTCCTCCGCAGAAAAACCCTGGGAGCGCAGGAAATTTGCCGGTCGCTCATAAGACCTAGTACTTCCTCCCCAAAAGAGAGCATCGATGGCGGCAGGGAAAGTGGAACAAAAAGGGGGGTGCACGGTGACCCAAAGTCGTCTCGGCGGGAAAGAAAGCCGCTTTTCTCGAACTCTCGCTGGTCAGAGCCCTCCGGGACAGAGATGGTCGATAGAAGAGAAGTCCTGCCAAAGACAGTTTCCTCGATGACACAGATAATCGTTGTACTAGAGAGCGCTTCCCTGGGTCTGTGCGGGAAGGGGGGGCAGTCTCGGGCCCACCCTGCGCCAGGCGGCACCCGGTCCCCTGGAAAAAGATCCACATCTTCTGTAAAAGGGCGGAAAAGGCCTGCGTATCCAAAAACTGAAACAGAGAGTGCCAGGAAGGGTTGACCGAATCGCCTTCCAAAGTCACCTTCAAGGGAGAAGAAAACAGTAGTTTGGGGGATAAAGAGAAGTCGACACAAGCTCCGCAAAGAGAATCATTTATCCTCTAAAGACTCCTCCTGACATGCAGGGGTTGTCGGGGGGGAGGCGAGAGGAAGGGGTTGACGGGGGAGGAAAAACCAAACCATTTGAGCAGGCCTGAGTACGAAAAAGAAACCCCGAGGGAAAGACCTAGTGCTGCTAATTGATAGGGACCCCCGTGGCCTGTCCAGTCAGCGACGGAGCAGGGTCGGTGAAACAGGAGTAAGTCAGAGAGAGTCGTCTCTCTCGAAGAGTCCATCCAGCCCCCTCCGGGCGTCGAGAGGAGGAAAGGAACTTCCTCTGAAAAGAAGAGAAGACCGATCGCTGCGAGGAGAATTACCCTAGTAGAAAAGAGGAAAGGACTGGCAGGTTGGCATTCTACATGACCCTCATAAGTGTACCACTCTTACAGGGGAAAAAAAAAGGGGAAAAGAAGGGGAGCCTGGAAGATCTAGAGAAACACAAAACGAGGAGGAGGACAAGGAGAAGGAGGAAAGTATTGAAGGAGAACATGTGAAGAGGGGAACTTCTTAGTTCTTTTTTCAAGCAAAGGGATGAAAAAGAAAGGATAAATTCCCGTTCGACGAGAAGGGGGGTAACGCGAAAGGGAGGAGAATGGTCCGGAGTGCAGATGAAGGGAACTTCTTCTCTACGGCCCGTAAAAAAAAAAAAAAAAAAAAAAAAAAAAAGGGAAGAAAAGGGAAGTGGGGGAGGGGGGGAGCCCGCCAACATCACCCTCTTAGAGAAAAACGACTTTACTCATCGGTTCCGACCAAAAGGAAAAGGATGTTGGAGGGGAAGGGGAGACAAATTTTGTGGAAGAAAAGCTACCTTCGCCCGAGACTGTTCCGTCTGTTAAAAAGAAGGGGGCTTCCACCTGTTGAAAAGGGGGGAGAAGAAACCCCTTCCTCAGCGGAAAAAGGAAAGGAACATTTCGAAAGATGTCCGTCTTTCTGGCCACGTGAGAGTCCTATTTCTCGGCAGAGGGGAAATTGCGGAGCAGGGGAAAAAGGGATAGGGAGTGAGTAGGTGTCAGTGATAGGGGAAGGGGGGGGGGACAGGGCGGGAGGGAACTTTTCCAATGCCTGAAAATTTTCATGTTGGGAAAAGACCGTTTCAGCGGACGCAAAGAGGTGATCGGAGGGGGGGGAATAGGGTGTGGCGGGAAAGGTGTCCCGCCGAGGGCCCCTATTCGCGGAAAGACGAGAGGGGGAACGCACCTCCCGGACGCGGAAAAAATAGAGGAAAAAGAAGAAAGGGAAATGGTATTGAAAGGAGGACCTTTCCTATCAGGGACGTATACTTAAGTAGAAAAAAGGGAGACTCCTTCTCACGGGGGAAAACTGCCAAAAAGGAGAGGTCTAGAAAAGGGGTCTGTATTCTTTGACGCTCATCTTTTTGTCAGAATAGGAGGTGCCCCTTAAAAGGAAACGCCGGGGAGATGCTTGGTCTTTTGAAAGTAATCTGTATATGAAAAAAAGAGGGAAACGCCTCGGACTGGGGCAAGGTTTCCTTTCGAGGGCTCTTCCTTAGGAAGAGGAAGGCTATCTCTCCTGCGGCCGCTCTCAAGGGGCAGAATCTCTACTACGAGAGATGGGATATACAAGGTCGGAGAAAGGGCCTTCGTAGGACACCTTTGTCTGTTACGAAAAAAGAACTCTCGGGGAGGGGAGAAGGAGTCCTCCTTCCGGAGGCTCGCTAGGAGTCCTTCCAATTTGGGAATCCTTCATTCCTTCTTTAATCAAAAAGGGGGGGGAAGTCTCTGTTGGCGGAAGAGGTGGCTGCTCTACTCCAACAAAAAAGGTCGGGGGGGAAAAGGGAAGCCTACCTCCTCCGAGTCCGGGAAAATCAACTTGTAAAAAAGGGGGGAAAAATCGACGCGCCGTAAGAAGGTACGCGGCTATTAATGCCTGAGGTGGAAAAGAAGAACCAGTATCTGGGAGAGGGGGGGCGCCCCTCTTTATAAGAATCTCCCTACTTTTGAAGAAGGGCTCATATCAGAAGGGGAGGAAGGTCGATCCGACGACTGGCCGATAACTCCTTCCAAGACCGCAAGAGGAACAATGTTCCCTTTCATTCACAGAGGTTTAAGGAAGGAAGGGAGTTTTTTTGTTCCCCAACAGAAAAACGGGTTTTTTTGAAGGGCGCAGGACCAGTTTGCGGAGAAGGACGGCTGGCTTTTTCAACTTTCGATGCCTTATTTGAAGCTCGATCCTCGGTTACCTCTCAGAGGAGGGGAGGGGAAAGACGTATTTCCTTGAGGAGATGGAAAAGCACAGGGGGCCCGGGCCTTGGAGAGGAGGTCCCTAAAAAGCCGTCCTACAAAGGATTATTCGTACTTTCCAATGACCTCCAGGCAGAAAGGGGGGAAGTCTTCTTACCGACGGAAGGTGCGAAAAGCGGTTACGGAGGGAGGCCTGCCCTCTGAGTAAAAAAAGCGTTTCCTATCTTCCTATGCTGTGGAGGAGAATGAAACTATCACTCACGCCGACTAGAAGATTAGGGAAAAAAAAAAAAAAATTAAAGGGTCGTTACCTATTCTCCTACAAGAAGGGGATCAAAGTTATTAGCTGTGGTTTCAAGAAGAGCTAACGGGGAACTACTGACTTGGTCATGAAAGGGCCCCCAAGGGCTGCTTAAGAAGGAAAGCCTTAGAAATCTCTCTCAACAACACAAAGGTCTATCCTTTATTCTACTAATAACTTGAAAAGGGAAAACCCTTCCCTTTCTAGCAAACCTGTCTTAGGAAGCAACACCACGATCCCTCCCTTTATCAAGGGAGGGAATGGGGCCTAAAAGTTACTTCGAATAGGGGAAAGAAATGGTCTCTTTATTATAGTAAAAACAGCATTCTTCCTCTCTTACAGAGGAATGCTTTTACCCGGCGGCAGGGAAGAAGAAGGGACTCCGCCGGTATCACAGGCAGGAGAAAAAAAAACCATCTCTGAAGGAAGGGAACGGACTACCCTGGTCCTCCTAGAAGAACGTTTCGTCCTCAAGAAGGGGACCTCTATCTCAGGCCTGCGGTCCCTGCTCAGAAAGAGGGGGTAAACAGAATCCGAAGAAAAAAAAATAAGAACCTCTTCCTCTTCTAGGTAACCGATGAAAATGTTCAAATCCGTGCATCCTTCCAGTTGGAGAAAAGAGGGCCGCCATATTGTTGCACGAGGGGAAAGAAAAAACGGGAAGTCTCGAGGCCAATGGAACAGAAGAACAGCAAGAGAGTATTCCTTCCCGTCCCGGGGAAAGTCTTCTTGCGTTCCTTGAAAGAGATCCTCTTTCCCGTCTGATCTTCAAAGAGGGGAAAGGGAACAGTGAGGGGGAGTGTGGGACGGAACTAGTTTCGCTAACTACAGGGTCATGTGCTGTTTCCAAAGGAAAAAGGGAACACTTCGAATTGAGGGAGGGAAAAGCATAGGGGTCACTTTTATTATGAGAGAAAAACAGCCTCGAGGGGGAGGAATATGACCGACCCTCTTTTTTGATTCGAGCAGGCCTCACCATCGAAGAAAGGGAGGATCGGTTTCAAGGAAGGGGAAAAGGGCCGGAAGGTGCCGCCAGGGACCAGGATGTCTAGCCGAGATTCGGCCGTATTCAAAAGGGGGACCGTTGCGTAGGAATTCGGGTTGTCTCGGAGGTTTCCCCGACCACTTTTAAAAGGAAAAGAAGTCGCTCTCTCTGCAGCCGGAAGAAAGGAGCTCTTCTTCTCGATAGAAAAGGGGAGGTAGACTAGGGAGGAGAGCTCTCAAGGAGAGACCCCTCCGAAAAAGAACCACGATCCGTCCACCTGATGCGTCATTCCGAGGAGTTATCTCATCTGACCTAGGGAAAAAAGCTTTCCACCGCAGAGGGAATTAAAAGGAAAGCTGTCACGGGGCACCGGGGAAAAAGATGTTCACGTTGAAAAGGAATCTCTGTCGTAACGACTCCAAGAAAAAAACATCTCTCTTTACAGGGGCCGCCCTCGGAGAGGGGGAAGGGAGAAGTAAAGCCTTCCGGAAAAGAGGAGCTCGTCCAGGTCCTCGATTGGAAAACCTTTGTACTGAAAAGGGCTTTGCGGGCGAGAAGGAAGAATCGGGGGCAACCAGAAAGCGAAAAGAAAACTGTCCCGCCCAAGCCGATTCCCCACGGGGGAAAATGTACGCGGCATAAAAAAATGGAGAGAGTTCCGTCCCCTTTAAATCAGCTCTGCCCATGTCGCCGGAAGGAAAAAAAAAAAACTTCACCGACTCCCGGAAGAAGCGAATTCGACAAAACAGACTCCTCTAACGAGGAAGAGGTAGGAAGCTCCAGGGAAGGGCCCGCCGCCTTACAGCAGAGGACTTGGCCCGCTAGTATGGGGAAAAGAAAAAACGTTCAGACAGTGGAGCCGCCGGGGATGGAGGGGGTCAACCAGGAAAAAAGGTTGCGGCGAATGGATCTTTTCTAGGGCAGCCACTTCAGCAGAAAGGAGGTCGTTTCAACCCAGAGGAGGGAAAGAACTCGGCGGCTCTCGAAAAGGAGGGCTCCCTCCAGCCCCCCTCAGAGGGGGGGAGTCTACAATGAACGTGATATGAAGGAAAATGAAGACTGACCGAAAGGAAAGAGATGACTACCTTACAAAGGGAAACACTCATCCCTTGAGGGGGTGAAAGGGCTTGCCACCTCTCCTCAGAAGTGAAAGAAGGAGTCCTCCCGGTTTGAAAAAAACGAGGGAGAGTTTAAGATATATCGAGAAAAAAACAACGAAAGAAGATATACTTCCCCAAAAGGGGCAACCTTTATAAACCATTAAAAGGACCTTTCTTGATGGGACAAGCCCGCGAGGACATGGGGCCACCTTCCAGGGACTCGAATGTTAATTATTAAGCATGAAGAAAAGGATGGTCCTTATCATATGAAGGGGGAAGGTGGGGGGAACGGTAGTCTCGACGCCCGAGGGGGGGGCGGGCTGGGAGAAAGAACATCACCCTTAGGAGGAGGACTCTTACTGTATTCATGGGAAAAGAACTGCTCCGTCGCTTAAGGAGGAAAAAAAAAAAACTATACATGCGGGCAAAAGGCGCAGACATCTCGTTAGAAAAAGCGAATCCGGCTGCTCAACTGGAAAAAAAAGCAACCCCTTCCTCTCTCCAAGGAAAAGGGGGGAGTCCGTCTTTCTGGCACCGGTAGAGCATTAGGGAAAGGTTACGAGTTCGCTGCTCGGGGTGTCGACTTCGAGGAGCAAGAACCGGTTCTAGAGGAAAAAGGGGGAAGGTCGACAGTTCCGTCGAGGAAAGGACGGCATTCTAGTCGAAGTTTATTCCGGGACGTTTCAGGCCTCCAAGGAAAAGGTGTATCTGTGTCCCTTTAACTCGGGGAAGGAAGGGCTTTCCGCCTAGGAGAAAAAGAAAGCGCCCTCACAGCCCCGGAAGCGCGCGAAGGTGGAGTGAAGGAAAAAGAGGATCCGAATCGAGGACCTGTCAGAGGAAAGACGTAGCCATGTAGGGAAAAAGCGGGGAATCCTTCTCCAGAGGAGGCAATCAACATCGAGAAAAGGGGGAAAAAACAGCTTCTTTGGAAGGGGATAGATCTATCATCTGTACCTCTTTTCTTTGAGGACGCACTTGGTGTGGGGGTGACCCAAGGAGTGTTCCCTAGTTCTTCCGTCTCGGGGAAAAAAAAACCGGGAACCAACAAAGAGGACTGCTCGGAAAGGGTACAATCTGAAAAGGCATTTCTCTCTCTAGAATAAGACTCTTCCTTCTTCCTCTGAAGGGGGGGCGACTACTATCATGGGCCTAGAGAAAAAGGTCTTATTACATGTGGTCCCAAAGGGGACTCTCTCACCACCTAGAGAGCCTCTTCTACAAGGGACTTCTCGAAAAATGGAGTTTATTGATGGACAATTGGGAGAAAATTCCTAAAAGGGGGTAATCTATCGAAGGGGAAAAGGGAAGTCTCTTTGTAAGGACAAAGACCTGGTATCTACTCAAAGTCGGGCGATTGACTCCAGGGGGTCCTTTTCTAGGCAAAACTTGAAAGAAGATGAGAGTCGACATCTAAGGGGAAACTTTACTCTTCTAGGGCTTAAAAAAGTGACCAGCCTGACAAAGTGAGAAATTGGAAAAAGAGCGCCCCTCTTGATGAAGGGAATAGCTCCCTACTTTTTAAATGTGCTCAATCATCCGGGGTAGATTCCTGACGCTGGCCGGAAAGCCAAAGAGGGAGGGGAGTTCCAATGTCGGGGAAGGTTTGCTCCGCTTTTAAGGGCCCGGTTCTTTCCGGCACTTCCGCGGAAGGGAGGAGGCGCTCGAGTCGGCTGGATGGTTAAGGGAGGGAGATTTGGGGAAGGGGGGAAACTGACTGGACGCGCCCGCGAGGAGGGTCATTTCCCATTCGGGGGGGGGACCTTTCAGAGAGAAGGGAATGGACCGGGCAGCTAGCAGAAAGGAAGAAACGTTCATGGGGCCACGCCAAGGATGGGAGGGCCATTTGTGGGGGACCATTCCCTCGACGCCTGTGTGAAAGGGAAGGGGCCCACCCTGCCAGTAGTAAGGAGAAGGGGACGGAAGGATTAAAAGAGAAGTACACTGCGGGGGGGAGTCTGCAAGGAATGACTATCATCACTCCTGACCCAGGGAAAGGCTCATAAAAAGGAAAGAAAGAAAGGATAGGGAGAAATGAATCTGTGGTGTAATGGAAAAAGGGCAGTAAGACCGGAAGGGAACTGACCAGTGCCACCCGGGGACTTCCGAAGGGAAGGGAAATCGCTCTCAACAACAAAAAAGATTTCCGAGCCCCCAAACACAAAAAACAAGAAAAGAAGTAGCCGTCCCGGGTTGGCCGGGAAAAAAGGTGGGGGAAAAACTAAGGGAGACCTCGGTACATGAACTGTCACAAAAAAAAGGAGGAATTTACGCCGTTTCGCTCAGGCCCGAACTCGAGAATGGCGGGAGTGAGGGAAAACCAGCGTCGGGGGTTAAATCGAATAGGCCAAGGGAAAAAGGGAGAGGTGAAGGCTGCTGGTACTACAAAAGCCGCCTACTCCTCCTTGAAGAAAAAATTCTTCCGCTGGGAGGCATGGGGGGGGAAAGGAAGGACTGGTCCGCCTCAATAAGTGGGGAAAAAAATGAAAAGGGTCGAAGAAAAAAAGGGATCTGAGTTGCCCGCGAGAAAGGAGGCCATATCCTCACGTACCTCCGAATGGAACCTCTCCTCTGAGAGGTAACAAAAAAGCGGAGGAAAGGGGGCAAATCCGGCATAAAGGGGAAAATCAGCCGACGCGGGAAAAAAGAGGGGTGCAGCGAAAGAAAGGGTCCTATGCCATGAACAAGCGATCCTCTTATGTGCCGGACGGAAGAAAAAGGGAGGAGGTCATGCGACTTGGCCGGGACGTGAGCCAGCAGAAATAGGGACCCGGCTGATCTTCTCCATGAAGACTTGGAAGTTTCCTTCCGTATAACGAAAAAGAGAAAACGCTCCAGGCTTCCGGGCAGATGGTAAAATCCGTCCTTCATCGCCGCGAGCTCGGCGTCGTGGAGGGGTCACTTTGATGAATGAAAAGAAGCGTCGTCGGTCGGCGAAAACTGCCCGAAAGATGTTTGTGAGTCGATGCATAAAAATCCTCACCATCTCCTGGAGGGGAAAAGAAGAAATTCCTGAAGGTTTAAGAAAAAAGGTGCCATTATAGTGTTTTAAAAAGGACTCTGCTAATTGGAAGGGGAAAGTATCTTTGTTTGCGCGGCGGGGTAATACACGGTGACCACCTTTCCTCAAAGACCTCGATCTGCTCCTCCTTAGGAGAGAGGAGGAGGTCTCAAGGAGGAAAAGGGACGACTGCTACTAAGAAAGAGTCGGCTGGGCCTAGTCAAGGCCCTGCTAAAACGTATCACTCCACCGATCGCATGTTCCTAGGGGGGGAAAGGTAGCTCAATCGACCGAGAAAAACAAAGTCGGTCCACTCATCTATGGAAGCACCAGGGGGTAAGTTGAACCCATGAGCTAGGAGAAAAGAAGACTCCAGCCGCTGTTCGGAGAAAAAAAGCCTCGTAGCCGTTCGCGGGAATCCTTCCGCGTCGGAGGAAAAAAAGGAGTACAATAGGGATCCTCCAGAAATACTCGTGGGAAGAACGCTCCCCCCTCTTAAGGGTCTTTCTTATCCTTCGGGGAAACCACCCTTCTTACCAGTCTTGGAAGGGAAAGGGCACAACTAGGTGCCCAGAAGAAAAGAGGGTCGTCCCTAGAATCCCCACCTCCCCCTTTCCAAGAAAAAGGAAAGCTTCCCGAGAATAAGCCGCACCATGGGAAAAGAGGAGTAAACCTCCCCGACTCCTCTAAAAGGAGTCTACACCCATCTCCTCTCACTCAGAAAAATATCTCTAACAGTGGCACAAAATAAAAAAAGAAAGAAGGTCTCTACTTGGCAGAGAGGGAGAAAAGGTGGTCTGGAAGAAAGAGGTCATCCATGTTAGTCAGCCGAGAAGGAAGGCAAAGACGCTATTAGGAGAAGGTCTCTTTTCCCCCGAAGACAATTAATACATCGAAAGGGGGGATGACCCCGATTCCCGTCCAGGGAAGCGCTCTAATCTGTTTTGAAGTGACCCCATCCAAAGCCGGGAGTAGTAATAGAAAAATGAACTTCATCTGCCGACCGGCCCAGCCGGGGAAGCCGAGCGGAGAGGACTACTTACCCTTCGAGGGAGAAAAGTGGCATTCTCAACTGGCCGTAGCGGAGAAGACTAGTTACCTTTTTCGCCCGGGTGTCCAAAAAAGGGAAAAATAGAGACTCAACACACAAAGAGGAGAAGAGGGATCTGCCAAAAAGGGAACCTTGAAAACATTTCACTATAGTGGAAAAAGGGGCTGGTTTCAATCAAGAAAATTCCAACCTCCCAGGATAGAGTCGAGGAGGGAAGGAGTAAGCATGCAGAGGACTCGGGCGGAACGGGGCCTTAGAGTCGAGTACCCTGTCGGAGAGATGTCTGTATCCCTCCACATAAAGGAAAGCTCCTAGTCACTCAGGAATGTACAAGAGGTGGGGGGTGGGAAACCGACAAAGAAGGAGCTTTTAAGTGAGTGTCCACTATACCTTCGGAGAACCTCCCTCTCGTTCCGTGTGTAGGACGAGATCCGGCTTCGACAACGCGGGAAAAAGTTTTGAAAAGAAACCCACTTCCTCGCTTCCAGGGAGGAGGTCCGTCTTCTTTCCAGGGAACCTTCTTTCCGGGGAGAGATGGGTGTGACTTCGCGGAAGAAAAAGAACTTGGTCGGAGTTCAGGGGAAAAAAGGGCCGCGAGTGGGAAAACGGCACTCGAATGAAGGTCTTCCTTTTCGCCTGCCGAAGGGGGATGGGGGAAGGGAACCGGTTTGCCCGAAGAGGCGCGTCTCTGAAGACTCTCTCGCAAGAGGGAGAGGGAGCTATCGAGTCAAAAGGGGAAACGGTCTGCTCATCAAGAGCCTAACGACGCTGCCTGACGGGGGAGATCCGCTCTAAAAAACACGATATGTCTAGAGAAAAAGATGAAGGTCTCCGGAGAGAGAACGGTGGGGTCCAAAGGGGGGCGGTTTTCCCCCGGGGGACCTCCATCATGCTGGGAAAAGGGGAAAGTCCTCGTAGAGTAGCTGAACTCAAGGGCTTCATAGTTTGACGGTGGGCGTCTTCTGGACCGGAGTTCTCGCAGTTCATTAAGACGCGGCCCGGCGGAAGGTGCGATCGTGCGACGATTTCTATCCTTCGCGGAAAAGTAAGAGATTTCCAGGGGAGTGGGGGAAGACAGGGGACCCGTTGGGACTCACCAGCTCTGAACGGAAAAGGAAGCGGGCCTCAGGAATACTAGCCCTAAACTGCCAATTTTTCGGAATTCCTGCAGGCCTTCACAGAGAAAAAGTTGCTTTCATGACGCTTTTGAAAAGGCCTTTGGGGAGGAGAGCTCACCCGAGGCAATGAACCGCCTCCGAGAAAAATCATCAACGTGACCGAAACTATGGTCAAAGGGGGAACCGCGTCCTAATTCGAAGGGAAAGAGGCTCTTATAGCGGCAGGTGAAACGGCCTAAAAAAAAAAAGGGAGTGAGCGCCCCCTCGTATACTGGGGAGCTCCCTACTTTTTCTCCTACTAGACACCGATGATTCCTATCCGCCCTTGCCACAAGGAAAGAGAAGAACTGCCCGTGCATTGGCGTGCCGATGGGAAAGGAAAAGGCGAGAGCGGTGGGAAGGGGGGCCTCGTGACCTGTCGCCTGTTCGTGAAGGGGGGGCTTCGCTCTCTCTTCGTGCTGGAGAGGGGGGCCAACTTTCTCCTTCTTTCGAGCAGAGACGGAGGGAAGGGGGGGGTTTTGAAGGTCATGGGGAAATAGGGGGAAAGTGAGGATAAAAAGGGAAGAGAAAGGGGGGCCCCGGGCTGGATCGCGGAAAAAAGGACTACCCGTTCATTGGGCAACGAAGGTCCCTTTGCCAGTTCCATCAAGGGGAAAGAGGAGTCGTCCGCCCTGGGGAGCCCTTAGAGTAGGGGCCTGCCGCCGGATTACCATCAGCCTGAAAAAGATCTTCCGATGCTGTTCAAAAGAGAAAGAAAAACATTCTCGATTTCGGGAACAAACGGGCATTCCCTCCCGTGCTAGGGAGGAGGAATGGGGGGGGTTCCCTGTCGATCCGACCTTGGGGAGAAAAGAAGGGCCCACCCGACGGCTACTTCTTCGTGATAGACAAAAAAAAAGAAGAAAGGGGAGGGGGAGCCGTCTGCGCACTGAGAACTGGAGGCCCGGGGTGGTACCAGTCATGGAAAAGACCACTTGCGGCTCGGACCGTAACTGAAAAAGACGAGCCCTTATCACTTCTGTAATGTGCAGACGCCTCGAAAAAAGGGCGGCGTGATGATCTTCAGCGTCGGGGGGGGGGAAAAACAGCAAGGTCAGCAGAGGAAGATAGTTGAATGTCCTGCTTTTACTAAGGAGAAAGCCTTACTCCCTCCTTTACAAAGCCGCGTTAAAACAGACCGTAGATGTTTCCTTGGGAAATGAAACCTCCGCCGAGAAGGGGAAAAGTGACTTTTTCGTCCCTCTCCGCGAGAAAGGGGACCCGCTATCCATTCCCGTTCCCGGTCGAAAAGACTCCGAATGGCAAAAGAAATACATCAAGTCTTCAGGAGAGGGACAGCAGGCGGAATGTTGCAAATCCGGGAAACCGCTCGTGCTCGTGCCTGCAAAGGCACGAACCTTACACATTTCCGAGCCAGGAAAAGAAGTGAAAGCTTTGGTGTGCAATTCCTGAAAGAGGGTCACGCCAATTCTGCGGGCTGCCTTGCTGGGAGGACTCCTCTTTCCCTGCTTATCGGGAGAAGAGAGGGAAAACTGAAAAGGGGGGGGGAGACTGTGTGGGGAACCTTTCCCCGAGGGGAGAGGACAGGCTCCGTGTCAGGCTGAAGCCTTCCATCGCCTCTTAAAAGGGAGGAGAGGGCAGGGGGCCCTCGAAGGGGTCTTTTGGATGAAGAAAAACCCCGTGGGACGAGGGGGAAAAAGCTGCCACCGCACGCCTTGTTGGGAGATCTCCACAGGAAGTTTGGGAAAGACAAAAGCGCCTTCAAGGACACGGTCGCTCGAAGTCACAGGGGGGGAAAAGGGGGCGCCTACCAATGAAGAACGGCCGTAGCGTGCGAGAAAAGAAGAAATCCTTCCTCTTTAAAGGGGGGGCCCGAACCAAGGGGAAACCTGTCGACCGAGAGAGATGCGCCTCCGTCTCTCCCAGGAGAGTAAAGGCCATTGAGACTCCTTCCTCGTCGAAAAAAAAAAGACTCCGCCTGCCTCCTCACATCGTCCCCTCGGGGAGACCGGCGTTTCCCGGGAAAGAAGCCCCAAAGCTGGCCACTCATCTATTGCTGCGGAAAAAAACCGTCCACAGAGGGTCAAGAAAAAAAAAGAGGAGAGGGAATCCTCGGCTAACGAAAGAAAAAGAGGGCGAGAAGCATATAGAAAGCCATCTTCGCCTGCGGCGGAGGGGAGGCTCCTTCCGGCCGCAACTCTATTCTCACTCCCAGAAAAGAGAAGATGCGAGTCAGGGGGGAGGTCGCGAGCTCTGAGGAAAAAACATCCTTCTCCCGAAGAAGGGAAACATCCGATTTTCCCGACTAATCCACCTCTTCGGGGGAGGGGAAGAGGAAGTCCCCACCTTCCCCATGGGAAGAGAAGGGGACGTGTTTGAGAATACTCGCCTTCCAGTGAAGCTTCACCTACTCCTCACTCAAGAAACCATCGACGCGAAAAGAGGGAATTGGTAGATCTCAAGAGGGACCGCCCGACCGGACTCAGTTCGACCGTGGGAAAAGAAGTTTTTCGGTACGGCACAGGGAGCCAGTGAACGAAGGGAGGTAAAAAACGAGGTTGTCAAAAAAAGAACGCGAGGGCGGGGGGAAGGTCTCTTTTCCCCCTCCGTAAAAAAGAATTGTCGTTAACAAAGGGGTAAAGTCCGTCGTCCCTTCAGCGGCTATATAGAAAGGGACGGGCTCCAGCCAGCCCCCCTAAAAGACAGGGTACTCTCGACAATGGAAAAGAAGGCCCATTCCCGCCTACACGGATGCTTACGCTTAAAAGGAGGGTAAAAGAGAAAATATCAGGAAGGAAGTAGCCGTTTTTGCCACAAAAAAGGTTATCCGGTTTCCACTACGTAGAACTGTATATTGAGTAAAATACTATAGAGGAAGAAAAGGAGGGCAACCGTGAGAAACATGGCACAGAAAGGGAGGGTAAAAAGAAATCCCTATACGGCCAGTTGATAATAAAGTCTCGTTCTACTCTAATGGGGGGCATCTGCTCGTTCTTCTTAAAGAAAAAGAAGTTTCATTGTCGACGTACCCTGTCGTCTCGAAGCCGGAGGGAAAGACAACATCACCCGCTTGAAAAGGAAAAAAAAGGACCTCACTGGACGGCAAAAATACCATCCGGCTCCGGAATAAGGGGATGGGAACGTCGGGGGCACACGAGACCTTACGAGACAGCGAAAGGGCTGGCCTCGGTGACCACCTAAGAAGAAAGGGCTGTGGTGCCTTACTCGAAAAAGAACCCCTTTCGACCGGCAGAAGGAAAGGCGCGATCGGGAAGGGATCCATTAAGTCCGAGTTCGAGAAAAGACTTGCTTAGCGCAACGACAGGGGGGAGGCATTTGCTGAAGCGAATAAAAAAAAGAGGAAGTTCAAGCCTGCAGTTCGGGGAAAGGGGGGAGGTTTTGGGAGAAAGGCCGCAACCCCCCTCTGGGAGAGGGAAAAAGGGCCGCGTTACCGGTTGCCCTCCGGGAAAAGGCTCTAATACTCTCGCCCTCCCCCAAAGAAAGGAGGAAAAAGGATGTTTCTTGCTCAGAGGGGAAAGGAAAACCTGGCCGGATCCGAGGAGCAGCTGAAGGTCTATAGAGAAGATGCCAGCTTACATCGATAATTAAAAAGAGGGGGATTCTTTCTCCTCTATCGAGCAGAGGAAGGGGGGAAAAGAGGTTTTCTGGGGGGGCCCCGGAAAGCGAAATCCAGGGGACAGGGGGGGGGGTGATTTGAGGGAGGTGGGTGTCGTAACTCCCTCCTACCTTTAACAACGCCTAGGAGAAAAAGGGGGACCTTTGATCGGGGGGAGGGAAGGGAGATTCAGAAAGAAAAAGCGACTGCGAGCGAGATCCCGTCTCCTTTGCTCTCGAGGAAAAGTCTTCGCAGATCGAAAGGAGGGGGACATTTTGCACCGGGGGGTGGGAGAGAGCACAAAAACCATTTCTCCCGCGTCCCTCCTGGGAAGAAAAAGGACATCCGTCCAATGTGGTAAAACCTTCCTTTAATTCTATCGACAAAAGGGAGGAGAGGGGGGGGTTTGGCTGAACAAACTGAAGGGGGGGGCTGGGAGACAGGGCGGGCAGTTACGTCCGACGAAGGAAGAGGGGAATCACAACGCTTACCTAAAGAAGGATCCTCTCCTAATGGGGCAGGGAGGATGAAGCGTCCGTGGGGAAACCAACAGGAACAAGTTCGAGCCCCTCGAAAGGAAGGAAAGGAAGGGACGTTCTCTCCCGAACCGATTGCATGAGAGTCTATTCCTCCGTCGGGAAAAAGGGAAGGGCCTGACCGCCCGAAATTGGGGGGGGGAGAATGGTTAAAAGCTGAAGAGTGGTTGCGCGCTTGTGACGAAAAAAAGTTCGAGACCGGCAAGGGCTTGCGTCTCCTCCGTCGGGGAGGCCGTATTTGCAAAATGGAAGAGGGAGCAGGAACTCGAAAGGAGGGTCCATGGCCCATTCGGCTGGAAATAAGAGCGGTTCCTGACATTTATCGCTGTCAACCAAGAGAGCGAAGGGGAAGGGGAACCTTTCATGGGGACGCCAAGGAGGAGGCGAAAAGGTATGAAGCCAGCGACTCTTTTGGAAAGGGGAAAGGCTGTTCTACCCGTCGGGGAAAAGGCCGTAGTACCAGCTGCCTTAAAGAGCAGTCAGGCAGGGAGGGTCCACCCCCCTACTCTGACGATCAGCCAGAAGGACCAGATCTATGGAAAAAAAGGAGTTCATTCCCGCCGTTCTCAAGGGAAAATCCTGTCCTATCCTACGTGGCTCAGGGAAAATGGCCACCCGTGACGGCGACGTATTGGAGAATAGGGAATAGAGAGCAACACACAACTGAGGAGGGGGAAGTTAAGAGTCTAGTCAAGATAGGCCGTCCCGGTGCCCTGTCAGGTCCCGGACAAAGGAGGAAAGACAGAACTCACCCACATCTCAAGAGGGAAAATGTAACTCCTTTTCTGCAGCCTCGGGAAAGGGGGGGAGGAGGGAAAGATCTTAGCTACGGGGGGGGGGGGGAACAGCAAAGCATCTAGGGAGAGGGGGAAGCTCGTTGAAGGCCTTCTGGAGAAAGAAGGCCCCGGCCTCCTTACGCAAAAGCCTTCCAAAAGGGAAGGAAAGGGAAGAACCTTGTCCGCCTCAGATTGGAGTCCAAACCAGAACGTGTCAAGACGGCTCTAGTTGAAAAGGGTAGAAAAGGGCTCGTAACTCTTCCATATCCAGAAAGAACCTCATCCCTCGGTCCTCTGAAAGGGGGAAAAAGGAAGTTGGCAAAGCAGAAAGTAAACATTGGAACAAGCAGCAAGAAGCCAGAGGGGGTGCCATCGACGTTCAGTTCAAGAAAAAGAAAAAAGGAACAAGTCATTTCCTGCCCTTCCAAAAAAGAGGGGAGGTCATCGGCACGGGAGGGAGGTCGCAAGCAAGTCAGGGGAGGAAACCGGCTTATCTTCGCCTGAACAGTCTTTACCACGTCGGATCCGATGGTGGTGAAAAAAAGGAGAGAAATCCAATCGCAAAATTCAGAGGGTGAAAAGAGGCTGTCAAGCCTTCATCTCCGGCGTAAAAAGGCTCTTTTTCCCTCCGAGAACGTTTATATGCTCGCCAAAAAGAGGAGGAGGATCTGCCCGACAGCAAAAAAAGGGGTGGGAGTCGAAGCAGGAAGTTGGTCAGCAAAAAAAAAAGGAGCGCGATTCCAGAAGGCCATGAAGATCCGTACCAACATTTGCAAGAGGAAGCCGGCCGGAGCTTCCTTATGACAGAGGAAGGGGGACTCTCAAAAGGGGTGCGCGCTTCCAAGGAAAGTTCCTCCTCCTCCTCGAAAGTTATCTCTTCTCGCGATCGGAAAGGGAGACGCCTTCCATGTCGGGAAGGCAGGGCGAGGGGAACCTCCGAAAAGCAACTTCCACCCGAGAAAAGTGTTCCCTTTAAGCTCACAAGCGACAAAGAGGGCCACCTCTCTCTTTCGGAGAAAACAATGAGCAAAAGAAGTTGACCCCCCATCTGGCAAGGAAGCGACCCGACTCCAGCAAGAGGACCTCTCGCGGAGGAAGGGACTCGAGCGGCGGGCGGATGTCGATCTCAAGTCAGAAGAAGGCCAGCGTCTAGCTCTCGGCCAGGTCCGGAAAAAGGGGACTCTATCGCTCGCGGGGGGGGGGGGGGGAGGGGTGCGAGAGGTATGAGAGAAAGCGAGAAACAGGCGGACACCCGGTCCAAGAAAAAAGGGGCGAGCCACAGCGGCGGTTGAGAAAAACGGGCCATCCCCACCTGCCCCCATGGCCTAGGGGAGGGGGAAGGGGGGGGGGGAAGCGGACCTAAGACGCAGGAACCCCATGTTATACTTTCTAAAGGAGAAAAGGTTCGGTGCTGCTCCTCTAAGGAGGAACACATCGCCTCTAACTCGGAACAGAAAAAACCCGCTCCCGACTGAAAAAAAAAAAGGAGTCTGACCGGGAGAACTTAAGGGGGCTGTAAGTCACCAAGAAAGCATCAGGTGATTCAGCCGGAGGAGGGAAAAGTCTTGCACGAACGAGGAGTGCGGCTGGAGAATGGTCGGGCCCCTCGCCTTTCAAAAAAAAACTGATTTTCGGTGAAAAAAAAAATGCCGTCCGGAAGAGGGGCTCGAGGCTTAAAGGGAGGTTTGGCGGGGGAAGACAGCCCCCTCCGGGCAGAAAAAGGGCTACCCTTAACTTCATAAAAAGGAGGGCCGACCGGAGCGAGCGCTGCCGAAGGAGGTAAAAGAGACTCCTTCAAGAAGACTGGCCGTATCGGGCTTGCACCCAAAAAAATGTTTTCTCCCTTTTTCAAAAGGGGGAAGATCAACAACCACAACGGAGGAGGTAAAATCGAGAGGAAGAAAAGGGGAAGAAAAATGTCACTATAGTGGAAAGAAAGTAGGGCAGCCCTCTTTACGGCTTTGAAGAAACTCTTTCTAATCGAAGGGGGAAGAGCAGCTCGTTCGGCGCAACTGGCCTAAAGATTAAGGGGGAAAGGGGACCGGCTCGACGCGTGGGGGAAGGGGAGGAAAAAACCTCTTCGCGCTAGCCGCAGGGACGGCATCGTGTTCACCGACCAGAAGTGAATTGGCTGCAAGGGCGGGGCCAAGAATCCCTTCGCAGGAAGGAAGGAACACGCGTAATCCGGCTGCTCAGTGAGGACCTCAACCCCTTCCTCGAGGAAAAAGCGCCTGCTGTCCTGCTGGGCGGCACGGAAAAGAGGCCTGTCGTTCCGAGTTCAGGGAGGAAAGGACTTCGCGGAGCTCAACGAGGGTGCATTTTATGAAGGCGACATGGTAAAGGGAAGGAGGGAGTCAAAGGCCGGCACTTCTAGCCATGTGGCAAGGTGGTTTCAGGCAAGGCGGCAAAGCACCCTCCGAGGACTCGGCTGTGTCCCTGTCCCGCCTGGCGCAAAAAAAAAACAAAAAAAAAAAAAAAAATAAAAACCAAACAAACTATCGCGGCTGGAAGGACGCCCGCACCGCCCTTAACGCGATAGTCCACCGAAGGGGGATTCTCAAATAGAGGACATGAAAGCAAGAGCCTGAAGGGGGGGAAGCCGCCTTCGCCTAGGGGAGGGGACCTATATGTCGCGCAGGGGATTTCGCCGAGATAGAAGAGAGTGGAAGTCTTGGCGGTGCCCCTGGAAAGAAGAAAAGCCATCGATGCTTTTGTCCAGAGGGGTCTATGACCGCTACCTGGACAAAAGAGGGGAAGAGCAAGGATTTGACGTTGAGCGTGGTCGAGGGACCTAGGGCGCGCGAAAAAACCCGCTTGCCTTCTTCTCAAGAAGAAACTCGCTCCTTGGCGTCGACGGAGAGTGAAGAGGAGGACATGGGGTGCACCTGTAAGAAAACCGAACTCGAGAAATTTCGCCTCTTCCTCCGTCCGAGAATCTACTCCTGGCCAATGGGGAAGGGAAATTCCGCAGGCCTTCAATGGAAGAGGAGACAAAAAAAGTTCCAGGAGGAAAAATTCCTGTGGAGAAGAGGTCGGTCAGATTGACTCCGACAGGAAGAAAGGCATCATCACTGACCAAAAGAGGGGACCCTCTCCTAGAAGAAAAGGCAAAGGGGTTGATCGGACTATGGGGGGGAAGGGACAGCCTGACCCTGAGAAGGAGAGGGAGCCCCTCGGATACTGTTCAACACCATCCGAGAAAAAAGATTGCCATTTCGAAGATCAGCCAAAAAACGGAAGAAGAGGGGCAACACCCTCACGTGTAAGACTGAAAGCAAATTGGGAGGGGAAGCAACTACAGGACTCTTTTTTGAGAAAAAAAAAGGACCTGTCCCGGTTTCGTGAGAAAAGGGAACCCCTGGTAAAAATGGCGGCGAGAGGAGAGGGCTGGTCACTGGCCGAGAAGGGAGGGGACAAAAACTGGGGGCCTTCTGAGGGACAGTCGCAAGGAAATGTATGAGGGGGGGGGGGGGAAAAAAGGTCCTTTAGGATCTGGACTCGGAAAAATTTATCTCGTTTCAACCGGAAGATAGAGAAAGGCCGACCCGTTCATGGGGCAAGAAAGGGGGAAAATGAGCACCAGTGAGGAAAAAGAACAGCTACGCCTGTGGACGAGGGAGGGAAGAAGGAGACCCTGCTTATTACGGGAGAAGAACGGATTACATCATTCCTTGCACTATAAGGGGAGGGGAAGATCTTTTCAACAACAAAGGAGGAATACATAAAACACAGGAGAAAAAGGGAAGCAGAAACGCGTTACTTCCCGCCGGGAGAGTGCAGTTCCTGTCCGATGCCTACCGGAAAAAAGGGGCAACCCGTTCTGCGACG
>Ga0179593_1259103_pt1 | contig 20116 bp, 19 predicted proteins | sample CZODoug2_1_08_16_FD_185931 | JGI IMG/M metagenome (GOLD analysis project Ga0179593, IMG submission 185931) | Vadose zone soil fungal communities from Angelo Coast Range Reserve, California, USA - CZODoug2_1_08_16fungal (PacBio error correction) | ecosystem: Environmental > Terrestrial > Soil >...
CCCTTAATAAATTGGACTCAACATCAGCACAAGGTGTGGTTAAAAATCAGAAAACTCGCAAATCTTGAAGGTGTTTAAAAAAGCTAATAACCTGAGAAAATTCTTCGAACATGTTACTCGCTTGCGGCTCCGAGGAAATGACACATCCTGTGTTAAAAGGGAGACCAAGAGGGGGTCCAGAAATGGTCGGGAGGGAAAACCTTCCTCCTGCTCAACCAGTTATCTAGTCTGGACGAGCTGAAGACGAAGGAGCGTATGGTATAAATGGGGTAGGAGGGGACAACCAAGTAATATGACGGGTCTAGAGAAGAGGTGCTTCCCTAAGTCCATCAAATTCAGGAGCGAGGTACTATGAAAAAAAAGGGGTGTAAGAAACACAAACGAACGGTTCAGAAAAATAACCCAAAGAAAGGGATCGGGGGAAGGTAGAGTAGCTGATTGACCTTCGTTGATTGTTGAGTAGAGAGAGGGGGGAGAGGGCTGTATCAAAACGGACACGAGACTGAGCGAGATTATCAAGAAGGAGAAGTCCTCAGATTTCGAAAATGAGGTATGTACAAGAGGATTTGGTTGAGCTCAGGAGGCCACTGGGCTAGAGGGAACAGGAAAAAACACAGGGTGAAAAGGAAAAAATGGCCCAAGGGGACCGGGGGGGGGGGGGGTGGGTGGAAAAAGCAGCTGTCACTCTTAACTAAGGGTGCAGCTCATCTAGATAAAGAATTGAAGAATCCTTGAAAGGGGTAACAGGTTAATATGGTCGGCAAACAGTTCATATTCTTAGGAAGACGGAGGGCAAAACTCGGGAGAGGAGGTATCGGAAACAAAGTCATTTCTGAAACAGAGGAAAAGCAGGAGGAGAGAGATGAGGCCCATGGATCTGGCCGTGAACCTCAGAATCAATTGCACCATGCATGAAAAATGGGGGGGGATTCCCAAGCGAAGGTGATTAGAACTTCTTAGAGAGGAGAAGGGAAAATAACGACATCTGGGGGAAACAGTCCGGGGGGGGGGTAAGGAAAAAAAAAAAACAAACAGAAAAAACTGGATTCTGGGACATGAAAACTGAGAGATTGAAAAAAGAAAAAAGAAAAGAAAAAAAGAATAAAACACCGGCGTTTCATCGACAGCAAATCCGGGGAACGGGATTAACCTCAGAACACCCCCACGTTAACGCTTATGTCGGGGGCGGATTATTTCAGGGTCTGGTAGAAAGGGTCGCAACGAACTCAAAGGTGTCGGCATGCACGGAAAACTTCGAAAGAGAAAGGAATTTAGTGAAAGGTCACGCAGGGTCATCAGGGGGACAGATCTAGAGGAGGCATAACACAGGGTTGGGAATGGCATAAAACTGCATTAAGGGGGGGTGTTCTTAATCCCCAAAAGGAACTAGGGGGAGGGGGAAAATACGAAAAGAAGCCGAACAAGAGCGAATCCGCACACATCTTCTTTGTGACCTGTGGAAGAAGAGACGGGGAAACTCAAGTGGTAAAGAATCCACACGAACGGGTTCTGGATCGACTCTGAGCTTGAAAAACGGGGAAGAAAATGAGGGAAATTGCATGCAAGCACAGACGAAAAAGAACCGAAGCGGCCGGTCGAAAAGGGTTTCGTACAGGAAAAAACGGAAAAGAGGGAAAGGCGGAAGGGAAACAAGGGGGGAGCCCTTTAGGGCGCAAAGGAGTCAAGAAAAGAGCCAAAACCAAAGAAAACTGACAACGGAAGGGATCCTATGAAGATAAGGGCAACATCGCCATGAACACTGTGAGGGAAGATTAGTAAGGGAACAAGAGTCGCAGGGAAGGGGGGAAGGAAGGTGGGGGGGAGGTAGAAGAAGATGGAGGGCTTCTGTGTCAAACTCTACACCGAAGGAAACGATCTAAACCTAAATATCAGCACAACCGGCTTCGACACAGCTCCGTGGGAGGTAAGGAGAAAGGGTAAGAGTGGAGCTCTTGTAGCAAAACCACGACCAAAGGAGGGGGTTGGGGAAACAATATGAATGCGTAAACGGCCAAACGATTTCCAGGATTAAAGGAGAGAAGAAGGCAGGAGCGAACACCTAAGCGATCCAAGACAAGCATGGAAATCCTGGGTATGAAAAACGTCGCCAATGAAGGGCTCAAGAACCACCGGAAAGTGAAGGAGTAGTAGAAAGAGAAGCGCCTGTTCGACCCCCGGTGCACGGACTGCAGTCAGAGTTTCCTTGAAAAGCTTGACCATGAGTCGAACGTAAGTCTTGGGAAAGTCGTTCTTCTTCCAAAACATAGAATTGGGAAGGGAGGAAAGCTGATGACCCGGCAATCTTAAGAGGACAACTATCGGGAGGAAAAAATGTCGGCTAGTCCATCTCGGGATAGGCCAGGGCGGTGAACGTGAAGCGAGGAAGAAGATATCTCAAAAACTTCTGAAAGGAGAGAGGCTCCGGCGAGGCAGCGTTACACAAGGAAACAAAAGGCGTGGGATGGGGTGTCAACTACGAGATCACCGTTTCCTAAACTTTGGGCAGAAAGATAGAGGGGGGAAGCAGAGTTGTCCGATCCGACAGAGGAAAAATGTTGACTAAAAAAGTAGATGTGAGTTGTAAAACCGGTCATAAATTCTTTGCCGAAGAAAAAAAGGGTGGAAAAAGAGGTGAAGAATAGAGGTCCAAAAAAAAGCCGGGGGGACGGGCTCGGCTAGGCATCCTCCTGCATGGCTACTTGAAATTGGGTACTGGCGCTTAAAGGGGAGAAGGGGTTTCAAGCAGGTTGAAGGGAGGAGTGGAGCTGCTGGGGGTATGGCGGGGTTGCACGTATTCGGATTAGGGGGGAGTTAACGAATGAGCGTTGTCAACTAAGGGGAGATTAGATTGTGCCGCACACGTTTTAGGGAAGTGACTAAGAGAAATAAACATTTCTCCGCAAGTACGAAGTGTACGAAAGCGGGGGGGAGGGAAATATGGCATAGATCGGGTCTTCTTTTAGGCCAAGGGGACACAGGCGTAGGCAGGGTTTGTTATGAACGGGAACTCAAAAAAGGACAGGTGATGGCGGGAATCAGTGAGAAGGGTTGGGTAGAAAAGGGTTCTGTTGTGCTTTGGATGTGGGGGGGATAGGAAGTGTTTTGGAGAGGGCACAAGCGGGGGTCCCACGCTTCCCGAAGAGGCAGAGTTATCATGACCTCCGACTAAGGCACCGTTGGGGAAGGAGATCGAACAAGGGAAACTGAAAAAGGAGGATAGCGCGCAGGGGTGGAGTTTTCTAAATGAGCCAATCGCATTTCGGACAGTTAAAACTCAACCCCCAAGGGTGCTACGCATCAGTTTTGTGAAGGAAAGACTAGTAGAGTGATTAGACTGACTTCTTATCACACAAGAAGGTGGAGATAGGATAATTGCTAGGAAAAGAGCAAATGCTAATGACAAAGGGGTGAAGTTTTTGGCAAAACCCGACCAAAAAAGAATTAAGAGGGCTGTGTAGCCTAATGTTTTAATGTTAAAGCGATAATGGTAGTAGTCGTGTTGAAGAGCTGGGGTTAAGAAAAAAAAAAATCTTTTCGAATGGGAGCGAATAAGTGAGCTAATGTTAGCAGGAAATGTTTCAAACTCCAACACTCGAAAGACGCCAAAGATCGTAATAGAAGTTGGGCGCTTTGACGGAAGTAAGAAACCGGATTTGAAAAGGCTAATAAATAGATTGGGGGGGTAGAGATCATTGGGAAAAAGACTCAAATTTGTTTAGAGGTAAATGTTGCTTGAAAAAAAGAGTCAGTCAATAGTGCGCAACCAGGCAAAGGCGAAGGTAAAAAAACCTCCACAGAAGAAGGCGAAAAGGGTATGTCCTGGTGCACGCTGCGGGGGTTTCGAACCCGGAAAGAGCCAGTTGGATGAATGAGGGGGGAGATGGAGAGTGAGTCCAGGGAGGGGCAGAATCGACTTTTTACAAAGACTACCTATAGGCAAGAGTGAAGCCCGAAATCAAGAATGCTTTCCCCCCTAAGGCTGGGAGGAAGCAGGTCTTGTCCGAAAGGACTGAAAGCTGCGCGGGAACCCAGAAAAAGGAGGGACAGCGGGGTTAAACAAAAAACCGGTGGGGATGGTCTTTGCAAGAGGAAGCCAGTGGGGGAGGAAATGGGCTCGCAAAGCGTAACAAAGGCAAGTTAACTTTGTTCCTAATAAAAATAAAGAGGGGATATGGAATGGCATCTAAGAGAGTATTCATAATCCGGTGCAGGTCACAGAACGCGATAAAAGAGGATGCTACATCAAGAAAGAGGGAGGGCAACAAGATCAGCGGTTCAACAGAAGGCGTCAAGCTTGGGGTTTCTGGAATAATGGAGGCGGTGCGATTGGATACAAAAACTCGGGGGACAAAGAGCGCTAAAAAAGATGCCGGATTAAAACAGTGGGGACACACGATCATGAGGCGATGGTACAGGATAGGTATTGCCGCCAAAATGACATTGTGCCGAAAAGGCGAGACGCTCGGCAGATGACAGAGGGGGGGGGATAATTGAGGACGGGGGGGGAAGCAAGTAAATTTTAAAACTTGGGAAGCAGAAAAAAGAATTATATTGTACGGCTGGGGTTACAATCTAATCAAGGCGCACAGGGGAGAATTTAAGTATGGATTAAAACCACCGTGAAACGGGCAAGGACAATTTACAAGGGGACGGAGATGGTAAAGGAAGGTCTCAAAAGCACCAACACGAGGAGGTAACAATATAGATAATCAGTACTACAGTTCGTAAAGTAAATAACGCTTTTGAGTGTGATAGAGCCGAGAAAGTGAATTTTATGGGCGAGGCAAGTCTCCCAAGTTTCCGAAAGCTGATGGGTCGCGCAAAAGGATCCAGAATGGGCTATACTCCCTCGGGGGGGAAAAAAGGTGCGGAGGAGCCAACCGGGTAAGAATTACTTCACCATAGGATCTACGGTCCTGAAATGAGGATAGCCGTGCGAGAAATGTGTTTTGACGTGAGGACAGAACACATATTCCTATTAGAGAAGAAGGAACGATCGGGGGTCGGGCCATTGTCCCCGGAAGCGGAGGTTGCAGCATCTTTTTGACAACACGAAAATAACGTTCCAGAAAAAGAGACCATAAATCCAACTGCGAAGGGGGACGTCTACCCGGGGCTTGACGGCGGGGTGGGGGGGTTGGTTGCGTTAGAACCAGGAAGGTGAGAGAGCTGCGGTGCACCAGGCAACCCGGGCTAAGAGACGATTCCGAAGAATGAAAAGCATCGCCGCAGGATTGAGTAAATTATCCGAACAATTCCAGGGGGGCCTGGTTTGTAACTGGCAGCGGGCATGCAACAATGGCCATTCCCAATCATAAAAGCAAGGTGGTTTCAAAAGAGTCCAGCGAAAAAGGGAACCAGCGCAAGCGGGCGCCCGGTTCCAAAAATTGAGGTAGAAAAAAGTGGGGACTGAAGGGACGGCCCAATTCATAGAAGATGGGTAACGAAGAGTAGGTCGTGGAACAAAGTCGTGATGCCGCAGAACTGAACGAATCGAGGCAGAGGAGAAGAACAATGGGGGATGACGGGACCGAAACCGTGGGAAACCTCACCGTGGGGGCCATCGCGTCCGGTGGAAGGAATGGACAGAAAAAACCTTCTTGATCATTAGGGCAAGTCTCGGGTTAGAAGAAAGGGGTCACTAAAAAAGTCTGAGCTCAATGGGAGATAAATTGGAGAAAAAACAACCGCTGAGGGTTGAAGTTCGCCACTGGGAAAAATCCAGCTCTCGGCATCACGAGAACAATTTGGCGGATTTCGGAGGAGGTCTGACGGGAGTTGAGAGGGGACGGTTGAAACGTGTGCCAACGAGGGAACCCCTTTCGCCGGCGAAAATTAGTCTCAAAGTCGCAAAAATGTAAAAGTAAAAAGAAATTAAAGGCACTAAAAATCGACAGGCTAGCGCTAAGACTGACATAAAGTTCGGGTAAGCCTAACGAGGAATTCGTGTGAGGTCACCAAGTTCCCAGAAGTTTGGGGGTGTGGCTCCGATCTCGAAGAGACGAAACGCAGGGGAAATTCAGGTGTGAAAAGAGACTGACGAACGATTATTCAAGCGAACTGTCAAAATAACTTATTAAGACAAAGACGGCTGCTTAAAAAAGGTTTGGGGGTCTCTGGAACCCAACATGGGAAAAAACATCAGGGGCTCACCGAACATCAGGACGAGTGTTCTTGATGGTGTGGGACACATGCCAGGCGTCAAGATATTCCTAAATACAAGCAATTAGGGGAACTTGGAAAAGGATTCAAGATGAAACAACGAAAAAAAACTGAAGCACGAGAGATTCAAGCCAATGCTGTTCAGTGAAAAACCGTTTCTTGAAGATAAGTGAAGGGGACAGGAAAGCGACGAGCCAAGGGGGAATTTTGAACAAAAACAGATCGCCTAGAATATGAGCACAACCGGAAAAACAGCTCTGGTAGGGGGGGCAGAAGAGTTTTTTTAGAAACGGGTACATTCCTCAAAAGTCGGGGGTCATTGCGGCAGAGTGCCTCCGGCAAACGGCAGGTAAAAAGCGAAACCTACATTCGAATCCTAAAAAAGAAGGAAAAGCACCTAAAGACAGCACGGACACTCCTAAAGGAAACGCAGAAAGGGGGGTAGTTCACACGTAGAACCATCGCAAGCTCGCATACATAAACGATCAGGTGAAAGGGAAAAAAATGAGAAAAGACACTCTTCTACCGAGTGAGTGAAGGCCTAGAGGGGTCCGGTCGGAGCCATGAGCAAAAAACCCTAAGTCTTTGGTGACGAAGAAAGGAAAAAATCGTTCTGGAAAAGAAGACTGATTTATCCTTCGACGTTCAAAGGACACCGTATACTTCATGAACAAGGGGGGGAAAATTGATCTCCGAGTTGACCTCAAATCAAATATCAAGAGAGGGGGGGGGAACGTGCCCGACGCCGGGGCATCGAGTATAGCAACAAGAGGGAAAAGGGGAAAAGGATCTTCTCTCTGAAGGGCAAGTGTAAAGCGGTACGAGGATTGGTCACTAAGAATTCTAAAAGTTCCAATCTTGGGGGTTCATGAAGCATCTAGGGGACAGGGGAACTGGGCCCGGAAATCGCATCATGAGGGGGGAAAATCAAAATAAGTAATTGAGACCTAGAAAAGAACTGAGGTTTGGACTAAGAATCATGGAGGGGAAGCGGGGTGGACGGAAACGTCAAGAACAATGAAGAAAAAGACGAGAAAAATGTATTCGCATGAGACTTCATAAGACTATATGGACCGTGGGTCTGAAGCTTGGCAGTGCATACGTGGAACGAAGGAAAGGGCGAATTTGGATGGAGTGAGAGAGGGATGTCGTTAAAAGGAATCGTGATGTGACCGCCTGAAAAAATTTGGTGGACGGACCGTGGTCACGCAAGTGTTTGGGGGGACCCACGAGAAGTTAAATATGGACAGAAAACCATCATAACAACTTTAAGGGAGAAACTTTCTTCGGCCAGAGAAATACTGTCGAAAAGGGGCGTGGGCTATAAAAGGCGATTTCTGATCGTGAACTCGTGGGGGGGAGTGAAAGCCCTGGCGCGTCTTTGGGAAATGAAAGGTGGCCTCCAAGGGTCGGGTGAATCCTTCGGTGGAGAAAAAGGGGGGGAGGGTTGGTTTGATTTGGGAGAGAGGGAGAATTGGAACAACCACATTTGAAAAAGAGTTCGCAGGCCCCAAGCCGGGAAAGCGTTGTCGAGTACGAAACCGAAAACCAGGGGAGAACCACCAGTAGGGATCGCGCTGGGTGGGAGGTTGGCGGAGCCAAGAGAATATCGAAGGAAGGACAATGTAAGAAGTTACGTTGTGCGCTATTATCGTTCTAGCTTAATGCGTCGGAAACAAAGGGTGAGGATATCAGGGTAGTCGAGCAATCAATTAGCGCAAAGGTATGGGTACGGGGGTGGGGGGAGGGACGCCACCAAGGGGTGGGAAGTGGAGGGATGAGAATAAACTTTTTGGCTGTCCTTCTCGCAGACTCATATAGGGTGCGAGGTGAAAATTTCAAGCCGTATTAAAGGAAAAAAGAGGCTACGGGCTAGACCGATATAGAAGTGTCGCATTTGAAAACGTGAACAAAAAAAAAGAAATAACTAGGAAAAGAAAATAGAAGATCAATTGGAAAAAGTTCTCTTCACGCGAAGAAATGGAAAATGTGGCGAAAGCTAAACCGGACTTTGGGTTGAATGAGGAGGGGGTGATGGAAACGACTCAAGTGTGGAGAGTAAATACTTTCACAAAGAGGGAGGACGCGGGACCTCCTCTGAGAAAGAAGGAAATTAGCAACACGGAACCAACGATGGCATTGGCCCCGCACTTGTGGAGGGATGTGAAAGGAGGGAGGAAGGGGGAGCAACCTTAAGATCCCAGTTTGGATGAAGATCAGTGCCTTTCGCTGGGCAAGCTAGGACGGGGGGGGGGTGGTACCGTCCGAGACAGGGGGCAGAGTCCGTAGGAACACATTCAAAAGAAAAGACGGCACCTTATTACCTTCAGTCTTTGAAATTGCAATGAACTGGGCAAAGGAAGGGTACGTGAAAGAGGGGCTGGAAAACCGAACAGGCTGGAAAAAATTGAAGTTTGCTTTCAAAAAGAAAGTGGGGAGAAATCCGCTTTCAAAAGTCAGAGGTGTGAGGATACCGCATTGTCCAAACACTCGAAGGGACGATGGCTGAGTATGAATTAATCTCGGGGTAGCGCAGAAGGGCCGGTCCACAAGGAAATCGATGACCAGTTGGATCTCTACAACATCACAATCAACATGCTAGCAAGCAAATAAGATCAGCCCAATAAGGGTAATGGGGGGGGGGGGGGGGGGAGGTTAAAAGTATGTGACGAGTATGTTATGCCAACTCTCTTGATCGAATCGGAAGGGCTCCTTAATTGACGAGACAGAACCCAAAGAGATGAAGGGGGATCAGATAATCAGAACGATGGAGACCAGAGGAAATATCGCAAAGACGAACTATCCTCTCTTAGAAAGAAGAGATGCAGCGATTAACGGTTTGGCCGACCCGGCCAATTGGATGGGCAAAAAACTTGGGTACGATCACCTCCATTAGGGGGAGTTGGGGGAGGCGGGAATAGTCGAGAAATTAATTAGGGGGAGGGGGAATTAAACAAAAGGAAAGAAAAAAAATTGACCGGCCGATAAATTCAAAAGCGTGAGTCACCTGAAAAAAACTGGTCGGGACATTATCGGTCTCAAAAAAGAGGGTAGTAAAGAGAGAAAGGGAAAAAGTCTAACCGGCAAGAAAAAGAGGGGGGGAAGTTCCTCGAGAAGAGGAAGATCGGGATTGTTTTGTTACTCTGCGAATTCTTCTCCCAAGCGTCAGCGAGAGGCAAAACTCCTAACCCATTTTATTTTTTAGCATAACCAAGGAAAAAATAGGAGGAGTCTTCCAAGTAGAAGAGGAAACCAGCTTTAATACGGCTTAATATGACTTCGACGGGAGATTCACTGGGGGAAGGAAGTTCAAAATATAAAAAGATCCGATATCATCGACACCTCGTGGGTCTAAAGTCATTCAAATGAAGCATCCGGAGAGGTGATCGTGCTATTGGAAAGAGGGGAAGAAAACCCTAAGAAGGACATAAATACGCCAGATAACGGCGAAAATCGGTCGGGGGAAGGTGTGGGGGGGGTCAAAAGATCAGAATTTAAAAAAAGGGGTGTTTATGGGGGTTCAGTATATAAAGAATATTTATAAAGAAGGGGCCCAGAAACATGAGGGATTATCTCGCTAAAAATTCCTGCTCAGAAAAACAAAGAATTTCTAAACTATCCTAACAATTCAAAAAATTAAGTGTTGTAAGACTGGCTAGCCAAACAAAAACTGGAAGCAATGGCCTTGACCAAGGGGAAATCAGCTGTACTAACGGGGTTGTGGCTCAAGAAAGGTGCCATCGGTTACTGAAAAGGGTGAAAAGTACTGGAGAAGAAGGTCGGAAGCAAAAACTTGAGGAAAGCCGTGGGGCGCCGATGGAAGGGATGGAGACACTCTTTCGCGGGTAGGATCGTGGCAAGTTCGGAAAGGAAAAAAAAAGAAGGCTGAAGAGAGAAAATAACAAGGTCCTGGAAAACCCTACAGAACCTTTATCGGAAAAAACCGGGGTAGGCACGAGGGGCCTTTGTGAGTGAAGTGACCTTTATGAAGTGGAGGAATAGCGTGGCACGACCTAATCAAGAGCCACTATTCCTTGACAGAAAAAAGGGCTCGCGTTAGAACATCTGATTTTCTGTTAGAAAAGGTTTCAGGAAGGACTCGGGGTGGGACCCGGATCACCTCAAATGGGACGCTTATTTCATCGAAACAGAGTACAGATTGTCTAAGGCGGTGGAGAGGCGACACGTCGTCGCAGTCGTCCTTACAGTCCGCAAGATTTCGGGACATCAAGACAATAGAGGCACAGAACTCTGACAAAGGCTCTTGCCCGGAAAAACAAAGAAAAAAGGGGTTATCACAACAAAGTTGGCGGAAGTCAAAGTCACAAAAGGAAAAAAGTAACGTTGTGAAGTAGATGCTCAGAAGCCAGCCAAACGAAAAATAGAAAGAAAAAGGCTTTTTGGCATTTAGGAAAAATCGACAGGAGAAAGTAAGGGGAAAATCTCAGTCAACACAACGTGAGACAGACGGTACTCGTCTTGAACAACTTGGAAAGGAAAGTTCCTATTGTGAGCGGGAAAACGAACAAAGGCAAAGGCTCAGTACAACAGGGAAAATATTCCTAAAAAAGGAAATGAATGTAATCAAACGAGTGAAAAGACTGAGATTAAGGCACTAACCATGCAACTGATGTGGGGACTCTGGGGGTGGAAAAGGGCTTAAAAATCGGCAAATAAAAAACGACACCTGCTGCATCCAGAAAATTCACAGGGGAGTCTCTGAACCTTTCTGGACGAGTGAGGGCATTGAAAAACGCACTGAAAAAAATTGGGGTTGCTGTTTTCCAGAAAGGAAATCGCCCTAGAAGATAAGCTATACAGATAGGTAGAGGACGCCAGAGTTTTCTTTTGAAACTCAATGGGTATTAAAAAGGGAAAGGAGGGTGTAAAACATCTAGGAATAGAACTGTACGGCAAAACTGGATTTTCAGTGAAAAATTCGAAGCAGACAGTTTCCTAACCAAGAAAGATCCGCAAGTGCCAAGGAAAATTCAAACTGAAAAAAAGGGGAAAGTATTCCAAGCTTAGTGAGAAAAAAAGTAACTTGTAAAGTGAAGGAGGGGGATGATGGCTAAGTACACGGGTAAAGAGAAATTGACTCCTCGGTTTCTCTTCAAAAGGTCGGAGCCTTAAGCTGCAGGGAAAAACAGGAGTTGATTTGACTGGCACAGAGAAGGGGGGTGGGGGGTTTTAAAGGGGGGGGGGGGAGGGTCTACTGCAAAGAGGAGATGGACAAGATATTACATGAGAACCACATGGATTTAGAGAGGCTGAGTTGAAACACGACGAGGATCAAGAGGGGGAAAGGTTGCCTAGCCTTATCGAGCGGATCTCAAAAAAAAACAAAGACCAGGAAGGAGGAGAAAGAGAGATATTTGCTCAGGAGAGGAACCAACTCCTTCTCATATAAAATGAAAGGGGTGAAGGCAACCTTGTCCTCGGGGGGAAACTTAAGAATAGCAGGAAAACGGAAAGACTTGGAATCCGCCAGACATTGGGAAGGTGTATAAAAAGGAGAGGGTTCTGCAGCAAAGTAAAATACTTCGTTTGTCAACTCCTCATTGGTAACGGGAATCATAAATGAAGAAAAGAGGCAAAGGAAAAAAAAGATGCGAACAGCGTGTCGCAGTCTCTCCGTCACGGAAATGACTTGCAGGTTATTAAGAGGCGAATTGGATAAGGGTTTTCACTAGGCTGGCGAATTTGGCCGGAGGATAGGGTGCGGAGAAGGCTTTGGGACGCGGATCTGATGAGTGGAGGAACCTGAAAGCCCATGTTTGCCTAAGGGGCACTCTGCCATAGACAAAAGGGGAACGTTGGCAAAAGTGACTACCAGAGCATAAGGATAAACTTTCATGTGGCCGCCTAAACCGGATGTTTGACGATTGTGCTTATCGGAGCTAAGTTCAAGAGGGGAGTAGTCTGTGAGGGCCATAAGCAAATGAGGACGTAGTCTGGTTTCCCTGACGGGACTCGCCACGCCAAGGGGTCACATTGCGGAGAGATCGTTATTAGGATGTGGGAGGTGGACGGCAGGTGTGGATGTTGTGCTAGGGGGGGCTGAAGGGTCCAAAAGTAAAACCTGGGGACAAGGCAAAGAACAGGAGTTCGGCGAATAAGGAAGGCAAGACGGTGTCTAAGTACAATACAGATCGAACCGGCATAAGGGCGGGTGAAAAACTGGTTTGTGGAAATGAGGGCAGGTTCTTAGTCTCGCGTGGGTGAAAAGAAAAATGAAACATCGTAACGAACGCATATGGGTTGGTTTCCTGGGAGAGAAAAATGTAGTTGCCGGGAAGGAGTCGTCAAGTGTTGTCAAAACAGATTGGTAGGATCAACGCGCTTTAGGAGAGTCGAGAAGCCGGTCACTTACAAACGGGGGAACGGCTGCTAAAACCGCAATTGATTACAGCTGGGTCAGTAGTGATCAAGAAACTTTGGGGTTCCTTCACAGATCTGAATGAGTTCATGATGGGGGAAAATTTGAACTAAATCTTTAGGGGACAGGTGAATCGAAGAAGTGCAAGGCAGAAAGTGTCGCACTGCCAAACAGGTCCACAGAAACTCGACGCGAGAAAATGAGCAATGGTGGGGAATTGATAGGAACTTAAATAACCGGATGTGGGAGGTGAAAGAAACTCACGGTTGTGTTTCTCCAAGCTATGAAAGATGGGGATTTCGACTCAGACGGTTGATGAGACGGAATACTTGGAAAAAGAAGAAAAGGGGGGGAAAAGCTAATCCCATTACCAGCAAGAAAGTTCACTTGAAACCAAAGCCTATGGTAAAAAGGGGGACAACCACGTTTACTTCTGTTGAACAAGGGCTGTAGTTTAGAAGCCCTTAAGAATACCTTTTGATTCATCAAGAGTTAGTGCCGGGGGAAAAGTCTCACACGCGGGAATGCTAGACTTTTGTTTAAACGATCCTAAACAGCTCGCAAGATTAGCCGTACGATAAATAAAAAAATTCTGGAAGCCAGACACGAAACGGGATAAAGGGAAGGGTTAGTTGCCGTCAATTCAGGGAGACATTCGCTTTTCAAAACGGCGTACAAAAGGTAAAAATCTTGGAAAGGGGCACACCTGGAAGGGGGCATTTGGCCCAAAGAGTGTGGCATGGAATTGAGGAAAAATGACTCATCACCGCGTGGTTAAACAATTCAGGTGGGGGGAAGTGTTTTCGCACGTCGTCACTCGCATCTGAGGAGAAGGGAGTCATAGGAGTCAAAAGAGGGGAAAGAACGAGGGGTGACCGTCACTAATCATAGGATACCTCGGATTGAGGGTCTATACACATCAACCAAATGAGGAAAAGACCCTATATAGAGGTCACCGAAGAAATCAGACCGGGGGGATTGGGTCTGGCAGGGTGGAAACTAGTTCATTCTGGAAAAAAAAAAATCCACTACGATATGATCATCGGGGTAATCTCCGGATGACGCTATCTACTTCAAGAAACCCAGGGAATTAAATGTCCGATGTCATATCATATGGGTCACGCCGCCTCTCCTCAGTGAAGGGAATCAAACGGTCAAACGCTTCAGGCGAGACGATAATCAAGCAGGGGAAGAATGACTGCCGACCTTACGACAAGTTCTGTCCCCCTCAGGGGGGGGGTACGACACCTATCCGGGGGGGTAGGAACGGGTGTTCCGCGAAAAAAAACTCGCTAACGGGGGAGAAAGAGTACAGGGAAACAATTTAGAGATGGACGAAGTCTCTAAATCAAAAGGTGAAAAAAGCGTAAGGGGGAAGGCCTTCGAAACAGTTCGAAGAATCTAGAAAAAAACAAAAAAAAGGAGGCGAAAGGAGAGATATTTCCGTACAAGGTCGCCGAAGATTTTAAGGGGGGGGGGATAAGGGGAACGAAAGGCAAGAAAGGAAATGGGGGTTGACTTAGAAGAACTCGTAAGCCACCGTTTCATCGCGGATGAGAGGCCCTAGCCAATCCCCGGGGAGAAAAGGACACAGGACAAGAACTGAAAGGCGGGCAAGGGCCAAAAATTAAAGAAGCTGAACAGCTGGGTCGTCTGAGAAGAGCTTTCTGAAAGGGAGCGGACACTGTTTACTGAAGATTCTTAACTAGGACTTACTAGAATATAAGGGGGTGTCAAGTCCCTGATACCTGAGGAATTCAGGAATCAGCAGTTCGATGCTAGGCAACGTTTTGGATCGAAAACAAGAAGGGCATCCATAAAAACGGAAAACCTCCTTAGAAGTAGATGTGAAATCTATGGGGCGCAAGGAAATAAGGGGTTTGTTTTCGTAGATCCGTATCGAGAGGAGCAAGGAAAAAGACTGCACTCGATCGGATTATGACAGCCAACATGAAGGAATCCATAGGAGTACAGGACTGTTCACAAGCTGCCTTGTTGAACGAGAGGAGAGGGGCTTTTACAGAATGACAGCAAACTCAAAGTGGCACTCATTTCCCAAGGGAATGGGGGTGTTGTTTACAAAAACGCACGAGGTAAAGCAGGGACTCCGGGTTCCCAAGACAGAAGCGGCTAAGCCGCGAAAGAACTTGATGGAAAATCCAGGTGATGGGAAACAAAGAAGGGGTCAGTTCGGGTGAGAGACAGGCTTTCACTTGAAGGTAAGGGGGGGAAAACTAGTGCCCAGAAGACATCGGCGAATGTCATTCCCAGGGGAAAAAAAGTTAGAAAATCAGAAAGGTGAACAGTGAAAGTAAAGTGGGGGGGACAGCAGAGGAGTGCCGGGTACAATTCGAGAGTGTAGAGGGTAGAAAAAAACAGAGGTGTTAAAAAATGCAGACCGGGTCAACCACCACCGGCTGAAGTCGTGGAGACCACGGAGAGGAGGGACTAACCAAAAACTTGTTTTCAAGCGCCACATTTTCAACAAAAGCGGGGGGGGAGGAAAAACTTGACGCATCACGCCACCGGTTGCGGATTATCACTCTCGCAGAGGGCGGTTGGAGGTGAGGGGGAAAAAGTGTCAAACTACGGCGACTTTCCCCAAACGTACGGGATGAAAAAAGTCGCAGGGGAGTGGGCTTCATACAAACGGCAACGAAACGACCGTATTGGGGAAAAAAGCACACCATTTAAACGTAGCAGACGAAAGCTTATGGGCGTGGATCAAGGAAAATCCATACAGGGGTGAAAGTGCGTTATAAAAAACCATAAAAGCGGGGATCGAAGCTCGTGTGGTGGGGAAGCGAGAACAGAGAGGAAAAGTTAGAAGGCAAAACTACTTGCTGCTCCCAAGAAGTACTGAATGGGGAGAAATGGAAGTGGAACGAGTGGGGGAAACGCCCCCTGCAAGTACGAACAACTGCCTGTCATAGGGTGGACTCCCACGAAAGTGAGGAAAAGGGCTCGACGAGGGGACGAAGTAAAACGAAGGAAAGTTTGGAGCTTGGACAAGGTAAGACAAAGAACAGCAAAATCAAAAAAAAAAACTTCTAATAGGAAGATTAAACATCTCAAACCAAAGGGGTTCGGCAAATTCACTGTCATGCCACAGGTAAGCAAAGTTCTTAGTTCCAGAACAGCCACCGAAAAAACGCAAATCGCAACAACGCTGAAATCTATGTGGAGAAAGGCCTAAAAAAAAAGAGAGAAAGAAAGAAGAAAAAAAAAACAGAAAAAAAAGATAAAGATAAGCTATTATCTCTGGTAGTTCACTGGTCCTAAAAAGGGGAGGGGGTGGAAAAACTAGTCAAAAATTTTCAAACTTGGACGCAAAAAAAAAGGGATAAGTGGTCCTGAAAAATGAGAGAATGGAAGACCCCATACCATCACGAAGAAGACATCATTCGAAAAGAGACAAAGCATAGTCAACATCTATTCGCAATCTAGAAGGGGGGTACCAAGCAAGGAAGGAAAGTAAGAGTATGAAGAGAATGAAAAAGGCCGTCCAACAAGGGGGGTACACGCAATTTTAGACATGACGAACTAGTTTCAGACAAAAGAGTCAAAGAAGTCAAACCGGTAGGGGATGTTACGGTCTGTGCCAGAAACCTCCTATTATAAACAGGAAGGAAGGGCGGGGGATCTCCGGCAAAAGTGAAAAGAGTGAAAAGGGAACTTGGGGCAAGGTAGGGGGGGGAACCAAAAATCTCATCTGGAGCAGGGCGTTGCTTTGCACGCCGAGTAAGAGAGGAAGGAGAAACAAAGAGGAGGAAGAGAGAGATACTCAGGAGGACGAAAAATCACGAACTGCGAAGAAGTCGAGAGGTGAAAGGAGGACCCCTTAAGACTTGTGGGTGAATGGGAGCAACGAGTTGGCAAGAAAACACGGAGGACAAATCCGACATCAGTCAATTTTTCAATAACAGGGGGGGAGATTGATTGCAGGGGAAAGGTCAAAGGGGAAGGGGTTGACCGAAAAGAAGGGGGAAAGGTTGACAAAGGAGACAGGCACGCAAAAGCGTAACAGCGGGGGACCCTGCGAGTAGATCGAAAGGGCAAAAAAAAAAAAAAAAAAAAAGACGGCCGGGTGGGGGAAACAACAATGAAAGGGAAATTGGAAAAGTGTGGACACTAAGGTGAAAAGGGGCCTTGAAGTTCTCGTGCGGAGAGTTGCCTTAAAGGATCGTATTCTAAGGGACACTTAAATTGCCGTACAGGCACTCCAAATGCAGTCCACGCCTTTTGCGGAAAGTTACAACAGATCATAAAAAGAAAGAAACTTTCTTAACACTATCCAAGAGAGGGGGGTTCGCGCGGGGGGAAATCAAGAGGGAGGCGGGGGGGCGGGGTCCGTGCATAAAGCACCCTGTGAGTACGTGTTCTTGAAGGGGGGAACGGGTGAAAGGCCAATGGGGGGACATCGATGGTCGGGAAGAGGAGCTGAATGATAGTTTTCGGTGTTTGTGGCGGTTGGGATGGGGTTCGGAATTGTGAGGAAAGAAGTTGGCAAAAGAAAAAAAGCAGGCGAGTAAGGAAATGTTCGTACCCGCCGCGGAAAAAAGGGGCAAACAAAAACAAAACACGTTTGTAAAGGCAGACGAAGGAACCGGAACGGAGGTGGACGGAAGGGGGCAAGGTTGAGGGAAGACCAAGAAGCTTTACTTAAAGACATTTTCAAGAGACAGGGGGACCCGGATTGTCCGCCGATCAGTTCGGGTTTGGGAAGGAGCAGGTAAGAGGGGGTCTAAGGAGGAAAGGATCACAACCACTAGGAAAGTGAAGCTAGCATGGAGTCGCTACTAAGGCTCGAACAACGGTATGAACGTTGTTGGGGGGAATCTCAAAAGGGGAAAGGCGTCTTATAAAAAAAAAGGGGGAACGGAAGAGCTAATGTAGAGGTATTGAATCTGGTAGGATGGGCAAAAAAAAAAAAAGTCTTGAATACATAAGAAGCTAAGTGTGCGTCAGAGGGGGGAAAAACGGGAACAAACTCACATAGACGCGCGATAAATTCAAAAAAGTTTGGGGAGAAGGGGGGGGAAAGCAAAGAAAAGCTAATACATTTATGTGGGACGAAAAGAAAAATCGCTGGGGTTTAGAAAGCGGGGAAGCAGGTGAATTGAAAAGAAGCAACGGGTTTTAGAAAAGGGCCATATCGTGAACACTAGGAGAGGGCCTTAGAAGAAAACTGCGAAATTCCGCCACAAGCACGACCGTAGGCAGTCCCACCAATTGTGGGACATGCCTGGAAAATGATTCGGAGGTTCGACGAATCACGGTTGAGAATCTGAACCGGTGAGGTCAGTCCGCGGGAAAAACCTATAAATTGTGGGGGGGTTGAACGAGATACGTCTAGAGAAAGTGAAGCCCGTCCCTAAGATGAAATGGAGTGGGACCTCAAATGAAGAACTTCTGGGAAGGGGGGTAGGGGGGAAGAAGAGAATCTCTGGACGGGGGCCCCAGGGAGAATGGGAAACGGGCAAGTAAACACCACAGGTCCTTTGACAGGCGTTGCCATGGGTGTTGCAAGAAAAAGTGGCGTGAAAAGTGGGCGCTGTCAAAAAAGTGAAAAAAACAAGCAGAATTTTGTAATTGGCGGAAGACCTCATTACGCACGAATGCGATATGAGGGGAAGGGAGAGTGGATGTTCGTAAAAAAATTTGGCAAGCACCTGACAGCTTAGCAATCAGGGATGAACTGCTGACAACAATCACATAAAAAAAGAACGACAAAAACGAGGGCGTAACCGCGACGCGTCAAGTGATTGGGTATGTAGTATGGAAGGGGGGAACGGGAGTTGAGGGTGGAGGGTTCAAAACTATCGGAAATAAGAGAACGCATACGGTTAAGCCATAACTAGTGCGAGACCAATACGGAAGAGTCTATATTCATATCTGGATATTTCAAAGCCCCCGGCTTTCAAAAGAGCGGGAAGAGATGAGAGACTACGGAATGACATATAAAGAGGGGTGCCACGTAATTGGGGGGAAGCAAGGAAAGAAAACAAATTGAGGTTTCCCCATCAAGGGAGACGAAAAAATCTCTGGGATGGGGACCGGCGTCTAGAAATCTCTCGAAAACGTTTAGAAGGGATCGGGAAAACAGTCCCGGAGAGTGAGAGGGAGGCTATACAAATTCAAAAAAAAAGAGTGAAATCTTGTTCTGGTCTATAGAAGCGAAAACAACACGAGGGGGGGATAGATTAATTTCCAGTCGGGAAAAAATTCGCCGGCAGAAGAATCTTTGATGTGGGTATCTATCTCAGGAGGGCCTGGTAAATGGTGGTTCCGGTTTAACTAAGCTAACTTAGGTAAAAAAAGTGTTAACGGAGATGGCTGGGACGCCGTCCACAGAATGGAGGCTCTTAGCCAAAGATGTGGCCAAAATGGGGCGTCATGAGGGGGAACAAACCGTAAAATGGCACAAATCGGTAGAGTAGTACGGGCAAGGAAGGAACCGGGCGCGGGGGAATGGATCGGGACTGAGGACAGAAAAAACATGCCGATAAGTGTAATCGGCGAAATGAGAGTGGGAATGAAAAACGGAGGGCAACGTCATTACGGAGCGTCGTTCATCGATGCGAGCATACGTGGGGGCCGCCCCTCCACAACAATTAAAAAAGGCGACATAACATCCCGGCGAAAAGGCGAGTGAAAACTAGTCACGGGATTTAGTACGAGGTGATGGGGTAGGTTGGGGGGTAAAAAAGATAGGACTCAGAGGTGAGAAGGGAGTGCAGGCGGCAAGAGACTTGACGCTCTTAATGCCTTCATCAATGGCAGTCCGAGCTCGAGTGGCGTATTCTTATCCACAAATCTGAACTTGTTGTCACAGGCGGAGAGCCACTGGGCAAACGAATGGGCCAGAACAAGACGTTGCAACAACATCGAAGGGGGGGGGTTTTGTTAAAAAACAGGGGAAACAGCGGTACTCTGTCAAAAAGAAATCTCAAAGAGGGAAGGAAACTTGAGGCATACCAGGGTGACTTATTGGCGCCAGAATGTCATAATGATGGATCGAAACGGCTTTAACGCTGAACTTGGGATGAAAAGAAACAAAGAAGGGGTGCAAGCGGGAAAGCAAAAAGTCAGTCTAAAAGTAGCAACTGGGATCTTCCTGGGGCGCAATCAGAGCACTGGGGGGGCACAAAATAAAGACAGGGGTGGGGACGAACACATCGGCGGTCCAGGGGGGGGAATAGCCTGCTTGCTAGGTCGGGAACGTCCTCACGTGTTCACGGAAAAATGGTCGCAGAAAAAAAGAGGTGTAGTTGAAAGCAAACAGGGGGGGGAGAGGTCTAAGAAAAAAACAACCGGGCTTTAGGGAGAAAATGTTCCCTGTGGCGGAGGCGTTTCCGCATACGCAAAAGCAGGGTCGCTGGGTCGAGCAAAACCGCGGGCTTGGGTAGAAGGGTCTGGGGACAGTTTTGACTAATGCGACAGGTCGATGCTAAAAGAAGGGAAGGATTTCAGGGGACATAAAGAAAAAGAAAAATGACACACGAGGAAACCGCTAAGAGTGGACGGAAAAACAAGCCACCAGTGGTAAAGGGGATCAACGACAGAGGAAGGGGG
>Ga0179593_1314455_pt1 | contig 20116 bp, 17 predicted proteins | sample CZODoug2_1_08_16_FD_185931 | JGI IMG/M metagenome (GOLD analysis project Ga0179593, IMG submission 185931) | Vadose zone soil fungal communities from Angelo Coast Range Reserve, California, USA - CZODoug2_1_08_16fungal (PacBio error correction) | ecosystem: Environmental > Terrestrial > Soil >...
TTAGGATGTACTCTTACCTGAGCGGGAAGGAAGGGAAGGGGTTGTGATTACGGTCAGACAGTTGGACGGGGGAGCGGCCGGGCTTGTCTCGGGAAGGGCAAGTGCAGTTTCAGCTGACGCAACTCGACGTTGGGGCGAAGGTGTGGTAAGGGGGGTTCCAGTAAAAGAAACTGCAGAGGAAAGTCACGGGTGGCGCACAGCAAGGACCACATCGGGAAAAAGAACACTTCCTAGGCAAACCGCTTACCGACCTTCGGTAGGGGCCTTACCCTTCTATGCCGGTAAAGTGCCAGGAAGGAAAAGAATGGGTTCTTTGAGCCCGATCAGTCGCGCTAGCCACGAAAACTGGGGGGCAAGAGGGACCTAGGTAGAAGAGAATTGGGGGGAAGAAGGCCCTGGCAAGCCTGACGGGCGCTTCCGCACACTAAAACACGTCTATAATTGGAAAAGCGGCCTATGGAAAAAACCAGGCCTCGACCAGATAAATTGTGGCCAAGGGCCTGGGCTTGGGGGATGACTCTGCTGGGGGACCACCCCGATAAGTCTTAGATCGTACGAATAAGGACGGACGAATGGAGGGCAAAAAAAGCTAGTGAAGAAATGTGTTGGTTTTCTGAATCCAGAAAAATAAATGTCACCGGGATCAGGCTCACCGGAAAGGGGGGCATAAGTCCCCGAGCCCACGCCGCGCTAAAGGAGAAAAACCGTGCCGGCTGCCCTTCTCCTTTACCAGCAATGTGACCATGAACTTCATGGAGAGAGCGGACCCGAACCGATGAAGAGTCTTGGAGAGGGTGGGACTCCTGATGACGGTAAGCTCCGGGATTGAAGGCTGAAAGGGTGAGTCAAACATGTTGAATTCGAGGACGGTAGATGACCGCTGGGAACGACTGGAGGAAGAAGACTGTCTTCAGCGGGGACAAACCCGCCACACAGGGTATCAGCACGTCCCGGTGGAAACTTCAAAAGACAAACCTCTGTGCGTCGGGAAATAAGGATGCCAGCAAGCTGGGTGGATGAAAGGACGACCAATCTTCTGTCTCCAAGGGGAAGCAAAGAAGGTGGTCGTTGGTGCGGCCGGTACCACCGGAGCAAGAGATCTCCCTGCCCTGTCAAGAGAGCATGCGTGCCCACGAAGAACAGGACAGTTCCTGTCTAACGTATCGGGAACATGCCCGGCCGGCGTAGTCTCGGGAAGACGAGCACGCCTGGGATGCCGGATTGAAGGAAAGGCAGGTCACGGAAGAAACTCGGAGAGGGTAAAAACCATGAGCGTAGGCACGAAAAAAAAAAAAACACGTCAACGCTGGCGAAGGGGAAGAAAACTTCCACCGTCTGGGGAGGCCCAGAATACTTCCGGGCTGGGCCGGCCGAAAACGAAGAGGGGAAACGGGGAAGGGGGGCTCGGGGCCGTGTATTTAGGACACTTTGTTCAGGGGGAAGAAATCTTGAGGACAGACCGCTCACGGGAACACTTCGCGGAAGGACACAAGTTCGCCGGCGAAAGGGTCGTGGCTGGGGACAGGGCGAGCTTCGAACTGTTACAGGAGTAGGTAGAAACAAATTACAAGCACGGTCGGACCAGTCGCAAACGAGCAAATCCACCGGAAAACGATGTGTAAAACGAGACAAACGGGCAAAATTCGGCGGGCCCGTCTGGCGAAACGCAACATAGAAGGCCGACAGCGCCAAGGGTGAATCCGAACGGCCAGGGTCTTGGGGTAACAAAACACCAGGCGGGGGGGGAAATTAGCAACATAGGACCGCGGGTCCAGTCGGGTCCGCAAACTGATCAGCCGTGCAGGTACCCCGGCCAGGGAAAAGAAGGTCCGAAAAGGGCCGTAGTCGAGGAACGCTTCGACGCAGGTCAAAGATGGGAGGAGGAGCATCTAATTACTCACCATGCAGGACCCCCGATTTTCCATCGCAACAATAAGTAGTAGTCGGGTCGACCGGTGGAAAAGTGGGAGGAAAGGGCAACCCATAGGGGGTTAATGCGAAACTGGGCCATGAACGGCGAGAAAAAAATGCAAATAGAGAGGGAGAGGGGATACGACCAGTTATCACCTTGTCGACTAACTCAGAAGCCAGAAGAAAGATGATGCGGAACCTGGAAAACTAGGTAAAATGACTGTGGGCTAGGGAAGTTACCAGCCAGCTGAGGGGGGGGGGAGGAATCCACCAAATCCATCTCGGTCTAGAATAAAAAGGTGCCAGCTTGTAAAAGTGGGAGTACGGGGGGAGGGCGGGCCGTTCAGAAACAGGTCCTCGTCTGGTTAAACTTTCAAAAACCTATCTTGGGGCCGCGTGAAGGATCTCGTCATTTGCTAAGTCTATTGAGACAAGGGGGGACAGTAAAGCCAGGCAAAAAACGATCTGCGGATTCCAGCAGGGGAAACACCCGAAGAGGCGAGAGGTAAACGTCTTTAAACGCTACCATCCTATGAACATGAAGCAGCCCGATTACTAACTGAGTGCCAGGGTTATTGATCCAAATTCAAAGAGACATCAGCTTAGGACGAACCAAGTTCGGTTGTTGGCAGAAGGATAAAACACGATGGCACGTGGAACAGTCGTAATTAGGAATAAGCAGCAGAGGACAGGGTAAAACACTCGTTGAATTCCCCCGCCCTCGAAAAAAAACCACAGCCGGCCAAACTGTGATGCTGGAATGAAGAAATTAAGCCCGTCAAAAAAGCCTTACACTTCGAGTCGCGGTTGAAAACTCCAAGAAAAGCACCACCAAAAAGAGCGACTTCACAAAATCCGCCGAGACCACGTCAACAGAGGAAGCACCGTAAAAAGGAGGCAATCCCGGCAGCAACGGGGGGCCGAGAAACTAGGGTTGTCTGCAAAGCAAGAAAACCGAAAGCCCGCCAGTTTCTTTAGGTCAGATCTAGCCCGGAGTTCGAAAAGGGGACAGAAAGCGAACCCTACCGAGGGGTACTCCAAAACCTCGTAAAAAAACCTGAAGCGCGTCTCTTTCCGGTCCATGGTAAAAGCGCCACATCGGAAAAAGAAGGGGACATACGGGGGGAACGCGCAAAAGGGTACTAACATTGCAGGTAGGATTACGGTGAAGGTAGACTCAGTATCTTTTGTCGACGACCAGCCGACTATTTCACAAAAAAAAAGGGAAGGGCAAAAGACAAGACCAGACAGAAATCCTTCAGGAGGGGGGCACGGGCGGGCCTTTCGCGTGTTGAACAACATAAGGGGAAAAAGGAGGAGGAAGGTCGTAGTCCTATTATAAACAAAAAACAAACGAAGGGGGGAAAAGGAAAAAGGGAAAGAAATTGAAGAATACTCAATGAAAAGGCTGCCGTAGAGAGTTCTTTGGAACCGAAGGACGAAGGAAACAAGCGGGCCTTACATGCCGTCCTGCTCTGGCTTCCTTGTCGGGCGCACGTTAGGAGTAATGCTTGAAAAAGGGAAAGGGGTCTTGAAAAAACAAAAAGCGCATCCCAAACGCCCTACGTCTCAGGCCTGGGGCAACGGGGGAAGAGGATAGAAACTGGGCGCGCTGAACAACCACAGTAAGCTAAGGGCGTCAAGATTGGGAAGTGCTACCTTCCGGACAGAATCGGACTCACCGGCCTTTGGGGAGACTAGCGCTGGGGGGGTAATGCTCTGGGGAGAAGAAGGGTACAAGCTGGGCCTCATCGGCATATATGCGGGAGGTACGCCGCAACAGGGAATTTCTGGAGTTCGTGAATGGGGGGGCTACTTTCAAAAAATGGGCTTATATGAAGAAACCTCGGCCAGGTTTTGGCCCGGTAAAGGCAAAAAAATCTTTTGCGGCTGCAAAAAGGGCGGGGAAGGCTGAGACTTGCTGGTTGGGGGACCCGCGATTGTTTTTGCGAAGAGGGGGGGTGAACGCGAACCGGACGACTCTTTTACGAGCTGCTGGCGCTGCCGTTCAATTTTTCTCCTGGAGAAATTGATATGGAGCAAGAGGGGGAATCGTGCCGTAGTACTTGGTAGAGGGGCGGGGTGTTCATGTGACCACCGCGTGGTTGCCAATTCCGGGGCGGAAGGGACTACTGCTACGGAAGAGTTTTACAATAAACTGGCACCTACTTTGTCGCTTCCAAAAAGAAAAGCCCGGTCTCGTTCGAAACCAGCGCTCGAGTGAACAGGAAGAACGTGCGTACCTCCACCTGGAACGAACTGTGGCTGCCTATAGGGAGATTGGTGTCCAAAAAAACAAAACAAAAACCTTCGCAGTAAAGATCAAAGGAAATACGGAAGCAAGAAACTTAAGCTGGCAGAGGGAGCGACTGACACGTCAAACCTGGCTGCGACTGTCGCGCCATCCGACGCCGGCGCCTTGGGCGAAGAAGGGAAAAAGCGGAGGCCTTAAAACCGACTGTTCACATTTAACCGAGAAAATGCAACGGACACGGGACAGCTGGGATAAGGGGGCTCGTAAGCACTGGGAAAAATGGCTCCCTCAAAGAAACTCTGGTCTACGGGCCGAATACAGCCATCCTTCATGATCAATAACAGGGGACAAGGGGGAAGGACCATAGGAAAGATCGGGGAAAGACGCTGCCAGGAAACCGGCCATTTTATGAACCCCGTGACAGGAGAAAGCCTGTACTGGAAGCCGAGCGTTAATGGAAAGAGAAAAAGCAGGAAAGAACCCGCTTTGTGCAACGAAAAGGACTCCCAAGCGAAGAAAAAAGGGGGATACCCACCAAACAAAAACCCTCTGGGAGCTGTCACAAGACGCGTGGGCAAAGACGGACCTGGTTGAATACTTTCTTCGAGTCTCTCGAAACACGTCAGCTAGAGAAGAAGAGAGCAGACGCCTGCCTTGCAGTTTACCTTCACCGCCAAGAAACGGGGGCGGTGTTCGGGACGGACTGACCCGCGGCCATCTTCTAAATTACCCAACCTTCCACAGACCCTGTCGAGGGAAGATTCAACGGGTCTCCTTGTGTCGGCCCATGTGTCCTCGGTCCAGAGGGCAAGGGAGAGGAGACCGGGGCCGCGCTACCCGAGCAGGATTCTACACCTCTTGTGCACGCGGTGCCTGGGGGGGCACCCAGAAAAAAAGAGGGCGGGGGCCGGAATCAAGAAGCAGCTTCACCGGAAAAAGAACATGCTTCAAAGGACAAAGCCCCAGAAGCCATAGAAGGCGACGCGTTCGGCCACCGCGCCAGAGCCAAGGACGGAAAAACTCAAAATTTTCTGACCAGGAAATACACGTGTCCTAAACCGCCTAACCCTATAAAAAAAAAACACGGTGGAAGTGACGCGGGCGTAACCCTAACATCTGAAAAAAGAGAAAAATCAAGGCCGTCGTCCGCAGGCGTGAAAAGTGCGGCCTACTTCAACCTGGGCGCGCCCGAATATGAAAAAGGAAAGCATTACGGAAGGAAATCACCTTCTCGGAAGGGGCCAAGGAAGGCAGAACAAAAGCAGGAGATCGACTTCTAACGGAAATATTTTGAACTCGAAAAACCGAGAAGAAGGAATCGATAGCCTTACCGGAGAGACCAGACAGGCCAGGTGGCACAGGCGGCAGCACCAAAAAAAGGAAGGCCTCGACCGGCTACAAGCTACTTCTGGGAAGGCAGAACAGATGGCTTCGCAGAATATCACGCCGCAAAACTTTTTTTCCTTGGAAGGCAAGGGGGGTCGGGCAAAAGGCTGAAAAAACAACGGGGGGGGCGTGAAAAGCTGCTAGGAAGAAGGATCCTTAAAAGCAGGCAAAAGCGCTAACAGTGACTACCACAAGACAAGGTGCTAAAAATTCACTTCTCCTCAGTCCCGAACCACCCAACAGGCTTACGACCCCACTCCACCAAGAAGAACAATGGAGGGTGCTGATCCAAGAAGAAAGGCCAGTGCCTTGAAGAATGATGACAAGCCAACGCCAGGACGTCTGCAAAAGAAAATGCGGCAACTGAAAAGGGATGCTGAGGACCGTTCCCTGGGGGATCTGATCAACGAAATCGGGCGACTCAAAATGAATAGCAGACACAAAAAACACGGGGAGCCACCTTACTGCCGAAAAAGGAAGCGAGCACGCTTGATCTGCAGCATCCATGCGGGTGTCACCCGACGCAATACGTCAGATAACCACCAAAGGAGAAGAAAAAAAAAAATGCAAGGTGGGGACGCCGTGGTGAACGGTCAAGCGGCCGCTTTGAGCCACAGTCAACTTTTGAAGCGCGGGAAAAAGAACTGGTCAAAGGTTAGCGGACCAGTACACGGATAAGACCTGAGGATGTCGCGCTCGAATGAAAAAAAAAAACCGGTAAGCTGGACGTGGGTAGACCCACCTAGCGAACAAACCCTGAGAAAGGGCACGCACCGGCCCTGACATCAAGGGCCGGCAAAGGGGACACCAAATAAAACCAAACTAGGGCAGAGGGAAAAAGACAAACAGAGTTCTAACGAAAAGCAAAAGGGCACTGACTTAGCTAACTGAGGTGAGGGAAGCACAACCCGTTACCACACACGCGCCTCAAGGGAGCTGGGGGAGACTTAAGGAACTAACATCACACACTGAGGAAAGTACAACACGCAAGAACGCTACAACCAAGGTCAACGGATAAAGGAGAAAAGCCCGGAAAAAACAGACCGCGTCGGTCCGTGTAATCCTCCTAAAGATGAGATAGAAACAACAACAACGGAGGGATAGGGAAAGGTGGTATAAGTTCCCGGACAAGAGGGCTGGAGGGCAGGCTGCCAGTGCGCGGTCCTTCCAACGGGGGCCGTGGGTAAGGGGAAAAGGTGATGCGCGGCCTTCAAGTTTGGCTGGGTCAGGCTGACTTCTGAGATCGGACCGTGTGTCAGTGGGGGTTGGCGAAAAAGAAAGGAAGCTGGCCGTGCAGGCTCAAAAAGAAAAAACCGCATCGAGACGGAAATCTGGAACGTAACGACCCTCAGGACCGACGTGTTGAGGGAAGTGCCCGTCAGGCCAGATTCACGGCAGCACGCCAGTGTGAACTTCGCAAAAAATCAGAAAGCCACAAGAGAGCTGGGATAATTGCTGGGAACCTGATGCCGTAGAATATGGGGGAGCCGGGCTACCTGGAACCGCCTTGGGAAAAATGGTGCCTGCTGACTCAAAGAACAAGTCAATCCGGTCTGTGACAAAGAAAAATTAAAACCAAGGCCGTTCAACAGTGGCCGAAGGGGTGGAAAGTCTGCTGGGGGATCCATTATGGAACGGAGTGGACAACAAGATAAATTGATGTCTGCACGGAATCAGCAGAAATTCGTCAACCGTCCAAAACAGGGGGAATCACCGGGGGGGGGTTGGTGCTCCGTGACGCAAGAGTAAGGGCAGTCTCACCTTTCATCCTTTTGAAGGCAGTCGGGAAGCAAGTCTCGGTAATGAATTATCCTAAAAAAATGGTCGAAGAGGGTCCAGAAAACTTCCAGAAGCCGGGAAGGGAGGATAGAGGGCCTCTCACCAACTAAACCGCATTGGCTGGCGGAGTTTGGGGTACGTCTGGCCGGTCGTGACAAAAAAAAGGGAGAGAGGAGAAAGACGGGGGCACCTTCTGGTGTGAGAAAAAGGGAGGGAAGAGGGACCTTCAAAAAAAACGTTCCTGAAAAAGGAATAAGGAGGTTCACCCGCACCCAACGTTTAAGACAGAAAAGTCCCGATTGAAAAAACGCACCCAAAAAAAAAGGCAACCCGCTTAAAGAAAGTGATAGGGCAAGCTCATCCAGCTGTCAGGAAGGAAACGGGAAGGCTGGTCGCCCAGGAAAAATTGTGGGGGCAGGTTTGCCTGCAAACTCCTCTGGAAAACGGATCAGGGGAGGGGAGAGCTAAGTCCATGGGTCAAGAAGCGGAGAAAGAAGACGTGGGAGTCATGTCCATCGTGCATGGAGAAAAATTACTCGCAGGCGGATGCGCGGCATTAAAACCTCGGCCACTAGGAGCCGGATGGAAAGGGGAAGGGAAGGGCATGGGAAACCGGTCTCCTGAGTGGGGTAGGGAACAAGGAGACCGTAGAACCTGAAGAGGGAGGAAAGCAAGGAACCCAGTTCTGGGCCGTGCCGACGGGCACCAAAAACAAGGAAGGGTCTGGGGTCTCCAGCCCCTCCGAACTGGTCACAGAGGGTTTGTCTAAGGGTGGAAGTAGAGGTCCACGTTGGAGTTGAACTGCAAGAACGAGCGGTGGCCCGACGGGAAAATCGGGGAAAACAAAAAAGAGGCCTGACAAGCACGGGCCCGGCCGGCTATTATCTGGGCTGCAACTGGAAGTGCTAAAAGGGAATGCAGGAGTGAAGCCCGGGACCAACCTGTTGACTCACACACGGGTCAAAGGGAAAAAAAAGGGTGAAAAAACAAGGCCCCGAGGCCCAAGGGGGGGTAGCACTCGGACTCAAGGCGTCAAAGCCTGAGGAAGGAGTGAAATCCTGAAGGGGCCGGAACCATCGTCAGGAAACAGTCGAAACGGTTAGAAGGAAGAAGCAGGGTGTTAACCAGTTCGGGGGGGGGACTGCTACCAGCTACCTCGTAAACAGTTCCGTTCCGCACCACAAAGAACGAATTTAACGCCCGTGGCAGAACGTTCCATGGCACAGGATCGAAGGGAGGAATAGCCGCAAGGTTCATCCTGAGAGAAGAGAACGACGCCCGTACGGCCACATTTCCTTGGCCAACGTCACCAAGCCACCAGCAAGTCAATGAGTTCGCAAGTGGGTTACCGTGGGAGAAAAAAGAACATCTCTGTGTCCGGCGAAGGCTGGCCATGAACGCCGCGCAGGAACTGAAGGGACAATAACGCCCGGTCAACAAAAGTGGCCGGGAGAGACCTGTCTGGGGGGGGGGAAAAAAGCAAGAAAAGATGGCGGCGGAGGAAAGGGCCAAAGTGAAGGCCTGGTTGGGCGAGGGGGCCCGTGAACCGCATGGGCTGTTGGCGTCGCCACCCAAAAGCAAAATCGCGGCCAAACCGGGGGACAAGATTGTAAAGGGGGAGAACGGGTCTATCCGTTAGAGTAACGGCCGTCCTTTGTACTTGGAGGGGAAGGGAGGTTGGAAGGAGTTGGGGGTGCTTCAAACGGCAACGAAAGGGTCGACCAAAGACCGCAGAGACGGGAGGCGCGCTCTGACCGGGACATCCCGGCCTAGCGGCGGGTTACACGATAGCGGAGAGCTAGGGCAAGGAGCAGTCCCCTATACACGGGGAACAGGTTGAGGGGAAAAAGAAAAGTCCCTTTCCCGGTGCCGCGCACGAGGGGCGGCGGGTTCGGAGGGGTTAAGCTGATAAAGATGTCGGAAGTGAGCGGTGGCTCCTTCGCAGACGGGTTTTTCACAAAGGGAGTGGCCTGTACCGAAGCGCACCACAGCCTATAACAAAAACGCGTCGGACCTCGGGACCTGAGCCAGGAAGGGGGAGAAACTTCATACCTCGGGAGGGACCGGCTAATTTCACTCAGTTGAAACCCCGCCCAGCACCTCAAGCAAAAAAAAAACTATCTTTCAAGGGACCAAACAGCACGGGTGACCTCACGTACCTAAAATCGGCAGCACCGACCACGGGAGGCACTAGGGACAGCAAAGGCGGATATTTGGGAAAGATAAGGAAGGGGAACTTAACCAGAGAAACGAAATCCCAGGCCCGTGCGTTCGGCGGGGAGAAAAAGGGAACGATGGACGATAATCAAGGTGGAAGGCTTGGACGGCGGACAACTACCAATCATCACCCAATCAAAGCATCGGGCAGAAAAGAAAGTCCCTTTTCACTCAAACTTTGGGGACGTCAATGGAACGGCGCAAAATCTTAAAAGCGTAGCCGAAGGAAGGGGTTGGAAAATCTCGCGGAAGAAATGTCCACAGTTTCAAACAGGGTCTAAGTAGGCGTACGGGGAACTCTGATAGTTGTCGATAAAAAAATCCGGCCCGGTAGGGGACAAGAGAACTACCTTTCCCCTAAGAAGAAAAGCAGGACCGCCTGAAAGGGTGCCCGCGGCGAACGTCAGGTTCGCCACTAAAACTCTACTGGGAAAGAACGGTTGCAAGAAAGCGCGCCGGGGTCGTCATGTCGAGATCTCTCAACACCAACATATTATGGGAAGAGAAAAGACTAGGAAATAAACCAGGAATACGACATGTGAAAGGGGGACGGTACTTTCTTGCAAAAAGTAACGAAAAATTCCGAAACTCTTAAGCAGAAACGTAGAGCGCGGGACCGTGGTTCTGTCTTGTCACGGGGGGAGTAAAAAAAAAATATCTGTTCACTGACCTCGGGCCGGAATGGTAGGAGGGAAAAAAAGAAACAACGAAAATAGAAAGTCCAGTGGCAAAGGGTGGGGGGAAGTCTTGCGCATTATACAAACGCGACAACAGTCGGAGGAGGAACCGTGAAGGGTCCCTGTAACAGGTAAAAATCTCGATCACGTGCCGTGCTGAACGAGCGTCTGTGGGATGGAAATCTATCAGGGAGGTAAGGGTCGTCAAACTGGTCAAGAGGAGGAAGGAAATCATCGTAGAAAGACAGGACGGTGACATGCGGGTTCGTTTCAGGGGTACTACTGGAAAGAGGAAAGGATCAAATAGGGAAGATGGCTTCCCGTTATTCTAAGGAAAAAAGGAGGTGTTCTTCTGGTGCCATCCTCTTCTTCAGGTTCAGTTGTGGACTTCTGGAAACTCGGTGGTGTTTCTTGGTACTTCTGGAGTCGGGACACGAGAAAGGGAAAGCTGAGTGCATCCTGTGGAAGTTTCTAATGCGAAAAGGTGGAATCCATCTGTTACCAAGGAGAACGGCTGGGGGGCTGCGCTGTGGAAACATTACCGCTTTGTGTAACCCGGCAAAAAAAAAGCTGCACTGGCTGGGCATGCGAAGGCGCAAACTGCAATATGGAGAAAAGGCGGAACAAACAAGAACAAAGCAAAGTAGCGGCAGGATACCGCGTATGAGATCGTCACTTGAAAGGGAAGGCGTAAAGGCAACAAGGCACTCAGTGTCTTTCCAGGCTGTATCATGGTCATCATGAGGGTCGCGAGACATCGACCGGGGTGTCCTCAAGCCGCGCGCAGGGCTGGTATAAGAGTGTGTCTCGGACTGACCAGAGCAAGGGGAGAGACTGGGAGTCTAAGACGGAAACCAGGCGCGCTGTAAGTAGAAAGGAATAACCCTTTTCACCATAGCAGGAAACAGGAAAAGGACGAAAGCGAGAAAGAGGGTCCGTGTAAAAGCATGGAACCGGGGGATTAGAAAATTTTCTGGGACTTGCGCACGAAAACACCGAGAGGGATGGTCTAAGAAAGAAGTCAAAAGTTCTCTCAGATGTGGAAGGGCCGCCAAGAGGAAGACGGGGGTCTGACTAGGAGGGGGGGCCCCGTCCAGGTGGGGGCTGAAAAAACGGGCAGGGAGAGAGGGGACGGGGGAAGAACGCCCTCGAGGTCAAAGGGTCATCCAAAACACCGCGCGGGGGGGTGGAAAGTACTCAAAGAACCTGGGGAGAACCTAAGAAGAAAAAGGGGGTTTCGCGACTCGCCTTTGCATCGGGACCTGGAAAGTAAGGCGGAACGAGAGAAGAGAGCTTGAAGAATTCTCTCGATCCGAAAAAGAAGCGGGGGGGCCAGGAATTTAAGAACTTCACCCTATGGGGGATATTGAGGAACGAAACTGGACCCAGGCGGAAAGACGGAGACACAAAGGGACACCACCCTTTCGGCATGACGAATGCACCCTTCGAGAGAAAACGGAAACCGATGGTTGGCCGGGAGACCATGCACCAATCTGAGGCACCCCGAAACCACCAGATAAAGGGAGGTACGAGAGAAAGCGGTTGCCGTGAGTAAAAGAGACAAAAAGGGGTAAGAAACAGAGGGGTACAGTGCGAATCACTCAGGGAAGCTCACAACACCTTGGGAAAGGGCCACCCACGGAATAGGGGGAAGGGGCGAAAGGGGCAATAAGCCGGTTTGCCTTCACCGATTGGGAAAAGGCGTTCCTAAAAAGGTTCTGAAAAGAAGTAAAAGGGTCCTATAAATAACGGACGCACTGACTTTGACCAGTTCGGCAGGAGAGAAAGAAAAAAGAGGAGATAACCGGCCCTCATCAAATACTTTGAGTGTAGAAACGGCGAATGGGAAAAAGAGGGGACATTGTCTCCTACGGTAAATGCTCGCCGACAACCGTCATGCTCGCGCCTTGAGGAAGCAAAGACGGAAAAAAAAGCGGTTTCAGCATCGCTCAAACACGAAGATGGCGCTGAAAAGGAAGACAGATGGCCTTCACGGCCAGGAGGGATAAAGAAAGGCCTCATTACGAGAACAGGGGGATCTCAAGATCAGGTGTCAAAGGGACAGAACGACCACTAGTGGACGGACGGAAACGAGGGAAAAAAGGCTGACGTCCGTGCAAAACAAGACAAGCAGGGCTGCGCCAGCACGGACTCAGTAGGTGGGCCGAAGGGAAGGGGGAAGTATCGGACTGGCTTATCCCGGGTGAGGTTGACAATGAAGGAGACCTCGAGTGATCCGGCTGCCAGGAAAAGAATAGTACAGGAATACTTAAAAGCTGGGGCATCGTCGCAGAGCCGACAAAGGACGACGTAAAGAAGGAGGACTTACACACCTAGCCCAACTATAAAAACGGGTGAGGGAAGAACGAGAACCATTCCCTGCCCTGTATTCCTCGTTGCAATCAACAAGCCCGCTCCGGGCGTGAGGAAGCAGGAAGCAGGTCGAAATGGCATTGCAAAACAGGGCCCCCACACGGGCCCGCCAGGGAGGTAAAAAAGGGGAAAGGCTGAGCGCCCTTTCTCGACTAACACCCACCGGGTGCCAACCGGGGGGAAAGGAAAGAAAAAGCACACAACGTCGCATCTAAAAAAAAGATCTTAAAAAACGAAAGAAAGAGGTGTAAGCCATCAGGAGGCCCAAGACCCGCAGTTCCCCCTAAGGACTTCCTCTCGGCCTGGGGTTAGTTCAAAGTCAGGGAAGGGGTAAACCGAAGGAGCGGGATCCCAAAGCGGCAGAATCACTGGAAAAAGGCGGCCCAGTACCGGACGACAAAAGAGCCGGAGCGAAATAGGTACCCTCCATGGCATGTGTCTTTGATAGACTCAAAGAGGCGTCGAGTTCAAAAGTGAAACTGCCCTGACATCGCGGCAAAAACCGTAAAAAGGGCAAGGGAGAATTAGCCAGCAGAGGTTCTTCCCTCGGAGGGTCCGGGCTTGCGCGACGTACTAAACTTCGGGCGGACAACACAGGAAAAAAAACGCAGACCACTGGACTCAGGACCGACTTCAGCCTGACCACCGGCCCGGAAGGGGGGGGGCTAAAACAGAACGACCGCAACCACTGGCAACGTGAAAAGTAACGCAGCTGTGCAGGCCAAATCTAACGTCGGTCCGGGAGAAATCCACGGATAGCTAGAAAAAAAACAAAAACTGGGAGGGAGGAGAGAGATACCATGAGTAACTTACCTACTCTTAATCAGCTTGAAAAAAAACAATTTTCGACGGGGACCTTTTTCCTTGGTGAAGGGTGAGATTCCGTTTCCTTGGAAGCTTGCGTTGTCAAAAGAGGAACGGGGAGGAGAAGGGGTGGACATTTGGAGCCCAAAAAAATTTAAGACCATCCAGGGGGGGGGGGTTTCTCAAGCCGCCGCAAAAAAGGTCTCAGTCGGGTTCCTATCTCACCTCTTCTCTCGGTGATTATTCAAAGCAGATGGAGGCAGCCCTAAGAAAGACAGTTGGGGACTTCGCAGCTCTTTGGAGAGCTAACGAGCTTGAGGGGGAGGGGGGACTGGAGACAAAAAAGGTAAGAGGTGTATCCGGCTAATGCTTGTTGACAGGGGGCCTGCTGGGCAACAGAGGGAACTGAAAATCAATCCGGGCAGTTAAAGGACAAAATTTGACGGAAAAAAGGAACGATAAAACCGATGGAAAAAAAGGTGCCAGGCTTGCTTGTGATGATACATTCTTCGTTGGAAACCTCCGCTACTGGCAGTGGCAGAGAAGAGGGAAGATCGGAAGAATGAAAAGCATGGGGAAGCACCTTTGGTGTTAGTCGTAGACCAAGGGCGCGAAAGAGGAGGGTGATGACACAGGGAAGCCAAGCTCCCGGCGGAGGCGACGTCTCTGACAGCAGCTCCAGCGGGGAAAGGTCTATCTGGTCCAGGAAAGGGAACATACAGGGCCGGGCAAATTGAAGCGCGCTTCAAAAAAGATGAAAAAAAGGTGCTTTCTTGTGTACTATCCTTTAGACGGGAGGCGGCAGGGTCACTGAGACTAGGGGCTTCGGCCTGTTGGGGTACTAACCTTACAAGGACCGGGTGCTTGAGACCGTCCATAAGGATTGATTTCATCAACCAGTGCAACCAAAGGGATCAGAAGTCAAGATATGACACGCCCGGCCTGCAAAAGAAAAAAACCTCTGGTGCGTCGTTTATCGTGAAAAGCAGGTGGGGGCTTTACGGAAAGGGCGGATGGGTCAAACCACCTTTCGCTGACATCTTTGGTCTTGTAACGAATCAGGTGGACAGAAAGGAAAGAGGGCTATCTACCGACCTGGCTGTCAGACATCAAGACGCTGGAAGAAAGGTCCATATGGGGCAAGTAGAAGTCTGATCTGGAGAACACACTGTCCGGTCTTCTTCTCTAGTGAAACGGGACACGAAGGGGTAGGAAGGGGGGAGTAGAGGCGCGAAGGCATGCTCGGGTTCTGAGAGAGACGTAAACGTCACCCTCGCGAAAAAAAAAAACACCGGGAGTGCCTGGCCTCTGCACAGTCAAGAAGGGGGGGAGAAAGAAAAGACGGAACGGGTCACAGGAGGGTTGGGAGGGGGCCTGTAGGATACACGGTTGAGGGAATGGGCCAAGAAGGTCAGGACCATACCTGCCCATCCTTTTTCCCATGCGCGTACGTAAAGGAAAGGTGAAAACGTGATCGGGGGAAAACGTCCTAGCAAGGTCGGGAAAAGGGAGCTGGCAGCAAGGGGGAAAAAGAAAACAAAGGGAAAGCCATCAAGGTCAACCCGTGTGCAAAAAAAATGACTCAAAAGGCCAAACAAAACCTAGGTGGAGACCTCAAAACCAAAACAAACACCCCACCAAAAACAAAGACAGAAGGGAGCTTGCCCGCCGGCCCTGGCAGTGAAAGTCGCCGCCGGAAACCAGAGGCCGCCAGGCGACGTGAGAAAGCGCAACAGGGTCTGTGTAACGGAGGGGAAAACAGTTGGGGCCCAGCTCCAGCGGGAATCCCAGTACGCCCCAAAAAAAACATTTTTAGGATTCAGACAGTGCAGACCAGGACACAACGAGGAGAAAACGTATTCGGACAGGGTCAAGAAGGGAAAAGGCAGGATTCAGAGAGACCTCGCAGTACTTAAAGAAGCGGGGACCCAGGAGAGGTCCAAAGAAAACAGAGGAAAGACGTAAACGCAAAAAATTAGGAGCAGGGGAGTCGCGGGCACCAACAAGCGCTGATGTCGGTCCAGAAGCAGGAGGCCGGGAAGTCGGCACGGAGGGCCCGGGGTGTCACGGGTACGCTTAAGCTCTGACCAAGATGGCGAGGCACCTGGCCACTCATCTTGATCAGGTCAGGCCTTTTTTAGTCGTGGCGGAGACAAGACAGGGCGGGGGGTGGCGTGAGCCAGAAACAAGAAAGAAAAAAAAAAAACTCTTACCAGATCGAAACCGGTTCAAATGTGCACTTTTCTGATGGGCGGGGGAAGGAAAGCGGTCCGGGTGACCGATTAAGGAAGAAGAAGAGTCCAGGCTAAAGAGCAACTTCGACGGAGATTGGGTAGGAATCCATCATCTAAGGGCAGGGGAGAAGGAAGGGGGACAAGGTACTCCCTTCCCTTCGGCTGGTGTGAAGTCTAAGATCGCTAAGAAGAGGGAAAAGAGCCAGCCATCTGAAATCCAGGTTTCCCAGGGGGTATTACGGAAGGAAAAGGGGCAGTAAAAACGGCGGTAGCGGGCCGGAACGTGCTTGTCGTTGTGGCCGCCGCAGGAAGACTAGTTTCATGGAATGGAAAGAGGGCTAAATCCTCCACTGAAGAAAAACAAGCGTTGGAGAACACCAACGATAAACAATCCACCTCCTAACCAGAAGGGCTAAGAAACCCGCTGGGTCCTTATCCATTATGACATTCCCGCAGGCATCATAGACTCCTGTCGGGATAGTTCACCCCAAGAAAACGTCAAAACACCACCCAAAAAAAGGGAGGAAAACGGAACAAATGAACAAGACTACCCTCTCGCTCCGTAAAACGCCGGACACTGGGCGATCATCACATGAACACCAGCGGCCTAGAGCCGTATCACGATTGTGTTGAACTTCGGCCAAACACTAATCCAGAAACCCTTTTGAGGGGGGGGGGACGTGGGTTCTGACACAGACGTGATCTCTGTCCTCCAGCTTGACCAGGACGCGACCGAAAATAGGATAGAAACGCTACAAAACAGAGGATAGGTCAACCCCCCTTAACTTGAGACGAGCATGGGCCAGGAAAGAAAAAACAACGGGTCTGCAAGACGAGGGGGGGGTAAAGAGAGAACAGGTCTCAACTGCGTATTCCCGTTGCCAAACAGAAGTCTAATTAGTCGTAAGCATTGAGAGATAAGATGGGTTTCCGAATACACATCCGCCTCTGGTCGTTACAACGCAAAAAAGCTAACGAAAAGGGCCACTACAGAGCCAGCGCAGGCAGGCAAGAAGGACCAGAGGCGCCTTCGCGGCCTTTTAACGCGACGCTGAAAATAATAAGGGAGTCGGACTGGGTCGAAAGTTATCTCGACAGACAACAAAAACAAATAAAGATGAAAAAAGAGATCTCAAATGAAAAAAAAAAGGGACAAAGTGAAACTAGGACTTCTCGGGGCGGGCAAAGGAGGCCCCGCGGGAACAAAGTCCTCGCTGTCGTCTGTACGGGAAGGTCGTCGTACTGTGGGAAAAGGCCGGAGGGTCTCAACAAAAAGAGCAGAGTCACGAAAGGACCTACGCCTACTTCTCCGGAATTTGGCAGTGAGAAGGGAAAGGAGACAGGTAGCAAAAAGGGAGGGCAGAGACACCGCTCGCGCCGGGGCTACCAGGCCTGAAGAAACTCCAGCAACGTTCCTTTTCGGGCTAGTTCCCGGGGGGGAGGGAGATGGCATGACTTTGGGTCCGGAACTTGTGGTAAAAGAAGCGGAAAAAAGCCATCGGATAGAAAAAAAGCACATGTCCTGGGAGGTCTTGACGTAGTTGCGTGTCAACAGCTTGAATCGGAAAAACCCAAATGCGGAAGGGCCGAAACGTATGGACGCCCGGGAGGGGGGGAGAACTGGGGACGACGTGGAGGAGGACCGTGCTGGGACGTCGACCGCCGGGGTGTTTGGGTCTGTGCGATGGGTGGGAATCTGACAGGGACGCTCGGGTCGTCCTTTACGTGATCACGGGAGAAGCGCGTTCGCCATCTTGGCGTCCACTGACGGGGGCGCGGCGTGGTCATGGGACACCTCTTGGTTGGACCATGTACGCTGCTATGCAGGCGAATAGAGGGTTAGGCATGAAAATAACGGTCGGGACAAAACACGACCCGATACGGTCTCGGGAAGGGGATAAACCGGCTGAAAAACTGGAGGCAAACCAAAACGTGACCTGGAATCTACTCAACCGACCGGTGGCTGGGTCCCTATTAAGACGGCCGGGAGCGCGGAAGAGACGGGGGGTTTGACCCGCTCTCCTCGAAGGTGTCGCTGGAGAGAAGAAAGGAAATTAAGGCTGGCGGGATCCGGGAAAACCAGGACTTCAACCGGCAGCGCTCCGGAGACAGAAGGGAACTCTCACGGGTCCCTTCCCAAAGAGGTAATTACGTAGGAGCGGAAAGAGAGGAAAAGGGACCGTCAAGTGGAGAGGGAGGTGTCGCGGCAATGGAGCATTGCGAGTGGGTAGGTGAAAAAACCACGAAAAGGGCTGTGTCTAAGGAAAGCAGCACCCAAAAAAAGCGGAGCGACACGAAGGGTGGGACGGGGCCGAACGCCGCCATCTGAGGGAGCTGGGCTGACGATGCCGACAGAAAAAAGTGACCCCGGTACGTTCTCAAAGGGGGGGAAGGGAGTCGAACTGGTACCCCAGTCTTCGGGGAAAAAGGTCAAAAAAAAAGGAAACACAGAGAGTGGTGCCCAAAGGACTCCACGGCGCTAACAGGGGGAAAAAACCAAAAGAAGAGTGAGCATGGGAGCCGTGGGACCAGCGGGCCCTGGTGCCACAAGGAAAGACGCAGAAATCATGCTTGACACTGAGGGGAACGGGATCGAATACAAGGCGAGAAGAGGGCAGCCTGGCCGGGTACCTGAAAAAGGCCGGCATCAGTTACGGGGGGAGAAAACCAAAAGGAACCCGCGACGATGGCTAAGAACCGCCAGGGGGGTACAAAATGGAAGATGTCGGATAAAACGCAGGGTCCTGGTTCGGCCAGGGGTCCGGGGGGAGAAAACTCATGCAGAGACAAAGCGCTAAAAGAGGGAGAAGGGTCTACACCTCTTTTTCCTCGGGCCTTGGGTGGGCACCCTGTTCTACGGAACAGACAAGTGCTGGTCAAATTGGTGGCGGAAAATCACCTTAGAGAAAAGGCATCACCTTCTCAGCCAGGGAGCCGAGCCGACCCAAAAAAGGTCCTGAACTCAGGGGGAAGGAAAAAAGGAGGGGCAAGAGGAAGACACTCTTTTCTGACCAGTAAAAAACTTTGGCAGAAAACACGGCAAAACGAGACAAAAACCGAACAGTTCGGCGGGGCGGGAAGACCAAGCCCTTAAAAAAACCCGGCATCAGTTTTCCGGCAGGGAAGGCGGAGGACAGAGTTAGTAAATTAGAAAAGAAGGATCGAAGAACCTATCGATAAGGAACACGGAAAAAACTTCGAAACTGGCAATCCGGGAAAGGGATTGCAGTCGCGAAAAAGAACGAGTCTTAAGGGGCTCCAAGCAACTTCTACGATGTAAAGTCCAGGGCACAAAAAAATAAGCGAAACTTCTCGATGAAAAAAAAACCCTGACTGTACTGAGCCTGGTCAAAAAAACATTCGGGGACAAAAAAAAAAAAACTAGGCCGCACATTTTCTCAACAGTCTGCACGTCGTTAACCCCGCAAAAGCGGGATGAGAACACTAGAAAAACGCCCCAGCGTGTGGGACCGAAAGACATTCTACGTTCTAGACGGCTTGGGGAAAAACCGGAAGCTGCCAAAAAAGACCCTCTTAGGAAGAAGAGAAGACAATCAGCATAGACCTTATGATATCAACACTTGCCGAAAAGGTTCAAACTACAGAAAAGCACTAAAGGACAAAAGAATGAAAAAAATCCCCTCACGCCAAAAAACCAAACGGACATGCGGCGGGGAAATAAGAGGCTCGCCAGAAAGGTAAAACCTTCGGGGACGAGAGGCTGACCATCAGCCCCAGGAAGCGGGCGTATTCAAGGTACGCTTCAGGCTTAAAAAAACGAAAAAAACATTTCACGGGAAAAAAAAGTGAACCTGCTTAGAGAAATTAGACAAAACCCCCAAAAGGGTAGGAAAAAGAGATGGAAACTGCAGCGAAGCATGAAGAATATCGAAGCCGGAAAGTAAACGGGTGTCCACGCAGTGCAGACAGGGAAAATATCACCAGAACCATGTGGCACAAAAGTCATTCTTATCGTTTAGGAAGGGGAAGTTTGGACGTCAATCTTAAAGGTTAAAAATAAAAGTGGAGTTCCTCGGGAGAAGAAGCCCCCCTGGGCAACCAGGCGGGCCAGCAAATGCTCCCAATCTTAAGTCTAAAGTTTCGGTCCGATCCCGGAAAAGGAGAGGAGGGGGGGAGCGTAGCTCACTATCTTGCTAAGTGAAACGCCTGGAGGAGCAATGAACCAAAATGACCATCGAAGGAAGTCATACCCTACGGGGTCAGGGACATAGTTGGGGGGAAAGCAGTGCGCCGTTGCTAAAAGGGAGGGGAAGGGATTGGGGCAAGCAAACCTTACTTTACTCGAAAAAGGGTAGTTAGGCACAAAACTGACCACCACGGGCTGAAGTTCGCGTGACCGACTCAAATGAAAAACAGCCAAACGTCTAGGAAGGCGAAACCACTCCCCTCAAGCCACGAAAAAAAAAGCGGAAAAGGGGGGAAAAGAAAAGCTCCAACGTAGGGTCCTTTATAATCAACCT
>Ga0179593_1487193_pt1 | contig 20114 bp, 11 predicted proteins | sample CZODoug2_1_08_16_FD_185931 | JGI IMG/M metagenome (GOLD analysis project Ga0179593, IMG submission 185931) | Vadose zone soil fungal communities from Angelo Coast Range Reserve, California, USA - CZODoug2_1_08_16fungal (PacBio error correction) | ecosystem: Environmental > Terrestrial > Soil >...
GGGTACACTACCGACTGAAAGAGTTATAAAAAAAGGTTTGAACGTACGCAACGGCCCTCGCCGGAAACGGTTCGGAGTTCGAACCCCCATGGAGGGTTGGAACTTAGGGTATTGGTATTCTGATGCCCCTGGCCCAAACCGCTGTGAGTACGAAAGTTATTTTCAGAATCACGCAGGGTGAAACTAAATCCCATGCATTCCAGAAAGCGACATCAACCGGGAGGGGATTTTTGGTTTCACCTGTGAAAATAGGGGGGACACAAGGAAGGAGTCCACATGTATCAAAGTGAAAGAGAAAATTTCTTAGTATCAAGCGGCAGGATAATAATCGATTCCGAAGGGGATTAAAAACGAACGAAGCGGACGATCAGCGGAATGAAAGACCACGAAACTTCCCTGGGAAGAGAGCGGAAACAGGGTCAAAGCGAAAAGCAAAGTGCGACGAAGTCACGGTGAAGAGCCACAAGGAACAAGGGGGCACTGGGACACTTCTCAAAAAGAGGGGGCAAAAAAAAAAAAGGATGGTGGGGTCATGACCAAATTAAGAGGAGGACGAAACCCGGTTGTGCGGAACCGGAAAAACCATTCCGTCTGCCCTCCTTGCAATGGGTTACGTTAAAAAGAATCTTGGACGCGGGTGGCCGCGAGCTAAGGAGCTGATCGGAAGGAAATCTTCGGACGCTGCAACCAGAAGAAAAATTCCCGAAAAAAAGTCGGAACGGGAAAGGAGTAAAAACGTTGGGGAAAGACCCGACGAAAAAGAGAACAGAAAACATTTCCCGAAAAGAAAGTCCCGAATGGAAAAAGGAAGGGGGATTCAGTAAAAAAGAACAAAGTCATGCGCGGGAAGGAGGACCGACCACAAAGAGGGGCACCAATATCTTTTTTGTGTGGAAACTAACCCTCACACAGAACAGGGAATATCATGCTAAAGAATACGAAAAAGGGCCTCCCTGCGGGGAAAATCGATAAACAACAAAAAAAAACGACCGTCTTCCTGGCCTTCACGGGCCCCCCCAGGACGTGCCCTAGGGGGAAAGGAAAAACGAAAAAAAAAGACGGCCAGAGACGGACGGCGGCCATTAAAGGGTTCGAAGATCGCCGGAGAAAGTGTCAGAAGGGCCGCGGGGAAACATCGACATCAGGCTCAGAGCAACGTTTCCAAACGGAAGGGGAACGAACCACCCCAGCACGAGAATCTGAGACTAAAAATCACCAATTAGAATGTCCTTTTGTTGGGGGGTTGGGGGGGAAAGAAAAAGGGGTGGTCAAATTGAGGGGAACAAACGTGTAGGCCCAACAAGAGAAAATGATAAAATTCCATATGGGAAAAAAACGTCCTATTCTAAAACCGAGCATCTCCGAATCTCACAAGAGCCGCAATAAAACAAATACGTTGGGCTCGCTAAGTGTCTAAAAAAAGAAAAAAGACCTTTGCAGACTCCAGTCACGAGGAACAGGGAAAAACCCCGAAAAAAGGACGCGCAAGGCCGTAAACGGCCCGTTCAAAATGTGATGGAGGTAGACAAAGAGTGAAAAATCGACCATCTGCTAGCGCACGGCAAACGGGCGAAATTCCCGACAAAAAGAAATCGAGGAACTTACGGGTGACATTAAAAAAGTTTAAGGTAGGGAAGAAAAGGAAAAGCATGGGAAGAATGAGAAAAAAGGAAAGGGACGCAACACGTTCGGGGGGTATAGACTTACGGGAAAGGAAGCCGACAAAAAAAACCCTTGCACAAACCCAACAACTCTCTATAAAAGCACATACTTCTCTTGACGGGTTAGACCAGCGTCACCAATTAAAAGGTTCATGGAGGGGGCGAAAAAGCAACCGAAAAGGGCACGATAGGGACGCTTAATTCAGCAGAAAAGCATCAAAAAAGTTTCCCCTCAAGAAAAAGTGAGAATAGAGGGGAGACAAACGCCCTGAAGGGTCCCTTCCTCACCTATGGAGAAAAAAGGCAGGGAAGAAGGATAGAGCCTGAGTGAACCGGGGTGAAAACTTCAATAAACTAGCTCGAAGAAGAGAAAAGACCCTCCAAGGACATGCCAGGCAAGCCGGAACAGGGAAAAGGGGAATTCTTCGTTAAAAACGGAAAGATACAGACGAAAAAGGGTAGAAAAAACTGTCGATACGCAGTCGATGAAAGATTACTTCAAGAAGCCGAATCCTATTCTAAAAGGTCCTAGAAAACAACGGACTCTCAAGGGGACCCAAAAAATTACAGAAACCTCTCAGGGGGGGGGGGACATACTTGAGAAGCATATAATAAACAAGAAAAAAACACTAGAAATAAGAATTCGTAGTTTACTGAGGAAGCAGCGGCGAAGCTTCCTAAAAGGATAGGAACGTAAAGATAGGAAAATCGTTCGAAAACTTAAAAAGGGAGGAGGAGGAAAACTTACTTCAATCAGCAGTCGGTCGATACAGTTGGGGGGAGTAGGGGAATTGTAAGGTGCCAGCCTTCAGAACCCAACTTAGCGCAGAACGGACTTTGGAGACCTTTAGTTCATAGAGGACGATTGGGAAGAGACTCAGCGGGGCAAGGGACGGGGTCCTAGGGAAAAAGAACCACAAGAATACTCTGGGTTTTAAATCCATAAAGTCTACTCCGTGGAGAAAATCGGAAAAAGTGGAAGGAGTTCAAATCCTCCCGTAGAAGAAACGTGCCGTGAAAGGGAAGAAAAACCTCTGCAAGAGAATTGCAGGGGTACGAATCCAACCCCCCGACACGGGTGCTTTTCCCTAAAGAAAACCCCGCGACCCGTAACGAGGCAGTTGGAAAAAAATGTCGGTTTTCCAAAGAAGGTTAAAACGCCCTCTTCCGGAAGACCACCAGTAATTCCTGGGACCGGCTTGTGGATCGAAACAGAAAACCAGCAAAATTCCAAGGTCGAAAAATCGAGGAAACAATTAAACCCGGAGAGAAAAAAGAGGCCTTCGGGTGTTCCTACGTTCCAGCAAGTCCTGGAATGGGGCACTTCCACCTAGCTTAACCTGGCAAAGCTCAAAAAGATCGAACATCTCGGGGGACGTTTCCGGCAGGAGAGGGCCATTTCAATGTGCGTGACCCGGGAGACCCCCCCAACCGAGGTGAGACGGGGGAGGAAAGGTACGATGGGGCCCGAGAAGGACTGAGAAAAACGGTTTTTCTAGGGTGGGGAAAGGGAAAAAGGTCTCCACGTACGACCGTGGCCCTTAAATTAGGCCAGAGGTCGCAAGAGAACACGTTATTAGTGCACTTGGGGGGGAAACGGATTTGGGGGATTTCACTTGCGAAAACCTGGGTGAGTACGCAAGCAGGAAAGAACCCCGAAAAGCAAAAAACTAATCGCACGAGGGTTTGAACTTTAAAGGGAAGATCAGAATGGGCTCCCTTAAGGGGTCTATTACGTGATCACGTGGGCTAAGGAACAATGAGGAAAGCGCTGCTGGAATTAAAACTCTAACCGTAGAAAACAGGGAAAAGAGGCCAACCGACCTTTGGGGGCCGGAACCAGAACTCTAAGGGCCCTTCAGTCCGGGGATGGTGTAAAACAACTTATTTTCTCAGCGAAAACAAAATAACGTCTCTGGAGGTGGGGGTTCGGGTGAAAATCCGGTCAAAATCACGCGCAGACGTTTTGAAAGGGTACGTAACACCAACTGAAAGAAAGAACAATTGGCGGGGAAAGCTTTGGGCACAAGCTTGGCAGGAGGGGACGGGTTGTCGTTCTGGGACCTGAAAGAGGTGCCAAAACATGACGGAAAAATGTAACTTGAAAAAATCCTGCAAGAGTTAGGACATGGGGAAAGGTCGGTCACTGGGGGGACAAAGGGGACACTCGTTTTCCGACGGGGAAAAGGGGGAACAGGACGCCGGCGACGAAAACTACGAGCAACTTCCCTAGGAACCGATAGACTCAGTGGCAGGTGAGTGGGTTCCCCTGTGAGCATATAAGAATCCCGTTCCTCCAATGCTGCAAACCACATCTACACGATGAGCGGGAAGAGATTCCCGCAAAAAATAGGTAAAACAGGAACGGGAGAAGAGTGGACACAACAACACCAAGATTATTCAACCTGCTGACCAGGACCGAGCCATATGGGGGCCGGGGGAACAAAGGATAGGTGGCGGGAACATGCGATTACAGAATCCTCGAACTGCCGGGGCTTAGTCCCTCCCGAGAAACAAGGGGGGAAGGGGAGGAATGTACAACCAAAGTACTCTGGTAAACGTTTCAATCAGACGATGGTGAAGGAGGTCCCAGAATCGGGCACTAAGTCCTCTTAAAGAAGATCAGGAACCTCAGGACGCAAAAGAGGAGAGAGCCAAGGCTGTTGGACAAGAAAACCCAAAAGCAATAAAGGAACGGGTAGAGTCCGACCCTGGATGCAGTTGTTGTCCGTAATGAACCTCAGGGGACGGAAACAGAAGTTTACACATCAAGGCCGCCAGAAGCAAGTAAACGAGACGGATCAGATAAGGTGGTGCACGCGAAAAACCGTCGGGCTGCGACCCTGGCAGGACCAAAAGGGACGAGCTCACGATCCGAGCTGATCTAAAGAGGTACAGGATCATAAAAACATAAAACAACCGGAAGGCTTAAAAGAATAGTTTGAAGCGCGTACGCTCTGAGGGACGGAGAGAATCGGACTATGCAACAAATTACTTCCAAGGGAACCACTCGTTGAAAGGATGGGGCGTAACCCGCAAAATCGGAACACAAGGGGAAATAAGATCTTTTGTTCAAAGAATTCTGTCCCTTACTTGTCAAAATGGGAGTGCCAAACTGACCCCTTAAATATACTGTCTTCAAAGAAGTACCGAACACAGAAGGTACCTAAAATCCGCTATTGGGAGGGGGTCAAATGAATGGGTTAAACCAACACTCTGGGCAAGGTCCACAATTTTGGGGGCACCGGACCGAGCGTCGCAACTGAGATGAAGGAATTCATCTGAATAAGATAGAGGACCTCAGATGGAAAGAAAAAATCATAGATACGTGCTCAGGGAACCGTTCGCAACCCGGTACTAACGGACACCGTGTGGGAAAAGAGACGGGAACGGCAAAAGAGAAAGCCAGGCCAAGGCGGGGAAGCAACGTTAAAACCTAAACCATATCCCGCCCGTCCAATGAGTCCTTGTTAACTGCTCAAGGCCGCCCTGGGGTGGGTGGACCAAAAAAGACGAACTTAGAGATTAACTAGCTCCAGGTTTGAAGGGACCTGGGCAGGCGCCTGCAAACCTTTACATGATAATCTTTACGCGGTGGGGAAAATGACTAAAGTGAAGTCGGCCGCTGAGCCCGCGTCGACATAAAACACAAGGACCACCGGTCGTCAACTTGGGACCGACGCAACTGGGGCGCGATCAATTCGGCAGGGACACGGGGGGGTCAAAATCGCCCGAATAAAAACCAACTACGACCTATGAAGTGGCCACGGAACCACTCACCAAGGAAAAAGAACCGATCACTGGAGGTTTCAGGTAGGAACCATCGAAAGTCGCGCCAAGTTCGGCAGACAGGGAAACAAACTTCTGCACGGAGAAACCGAATAAAGAAAACGAAAAAACGGTAAGAACGGTTCCCGGAGAAAAAATGCACTGCCTAAATGAAGCGAATCGGTACAAGTACCCAACCCAACCACCTCGACGTCTATCTACGCGTCAGAGGGGAAGAAAAAGGAACAGAAAGAGATCCAGGGAACCCGAATACGTGACCTCTGAACGCCGACTTCGCAAGTCGAGAAAAAAAAGGGGGAGAGGGTCCGAGGTTTCCCAATAAAAAACAGGCGAACCGCCCAAAATAAGTAACGCAAGAAACCGGTTGATCAAAGGTCCCAAGGGAGAAAACCCAGGCAAGGGAACAAAAAAATTCGGAACAGGTAAGGGAACCCTGTAAGGAGGTCGAAAAAATGTTAGGGAAACAAGTACCCTGAAGAAATCCTTGGAAAAACCCTTACCCGCCCGAGGGGGAGGAAAACTCCTGCAGAAATCGAGGGGTAGTACTCGCCTCCAGACCCTCAATGAGCAAGGACTTGTTCTAGAAATAAGAACAGACTTGGAGAAAGGACGCAAAATTTACCGAGGAAAGACAAGGAACCTAGGAACTGCAAAACGGCGGCAGCAGTAAACAAGGATTCACTTTCCCCGAGGGGCGAAGAGGTGAAGCAGGGCGGGTTAAAGGAGGCAAAAAGAACTCTCAAACGGAGGGGGTGGCAATACACAGGCAAAGAGTAGCGTCCGTTCGGCAACTTGTGACAATTTAACCCGGGAAGGAACCAAAAAAGCCGGCAGAGAGCCACCCTGAGTGGGTGGTTGGTTCTCCCTCACGTAGGAGTTGACGGAATCGGACAACCCAACAGGAGGTACCTCTAGGAAACTGGGTGAAGGGTAAGGTCCAACCAAAAACGGAAAACCCAAAAAACGGGGTCCAACTGTTTAGTACGCGCCCAGGAAACCGCCTAGTACTTTACTAGTCTGGGGCCTACACCAAATTAAGACTAGCGGGGTTCCTGTTGACCCCGCAAGACTGACAAATGTTTGGAAAAAGGGTTATTCCCAGCGCGACCGGGAAAACGCCAAACAAGGCTTCCCTCCTAGAGGGTAGAGGGAGGTCACTTGACACCTCCTTCCAAAACTATCGATACAGCTAAAACTACAAGCTCCATACTGCCAGAACAGGGCGAAACAGGAAGCCGGGGATGAGTGAAAACACTACCCAAATGGACATAAACGCGATTAACTCCCTCATTGGTTGAAAAATCTTCCACGGGACCGCAGGCGTAAAACCATGGACAACCGGAACCACAATCCGCCATGGAAAACGGAGGTCCCCCGAGACGACAGACCTCGAACTCTTTTTTCACTTAGAAAGCTCAAGTCCAACAACAAACGGGGGGGAAGTTATATAGAATAACTTGCGGCTGGAGGGCAATATAAATTAAAGATACCTGGGGCTAGAACTCTTAAAGGACGAGCCCCAAAATCTGAGTCACCAAATTGAGTCCAGAGGGGGGGGGATCCGGGGGGCATGAATGACAGTGGGGGGGGGGCCGTCGGTGCTTCACGGGGGGCAACCGAAGAACCCCCTGGAACCCGTTATATGACGAGTTTTAAAAAACTTGATTGGTGTAAGCGTCGATGACGCACGCTTCAAGGCGGGGTTGCAAAGGGAACAAAAAGCGCTATTTGCATCGCCCCTCTTGGCCGCAGCGGTGGTGCGGAGACCCACCAAAATTCGGCAAAACCACATGTACGGAGCAAATAACTAAATCTCTCGCGTCCGTGGGAGAAGCCAACCAGACTTCCTTTCGAGTGTGCATGTCGAACGTCGCATCCTCTACAAGGTGCTTGTGATACGCCGAACCACGTAAAAAAAACGAAAGATGAGACGAAAGGGACACCAGTCGGGGGACCTCTGCGCGCAACGGGTTCCCTTAACACCGACATGGGCTCCCCTCCGGCAGGTCGGGTATAGTACAAAATTACCGGTCAGGAAGAGGTAAGCTAAAGGGGATGGAACCACTGGTACAATAGGCTCTTGTAGGCCAGGTACGACACTTTCAAAAAAGCAAACAAAACGGCAATCAGCCGACGCTGAACCGTGATAGGAGCTTACCGTCCGCAAGACGTTCGGGGGCAGGAACTAGCCGGGCCAGGTTTTCACGTTTACGGGAGAACCTCGGACGGCAATCTAAAGGGTACCTGTTAGTCCAACGTCCTGCGGGCGTAAACCGGGGGTTGTGGAGGCGGAAATTCTGTGGACCGAAAAGAGGGAAGGAGCTGGAACACTTAACTCGGGAGCGGGGACCATCAGGCCACGGCTGCCTAGGTCGTTCAAAAGGGCACTAAGAATGTGGGTACACGCAAGCAAGCAAGGGACCACCTCACTCTGAAGGAATTGGGACGGGGGGGACGGGCAGAGGTTTTCCCTTCCAACTCGGTCGAGGACGTAGCAACGTTGGCACGTAAAAGGCTATGCGCACTCGAAAAGAAAAGATCGCGAAAAAAAGGTCAGGAACGGAGGGTGCGCGAAAGGTCGAACAAGGTGGGCCACCCGGCCCGCCAGGGAAAGAGGACGTGAGTTGTTCGAACGCGGCAGCACGAAACTCTCCTGATGGAGTGGAAGTGAGTCTATAACCATCCTAGAAAAGACCTTTGAGGCGGAGGGAAACGTTTGCTGACTCGAAAAGGTTTGCAGCTGGAAGGTGGACGAGAGATAGGTTTGCCCTATGTATTCGTCGGCAGAGGGAAAAAAAACCAAGAAGTATAGGGCCTACTGAAACGACACATCAAACAGGAAGAGAAAAAAAAGGTAAGCAGTTTCGTTAGAGCCTTGCAAGGGCTGTAAGCTGAATACGGTTTCAAAAAAAAGGGTCGTCCAAGACTAAACTAAAAATAAATGAACACTCACGGAAAAGGGAAAAACGACTCAGTCGGGGAGTGAGGCCCGTCTTGGAACTCCAAGGAATCACTTCCAACTGAAGAAAAAAAAACCTCTTGCCGATATACGGGGGCGGGCCAGGTTCAATCAAGCCTCGGAATAAACTAAGGTCACACCGGGTGAGAAAAGAGCGAAGGTCAAAAAAAACCACGTGGCTGCAAAACAAACTTGGACGCCAAAAGCAATTGGCCAAGGGGCCGATCAGGTCCCGAACGGCGAATTACAAATCATCGAAGATGAAGTGTCAAATCTTGGTTCAAGGGGGCGAATCCCGGGAAGATGAAAGGGGCGTAAGAAGTTAACTCGGCAACGATCAAATGAATATAATTCAAATGTCCAGGGGGAAGACCGCCCACTCAAGGCCAGTCTAAAAAGAACTCAATAACTGCAAGGGCCGAGGGAGTTACTCGCCCCCGTGTTGGTGAAAATTTTCACGGGGGAAACCAAAAGAAGCAGGCCCCCTGCCAGGGCAGGGGTGGTGTTTCTCAGGGGCTCGCCTGCAGACTCTGGTACTCAAAGGAGGGGCAGCAGAAGGCAACCACGGTCCCCTGGCGGAAAACGATTAATGGTTTTAGAGGAAAAAACGCCGCCAGGCGGCTAGAAAAAGACGAGGCGTATACGCGAACGAGCGTGCCAGTGAAGAAAGAGTAAACACACCAAGAAGGAACAAGAGAGAAGGGGCCAGCCAGACATTCGAAAATCGTATCTGTTAACCTTCGCCCGGTACGGAGTCGCCCGAATAGCCGCGGAAGTCGGCTTCGAAAAACACTAAATCACCGGAAAAAGAGCTGGTTGTGGAAAAACTAATTTCAAAGAAGGGGCGGAAAAAAGGGGGAAAAGAGTAAAACGAGCCGAGCACAAAAACCACGCGTCTGCAATCACGAAAGAGTGGATGGGGGCAAATATGTAAAAAAAAAAGGACGGGAAGGTCAAAAGCCGGGTACTAAACTGAGAGTAGGAAGGAATAAAAGCGAAATTAGAAGGGTCGCCCACTCAAAACGATACTTGAAGAGGGAACGGAAGGGACAACCTTAAGGACCAACGGCCCCTTTGGGAAGGGAGCGAGGGAAAAGGAAGGACCAAAAGGGCCCCCTTCGTTGGAAACGCAAAGGCCCCACCCGGAAAAAGAATATTCTTGGACTCAAGGAAGGGGGTAAAAAAACAAAAACCCCAAAGAAGGGGGGGGTTGCACAGCCGCCTGGAAAGAGATCAGCTCCAAAAGTTGTGAAACTAAAACGGGGGGACTGACCCAACCTCGAGGCACGGAACTTAAACGGAAATAGGAAATGCGCGAGGAGGGCGAAGGAAGAGAACGATCAAACAAGTCCGGACTCGACAAAGACACCTCACCCCTAATTCATACAAGGGACGACGAAGAAATTTCATGGAGGAAATGGCCCTAGGGGAAGTGAAAACAGCGTCAGCGGGAAGGGGGTGTTTTTGTGAACAAAGGACATAACTGCGAGGAAAAAAAAAAAAAAAAAACAACAAAATAGAAAGGGTACAGTGACAAAAAAAACGCAAAAAGGCCGGAATACCCGAAGCCACCATAAAAGTCCCCATAGGACCAGATTATCGGAGACAAAAAGCAAAACATGAGGATAACGTGGAGTGGAAACTATTGCGATTGCCCAGGCCTGCTTCTGGGTCTACATTAAGGTCCCCATACTCCTGGATGAATGCTCACATTGAGCCGAAACAATAAAAGCGTTCGGCAAATCGCACGGAAGAGAAGCGGGCAACAAAAGTGGGTCGAGAGGCAACAGGTTTTTTGAAAGATCCACACGGGGGGGAAATGAAACGGGGGAAAGGCCTTCGCAGAAAGAACCCTCAACTCGCGTGGCGGCCGGTCTTGGCAAAGAAGACGAGCGTTGAGACGCCTGAAAACCTCTGGCCCAGAAGAGCGGCTCCCGACCAACACGTCAAATCGCATAGCAGGACCCCACTAAATAGTCGACGGACCGGGACCTGGACGATCAGATCGAGAAAGGGAGTGCCAAATTCTTAGAAATACCTAGCAACGATTCTGGGAAACCTCAAAAGTCAACATTAAAAGTTAGGGGGGCCCGTAGGCTGGGTTAACAGAGAGGAAGAAAATGGGGAAAACGTGGGGGAAAAGCTCCGAGGAATAGGGGTGTTCCAACTCGCATCAAGGTGGGAGATACGAGCAGAATCAGGAGAAAAGGTACGAAAACGAGCGTTTACATCCCGAGAAAAGGGGCGAAAAACAGACTCTCGTACCTCAAAAAAAAAATTTGTCGAAAGAAGCCCGGAGAGTGGAGCCCCTAAAGACAAACGTGAACCAAGGAGGCCGAAGGTACGCCCGGTAAAATTACGTGTGGAAAAGGCACTTTTCCAGGAGAGGGGCATTAAAAATAAAAAGGTCGTGGAAAAGCACCGAACCACAGACCGCGAGGCATCCGGGTCGTGCCAACTGGCAAGAACTGAGCAAGGTGAAGCCCAAAAGCAAGACGGAACACACCTAAACGGGACCCCCGGGGGCGGGGGGGGTTAAGCAACAGACTCGCGGGGAGGCCCGTCAAAAGACAACCAACCTCACCTCTTGCCCCTTGCGCGTAGCCCAAGCTGCCCGTTGGTACGGTTCTACGTGTTGGTATCACGACGAAACTTACGAAAACCCGGGTGTTTAGAAAGTGGGGCGAAGCTCTAAAAACCAAGCGCGCGTAACTGCCACGACCTCTACTGGACGGAGGGCCCCAAGGAGGGGAGTGATACGCCACGCGACTCAAGGACAATGAGCGAAGATCTATTCTGTAAAAACACCGCACGTCCGACTTTGGATAAAAAAATCGAGTTGCAGGGGGCCGGCAAGCACGCGGAGGGCCCAAAGGCTTCGGGGGAGAGATAATGATTGCTTTCCGTGACCAGAGTGAATCAACCCGATCGCATAATCACAAATCGCCGCGCTACACCCTCACCCTCACCAGGGATAGTTAAAAACCCTTACCAGCACCTCTTTGCAGACAGCGAACACCAGAAATTTCGCGAGGGCAAAACGGAAAGAATACACACGCCCACTTGTCACAAAGGCGGCGCGAATCGATAAAATCACCTAGGCGGAAAACGGGTAGGTTCCCATAGGACAGCCACAAACTTCTCAGGAAGCTCGGTAAGCGGTCTTAGGAAAAAAACCAGTCCAATCTTACTGTGATCTCAAAAAAAAACAAAAAGGGGAGAGGAAAGAGAAGTTCGAAAAAAGGAAGTCATGGTTCGGCGGGAAAGCCTACGCTTGCTTCGCTAATGACGGAGAATCTTAACGTAGAGACTACTAGGGAGTCCCACTTAGTAGAGTTGTGGGCGAGGGAGGAGGCTTTTGGAGTCTGTGAGTTTGGGAAGGAAGAAAGAGGAACCAGAAAGGAGCACGATTAACTTATAGGCGGTGGTGGACAGCTCGTAAAGGGCCGCTTAGGCAAAGACGGTTGTCCTTTCACCTGAAAAGCTCTACCAGAAGGAACTTGGGTCCTGCGCTGTGGGCGCCAGAAAAATGTCCGAAAAAATCTTCTTAAAACATGTGCAATGATCCCGCCGGAAAGATCAACACGGCCGGTGAACGGTTCAAAAACGAAAGACTTCCGGGGATGTGCACCTTGGCCTGGGTAGATTCGCACCCTCGACGTGGGGGAATGTTAGAACGCCGAGAAAACACGTTACCAACTAGGAAGGAACGATGCTAGACAGTTCAAGCAGGGGCGTGGGTGGTCCGGAAACCCCGCAGACCCCGTTAAACACAACCCCAGGGGCCAGCCGGCTGTCCGATAATCGGGGGGGGAACAGCCGTCAAAACCTGTACGGAGAAAAAACCTGGAATACCCTGATCTACACGCTCGTTTGTAGTAAAGAAAGACCACACAGCATAGATGCCTCTGAAAGTGTGGGGGAGAAACCCTTATAGAGGTGAAAATTCAGGGGGGCAGGCCAATGCCGTAAGAAAACAGTAAACTGGGAGAACTTGGGAAAACAAAACCCAAGATTAAGCAGAAAAGTAATTTTAGTCAAAAGATACCGTATGAGACAACGTGGTGCGGGGGAAAGAGGATCGGGTAAACGAAGGACAGTCGATGAGAGGTGCCTCAGGACCACTCGTAGCGTACTCGGGCCCACCGCTAACTAACATGTAATGCCAAAACCCTGTGTGATTGAGACAAAAGCGGGACCAAATACATACTGAACCAAAAACGACACTACCCTAGCAGGTGGGAAGTGTCGCGAGTTCATTCTGGAAGTTAGGGGAAACGGAACCGTGGCAGTCGACCGGAGCCGCGAATGAATAGATTAAAACTCGGAAGAACAACGCACGGCGCGAAAAGAACGGGGGCCAAAAAAGGACAAAAGGCCCGGCCCATGCCTAGAGTCGGGTAGGGGGTGAGAAACGTCAACTAAATCCTAGGAAGAGTTGAAACCGCTAAACCTGTCGTTTGATTGGGAAGGGGGGGGGGTGAAGGAATATCACTCATAAACGTCGACCGGTCGAAACACTTGGTCCGGCTCGAACCGTGTAAAAAAAGGCACTTGGATTAAGAATCGGGCCGTGTGAAAAAGGCGAAAGTCGTCGGCCAGAAAGGCTCGGGATACAAGAAAGGGGGGGTCGACTGATAAACGCCGGGGAAAAGATCGTTCACTTTAATCAAAAAGGTTCCGGGGCCCAGGACAAAAGAGGGGCTGCCATCTGTTTGTCGGGCCGAAAGGTAACACTAAAATCACACCGGCTCTAACTGGACCACGGGCGGAAACTTCAAACTTGGGCGGGGTGAGGTTTGTTTCGGGGGCCCGAAATGCTGGGCCGAAGACGGAAGTCCCTGAGACCATCGGCCAACCGCGTAACAACGAATTGAACTGCCGAAAGCCCACATGTTCGCATAGTCAGGGAAACGGTAAGAAAAAAGAGTTGCGTACAACACTTGGCGGTAATCCGACGGGGAGAGGTAGGACAAAACCACCATCACAAAAACACTAAAATGACATTGCGAAAGCCGACATTGGAGTGACTTAGGTGTCGGTGAATAGTTCCAAAATACTCACTTCTTTTTTCAAGTTGCCGGTTTCAACACACTCTGACTCACAGAAAAAGGCTTCCGTTCTTTTACCCTAACCTTAAGAGAAAGGAAGAGGTACGGAGGTCCGTCAGTTGTCGTCAACGGCCGACTCGACTGGAAAGGCAACGCTCTGAAATAGCTCAAGTGCCATTCAGGGCTAAACGATCAAGGGCTGAGACAATTAAGTACGTTTTTAACATATATTTTTACTTTAAACACTCCAAAACTGGCAAGGCAGACTGGGTTTTTTGGGGGTCCCCCAGAGGGCCTGAAGGCTATAGCTACCCAGTCCTCAACTGCCGTGAAAAAGCATATGACAGCAACAAAACGAGTCATGTGTCACACCACAAATCTACAGTGGGGTGTTTGGGGTCACCACACTCTAACGCCATCCCTGGAAGAATATTGCCGACATGTCACCAAAAAAAGGCCTACGCTAAAATGCAGGCAAATACGCTATGAACCTAAACTTAGAAATCCTACAAACAAAGTAGGATTAAAAGAGGGATTTACAGCTAGGAGACAACTCGGATCGTCGCAAGAAGCACCCCGTGGACATCAGACCAGGATTACGTCCTAAATCCAGGGCTCATTGCAAACCCATAAAACGCCTGTCCACCTTATGAGGCTGTGCTTCACCGTGCAGGGGTCACACGCAATGGGGTCGCCACTGAGGATATCCGCGTAAATACGGAAACAAACCCGAAACATAACTCGAACCGGGCCGTAGGTGGGGGTTACTGGAATAGTTTTCCATAGCTTCACCCCGAAGGGGAATCCGTTGGGACAGGCGAAAACTGGAGCGCGGAACAGCGGCATCACTCAGAACGAGAGAATTTCAAAAAAAAGCAGGGATTACCAGATAGGCTCGATGACGTGGGCATAGAGGCAACGTGATTTAAGGATCTTCGACGGGAAACCGGCAATACACAACGCCCGTTCGCCGAAGGACCGGGGGAATGACCAGAAAACGCATCCCCAGCAAGGGGGAAGCAGGTGGCCCCGCAGATTGTGGCAGGGCCAAGTCGATTAAAAACCAAGGGGGAACACCTGGAAATCGCGGCAGCACGACCGGGACTTAGCCGTCATCAAATCGGTGGGAGAGGGGACGAGACTAGTCTTCTCGAGGGACGAGAAAGAAAAGCAAACCGGGACACCCAATCCAGGGGGACCCTTCGAGGCCCAGAAAGAGCAAAATTTCGAACCCCGCGGGAGTTCCCCGGAACACGATAAGGGAAAAGCCAATTTAAATGGAAAGGAAAGAACGATTCAGTCCCGAACCGATTACAAGGTGCTCCAATAAAAAAAGAGACTAATTACTGTGAAACTAAAAGACGAAAGATACAGAAAGATAGAGGAAGGTACCTCCACTACACGGTTGCGAGAAGAACGGGGGTAGGAAAAAGAAAAACCGGAAAATAAAGAATCTTAGGTACGGAAGCATACCAAAATCCCCAGGTCTGACGGCGAAAATGCGACAGAATGCAACCCTAGAACACCATCGTGCCAAATAGAGGGTCCTGACTGGACAGGGGGACCCTCGTTTGGAGACCAGCGCCCAAACTCTACGAAACGGGTGCCAAAAATCTACACGTGCGAGAATCCAGAAAAAGCGAGGACGCATTTAAACTTAAAAGACTATGAGATAGAAAGCTGCTTACCTTAAATTCCAAACCAACCCCTGTGCGCGTATGGGGTGGCCCTTAGGCACGTCATGACCGTAACGTAACAAAGGTTTTCTCCCAATTCCTGAAAAAAGACAAGACAGAGGCACGCCACGGCGATAGCCCGCCTAAGAGGTAAGAGGGAACGATCTTCCACCAAAGGAAAACGTAGGACACTGTACTCGAAGGTATCGGAAACATTACTGGGGGTCAACGAGTAGCCGTAGGTGGCCAAACCCGAAAACTTGCCGGGAAAAGGGGGCCCGAGCCAGGAAGGGTAACAACCCTGGAGTGCACTTCACGAGTGCGAGGGCCACTCGCCAAACGGACCTATTGCGAAACTTCCTAAACATTGAGGTTAACTTCCGAAAAAACGCGACAGAATGATTAAGGGTAATGAGAAAAGGGGGGTATATATCAAAAAGAAGTCGTGGTCCTGGACCAATAATCACGAAAAAATTCGGGGATCAACAGCTGTTGGTCTTAAAAAAAACAGGCACAGCGGGCCTGATAGAAAAAACCAAATCGGAAACTAAACGAAATCCTGGAAAAGGGACACAGAGGTGTACGGTCGGGCGACTTCACAGCCTACCCAATCAGGGTTCCGAGGGAGGCCAAAACGCACAACCACAGGGAGAAGAGGGAAACAGGCGTGGCCGGTCGGGGCCCCGCCAGAAAATCTCGGTCATTGACACGACATGCGAAATTAAAAATAGGTGGAAACCCAAAGTCAGACCGCACAACTCAGGGAAAAACCCGCAGGGGCGAAGCTCATAGACAGTGACCAAACCAGAAAACACGCCCCCTCTCAAAAACAAATCGGGACGAGCTTAAAAATCCCGACCGCAGGGAAACGTAATAGCTAATATTTACGGCGCCACGGAAGTAACTACAACCAATTTGGAACAATCAAAAACCCCCACTACGAAAACATATCAAAATGCCACGGCCGGTCTCCTTCGGAAAAACAGATTAGGCAGAAACAAAAAAAAAACTGCTCAAAACTGAGATTACCATTTCCTCTAGGAATACAACATGCAGCGTATAACCAAAAGATATGATACAAAACAAAATAAGGAGGAAAGAAAGAGATTCCTTTAACTTGGCCGCTGTTTCCGCTTACTTGCCTACCGTGGGGCTGCGCTGGACGGGGCGCGAGGAATAGAGTTAAAAGAAAAGTTAGACCCGTCTTTCCGGAACTGAGGAAAAGGGGTCTCAGTTCTGAAACCGTGGCGGACGTGGTCTTCAATCCCGAGAGTCCACCCTGTCGCAAAACTTAACAATGTAAAAAACGGTCGGTTAATCTGTCAGGTTTGTCGGCAGGAAACCGGAGGGTTACACTGAAAGCCACCATCAACAATATACGCAGATGACCTCAATATAAAACCCGGTCCTCTGATCTGTAAACAGAGGAAACGGCGGGGTCAACTCACTAGTAAAATAGTCAGACCCGTTTCCACGAAAGCCGTAAAATCTCTGTGGACGTTCCGGGTCTTCGAACCGAAAGGAAACAAAGGGAAGAAGGGGATCGCGACAAAATTCCACTAAGCAATGGGGGACGTGCCCGCGCTCCACCCAATGTAGGGGTGGCTAAATGCCCCCGCGGAGAAGAAAGTTAAGGAACCAAGACAGGGTCCACAAGACCTTTTAGAAAATTCTCCCGCAGTAAAAGAACGAAGAGATCCCCTTGGGGAAAATGAACAAATTAAAGGACAAAGAATTTGAGGAAGTCGCCCAAACGAAACACGCGGCAAAATAACAACGGTTAAGCGTCTAGGAATATCATCCTCCCAAAGCCTCAACCCATTGGCCGGAAAAAACCAGCACGTGGGCAAGTAAATCGAGGAGTACTAAACTCCAGGACACGGGTGGTTCGAGTTCAGATACCACAGGAGCAAAGCAAAGCGAGTGGAGCGCCCCCAGAGGTTGCCTACTGCATCCCATGAAGCGCTCGTCGTAACAATGTTCACATGGACCGGGATGTCCAACTGGACACCTCGTTCGGAACGGGCACGCAAAACTGGGGGGCACGTCCAAAAAAGGGGGAAGGCCTCGACCAAAAGCAGAAGGGGTGAATGTGATCCAAAGATTCGGGATCAACGGTATTGTGGCATCACCGGACCGGGGGGATCACGGCAAACGTGATTCGAAAAAAGGGAGGGCGGAAACGTCTCGACAAATTGGATAGGACGAAATCGAACGTGGGGAAGACCCGCGGCCAAGGGCGTCGAGGTGCCGTGACGAACGTCAAAAGCGCGCGATTGCAGAAAAAAAACTGGCTGCAACGACGAAGGACTATTGGGAGGGTGCTACAGCACTCGCGAAGGGAGCTTGAAAGCTCCAGGGGGGGAGCCCAATACAAGAAGAAACAAGTTGTGTCGTGGCAGCCTGGTAAGGGCCCCCGAAAAGAGGGGGAAGTTGGCCCACAAACAAAAAAAAACCGCGTCCGAAAGTGGCCGCGGCGAAGGGGGGGCCAGATTCGACGAACCCTCACGGGAAAACGGTGTACCCGAAAGGGGTTAGGGTCAGGTCCATAAGCCATGTGCACCGCCTGGTGGTAAACTTGAGGCGGTAACAGTATCCGCACGAAGGAGGGAAGAGGAAAAAAAAAAACGCCGACTGACCCAGCCCGAGACGTCTGTCCGGGTTTAAAGAGGGGACACCGAAACCAGTCCCGTCGAGACTTAAAGATTTCCCACAAGAGGAAACCCACAGGGCCGGCTAAGTACCCAACATCGAAGGGGCCCAAGCGAAGTACCATGTAAGTACGGTGGGGGCGGTATCCCTGGGCCTGCAACCCAGCTGATCTAAAACTGGAGGGCAGTTGTTGCCATATATGTGGAAAAGAAACTTATAGGGTGGAGGGAAGGACCAAGAAAAAACTGGGGGTCATTGGGGGGGGGACCTGTTAACCTGCCCCCGTTCCATTACGGTGGAGCCACCACCCGGAGAACGCAAATGATAGAAGGGGTCGTCCATGGTTACCTCAGGAAGCGCTGCTAAGCCAAAAAACACATTGAAGACTAAGATGCTCTAACACCAGTGTAAGGATCAAACAAGAGGCCAAGCGCCCCGGCAGTTTTTGGACCTAAACAAGGAAAAAAACATCCAACTACGCCGTGTCCGAGGGCACAAGAAAAATGGGGGTGAGGGAACCGCTAAAGATCAAAACTGCAAAGGGGACCTATCAGTGTACAGCAGGGGGGGAACGAAATTAAAGACCAAGCCAAAGATGCTGGGGGGGGGAGCAAAAGCGAAGACACCCTTGCGGCATACGGAAGCGAGCCAAAAGGGACCACGTCGAGGGGCGTACTACCAAAAGATCTAACGAACAAAAGGGGTTGCCAAGAGAGAGATGGCCACAGACAGCTCGGTAGGAGAACTACCGGTGTTGGCCAACTCCCGGAAACTGAGAAGACGCGGTCGTTCCAAACACCTCAAAGACGGTGGCCAAAACTGTTCTTGAAACTTGGGGCGGACCCTTCTGGAAAAAAAACCCTCAGTTGGGGAGGGAAACCGGAAGATATCACAGGCGAGACGAGGAAAAGAAAGAAGTCCCGGCAAAAAAGACAAGGGGACACGAGTTCCGGGAAATAGGGGTGTAAAAAAATAAACGTAATGAGAAAAGGCATAAGGGTAGACACGAAGACGTCATTAGATCAAAGGGAAATTCTAAGAGAAGGGGGGCCCTGATGGCTAACCGCGAAAACCACTCGCTTCTGGTGAGCCGCGTCGAGCGCCCAAAACACTTCCAAAGGAGAAGGATGTCGTTTAACAACAAAAAACCCGCCAGTTTGCTTTCCTTTAATAGATACAACACGATCAAAAAAGGACCCAAAAGGGAACTGAGAAGAAGGGGTGGGAACCTAATGATGGTTTGTGGGGACGACCGCCTAATATCCAAAGCCTCACCACGGTTGGTAGAAACTACAAAAGTCAGCGTAACGGAACGGAGGGGTAACCGGAGGCGAGGGTGGGGAAACCGTTTTTGAAAAACTCATGCCAAAGGGGGAGGACTGTGAACGGACACTTCCAACTAAACGACGTCGCAGCAGGGAAGTGTTCAAAACAGCTCAAGTGGGAACGCATACGGTTTACTCAGCCCGTCCGGGCCCCAGCAGGGAACAGACCAATGAAGACATAAAAACTTCTACACCCCTTCCGCCCAAAGTAGTGAGTGAGAAAACGCTACGGTCGCTAAAACCCGAAGGAAGAGAAGAAAACAATAGCCTAGGAGAGAAGGAAGAAGAGACTCGAAACACTGTGGCGATATCACGGGGGGTCCGGAAAAGGAAGAAGGGGGGCCACACGTGGGCACTGAAGGAAAGACCAAGGGTGCAAGACCAAAAAAACTCACTCCCGGCTGGACTCCCATACAGGACGGAGGGCCCGATAATAAAACTAAAGAAAAAGTGAGGGACCGGCGGCAAAACCAGAAACTCGGGTGTCTATAAGAGAGAAAAAGAGCACCGGTGTTTACCTTGCCGGAAATCTAAAAGAAGGCTCTAGCCGCGCAGGGATTACAGGACCAGGAAGTGAATAACGCGAGGTCGAAATGGGAAAAAGTCCAAAATGCGCGAGGGGGTGTTACAAACTTGAAGGAAGAAAAACAAAAGGTAAGGCCCGTGAACACTTCAATCCTCTGCCCCGCAGGGTTCTAGGCCGCGAGCCGACAAATAGAAATCGTCAAGGGAACGGCGCCCGACAATAACAAACAAAAGGGCCCCATACTCCTTGGAAAAAAATCACCTGGCTAAAAGGAACGTGAAAAGTTAAAACGTGGTTGAGCCCAGAAACCTACGGGGGAAACTGGACCAAAACAGAAAGCAGGCCTCTGGAGAAGACGGGGGTCAGGACTAAGGAAAAGTTGGAAAAGGAGAGGGAAAAAACAGCCTACACTAATCCCTTCGTTTACGGTGTCCCCTTGACAAGGTTCAACGAACGTCCGGGAAAAATGGGAATA
>Ga0179593_1330505_pt1 | contig 20111 bp, 35 predicted proteins | sample CZODoug2_1_08_16_FD_185931 | JGI IMG/M metagenome (GOLD analysis project Ga0179593, IMG submission 185931) | Vadose zone soil fungal communities from Angelo Coast Range Reserve, California, USA - CZODoug2_1_08_16fungal (PacBio error correction) | ecosystem: Environmental > Terrestrial > Soil >...
ATCCATCTAACGTTTTCCGTGGAGGGCCTGAAAGAAAGGAAAAAGTAGACACAATCCAACTGGGGAAGCTGTTAAGATTGGGAGGGTACTGGTCAATAAAGGCAAAGAAAGGGGGTCATCAAAAACGGGGGGAACCTGGGTAAGAAACGAAGACAACTCCCATCCGCCAAAAAGGGAAAAGCAGAAAAAACCTAAAAGGGGGAATCCATCGAGGAAAGGGGAAAATTCAAGGGGAAAGGGTCACCAAAGCCCGGAAAACGCACACCGGCCAATCCTAAGCACAATCCTGATGGGGAAAAGGGAAGGACAATGAAACAGTCACCAGGGGCGAAGTCAAAATCAGATACAACACTGGAACAAAATCGATGATCAACGAGAAAAAGACGAAAGTTCAAAAAAGGGAGGCAAGTTAAATAAGAAAACAGGGCAGCAAATCGCAAAGGAAACGCAAAAGTAAAAAAAAAAAGGAACAGGAAACCTCTACGTCAAAGGGAAAGACCGAAGAAAAAAAAGCAAGTCAAAAAACGTCCGAAGAACAGCAGACTCACGAACAATCCCTCCGGTTGGGAAACAAAAACCCCGACCGTTGGGAAGGGGGGGGTACCTAGAGGCCACAGAGAGGAAAAACAACAAAAACACAGTCAAACAAGGAAAAAAAAAAACAAACCAAACATGTTGTAACAAACACAAAACTCTTATTCTTGGACAAGTATAGAAGGGGTTTGGTCAACAGAAAAGGAACCCACACGCAACCCACCTTGCTTGGTCGGTTTTTTAAAACCCTTGATGTGATTTGGTAGCACATGGGGATACAGACTTCTTGGCGGGAGTACGGGCGTGGGGCAGGGTTTTTTTTGTTTGGGGGGGGGGGTTGGTTGTTCAGGAGGAAAAAGTCCCGTGGGCCTTAAGTATGGGGAAAAAGTGAGGTTTGGCAGTGAGTCGGGGGAATTCAGAGTAAGAGAACAGTAATGAAAAGTGGTTTTTATCGGGAAGGGAAAGGGGGTCACACCAACAGGGGTGATCATCCAGAACATTGTGAAAAAACCGCCAGGAGAGAAAGGGGAATTCCACCGGGGGGGGGACGCGGTGTGAGTCATTGCAGGGGGGAAAAAAAGAACTTGGAAAGCACTCACGGGAGGGGGGTGAGGGAGGTTTGCAAACGTCGGAGTCAAGGTTGAAGGTAAAGGGGCAAAGTAAGTGAGAGCCAACATGGGACTAGGCCGAAAGTGTGGTCTTGGGTGGGCGGGGGTGTTGGGAAGTGTGTGGGGGGGGTTGTATTTTGGTGATCAGGGGTGGGGTTGGGGAAAAAACAACTGGGGGGGTCCAGGGGGGGAGAGAACGGGGGGGAGTGGGGGATTGGATTTTGAAAAAGTTCACCAGTGCGTATGAACGGAGGCAACGACAAAGAACGTCAACGGAACAAAAAAAAGACTGACCCGTTGGAAAAGGGAGAATTGGGTTGGGACGGGGAACTGAAAAAAATATTGAAACCCACAGAAAAAATTTGTTGGGAGTTTGTAAAAAAAGGAATTTCAAAGAGGACGGGTTGTGTGGTGGGTTGCTAGAGCAGGGGGGGGGGGACACAGGGAGAAAACCGAGCAACACAAAGAGAATGAGAATCGTCGCACTGGGAGCCGGACCTGGGGAAAAAGAGAAAGGGTGGGGGAGGATGGTTTTTGGGAAGTGGGGGGAGGGGGGGGGGGATAGAAAAAAAAAAAATCTGGTCATGTAAGGGGGGGGAAATCAAAGAGTCAGAGTGGTTTGGAGATTATATGGGATGGACTGCCAGCAAAAGACCCACAAAACAAAAGCCAAAGGTAAAAAAAGGCAAAAGCATGGGACACAGCACTCGTGGAGCGTTGGGCGGGGACAGGGGGATACAAGAAAGGAAATAGTTCGTGGGGTGCATTTCAACGGGAACCTCCAATGGGCTGATGTTTCAAAAACGTTAACCGAGACCAAAAGAGGTGAAACCCGTTTTACGGGCTAACACAAACGGGGCACCACACTGGGTCAGGGGAGGGAAAGCTGGTTTAAAAACCAGGACAGAAGGAAAGATTGTTTGGTCTGGCCAGCAAGCAAAAGGGGGACGCCGAATGACATTCAAAGACGACCATTGTTTCACAGGTGAATTGGGGGGGGGGGACAGGGAGAAGGGGAAAACATTCGAGTTCACGGAAAGCAGTACAAGTGACGGTGTTACGGGGGTGGGTTTTTTTGGGGGACACTCAGAAAAGGCAAAACAGGGGGAAAATAACGGGGTCAACGGTGCCACGGGGGGCAACGGGAGGAAAAAAAACAAAAAAATTAAACAGGGCTACGGTGGGGGGCGAAGGGGCTTTGGCTCCGACCCAAATGATCCATATTGAGTCTGCAATGGGTGTGTGCTTGATGCCTGGTCCAGCCTCAAAAAGAAAAAAAACCGGACGGAACGTTCAACGAAGGGTATTTGTGTTACAAGAAGAAAGGGGCCGTGCAGCGAAGGGGGTGGACACGGAATAGGGGGAAAATGCTGGGAACCAGATCCACCCGAAGGGGTTGGTTGTCTCATTTGGGTGGCACGAGAAGGGACAGAATACAAATGCTCGGCGGGGAGGGGAGGGGATGGGACCATGCAAAAAAAAACAAAAAAAGAACGAGGCCGTTTACAGAAAAACATTCTGAGAAGGGGACAAAAAACGGGGGCCGCGCAGGTGGGTGCAAAAAATGGGGAGAATTGTGGCCCACCGGGTGGGGGAAAGGCAAAAAGGGGAGCCCGCGACCCGGGGGGGGTGTTGAACGGCATAAAAACAGAATGTTAACAGGGACAAAGGGAAACAGAAAGGTTGGGGGTTTTGCCAGGAAGAACGCTGGGGGTGTGTCCCTTCACCGGCCAAAGCGTCACCCTCAGGGTTTGGGTTTTTTGGGGTCAGGTTTTAACCAGACAATCTCCCACCTGTCGAAAAAGGCTCTGCGACACGTAACTGGTACTCATAAAAAACCACACGAACTAGGAAAAAACGATGTGGGGCAAAAAAAGGAACAAAGGCAAAAACAGGATGGGGTTTGAAATAGTATCCATAGGGTGGGGGGTCTTTGCTGACAATGCGGGATCCTAACTGGAAGATGCGATGCAGCGGCGGCTGGGACTTTGGGGTGCGTTGGGGCATTCCTTACGTGGAAAGGGGCCCTGACGGGCGGTGCTGATGGTGGGGGGGGCTGAAGAGGACTTTTCTGGTGTTGTTCTTTGTCATTTTGCCCCCGCACGTAGTCGGGTTTGCGCAGTGGTAGAAAGGGCCGAGGGGGGGTTACGCAACAATTTGGGTGGGGGGGGGGGGGCCAACAAATAAACTTTGGTACACGGGCAAGCAAGGGCCCTGGACGAGGGCGAAAAAAAAAAGTGGTAGATTGAAGGTAACCTGATATCGGAAAAAAAACAAGGTCACACGCCGCTGATAAAAAAAAAACAAAAACCAGACGGGTTTTTGGTGGGGTTGGGTTTGCGCCCAGAGCGATGGCGTCCGTCGCCGGTCGGCCGGGGGCCGGGGGGAAAAGGAAAGAACTGAGGGATGGGTGCCGGGCAGGGACATTGTGGGATGTGTGAGTCTGGCTTTTTCCCAAGCACCAGGGTGACTTCGGCGTCGGGGGGAGCGTAGGCTAGCACCGGGGGGGACCTTGGGTCATAAAAAAGAAGGCAGAGGGAAAAAAAGTCGGCTTTTCGTCGGGCGAGGCGGCAGCCTGAAATGCAGAGGTTCATGGGAATCCAACAATTTTTCATTGGTGGGGACCCTTTGGAATAGCCTGGGTTGACAGACGTAAAAAAAAACAACCTGAGGTCAAAACCAGGGTTCTGGGCAGCAATCAAAATCTCATTGGGGAAATTATTTGGCAACAGTGGGGGGGCCTTTGGTTTGTTGGGGTGTTGGGTGCCGGGGTGGGGGAGCGCGGTGTGACGAAGGGTAGGAAACGATGGGGGGCGGGTCCGCAACTACGACAGGTAGGATTGGTTCACTACCCCCACATACTAAGAAAAAGCTACCGGACACGGAGAAGTCCTGGGAAATTTTACAGGATAAAAAAAAAAAAAATGACGTGGGGAGGGATAGCGAAGTACATGTGGGGAATGATGTTCTTAGGGGGAGGTCTCGGTCCCTGGATGGGTGAGGTAACACTGGGCCGTCTGAATTCCGCAACCATTTTGGGGATACGCGCTTGTACGGGTAAATGTGGTGGTCGTCGATAGGTGTGGAAGCGAAAAAAAAAACAAGAGAACTGACACTGGGAGCGAGGGCTTGATTTTGATAACCGAAGCACCGGAGTGCGGCGACATCGGGGGGGGGTAGAAGTCAGTATGTCAGAGAGAAGGACCGACCGTGAGTGGGTGCACAGACTGTTGGCCAAAAGGTCACGGAAAATAAAATTAAGGTGGGCGGGGGACCGATTTTTGTGCGTTGGGAGCAGGGCGTGTCAGCCAAGGCGGGTTGTTCAGGGGTAGCACGACGGAAAAACTGGGGGGTGACTAGTGGTTTGGGGGGATGTAGGGGGGGTGGGCGGAAGATGCCGGCCTACAAACAGGGGTTGAAAGACCGGAAGCCGGTCAAAAAAAGGGAGCAATTTGGTGTGAAAAAACGGAGCCGGAAAACTTGAGTGGTGGGGTCTGAAAGGGGGGGGACAAAATAAATTGGGGCTCGGAATTATTGGAGATGGGGGGGAACTTGGGGGGGGACGCGGGGAAATGCGGCAGGCCCAAGGGACAATTAAACTTGCTTGAAAAGGGAAAACAATTCCTTGTACAGGCAGATGTTGGGAACCTGACAAAACTTCACGCTAAGGCCGCAAGGACGCAGAACCGAACTGGGAAGTAAAAAACAAGCGCGGTTGGGGGGGGATGGTAGTCCTTGTGAGAGTAGGATGCGAAGGGGGGGAAAGTGGCAATTTGGGAGGACGTTGGATGCGGGGTCATTGTTGAAAACAAAGTGTGACCGGGTGGCAGGGGGTATAAGTCCACGGCGAAAATATCGCGGGGGAAAAAAGGCAACAAACCACGTAAAAGAGGTGAAAATAAGAGATATGCTCCGCAAATTTGACTCTGATGGACAAACAACAAAGACTGAAACTGCAACCTGGTGCCCACAAACATAAAGGACCGAAAAAAACCCCAAAATTTCCCCCATAACCACCTCCCAGGACCTTCCAGCTCAAAGTCCTACATAATCGAACAGCAAGAAACAAATCCCAACCACCCGCGCACAAAAAGGGGTGTATAATTTGGGGGCGGAATCTTGGGTGCAGTATGCGGAGGGGGAAACTGAGCAGTTCAAAAAGTGCACGTCAAGGGGGCGGCAAGCATTGGGGGGGAGGGAACTGGAACAAAAAGGGGCGATGCTTCAGCAAGGGAGCCCAGAAACCCCCCAGACCAAAGACGAACCGAGCAAGCACCAAAACGCAGACCAGGAAAAAAAAAAAGAAGCCTCCAGACAGGTGCAACACTAAACACGGCAACATGCCTTTTACGGATTAACACACCTTAAAACGAACGGAATAAAAAAAGCAGAGCTCCTCAACATCCCACACGCCGACACCCAAACTGACCCGCTGTTGCCATATACTAACGACAAAAAACCCACTGAGGAAAAGCAAGCCGACCACCTAAAATGGCACACAACAAAGGTCCAAGGGAGTGTGACGCATAGCACCGCAAAAGAGTACGTCAAGTCAGTTGGAACAGGTAGACCCACCCTCCAAGGGAGAGCCAAAAACGCTAAATCGGCCAAAAGTAAAGCACTACAGAAAAGGAAGTAGGAAGAGGAAAGGAATGCAAAAAATAATCACCCGACGAACCAGTGCTGCACAGTAAAAAGGCAAGCCCTGGGGTACGCCAATCTGGGGTTAAACCAATTTGTACGCCAAAAGGTAACCCTTGCGACGAAATACAAAGTGGAAAATTGTACGACGAAACGAAGGGGCAAACGGGGAACTGCAGAGCAGACCAGGGAAGTGTTTATAAAACTACCTGGGGGCAAACCGGCAAATTGCTAAAAAAGCACCAAGGTCTGAAAAGAGGACGGAAGGAGGGGCCCAAAATAAAAATTTAAAAAAACAGGGGAAAAAAGCGCGCCAGGCAACAAAAAAAAACAACAGGGGGAAACTAATCCGATAGTGTCGCGAAAAGGGGGTGCAGGATAGTGGGTACCATAACGGGTTGGGGGCAAGATAAAAAAGCTAACAGGGAATGGGCCGATTCACCTCAACCTAACGAAATGACTCGCGAGGAGAAAAAAAAGGGGAGACGACGTCCGGTAAGGTGGTGGGAGGGTAATGGAGGTCGAATGTCAGTAAAGGGGAAACAAAAGGCGGCGGAGAATCACAACGCCGACGGCCACCTTTGGTGGGTGAAGCAACGGAGCAGAAGACAGACGAAGCCTAAGAAACCATAAAGAAGTTCTGAAGCCAAGAAGGAAAAACGCCAACACAAAAAGGAACGCAGTACGGAGGGCGCAAAAAGGGGGACGGCGCGCCAGAAGTTCCCGATTAGGAACGATATATCTTCACCCCTCAGGCTACAGGAAAGGGGTAGTCAAGGGGAAAAAAACCTGGGCGTAGAGGTTGGTTGGGGGCCAAAAGAGGGGCAGGAAAAACACACAAAGACATCAGAAAGAACCCTGACTCAACCAAGACCGGGGAACAAAAAAACGCACAAAAAAGAACGGCCGACCCACACAACGGACACCATCACAGGGGGGCGGACGGGAACACGACGACCCAAAACTCCATACGCGCGTCCGTACCAAGATAGGAACCACCAAAAAAAACATAGCCGCGAATCAACGGGGGAAAAAAAAAAAAAAAACAATTGCAGGGGGGAGACAGTGTAGACCTGGCGGCACACCTCAGCGCATTTTTTTTGGGGATATTGGTTACTTGAGATAGTCGCAGCAGAAAAGCGCCAAAAAACCGGTGGTTGGGGTCACAACGCAAGCGGGGGTTGGTGGGGAAAAACAACCGCCTCTAACAACGGCAAAACAAAAACGGGTCTCCGCGGAGAAATTCGTGGTAAGCTTCAACACCGGTCGACCTAGCACTGAAGCCCTGGTCACACAAAAGGGCAATTACCATCCCACGGCACAAAAAAAATAGGGGACACGTGAACTTCATCAAGGGGGGTTGGAAAAAACGGCCGGGGAAGTCATGTTGATCTGTAAAATGGCAATAACAAAACTCAGAACAAGGGTGTAGAAAAAAAGGGCGCGCTGAAACACAATTTAGGGGGGTATGGGGGACAGGAAAAGAAAAAAATATCAGAAACAATGGGAATCCGCCAAATAACTTCAAGGGGAACGAAATGAAGTGAAGTCCCAGAATGGTGGTTGGGGCGGGGAAAATTTCTGGGCCGAAACGGACCGACACCAAAGGCTCCGACGCACGCCAAAAAAACGCCACGAACGAGGGGGAGGGGACAGAAAAAGGAGATCCACCAACGTGTTCAACCCGGAATGGAAGATTGAAAAAAACCTTGGACGTCTGAATAAAAACAGTAATGTGAAATGGATGTGAAGTTGCACCCACCGGGATCGGGAAAAAGGCACTCATCAATCACACCAATCACCGGGAAAGAAGAGGGAGTGAAAAAGGTAACGAACCAACGGAGGTCGTATAACATATGCCCCCCGAATTGGGAAGCACAAAAGATTACCCAGCCGGACACAAAGGGTCGGTTGTGTGCAAAAAATTAAACAGGTAATCCGACCTGCGAGCCACAAAGGGGTAAACAGGGTCAAGCACAAGGGCCGATACAACAGAATATTGTGGGCAGGAAAGCCAAAGCCTTACAGACGGAGCGCCAAGAATAGGATTGTGCAAAGGGGAGCACTTATAAGGGGAAATGGTATGGGGGATGCTGGATCAGTTAAAGGTAAGGAGACTCAAATCAGGAAGTCGGGGGGGGGGGAAAACTAAAATAAATGAAAAGCTACAGACACATCACAAAAATTCAAACAAGTCCAACACATTGGCCGGTTGACGGGCACTCAGTAAACACGAACGCATAGTGAAGAGCGCTCAGGGGGGGGGGTTGAGAACCAACCAAAAAAAGGCACCAACCCCCGCTGAAGCCCCCCAACAACAGGACTGGAAAAAGAGGGGTCTAGTCACCCCCGGGGTAATCAAATAAAAATTTCAAGCCGGGGGGGGGTGATATAAAGGCACATAAATAGCAACAAAAAACTGGCAGGTACCAATATCAGGGGGGCTTCAAACTCTGCCCTCGAGACAATTGGGTGGTTGAATCGGACACCCTTGAAATTAAAAACGAAAGCAAACAAAAAAAAAAGAAGCAACAAAACCGGAAAAACACGCAAAGAGAAAAAACCAAAAAACGGGACGGGGAAGAAGCCCGGCCACCAATTTGGGGGGTCGGGAAAATAATGGCAACACCAGCAACTAAGCAACGAAAAAATAAGCATGCAGCCAGCTACACAACACGAGGGGATTGGAGTTTCGGAAGGAAAATACTCCCCAGCAACAGTGCCGATGGCAACTTCCTACTGCACCGGCGAAAAACAAATTCGAGGAGCAACGCATGAAAACTGCAAGACAGTGAAAAAGGGGCGGACATGTGACTCTTCACAGGAAGCCGACCCCCCCCGACCTGACACAAAAAAAATAAACGACACCAAAGCAGGAAAGGGGGGCACACGAGAAGTCAAACCTCACCTCAACAGGGGACTCTCACGACACTCAATTATCACAAAAAACTGCAAGACCAAAAACAGGGGGGGGGGTGCCCACACATCACTAATTTGCAGGGGTGGGAAGGCCGGGAAACATAGAGATACAAACAAAAAACAAGTAATTAGTAGGAAGAAAAGATATGGGGCAAGGAGAGGGACCCACAAGAAAGGCAGCCTGTGGCGCCAATAAGTGGGGGTTCAGCACTGCTTGGGGCCTGACGGGTCGGTGAGGGGGGGTAACTTTGTTTTGTGGTATTCAGGGGGGGAAGGACTTGGGGCAAAAAGGCTAATGGGTACTGGGGTGTTTGCCACCAGGGTGAGGGAGGGAATGGGGGGAGAAATACTGCCGGTGGAAAAAGAATTTTACAGAAACAACTTGTAGTGGGGACGGGAATCAGCTTGCCATCAACGTTGGGGAAAGCCCGGAAGCGGAAGGTAATCGAGCCCGGTGACGGGGGGGTATCCTGGTAAAACCGGAGAACCGGGGGCACCAAGCCAATCCGCGTGGGGAAGGAGCCGGGAAGTGCGGCGTGATGACTTCGATGGTTGAACAAATGGAGTAGGAAAGTCACCATTGGGAAGACATTAGACGACGAGGGGGGGGGTTTTCCAGGGTTGAGGGGCGAGTGGCTTCGTATCAAGGTGGCCGTGAAAAAAAAACCGTCCAGGGTTGCAAAGAAGGGGCAAGAGTTGTAAGACCACACTGCACCAAAGAAAAGATGGGGCAGGGTGAAAGGTGCTATTTGGTGTCAAGGTGGGGTCCATATGCACTAAAGAAATGGGAAAAGGTTGGAGAAAAGAAGGGGGGGAAGAACCCAGGGTGGGGGGGGGTGATGCAAGCGAGGGTTGGGAGGGGGGGGATGGGGTCACAAAAAAAGCAGCAGGGGATAAAGAGCGGCCTCGGGAAGACGGCCCGTGGGTAAACGGCTCTAGGGTGGCGGAAGGGTGGGGGGGATGTGGGGGGAGGGAGGATGGGTTAGGTTGCAGTGATTCCCACTAGGAGTTGTGGGGGAAAAGGCTAAAGGACATGAAAAATGGAAAGTCAACGGAAGCAAACAAACCGGACAATCAAAAGGTAAAGAAGGAAAAAAAGCATGGGCACGCCTAAGGGGCGAGAGAATGAGGGGACATGGGGGGGGAAAATCATGAAATAGGTCTGGGGAAGGGCCGTACAGAGTGGGGGGGCCGGAAAAGGGTTGGAAAGTTGGCAGCCAGAAAGGAAAAGCAGCCCAGAGGAGAAAAGCCGGATCAAATGTTTGTGTCGGGCAGACACAACAAAATACAAGGGGGTGGGTCCCGGCGGGAAAACGGACTTTGGGGGTGTTGTTGGTTTGGTGGGGGGAGACAAGCGGGAAAAGAGCGTGTTTACTCCAAACAACGGCCGGTCAAGAGGGGGAAAGCCAGGCTCAATTGTCTCACGGGGGGAAATTGGTGGAAGGAGGGAAAAAAAGAAAAAAGTGGACGAGTGGGACCACCGGAAACTGCCAATCAATGAAAAATTATCGTTGTGGGGGGGGGCACGAAGAAACAGGGGAGAAGTTTGTCAACAAAGAATGTCCCAGCCGGTTCAAGGGGAGAGACAAAAATGTGCCCCAGAAAAAAAACCTGATCAGTGGTCGGGGATGGGTCAGTCAGCTACCAATTGATGCCAAAATCCGGTGCTTCGCAAAAAATCATGACATCAAACTCAACAAAAAAAGGAAAGGGGGGGGAAAATCAAGATTGATGGCAACAGTACTTGGCGGAAATACAACCCATGTGTCGAGAAATCATGGAAGAGGACAAAATACGAAACCCACCCCGTTTGGTTTGGGAACAGCGCCGGGGTGAACCGCGGGACCACTTGACATGAGGAGGTATTGGGTTCAAAAAATGGGGGACGATAACATAGAGAAGACCACAAAAGTTGCCATGAGCCAGGGACGAGATGAACTTTTAGGGGTGGGTGTTTTCTGGGATGGAGGGACCACCTGGGGGTTGGGGAAGGAGCAAGGGAGAAAATTCAGAACACAGGGGGGGCAACGCGTAACAAAGTGGGGGGGACACCGGTTTTCCGATTCCAACCGAGGTTTGTTTTGCAAGGAACGGGCGCGCGGGGGTTTGTGGTCAACCGTTCAAAAAAAATGGCCTGGAAAAACACACTGCCAGCTTGTTGACGGGGGGGTGGAAAACGCCAATTGAAGTTCACTCAGCTCGTCACTTAGCGAACCAGTGAACCGATTCCCCGAGGAAAAAAAATCAAAACAGGTTCGGGTCACGGGGGGGCTGCACAGGGAGGGTATTTGTGAAATTTAGGTGAGCATTCAGGGCAAAAAATAGCACGAGATACAGTTGGAAGAGACAGGGGGACGGGGGGGGGGGAATTTAAAGGTGGGGAGGGTAAAGTGCGTCAGGAAGCCGGCGAATTGAGGGTTGCGGGGGGGGGGGGGACGGAACGGCCGGGGGGCTGGGGGTGTGCCGGGGGGAAAAGCGGGATTTGCGCCAGGGGTGACGGGGGCAGGGGGAAAAGCGGGGGGAGGGGGAACAGGCCCTGGGGTTGGGGGGCAAAAAAAATAAACAACTTTTTGACGCAAAAGGGCCAGGGAACAAAAGTGGACGAATCAAAGAACCACGGGGGGGGCAAGCCAGATATTAACTTCCAAGGATAGAAAAATATGCCTGGAGGCGCGCATACCCGACCCCCACGGACGCCCAATGGGGTTTTGTTGGGTGGGGGAGGGGTGGTTGTTTGTGGTTGTTTTACGGTTGGTTGGTTGGGTGTGGGTGTGAGCAACTCCACCTGACCGGGGAGGGTGGGGGGTCCCGTCGATGCGGATGCAGGGTGAGAAGAACGGTAACTGAAGTGGTGAACCTACCTGGGGGCGGGGGCCAAACGTGTGGGGGGCTTGTGGCTGCGGGGGGGCGAACACCCTCAAAAAAAAATGTGTAACGGGTCTGCGGTGGAAGGGTCGAAGGAACGGTGTTGTGCCAGTACTGATGTCATAGGAAGTCGGAGTTACCGACGTGGGGGAAAAAGAAGGGGCGCAGAAAAAAAAGGAAGAATTTGAGGAAGGGGGGGGGAGGTGGAGTACTTCGAATGTAGAGTACCCCCGGGAATCCGGTATCGAAAAACTGTAAGGAACAACGATTAAAAGGGAAATTAAGACAGGCCCATATAGCCCGAAACAGCCGGGATTGAGGGCAACAAAAGTTTTTTCTGGTTTGGCAAGGGTGCTAGAACGCAACTGGAAAGTGGACAAATGGGAATTGGGGTCCATACAACGCAATTAAACCAAACTCAGGAAGAGGGGGCAAGCGTCACCTGAAAAAGAGAAGAGAAAAAATCCCGTCAACGAGGGGGTGGAACATGGGGGGAAAAAACGAAGCCAAATGAAGAGGAAAGGGAAAGGACCGGGGACGGTTCGTCGGAGGGTAGATTTAACTTGAGGTGAAGGGAACTGGCGGGGCAAAACTGGGAAGGGGCGCACCATTTGTTGGTCACAAAAAGGGAAGGGAAAAAGGGACGGGTGAATCGGGGGGAATGACGGGGACATTCGAGGGGATGGGGGGTGTCTGGAGCTATACGGTGGCGGAACGAGTAATTGAAAAACAAACAACAAGGTCCGAAGGTGTGGAAAAAAAGAGAATCGTGGGCGGGGGGAAGTAGTTCAGCCGGGGGGCAACAATGTTGAAGGTCAGAGTGAGGGGAAAACACATCTTGGAAGGGAAAATGGGGTTGCCGTGTGGGGACAGCCTTGGTAGGGGTGGGGTAAAAGGCGGGGCCAAAACGGGGGAAAAAAAACAGCGGGGTGGGGGGGACCCCACGAGGGAGTAAATAAAGAAGCCCTTGGGCTGAAGTGGTGCCCTGGTGGAGAATGAAGGGGAGACGGGAAAAAAGCAGAGGGAAAAAAGGTGTGGACAAGGTCACAAATAAGGGTGCAGGGAAGGGTTCGTGATCCTTTGTGTGTGGTGTTGGCAGCACCCTGCTGAGCAAAACGGAGATGTGGACTTCTGTTTCGGGTTTGACTGATGGGGGGTGCTTCAGGGGGGGAGCCTGATGAAGAGGGGGTTAACGGGGGGAAAACAGTGGATAACGAAAAGGGGAAAGAAGACAAGGCGTAAGAAAAAAAAGGACAAAATTGTGGAAAATGGAGAGAAGGATTAACTCATATAAAGAAAAAATCCAAAGTCCGGAGAACGTAATTAGAAACAACCCCTAGAAAAAAAAAGGGGGGGGGGGAATTCGTGTTTGTCAAATAGGTAAAGGGGGTATGAAAGATTTGAAGGTGGGATGGGGGTGGAATTGGAAGGGACTGGGAGGGTTTTGGTTGAAATGGAAAAATGGGCATGCCGGGGCATCGTACAAGTGAAGGTGGGAAGACGGTCCCCCAAACTATTAAAACAAAACCAAAAAAAGGAAGATTGTACCCCTAAATCTAAGATAATTCAGCGCCATTTTCCACAGAATGTAACCCACTGGGATGGGGGACACAATGGGGCACCGTTAAAACACAACACCTCCCAGTCCGCCATGACAACTGCCAACACGAAGACAAAAGGAAAAACGAACGAAAATCACCGCCTAAAAAAAAAAAGAAAAAAACAATAACAAAAATCCCGGACAGGGGTGTAAGGAAAAAAACAAAAAGGTAGTTGAGAGGGGGTCAGATTAAAAAAAAAGGGACGGTACCTTCGAAAGGTGACAACCAAGTGAACGTACTTGACGGCAAGAAGGGGGAGCCTAAGGAATTTAAAAAAGAAGCGCAAAAAGAAACTCACCAAAATGAACACAGAAAGACCTGGCAAGCAAGCAACACAGAAAAAAAAACGAAAAACAAGAAATCACAGTGTTAGCACATGGGGCCCTCAACCACCTACAATACTACAGGGGGAAAACCAAAGGTTGAAGCAGACGGAAAAAAAAGAAAGGGTAACCTCGAAAGACACCCTCATTACCAAAAATATAAAAGTTTCCAGAAGTATAGATTGCAATTACCAAGACCCGCATTCCTAAAGAAAAGACCTAAAACGAAATCTTAACAAACAACCCAGAAAAAAAAAAAAAAAAATGTCAATGGAAAAAGTGGGGAAGACCCTAAAACCGAAGAGTCGGACAGACTGGAAAATTCAAAAATAAATCGCTCAAGAACGTCCAGAGGTAAAGAGAGATCAGGAATCGAGCGCAGAGGTAAAAACACGCGCGAAACAAAACCCCGTCGTCAAAGAATACGTCATGACCACGGGTTCAAACCCGAAAACAAAATATTAGGGGACAATGGGGGAAGAAACCAGGGGGTACCAAAAATTCAACACATAAAGGTAAAACATAAAATCGAAGGAGAAAGTTCAAAAACCGTCTCATTCATGAAATATTAGGGTTTAGACGTCAAACCATAAGCCTATCGGAACCTCGAGCACAGGGAAAAGAAAAAGGAACTAGGAAGGGGTGAGGGAACCAACGGGAACGGGTTCTCACGGCCACAACGGGAAACAGGGAAAAACAGCAACAAAAAACCAACCAAAGGAAATAATCCCGAGAAAGGGGGCGATGAGGCAAAAAAACATGATCAGGGGGGTAAAGTAAGTGGGGGGGGAAGGCGGACGGGAACAAATCGAAAAGGGGGGGGCATTGAAAAAGTGCGAGGACCCCCAGAAAGACGTGGCCTGCCAAGGAGCAACCATCTGGAAGACCAAAAGGGAAAAAAAAACCCCTCAAAAATCAAAAAAGGGGATTCAGGCACATTTAGGCGTGACGAAAACCGATCACAAAAGGAAGAAAGTACAAAAAAGGTTCTTTTGGAAGCGATGCAAGCCGACTAAAAAAGCAAGAACAGGGCAAAACAATGAGGACTTCCAAAGTAAGCCGCCGACGAACGGGGAAACACGGCGGCCGGGAAACGTCAAAAAATAGAGCGCACAAATCAAAATCAAGTCCAAGAAATAGACTAATAGAGCGGTCACCAACACTCTTAGTCAAAATTCCGTAAAGGGCACCCAGGGGACGTCCTGCTTGGGTGAAAAAAAAAAAAAAAAAGGGAAGGACAACACCAAAAAAAACAGAAGAACTACCAGGAACAAAAAACCGGGGCAAAAAAACGCACGCCAAAAGAAGAGAAAAAAACTACAAGGAGAGCCTGCTAAAGGACCGAATAAAAACCAAACAGAAAGAGAAAACAGCCCCGAAAACTCTCAGCAAAAAACATAACCACTCAACTATCACCATAATGTAAAAAAGGAGACAGGGAGGGCCGGGGGAGGCCGCTGAACAAAAGAGGGGGGTAGGAATGGAAAAGTGAGCATAGAAAAAAAACATGATGTCCAATGGGTCAGGTTCAACACCTTAAAGCGGGGAAGTGAATAAAGGAATACAACGGCCGCAATGGAAGGGGGGGGGGGGGGGGGGGGGGAACGAAAACAACTTTACTTCTTAAAGGGGGCAATGAGGGGTGTAACGCAGGGGTACAAAACAGGAGGGGCAACGAGAAGTTCTGTGGGAAAAACAACAAGAAGGGGCCAATGTCCTGCAACAAAAAAAAACAAACAAAGGCAAAAAAAAGGGGCACCTTTGACCCGACTCCAAGAAAAATTTTTGGAAGAAAAAAAAAGTCTGGGTGTATAGTAGATGGCAAGGGGAAGGCCCAAACACATGTGGGGAAAAAAGAAAAGCCCTGGAAGCGCACTGAAACCAACCTGGGGCTTGGGGGAGGGGCAGGAAAGAATAAGGGGGAAAAAGGGGGATACCTCCCAGGGAGATGCAAAGGGAAAGACTAAAAGGGGGGAACCGAATGGTGTCAGGGGGAAAATGTAGACCACAAGGAACAACGCAAATTCAATAAAGGACAAAGAACAGAGGGGCCACGAGAAAAGTCTGGGGGCAGGAGATCGCGCACGTGCAAAAAAAAGAACAACGTAAATGGGTAAAGAAAACATGATTCTTTATTCAAAACGTATGTGGGAAAGAAAGGGGAGTGGTCCGGCAAATGGGGGGGTGGGTGGGGGGGGAAAAGTTCGCAGGGCCAAAAACAAGGAAAATAAAGGAAAAGGAAAAGCACCCGCTGTTCGGGGAGGAAAAAAACAAGATGGTGAAAAGAAATTTCTGACAAAATAAAAGTGGAAACCTAAGACAACAGAAGTTGGGGATTGGGTAGGCCACGTGAAAACGTAAGAAAGGTGGCGCGAAGTGGGAAAAGGGGGCCGGCAAGAGTTGAAAGGCAAAGGAACAGACGGGGGTTTTCATAAAGTCAAGCGGGGAAGGCACCCCGACGCTTGCATGGACGTGCAGAGGGGGGATGGGGGTGGAGGGGGGGGGAAAATAGTAAGGGAATTCACAGGTAAGGAGGAAATCAAGAGGGAGCGGGGGAGAAAGTTGAACTAAAATCTCACAAGCCAAGAAAAAATAAGGGTCCGACCCACCTCTAGGTCCCGGGGTAAAAAAACGTGAAGGAACCAAGCAAGATAGAGGGTATACTGATACGTTGAAAAAAAAAAAGAACTAAAAACACCACGCGAAACACGAAAAAGCCCAAAAAAACAACCAAGAAGAAATATGGGAAACAAATACTGATGGAGGGGAGAGGAAATCAATAAAAGAAGGAAAAAAAAGTTGCAGTGCTGTAATGGGAAGGGCGGAAAAAGAGAAGAGCTGCGGGAACGGGGCAAACGTTCCCTTGAAAGAACACAAATCCAAACTCAGGACCGAAAAAATGGAACAGCGAAAAATAACACGTGGTTCTAAAGGACTAAGAAGGGGGGGAGGAAGAAAGCAACGAGGGGGGAAAAACATCGAACAACACCGAAACGCAGCCTGAAAAGCACATAAAAGGAAAAGGGAAGTGGAATTTAGTGAGAGGGGACAATATAACCCCGGAAAAGGCGATTCAAAATTACGATGAAAGGGGGGAATGGGAAAAAAAAAGTAGGTACACAAAAGGGACCGGAATAGGACGGGCCAAGGTTTAATGGGGGGGGGGGGTCAAAAAACGCAGCATCAAAAACGAAGGGCACTGGACGGAAAAAAACACCGTGTACACAAGCTAAGGCAACTCCAAAGAAACAAGCAAAAATCAAAACCGGGCAAGGCAACTGGAGGAACAAAAATCAGAAGACGCCACTCAAAAGATGGGACCACCACCCTAAGCAGTTGACGTGGGGGTTAAGCCTTTGAAAAAAAAAAAAAACATCCTCGACACAGCTCACATCAAAAAAAAGACAGGGGGGGAGGGGGGATGAAAAGAGTATGGGGGGGGGGGGTGGTCAATAGGACCAAAAAAAAAGGAAAAAAGAAAGGGTTGGACAAACCAAGGAGGGGGGGTTGAGCTTGAGACTGCTTGTGGGCCAGTACGAAAAAAATTGTGGGTGATTTGTTTGGGGGGGAACTAGAGTCATTTCCTGGTGGAGGGTCTTGGGGTGGCGGAAGAAGGAGAAAGTGGCTGCAAATGTTGAAGAGAAAAACGTGGGCAGCAAGGTGGGGGTGAATTATACTGGTGAAAAACCGGGTTGTAGAAAGACAAACTGCATTGGTGGTGGGAAAGACCGGACAATAGGGAGAGAGGCAAGGTGAAACGGGGTGGGGTGGCTCAAGGGGTGTGTAATTGTTGTGGGGGGGTGGGGGGCCGTCTAACTGGCCCAGCCATGCGGGGTTGCGTAGGCAGTAAGAACGTCAGTAGGAGGGGGGGGGGACCATCGGGGGGTGAAAAAGGGGTGAAAAATCACAAACAACGGGACCCGAGGAGACTACCAAGGTGGGGGGTTTGGGGGTGGGGGTTGGTGGTGGGAGCGTGTTTGTGTCACCGGGAGGGGGGTTTTTGGGGGCTTGGAGGGGTATTTGCCAAAGGGGGCCGGAGAACAGTCGAAAAAACCTGGGCAGAGGACAGCACTGCAAAAAAAAAAGACTGGCCAGGGGTTTGCTAGGGTGGGTGTTGCGAAAAAAAGGGGGGGACCTAATTGACCAATCAAAGAAAAAGTGAAGGTGAAAGAAAAAAAGAGGGAAAAAGACTGGTGGTGTTGGGATTCTAGCTTTGTCCCGAACCAAAAGGAGGATTGGAGGGGAGCAACCAGAGACGGAGAGAAAATAAAGCAGATGCACGAAAGGGACACAAGTCACAGAGGAATGGGGTGGGGGCGATTGGGAGGGGGGAAGTAAAAAGCGTGTAAAAATTGAGGGGGGTAGGGACCCGAATTCCAAGGCGGGAGAACATAAATGAATACCAGGAAAATTAAGGTAAAAAAAAAAAAAAAAAAAAAAAAACACAAGGCCAGACCGGTTAAAGAAGAGACAAAGAATGGGCACAACTGGGAGGGGGATCCAAGGGGGGCGAGGAGGCGGAAATTGGGGGACTGGCAGGAAAAAAAAAGTAGGTACTGTTTATCATGGCAAGTACAGAGGGGGCGAAAAAACCCACTTTGTTACGGGAGACTCCATACCAACAGGTCCGGAAGAACTTTTGGAGAGGGGCAAGATACACACGAAAATAAGTTGGTTGGAACCGGCCCAAAGGGGGAAATCTTTTGTGACGAAAAAAAGCAGTTCCCACTAGGGGTGTACGAAAAAAAAGACCGCACACAGGGGGGACGCAGGAAAGAAGGCTGTTATCAAAAAGAGGACGTGGAAAAAAAAGGTTGGGAAAAGGTATCAATCCGTGGACGAAGGGCACGGCAAAACGGGCCAGAAAAAAGGAAAGGGGGGCCATGAAAAAAAGTTTTTGTCACGAAAGAAAGCAGTGAGCAGGGGGGAAAAATAGACGGAAAAAGGGAAAAAGGTGAAGGGTGTGAACGAACAAGGGCAGTCAAACACGCGGGGGGGGGGATCGGTGGAGGGAAAAGGGTGGGAGTGCGAAAAACGGAAAGGATTGGCCATCGGGGACCGGCCAGGGGGTCAGAAAAAATCAACAAAAAAGAGGACTTCAAAATTTTTGGTGTCGGTGGAACCCGAGGAACGGGGCGGGAAAATCGCTCACAATTTGGTGGCAGATAAGGGAAATGCTGGGACCCATAACACACAGCAATTGGGGGGGCAGAACAATCGGAGGGGGGCACGAGGAATATCCAATTGAGGAAGGGGCACCAGTGGAAAGATAAAAAATATCAGGGACAGCTGAAAAAAAAAGTCACTGACCAGGAAAAACCGCTCTGTGTAAAAGGGGGGGGAAGGGGGAAGGGACCCTGGGGGGGGGGGAAATCTTCAAGGCGAGGAAACACGGGTTTAACAGAACTACCAAGGTTGACAAGGACAACAAGACAGGAGTAAAGTTGGGGGACAAAAATAACCCGTCCCGAGGGGGCAGGGGTTGGGGTTGGGAAGGGTCAATGAAAATGCAAACGCGTTGGGCACCAGGGGGGTGAAAAAAAAACCCCAAAAATTGGCGAAAAAACGAAAGCGAAATAAGATCAACTGTAAATCCGACAAAAAAAAAGAGCTGAGGTGAAAGCGGGGCACTTAAAAGGGGGAGTTCTTTAAGGAAGGGGTAAAAGCGGGGGAGGTGTCTCGGTAAAAGGGTATATAGGGGCGGGGAGGAGTGAACTTGGGGGGGGGTAGGGTAACTGGAGGGGTATGCATTTCTCCTGCGTGGGGGTCGGGGGGGGGGTTCACCATTGCGGGGGTGGGGGTGTGGGCAGGGTGTATTTTTGGCCCGGCTTCTGGTTCTCAGGGGGGAGGCTTGAACAAAAACGGGACGGGGTGGGAAAACGTTGTTTTGGGGGGGGCAACCATTCAACGGAAACGAAAAACCGTGGGGAAAAAAAAGGAAATCAGGGAAAAGAAAGGGGGTGGGGGACGAATCAGTCAGGGAAGGAAAGTCAGCCTGTGGGCAACACGAAGCGACCGTCGTGGTTTTTTGGGGGGGGGGTGGGGTGCGAAAACCAAGTATGGAGGGAGGAGTCGGGGACGAGATGGAGAAGGAAAAAAGACGTGGGGGGGGGTGAAACGGGGGAAAGGGATTTTCTTAAAAAAAAGGTTATAAGAGAAAAAAAGAAGGTGGACGGAAGGCAGAAAAAAAGGAAGTATCACGACAGTGTACCTGTGAGGCAGGAAGGGGTACAAGTTGCGGTACTGAGGGAGGGGGTAAAAGGGCCGCCAGGACGAAAGGTGTTGTAAGGAAGGTGAGTTATGGAAAAAAAAGGCAAAGGTTAATGCACACAGGTGAAGGAAACAGTCCTTACCAGACAAACGAAGGGGCAAAGACGGCTTTTGTCAGACCAATGACAGAACAACGAGCATGGGGGATGGGGGGACAAAAGGGGGGGGGGCTTGGTGGGGTGTGGGGGGGGAAGTGGAACGTCGAGGTGAAAGGGGGCGAAAGTGGAGGGGGGGGGGTCACAAAACAAGCCCCGGGCGAGTTAAAAAGACGCTGAAAAAGGGGATGAGAGCAAGGGGGACGGAGAAAAAAGAAATGCAGTGGCCGGAAGACTATAAGGGGTCATCAATGA
>Ga0179593_1539500_pt1 | contig 20111 bp, 22 predicted proteins | sample CZODoug2_1_08_16_FD_185931 | JGI IMG/M metagenome (GOLD analysis project Ga0179593, IMG submission 185931) | Vadose zone soil fungal communities from Angelo Coast Range Reserve, California, USA - CZODoug2_1_08_16fungal (PacBio error correction) | ecosystem: Environmental > Terrestrial > Soil >...
ACCGTCCGTTTCAGCCCGGAACTTCAAGAGAGAAAAAATCGGACCTCGGAGGGGAAAAAGGAGGCCAACTCCTCGCCATCGAAACTATGCCGAACCCTCTGAAGGGGTGTCGTAAAGAAGGGGGGAAAGCAGACAGAGGCCGGTCAAAACCCCCCCCGTAATCCTCCGCCGACCTCCCCCAAATTCAGGGGGAAGGAAAAACCCTATATCCGCTACATAGACTCCTTAGCAAGACCTAAACATTCGCGAAAGGAATCCAGAAAAGAGATTAAAAGGACATCGCCTTCACGCAAAGCCACCGCCTGAAGAGAGAACCAAAAAGAAAAAGGAAATTAATGGGCGAGAGGAAGAGAGTTTACACCATCTCCTGTCCCAAAGCAATTTCTCGGACTCTTCGAAGGAATGAACGAAATATTAAAGAAGTTACCGTCGCGCCACCTCCCTTTTGGTTCCTTTCAAAAAAAGGAAATCACCTTGTGATCTCGAAAAAAAGGGGGAGTAAAAAAGAGAGAATCTGAAAAAGGAGCCCGGGACGTTCAGTTGGGGGAAATGGAGAATAGGGAAAGGAAAGCGAAGGGAAGATTTCATGGGGGGAGACGAAGGGAGAAGAGTGAACCTGAAGGGGGGATGGTAAAGATAATTAGCTTATTCATCTTGAGGGGGAGGGCTTGAAGGGGGGGGCAGGAAGGGGCAGGGACGACATGGGTGCATAGGAGTGAGAAGATGTAGGCAAGGACTAGGAACATCGGGGGGGTAAGTCGGAATGTAATAACCAGGTCAAGTCGGGGGGCGACGTAGGGAGGGTAATTACTGGGAGGTGCGTGGTGGAAAGGTAATGGGGGTGGAGCTAGAGTACCAGGGCAGGGGTATTGGAGAGTTCAGGATGGTTTGCTACGCCGCGACGCGGCGGGTTTCAGATGGGGGAGAGAGGAGGGAGGAGCGAACCAGGTGATCTTTGCCGGGGAACGTCGGAAACCAAATGGGGTTCTTCGCCAGGCGGGGATTGCGGAAAATGTCAGGAAAAAGGGGAAGAAAAAAGACGGCCAAATCGGGAGGGGACGAGTGGCCAGGCAGGGGCTGGGGGCAACAGTCGACGCCTGCCAAGGGAGTTTGGTTGCGGCGTGTTCGTGGGGACAAAGGAAAAATGTCAAAGAAAGGAGGAAAAAAATCCGAATCTTCCGAGGGCAGATAGGTGCTAAAAACGGGGGGGAACTCTCACGGATCTTGGCGTAACAGTGGGAAAGACAAGAAGACACAATCAGGATATTTTCGAGATTAAGAGGGGGTGGTCCGGGCGCAGAAGGGGAGAACAATATGACGAGTAAGGACCGGGGTGCTGGTTCAGTCGAGAGGAGGGGGTCGAAAGAATGGGAAGAGTTTCTGTAGTAAAGAACGTGAATTCCAACGATCGGTGGTAAAACCAAGGACGTAAAGAAGTGGAGAAAGCGAGGATGGTGGATTAATCCCAATTCCGTTTGCAAATAGCGGGTAATAGGAGGGGGGGACTTGACGATTTAGGAAAATCGACGTAACGCTGTGCGGAAACGTGACAAAAAGTTGGAAGGGTGGAACACCTGGAAACAACAAACCGCGGCCTTCAGATTAAGGGGGGAAAGGGTGGGACGAGTCGGATGGAGGACTAAGTTAGTTACAAGTAAAGAGGGTACTTATCTCGCAGAGGGGATTGGGGGGGAGAGGTGGTGGCCCGCGCGAGATCCGCGGGAAATTCTTTGGGAAGAAATTTAGAATTCGAAACCAATAGTTCCCTGTTTCCAAATTATAACACGGGCGAGACAGGCAAGACAAGGGTCGTACGTTGGTCAGTTTTTCTGAGGATAAAGCAGAAAATTTGCTGAGGTACCAGGGGGAACTCGTTGTGTCTAACGGCTAAAAAGGGAAGTGCCTGTCAAAACCACGGATGAGCCAGGAAGGAGTTGTCAAACGGGGGGAAATCGGAGATCCACAAAAGTTCTTCGCCGGCTTCGAGCTTTCTCTTCAATTCATCGAAATGATGGAAAAGAAAAATCACAAGAAAAAAAAATGTGGGAGGGGGGGGGATTCATCGAGAATGTAGTATTCATCCTCCGATAGACAAAGGTGAGGAGTACCCAAGATCTGAGAAGAAGAAATAAGGCCTATAAAGAAAAATCAGAAAGCGTCTCGCGGCTGAATTTTAAAGGAGGAGCTCGTCTTCGCGACTGCCGAAGGGAGGACAAGGGCACGATAGATCAGAAATCGCCCGGGTGTTTTAAAGTTCGTGTAAAGGCGAACAAAGAATCCTCTAGAAGAATCGAGGGGTCTGGGGAAGAAGAAGAATATAAAGGATAATAAGAAGAAAAAAAACAACGGGGGGAGGAATATAAGAGAGGAGGAATGGCGGACAGAATGTAAAACCGCATCACCCGCTTCTGTGGAATTTTGGAGCCGACTGGGGGGAGCATTGAGAGATAGCATCTCTCAGATAGGATCAAAGACAAAGGGAGACAGAGAGAAGAGTATCCGTCATCTTCACGGTAGCCGAATTTCTTGTTCAAACGGATCGGATCGAGGAGAGGGGATCGGAAAGCTGGCCTTCTCATCAAATAGAAAAGGGGGAGATGCACGAGGTCTAGCTTCGATTGAGAAGGCCGAGTCGGAGGAAAGAAGAACAAGGTCCTGCCCGCCTAGTGTTGTTCTTCAGAGGAAGCCCCAGAAAATTGAAGAGGAAAGGAACCCGAAGCGTCATTAATAGAAAAGCCAGAGGGGGGTACTGACCTAAACCATTAAGAACCCAAAAAGAGGTAAAGGGTAAAAAACGACGCTGACCCAAAAAACAATCCAAAGACGGGGAACCAGAAAGCCCACCAGCGCCTTGTTGGACCTAAAAAAACGTCAGCAAAGAACCCTGCAGGACTGGGGAAAAAAGGGCGCGAACGGTATCCTAGGACAACGGTCCTGGGGAAGGGAAAATAGCAGGGGGGAGCGGCATCCAAAAACAGGGAGACTCCGACGGGGGAAGACCAAGCGGCAAAAAAGAACTCTTGCGACGGATGCACTAAAACATCGCAATCCTCATTAGAAAGACAGCAACCCCTGGCAATCCGTGCCGCAGAAGTAGGGGTGCTGGGGTAAGTGGAAGGTGTCAGACAGGGGTCAACGACTGAGGTCGAGACGAGGGGCTCCTTAGAGGGGGGGGAAAAGGCAAGAGTATTGAAAGACGGAGGATTACGACCGCGCAAAAGTGCACACATGGGGATGCAATCGCCCGACTCCACAAAAGAATGTCAAGGATCAGACGGACAGATGGGGGTTCACTGGAAAATATGAAAGGGAAAAATCCAAAAAATCGGGTCAAAAAGGAATCTTATGCCTTACAAAATAAAAGAAACTGGGACGGGCAAGAGGAAAAACTTCCGGTTGAAAATCGAAGTCTTGGTTCTCAAAAATGCTACTATACATCGGTCGGGCTTTACAAGACAGGCCGAAAGAGTCGCGATTTTAGTTGCTGTTCTGACAAGCCCAAGATTCATGGAAGGAATACGCAAGAAAATCTTGACCCCCGTCGCCTCCCAAGAATCTGCCGAGGAAATCTAGGGGGCGTTCAAGCTTGGGAAGCTGTAAAGTAAAAAGGGCTAAAAAAACCTCAGGCAAAAACAACAATCAAGGGCCTTCTACGAGGTCGATCTAGGAAAAAAAAAAACGGCCACGTTCGTCCCGGTCCAGCGTACGCCAAAAAACAGTTGGGTGTGCTGATGGGAATCATTCTCCACCGGTTGCGGCCTAGTCAAGAAGTCCCGGGAGGAGAGATTTAACAGAAATCACTTTCAAAAAGCCGGTAGCAAAGCAAAAAAAAGAAATTCAATAGAATAATTAAAAACATCCTCGGAAAAGAGCCAAACTCATTCCAAACTAAAAAAACCAAATGAGAAATAGATCTAACCCGGAATTCTATTGAGGTGCTGTTCAGTACAGTGGCTTAAAAAACCCATTCCGAAGGAAGTCCCTGTAAAAAAAAGATTGGAGCTCCGAAACTTCCTATATGACCCTATAACGAGAGGAAAAGGCTTCTCCTCGAAGGCCTCCTCTTCTTCCGCACAGGTCCGACCTGGAGAAATTAGAAAAGAAGACGCAAAAAACCAATCCCTTATCCTCGAGGTCTCCGCTAAGGAAAACGAACCCCCTCAGGGCAAATTTCCCTTACCGGATTTACACCTCATGAACGCGTACGACTGAAGGAAAGAAAAAAAAGACCCTTTTTTCTAACCCTTCCCATTACAACGACATAAAGATCAAACAAAAGGGAAAGGGGGAAAAAGAAGATATGAAGGCTCCCCAGTGCAAGGGAGCAGTGGGGACGGGCCCGCCCAAAATCGATCCTATGGTGGGGAGGCTAAGGGGGGCCGAGTTTCGGGGAGATAATAAGTATACTCTACGTCTAAATGGAAAAAAAGGCCGAAAGGGGGAGTCCAGAGCAAAGTCTCTGAGAAAGGCTTGGGAAGCGTCTTAAATTCGGCCTTGCGAAAAAAGTGGGGGGGGAAAGAAGATTGAAGGCAGGCCAGCATTTTTCGGGACGGGGACTGGAACTGATGTAGGAATATAGGAAGGGGCGACTCTCAACCCAGAAGTTGAGGCGGGATTGGAGGGTTGAAAGGGGGCATTTGTGGCACAGAATTGAAGCAACAAAATCACAGAAGGGGTCAGAGAAGGGTCGAATTGGCCTAGGAGTTCTGTTCATCAGGGAGAAGGGGCGGGCGACGCTTTCGGATTGAGGAGAGAGATGCCATGGAAGTTCTTTGAAAGGTGCTGAACCAAGCGAACTCCGGTGCCGGGATTGCGGCCAAAGGTCGGGTACGCGAATTGAGGAGGTTTTAGAGTCCTAATGTTCTTGATCATAGCCGCAGGGGTAAAAATTAGCGAACTTTGTTGTTAGTCAGGAGACGACGTAAATGGAAAGCACGAAAGACGAAAAACTAAAGAAGAGTCAGATGATAGTGGTCGTCTGCGGGGACGTTAGGGGGAAAGGCTACACTGAAGGGAAAAGGGGTGACGGTGGAGTAAGTTTGTGAAGCCGCGAAGAGTAAAGAAGGAGTCTAAAATGGAGGCCTGGATGTAAAAGCCAGACCGCTGTGGCAGGGGGGGAAGTTATCCCCAGAAAAAAAAGACTTACCGGCTGTGCGCGAGGGGGAAAGGAAGTTGACGAGGTAGAGGTAACGAGAAAGATATTCTCGTGCGGACGAAAGCTGAGAAGAAAAACAACATCTGTGGAAAAAAGCAGGGGGAAGATAAGCTTTGGTGTAGTGTCAAGGTCTAAGGGCATCTTAAAGGTTCGAGAATTTCCGTAGACCGAAACTTTGAAGTTAACGGAGAGAGGGTGCGGTATCACAGTGAGAGTGATGCCGGCTAACAGGGGGGGTTTGACAAGGGATCCAAAAAAGCTGGCCGCAAAGATTGGAACGTTGTGGCAAGAGCTTGTTTCGATGCGTATGGGGAAGTGAGGATAGGAAAAAAATGGGGGAAAGTAGCGCAGAGCGGGATGGTTTGCAAAAGAGAAAAAAGACGGGGGAGGGAGCAGGGGGCAATGTCAAGCCTCGAACTTCGAGTAGATTCCGACCCAAAGAGTTAACCGAGAGTAAACCCCGCGGAAAGCGCAGGCTAATTCCACCAGGGGCTGGGGGAGGAAAATGGACGTGGCCGGTTTGTTGTCTAACAGCGGGAAAAAGGCGTGGTCAAGTACAGTAGAGGACCTCAAAAACGGGTGGACAAGCGGTCATCTTTTCGCCCCAGCACTTGGCGGGGAAAGTCGAAGGCAAAAAATCAGTCAAAAGGACATCGAGTGGGAGGAGACACACTAAAAAGAACGTAGAGTTCAATTCAGTGAGGCGGGAGAGCCAGAGGCAAGAGCAGAAAAAACTTACTTTATTTAAAAGCGAGGGGGGGGCGATAACCAGCCGACGAGGGAGAACGGAAAAAAGGTCGAAAGGGAAAGGGACCAGGAAAAAGTTTGATGCCCAAGATAGGCTCAAGAGGTATGTAAAACGGCTGGCAAGGGGGGGGAAGAGCTGTCTCGAATTTCCTAGAAGGGGGGGGGGAAAAGGGGAAAGTACTCGGAGGATCCTGGAAAAATGCTTCGTCTCGGGCCTAAGCGTCGAAACCGACGTGCACATAAGCATGTGAGGTGAAATGGGGGGGTGCCGCAATGATTTAAATCGTCGGGAGAAGGAGCAAAAAACAACGGGCACTAGGTAGAAAAGTTTCTCATCTGTATTATAGAAATGAGAAAAAAAAAAAAGTTGCAAATAGTTGAACCGGGGAGCGGGAGGCCCGAGGAGGGGGACTAAAAAGGGCGCGCGCTCGCTCAGACGGAAAATTTCAAAAGAACTCATGCACCGCCGCTCGCCTCATCTCCAAAGGAAAAGCCGGACTAAGAGGACGAACCGGCTGGGGGCGCTTCTCTGGGTCGAATCGCTAGTTTCATGTAAAACGGGGGGGCAAAAAAGAAAGAACTGGAATGTCTCCTCGTCATTATCCTGCCCTCAGGGGGGAAGTCATCCAAGGAGCCCGCCATCGTTGGAGAGAGCCATCGGAAAAGACCGTCGATTAGGGAAAGAGAATCTCGACCGGGGATAAGAATGGGGAAAAGATGTGTTCGGGAAAAAACAATTGACTGGCGCCTAAATTTACAGAAAAATGAGGGGGGGGGAAAAGAACGAAAGAGGGGGTGGGGGGCGATCGCGATGTGTCCGAAAGTTAATAACAAAGGAAACCGATCCCGGCTGCTCACAGAAATAAGTCAAATCAAACCCATCAGGGTGTTTGTGAATCCATGGGAGAAAAAAAAAAAAAACGCGTTTATCACTAGGGGGAAAGGTTGTCTGAATCTAAGGTATGCAAGGGAGGGGGAGCGCATAAAAGGTGCATCCGACTCCGGATCGTTAAGAAAGACAGGGGAGGAGCACACGCTGTATATTTCCCAGGAGGGGGTTGAAAACAACCAAAGAAGAAGAAAAATCAAAAAAGGCACAAACCTTCAATTCGCAATCTGGTGGGGGACGGAAAGACGTGGGGATTCCTACCAAAACCCTGGAAACCCTAGAAGGGCGAGAGATGGGAAAAAAAGCCCGAACGCGAAGTCATGCACCATTCACCAGAGGAAAAAAATTGGTCCGACACAAGAAAGCTAGTTGCAAAATTGTTCTGAAGAAGGGACACCTGTCGAATGGGGAAACCAATTGTCGAAATGCTTGGTTTGCAAAGAGAGGGGGAATCAAAAAGTATATCCAAAACTCGTCCGCCGAAATAGGGAAAGGATACTAAATACTGGTAAATAGCTCAAACGTCCTGTCCGTGAAAAAAAAGGAAGGTCAAAAAAGAGAAAGCAGAGAGCTGTCTGGCTTTACACCATCCTGGAGAAGATTTGAGAGAGGGGGATGGCGCTTGGAAAAAAACTACGACCGGAGCGCCAAAGTCCTAAGGGGGGGGAGACCAAGTGGAAGGGAAACAGAAGACGCACCCTCGTAGAATCTTCGGAGTCGGAAAGGGAGGAATTTCTGTGGGAGTCAAGATTCTTGAACCGTAGGGATAAAAAGATAGCAGAAAAAAAGCCGATTCGAGGGAATCTAAACTTTCAGGGGGGAATGTTTGAAATCAAGGCTTGCTGAGGGAAAACCCATCGAACTCCAAGGAGGGGGGGGGCGGGTACGTCAAGACGCAAGACCGGCATTGTAAGGAAATCACAGGGCGAAAGTGATCAAGAGCCCCTAAACGAGGTTTTGGGAAGACAGCAACACGGAGCAAGAAGATACTAAATAAAACATCCTCTTAGGAGGAAGAGGAGGCAAACAGGCGGTAACATCTCCACTTAACGAGAAAAAAGAAAACGGGGGAACTGTACGTTGCTATTGTTGGGAGAAAAAAAGACCATCAAAGATGGCCGTGACCAAAAAAAAAAAAACCTAAAATAATCCTAAGGGACCTGACCAAAGGAAAAAAGTACGGGGGGAGGAAAAAGAATATAGCGGCCGCTACATGACGCAGACGGGGGGAAATCCAGAGAAAAGAACAGGAATACTTATTCGCTCAGGCATGAAAAAAGCAAAGTCTCCGGCACGCATTCAAACCGAAGAAACAGCGGAAGCCGAGATTTCTCCGCCTTTACTCATGGGAACCCCTACGAAGACTCCGAAACACTTACTCAAATAGGACTCCTCACCCATAATCGGAAAGGAGGAAGAAGGAACCATATTCGCGGGAGCAAAAAAGTGGTAAGTTCCGGGGTGCCCCGTCACAAGCCGCAAGGGAAGGACATATCGCTCCTCGCAAAAAAAAGGAGGAAAAGGAGAAAAAAAGGGGACCGTCAAGTTGTGGGGGATGGGACGAACGAGGGGTTGCGGAGGACAAGGGGGGGTAACGAAAAGGCCTAGTTCAAAATTTGTAATTAGGGGCGAAAGGTGGGGGGGGGGGGGGGGGGGTGTGGGGGGGGGGGGGGGGGTGTGGGGGGGGGGGGGGGGTGTGGGGGGGGGGGTATATTCGAGGGTTCTTAAAAGGAGTGGGGAGGAAGAATCACTGATGGAGGTGGCGAATTGCCGTAAGGCTCAACTAGGGAAGGGGGAATGCTTAAAAGTTTTTGGTCAAACCCAAGGGGGGGACACACAACCTGGGAGGGAACATCAGTTGAGGGAAGACTTTAAGTCGTTTGTCGGGTACGCTAGGCCATGGGAGGGAAAGAAAGAAGTCCGTTGGTAATGATTGAAAGTTGGGTTATGGGTGGGGGGGGAGAGAATTTGGGCCGAATGTAATACACTACGGAAGGAATGGTTCGCAGAATGTTCTAATGGCGAAAGTTTGGGCAACTGGTTTGACGAAAAAAGGGGCAAGAAGAGGTAGGTAGATTCTGGCTTGAGAGGAAAGGAGTGGTCGGGGGGTGAAGGAACGCCTTTGCCCGGCGGGATGGACGGCTCCGGGGAGGGGGGGCCTGAAGAAAAATTGCGAGGCGTTAAGCAAAAAGAACGCCAAGTGGGTTAGAGTAGTCGAGAAGGATTGCTGAAACGACTCTTGAAAAAAATGAGTACCCGGGCAAGTCGTCTGGGTTCTGAGATTTCGCCCTTAGGGGAAGAAGGCATTACCTTGAGCAACTCCTCCAACGCTTCAAAGCTTCAGACTGAATAGGGGGGAGAGTTGTTCAAGGGTGGACGACACTGAACAGTCTTGTTTCTAGAAGGGGAAGGGGGTCAAAAGAAAGAAAGGAGAGGATAAATTTCGATGGCTTGTATGGGTAAAAAGGGGTATTCACGCAAGGGGGCAAGGGACGAGAAATTTACGGGGGGACCGAGAGGGAGAGTAGGGGTCAGTTACTAGTTTAGTCGGATCCAAGTATTTTAAGGGGGTGACTTTAAAGAACGTGAATTCCAAAGAGAGTGACCCCGATGGAGAAGCCAGGAAATCTTTTAAAGAAGGGAGGAGTGTTAATAGCAAAAAAAGGAGGGGGAATAGGAAACCGATTACTTATACAAGGAATAGAAAGGGGAAGGGAAAATCGACGTCTACGAGGGGGGGAGGGCAGGGTAAGGACGCCGGAGAACAGGAAGTTAAAAGGTTTGTACACGCAAACACTACTACGGAAAGACGATCTGGTTCCATTTATGTATCGAGTCGAGTAAAGGTTTGGTCGAATTTATGGGAAATGATTTCAAGAATCGGGAAGGTTGTGGTGTCCTCCTCAAAAGAGAGCAAGGAAATCGGACGGCAGGGGTTAGGCGAAAACCGCGACCCATGGAAAGGTTAGTGACAAACCAAAACAGAGCGGGCGACAATGCCGGTTAATTGGGGTTAATGCATGTGGGAGGGAGTATAAAACTGGGGATTGGGGTCAAGGTAAAAAGGTAGAACGTATGAAACGGGCTCAGTAAGGAGCTGTCGGGCAAGGGTTGATTTGACTTCCAGCCATAGAGGAAGGCTGAAAGGAGGGTTCAGGTGTCAGAGATGGAAATCCATAGGGGAGGGGAGCAGTGCAAAAAGGTCTGAGCGCTTCTGATCGTATAGGAAAATTCAAGAAGGGGGAGGGGGGGAGGATGCACTAAAAAAAGAGACATAAAACGGGGGTGATGTATTAAGTCTGCAGCGAATAGAGACCGAAAAAAAAGTTGGGCGGCGAACCTTAGGAAAATCTGAACTCTTAATACCAAATGTCCATAAGGTGAATGAACAGTGAATACGAGCTGAAAAGGGGGAAGTAAAACGAAGGAAGGGAAAAAAAGAGAGTAGAAACTTTCCAGACCAAGGGGAGAAATGGGGCTACGTGGACTCCCTTTTTTTAGAATTGCCTTGCGGTAAGTGAGAAAAAAGAACTGGAGAGTAAATGTTTTTACTCTTGGAGTACTGAAGTTGGTACCGGGAGATAATACCAGAGGAATCATCGGATAAACGCGAACAACAAAGAGGATATGGAAGAATTGAAAGCTGATTCCATCTTGGTATCTGAAAAAAAAAAAAGAAAGGGAACTCCAGCTTGGGGTTGCAAAATTTCGTGGGGAGCCTTATTCTGGGGTGCGCAAAGTAGGGCAGGCGCTGCTCGCTTCTAACAGTAAAAAATCTCCACACACCGTCGCGCCTCCGCTCGAAGTCATAGTAGAGCGAAAAAAAGGGCACGAAAAGGACTTTCCTCTGGGTGCATAAAAAAAAATGGATAAGAAAATAATACAGCGGTCAATATGAGAAGGGGTTAGCTACTTGCTTCAAATCGCGGTATACGAAAAGTCGATAAAGGAAGCACTGCTTCCTACCAACAAAGAGTGGGAGCCCATATTCGTGATAGCCATCATCGGAAAGAAGACGTCTATGGGGCTATGGAAAGAAGGGTCGGGAACTCTTCATGTGGCCCGGCCAAGGAGGTTTAAAGTTAACCTGGAAAAGAAGTTCGGCCTTCCTTTTGGAACAAAGGAGAAAGGAAGAGTGGGGGAGAGCGAGTCCTCCTACTACGGAACGTGAACCAACAGCAAAAAAAGGAACTTGGGGGCCGCTGGAAAAGCCCTCATAAGCGGACTCTAACATGCAGTGACTGTAATCGGGCTACGCTGGTAATGAAGACACTGCCAGGTCTATCTAAGGTAGGGAGAAATACATCATCCCTGTCAAGGGGCCTTTCATTTCCAGGAGATCGCGGGTGGCGATCACAACCGCGAAAAAACACACCTCTAAGTTAGCCCCTGTTTCTCCTTGTTAAATAAATATGAGAGGAGACTCGAAAGAAAACTTTCACAAAAAGGAATGAGCGGAAAAGAGGGGAAGAATCCGTCGGGGTCTGATATGGGACCAGTGCAAAACCCCCACAGTCGGAAAAACAGAAGAAACCCGCACCGAAGACTACTTAGAGGAAGGGAAAGCGTCAGCAAAACGGTACATATTTCCAAGAGCGCTATTGTCAAACGACTGGGGGGTGTGGGGATGAAAGACACCGACCGAAAAGAGAGAGGAAATTCAGTCCCCTATCTTTGACTTCACGGGAGGGAAATAATAAGAAAAAATCGTAAGCACTTCTCCGGGAATACGAAAATCCGTAACTGAGTATCAAAGAGGCAAGCCTTAGGGGAAAAAACTTTTGAGAAAAAGGACGCCGGACGTATGGAAAAGAGAAAGTCCTCCTCGAATTGAACTAGGTGGATGGGAAAAAGGACTAAAAAAAACTACGACCGGATTGGCCAAAAAGGGATACCCTACGGCATTGACAACCTGGACAAGGAACCACCATCTGGGCAAGTTGTGAGGAGGGGATGCGGGAAGGGACATCGTAAATGCCCGTCTGAACGAAATCAAAAGAGGTCAAAATCCGAAAGGTTTTCGAGTCGTGTTCATGGACCAGCAAACGGCAAGCAGCATGTGGCGTCTTTAGAACAAATCGTCAAATAACGGGGGAATGGCAAATAAAAGAGAGAAGGACAAAGCGTCTCTTTCAAAACGGCAAGAACGGAAAGGCATCGAGGAGAAGCTGGCGTGGTCGTCGAGAGTCGAAAAGTCCGAAAAAGAAGAGCGGAAGATATGAGGTACTGTACTATTGCGGCCATGTAAGAACCGTCCCCACCCACCCTAAATAGCCGAAAAACCAACTTCGACTGAAAAGGATTTCCTCAGAAGGATCCTTACCGAACCTGCCCGAAAAAGGAGGAGACAGCCTGCACGAAATGGAGAGAGCAACGGCAGGACGTCGCAACAAGTAAGAAAAAAAGCCTAAGAGAACGAGAATGGAGAAAAAAGTTTAAACCCCTCGCCTCGCGCAAAAAAAGGGCCTCCGTGGAGGGAAAGGACTCTTCTCCTATTATAAAGAAAGCTGCCATGTCTTAGCAAACATGGCGTCCCACCGATTTTTCGGACCATTCCAGGGGGTAGCAAGTATCCAACACGGGGAAAAAGTATATAGATATTCTCCACAGGGCAGTTCATTGGGGAGGGGGGCGAAATATTAACCGAAGAAAATGGCCGATTTTCATGGGGGTTCGAATAGGAGGGAGTGCTAAAGTTAAGACTGACTAAAAGGGGTTTCTTTTACAAGAGGAAAAAAGTATGCGGAGAACTCAAGGGAAGCCTTGGGGGAAAAAGGAGGGAGGCGGTGGCAGGCAAGGTGAGATAGGAGGGGAAGGGGGACGATGAGCATCATTTTTAGGGCCGGTAAGGAGTCGAATGTAGCGGACTCTATATGCAGAAAAAAAAAGCAAAGCGGGAGGGAGGGGGCGGAGATTGACTGTGGGGAGTTGTTGGTAAAGACTATTTTGTAATGTCCCAACAGCGCCAGGAGTCTCAGGGGTGAGCTATTTACGATTGCCGGGGGGTGGTGGAAGAGCCGCGACTCGGCAAGGTATGATGTGAAGGGGGATATTACGATGCTTGAAGTTAGAGGGTCACTTCTTAACCTTTGCTGGGAAAAAAGCCAATGCCCATTAGCTGAAACGAGAAACCCCGGCGGGTAGTGCCGCACATAGGTGAGTGATTAAAAAAAAGACTCAGGTTGCATGGGATACGCAGGGGGTCTTTTTGTCGGCTGAAGGTTAGTCGGAAATAGACTGGGGAAGGGCCGGAAACGCATCCTGCCAAACGCTAAAATCAGATCTAGCTGGGCGGCGCAGGTTGGAGTAATCTGCACGGGAACATCTGCGCTCCGGTTTCGAGGGAAGTTGGCACTAACAGGAAAGATGCGGATAAAGAAGGTCGAGGGAAGGGGTATTTCAATAAATCCCACGAGGAACAACAAGGCGAGGCAAATAGAAGATGGAAGGGGAGGGAGGGAGGGAATTAACGGAAAGGGGGAAGGTCAGGACGCTAAGTATGTTCTGCGAGTTGATCGAGGGAATGAGGAAAGTCGTGGACACAAGCATTTAGAAACTTTGTGGGGAGGCGGGTGGGAAAATCAACAAATTCGTTTGAAAGGTCGTAGGGGCTCGGGGGGACTAGGGAAAGGTTCCTGGCCTGGGAAGACGAAGGAGACGGTGCATCGGAAGGGGACGTCCTTTAGAAACCGGAAGTGGTGGGTTTAAAGGGGAATCCAAAGACTCCGAGGGACCGGCAAAAGAGTTTGAACCGAATGAATGTGCCAGATTGGATTCATGATGGCGAAGTGAGTTCAAGAGTCTAAGGGGTAGGAAAAAGTCCCATTTGAAAGAGGGGGGTGAAGGCCCGTCGCGGGAAAAAATCCTGACTTCAAATCAAAATGCGGGAAGCAGGACTATTTGATTCAACCACAAGAGTGACAGGTCCATAGAGGAAAAATCAAATCAAACAAGGGGGGGGGGGGGGCCACCCCTTCGCTTGTATTGACGTTTGCCGGGTATTCCAAAGGGCGCTGGGGTGCTGAGGTTGGTCCAAGGGGAAGTAGTAATGAATGAAAGCTTTCAAGCAGTTTCGTTCTGGAGGACCAGCTAGGGCTTCCATGCTTAATGAAGGGGGTAATGGTGGAGGCGCCCGAAAATCAATACTATTTCAATCAGGAATTGCGGACTTCAGGCCGCGTCGGAGCTTTCGCGGGAAAAAAATTCAGAAGGTAGAAGTAAAGAAAACTCTGGTCTGAACAAACACTTTGTTGAGGGTAGAGGGAGTATAATGGAGGCAGCAAAGCCAGGGGGGGGAGATGCGCCGGTCCCTCTTAGCGCCAGGACGGTGATGCAAGCGGACATCTTCTTCTGGAATATAAAAAAAGCTGAGGGTGGGGAGAAAGCGGTCGCTCCTTTAAAACCCGGAGAATGGAGAACCGAGAGGTTAGTAAAATGCCTTCTTACGAAACCCAAGAAAGATCCCGCGGACACGGGAATGGAAGTGCACCTTTTGCGTTCCGTCGATATCCCAGAGGATCAAAGATCACAAAAAAAGGAATGAAGATTTCCTCTGATTACATAGGGTCTTATCGTAGGGGAAGCAAAGGGATCCAAATAGTTTCGGTGGAGCGGTCAAAGTTTGTTCTCCTTAAGAAGGCATCAAAAAAAGGTGCTCTTCTCGGCGCCAGAATTAAAAACCCGTGGAAAGGAAAACTACGCCGATCTTTCACACATACAGACTACGGCGAGTAGAAAAACGGGGGAGGCGCTTAGAAGAAAGGCGGAGGGGCTACGTCGTCATCGTTAATCTCGCGGCCCCGGGGGGGAAATTTCAGGAAGTAGACAGGGGAGAGAGGGCAGTCTCGCTGCCCTATCTGCCGAAATCACAAAGTTGGTGGCAACTCCAGCTGTGGGTCTTGTCTGCGCATAGAAGAAATTGAGGAAAAGGGAAGGGCACGGCTAAGAACAGGTCATTGTGGACTAGATTGGAAGTAAAACGGCATGGCGCCTTCAAAAAAAACGGGAATCTTTAAGAAAAGAAAAAGAAAGCCCAGCTATCAGAAAAGAATAGATACCCAAACGAGCCAAAAAAACTTTTGGCTAAATCCCCAAACGAAAAGGAATGCACCGAAGGTTGCCAGTAATCCTGGGCGGATCCCTAGGGGTTGAGAAAGCTAAGAGGGTCGCGGTAAAGCGCAAGCAATCCTATAAGTTTTAATCGGTCTCGAACGGGGGGGGGGGAGAACGCCAAAAACAATCCCGATACTGCGACTGATACGTCCCCTAAGTAACCACTCGCAATCCTCATACTCAGAAATCAAAGGGAACCTTACTGGTGGGGGAGGAACCGTAAGTGGTTGCAATGTAAAGGAACCACTCAGTTCGAAGGCGCAAGCAGATGAAACCAAAAATACGTCCATGGAAACCAGGCCATCGGAAACGTTCTCGGATTCTCAAGAGCGGAAAGAACGGGGGCGAATGATGCACACCCCGTGAACTCCAAGGTTTCGAGGAAATGGGGGACGGTTATGCACTTCGTAAAGAAACGAAACGCGTCCTCGGCAGGCCGTACGACGACATCCGGAATCACCAAACGCACCTTCACGGGCGGAAGGCTCGAGAGCTGGGTTCTCCAGCGCAATGCGCCAAAGGTCCAGCGTCTTTATTTAAAGTCCCAAAAAAACGAAATTTATCCGCGACTGGTTGCGATACGCTTCGGTAAAACGAAAAAAAAAAAAAGATTAATTACCCCGCACGTCTGGACAACTGCCAAAGCAGATTCCGATATTTGCGTGATCAACGTAGGAAAACAAAGCACCAAATCCTAATCTCCTCGAACCGTTTTCGAGTAGTTGCCCGCTAGCGGAGAAGCCGCCTTCGGTGTTCGTCTGGTAGCGTCAGCCTCGGGTCCTCAGAAGGAGAAGATGACATGCGGCAAGCCGGCCGTTGAACTGCCCGGTCAGTCAAGGCATCGAGAGAACATAGCGTCGCAGGCCTCAGTCAAATTCTTCCAACGAACTCATCTCCAATGACGAAAGAAAGCGAACGGCGGGAAAGTTTAGTAAAACCATTTCAGGCACAAAGATTCCTGACCCCACGCCCAGCTGCGGACCTCCCGACACGTTCGGGGTTAGCGCAGCCCCTGGAGAGCGTGGAAAAAAAGAAGTCCAGGAAAAGAAGATCAAGAAAAAGCATCCCATCTTCTCAAACGCTCTGCTGCGCGTCGCCAAGGAACAAATAAAGAAAGAACCAAGCCTTCTCCTCAAATTTTCTTCAGGATAAAGACACCCAAGAGATGAACAAAGGAACAAGGTATCCTCACCCCTGTACATCGCCATTTCTTCTCAAGCCGTTCAATACCCCCTACCTTTGGTGTGTCGTTCCCTTCCCCCACTTGAAAAGGCACCTTTGTAGACCAAGATCAACAACACGTAGGAGGAGGAAAAAAAAATATAGATGAGCTCCAGGTTCCGGTGAAAGAAGAAAAAGGGGGGAGTGGCCGAAATATGGTTTTAGATGCGGAAAGGGGGGGCCGAGTTCATGGGTTTTACTCATATAACAGAAATGGCGGCTAGTCCTAGTTTTTGGGTAAAAAAGAAGAGTAAAGGTAGACCGAAAAAAAAGTAAGGGTAAACTCGTGACGTGGCGAATTGCGGGGATAGGATTCAAAAAACAATAATAATATGATTCGAGGAAAGAGCATTTTGAGGTTGAGACGAGAGTACTCTATAATTCAGGCGGCGCTCCATCTACGGTGGGGAGTACTGGTTTGTGTTCACAGATATTTGTGCCTGAAATGAATCAACTTACAGATAGCAGGGAAGCTCTAGTGTTGGAATGGGGCGAGGTGCGTTTGGCGAAAAAGAAGGAACGGGGATTCTTCTCTTTTATATTCCGTGAAGTTCTTGGCCCGTGAACGGCTTGGGCCCTGACACGGGGGTCCTTTTGTCGGGGTCCGCAGGGATTGCGTGCGGCAAAAACTTGCATCTTGAGAGCAATCGGCTGGGGGGCTTTGGGAAAGCTTGCGGGAACGACTCAAAAAGGTGGGGGACGACGGCCTGAAAAAGGGCTTTGGTTCGTTTTCGATAAAGTGTAACGATGTCCAGAGGTCACAATCCCTAACTTAAGACAAGGCGGTGCGTGGGCTCATGTGGTCAAGACGGGAGGGGGAATCCATTATGGGGGGGCTAGAGGCGATTCAGTTGTGGTCAAAAGACAAAACAGAACGAGGATTATTGAGGGTAAAGCAGTCGGCAAGCGCTGGAGTAACAAGAAAATAAGGGATTTAAAAAAACCAGGGAGGGAGCAGTTAAATGTCGGATATCCTCGTGACTGTGTCGGGGACGCAGGGTTCTGATGACTTTACACTTTAAAGGGTGGGAAAATAACCTAATCGGGGGGGGGGGAGTCACGAGGGCTAAATTGTGCACTAAGCGCGCGTGGGTAGTGCAGGGGAGATGGAAACTGGAAAAGAATACGTACGCGCTTGTCGGGAATAACGTAACGGAAGGAGTGGTGAAGGTGGTTTGTGACAGGGTCAAAAAAGAACTCTTAAGGCAGTTACCGAATGGGTTTGTGACCAAATTGGGGGGAACTCTTCTAGTCGTGTGATATTGCGAGAGTACCCCGGGGATGGAAAAGAGTGGGGGTTGGGGTGCCTCTGTTGGATAGCGCGGAGATCCTGAATCGGAAGGCGGTAAACTAACCTACCGCAGAACTTCTATTTGAGGATTCGACCACATAGTGCCGGTCCATAAACTGCGCAGGATTCCATTCAACCATTCAAATTAGGAAGGAGGCAGGTTTGTTCTGAGAGCACGCCACACGTGTTCTTCGGGTGCATTAGAGGATGACAGAAAGAGGGGAAAGAAAACGGGCGTTCTTTTCTTCACTCCTTGGGGGATCATGCGAAGGGCGCCAGGAAGGGGTGAGGTCCGCAGAAGGGTTTAGGAAAAAGGGCGTGATCGCCGATCTAGCTTATCTTTCAATCATGATGAGGGAGAGAAAAAAAAGAATAACATGCTGGACAAACTGGGTTAGGAAGGCAGCAATGAGGACTGATTATAATCCTCCAGAGAAAGCAAGTGTGCGCGCCATGGGAAGTGGCGTAAGCCCAGGAAGAGAAAGGGAAAGAATCGGAGAGGAAGGAAAAAAATGGCGGATTCTCAATTTTGAAAGATGCTCTATCTGAGGGATCTACGGTGCCTACTCGGGGGAATTTGACGAATAAATCTAGCAAATCCTGTTTGTAATGCCTGGTACGTACGGCGCACAAAGGAATCTCGAAAATGGGTTGTCACATAAGCGGAGTCTGATTCCTTTTTACGAAAGGAGGGGATTGAATCAGCAAAGATCTCTCAACCAAAACGAGGGGGGGGAGAAGGTATCAGCATGTTTCTGCTCGAACCGCAGAAACTTGTTCAAAATTAGGTAGCCGATTATTGTGCGCCGGGGGACAGGAAGGCATTTTCCTCTCAAAAAAAGGACAGACGAAAAGGCTCGGAATTGCGACATGTAAGTAAGGAGCGCAGATGTCACATTGAACCCGCAGTTTATTCCCGACTCAGTGGTATGATTAAAAAGAGTGCTCCACAGGCTCAGGGGAAGAGAATCGAGAGACTGTCCACTAGCACCTTGCTTCGTCGGCGGACTCTTCAACTACGTTAATGATCTCTGCCAGACAGCAAAAAAGGTTGGGGGGAAAGCCCGCACGATTGGGGGCTTTCGTGACGTCTTAGTCAATGAGTGAAATAAAAGGTCTGAAATATCTGCACTGCACGAGGTATTTCGAGGGGAATTCCCTAAACCAGGGACCTGGCGCCTTCCGCATACGCCAAGGGGAAAAAACAAACGCTATATGAGTCAATCCTCAATTTACTTAAACAGCAAGGGGGAGAATAAAAAAAGAAAAAAAAAAAACAAAAAACACTCAAACGGCATCAAAAAAAGGAAAATGCCCCCTAAGGGGGTAAAGAGAAACCGGGAATCCAAAGAAGATTGTGGTCGTAATCAGAAAAGGATCATTTCTAGTAGCGCAATCCCGCCGGCGATCAGCGTCGAAAAACGCGGCAAAACAATGAACGCGGCGACTGAGAACTTCCCCTGATCTGGGGAAATCAAGAAAGGATCGACGGAAACAAACCTTCATGTCGCGTAAAGAGTGGTCCGCAGGAAATTGGAAGAGTTCCAGGGGTCACAAACAAAGGAACAGCCAACGGAGGAACGTAACGATGGCACCAACCGCGATCGTCCCCAATGGATAAAAATGGGAAAAAAAAGGTACGGAAATATTCAAGACCTCGCTAGTGCATACTAATTGGAAACCTCGCCGGAAAAAAAATATTTGGATAGAAATGCGGGCCACGATCGTTGAAATCCGTAATCGATCCGTAGCCACTGCGGAATATCGTAGATGAAAAACGAAGGGGACTCCCTCTCTCAATGCCGGTCAAGTCGGCATCTTGGGGGGCTCTAAAGGCCTTTAAAAAAAGTCTGGGGTTACATACAGAATTCCTCCTCAGACTTTGCGGGATGATGGCAACACAACTGAAGGAACCGTATGGAAAGAATCACGACTGACCAACCGACGAAAAAAAATCACCCTCTAAAGCATCTGCCCGGAAGCGTTGGGAGCGGGATAAAAGAACATGTGTCCTTAGTAAACCATCGACTAACAATATCCGCACCAAGCCGAATTCCAAGTCGAAAAAGGGAGGAAGGGGGGGTGAAGGCAGCGAAGCATCTTCCATACGCTCGAAAGGAAAACTCCTCTTTGGGCGTCTTGGAAGAGTCAAGCAGCGCAAGACCTTGGAATCAAACCCTAAATTGAAAGCAAGGCAAGTCCCAGCTTTTTCAAAAAGCCCGCAAAAGAAAAAGAAGGCATAGATAAAAAAAAAGCCGAGGGGCTCAAACCAGAGGAAAAAAAACTAACTAAAAAAATTCGAAACTAGCGCGAACCAATGCATGCTTAAGGGCGATGGGAAAAAATTTCATGAAACAAAATTTCCGGGACAAACCCAGAAGGAAAACACGAAAACCAACTTCTATGTCTCCAGCACCGGGCTAGCCCGCTACGGCCATGGAAAAGCCGCATGAGCCTCGCCTTCCTCCGATTCATCTCTGGAAAGGGGATCTCCGGGAAACCGAAACTCCCGACGCTCAAAAACCAGCCTCGAAACGAGAAAGTACTCCGGGGAAAAACCCCTGGAACTTCCAACCCCGGTCAGGGCACTTACTAGATAAACTTATTTCTCCTCACCCATAACCTCTCGGGGTGGGCTGTTTTACCCCATAACGCGACATGAGGGGGTTTGCGGGTCCCGTCCAACAAATGAGAAA